>Ga0265780_10006003_pt1 | contig 15221 bp, 10 predicted proteins | sample P1T30metagenome_FD_192432 | JGI IMG/M metagenome (GOLD analysis project Ga0265780, IMG submission 192432) | Plant litter microbial communities from East Loma Ridge, Irvine, California - P1 T30 | ecosystem: Environmental > Terrestrial > Plant litter > Unclassified | place: USA: California... | reverse complement strand
GTCAATCAACTCCCGATATCTACTCGTCTTTCACGCCGCCGTAAAGACTGCAACAGAACCAAGGAAGCCAGCTTCCACCAAGCTGGAGTGAACAATTCCAATCGACGACTTTATGATTTTCCTGTCCACTAAATCCAGCTCTATGAGATCAAGGTGCACACAGGTGCATACCGCCTTGCTCATCCGAACTTACCTCTCGGAAAAGTCTAGCTCCAAGGATTATACACGCATGGGGGTATTACGTGAGGAATAACTTCACTTGTACCGCGCACGGACCCTTGAATATCGGCTAGCGAGATTTGGGAAAAGTGGGAGAGCGATTCGCGGATGAAGAATGGTAGGCTGTCATTCAGACGGAGGTCTGCACGCAACAATCATCCCAGAGAAGCAATGCCTACCGCTTCCCCAAATCAATATCCAAGACCTGCACCAGCCCGTCATTACCCTGCGAACACTTGCCCTCCTCTTCCATCCCAAAGAACGGCTTGATGGCGACGTCAACCACGTCCTCCATCAGCCCCTTGACCAGGTCCTGCAACTCTCCACCAGTCTGCGCGAAATCAGGGAAAGCATTCACCTCCATCAGCCACGTCGTGCCCTCGGCATCCACCATAAAGTCCAAACCGAACAGCTCAAAAGCATTGGGCAAAGGCTGGAAATGGATGCTCATGCTACGGGCCGCAGCTTCGAAGATCTGGCCAGTAGCGTCGCAGATCTGCTTGAAAACGTCTTCGCGCCAGTCGGGACTCTGCGACTGGAGTTCTGGGAGTGAAGATGGCAGAGACCAGAAGGCGTGAACGCTGCCTTCGCGCTCACCAGTTTGGAGACATGTGTTTGTCAAGTGGGCGCTGAGATCAGGCGCGGTTTCTTCCGATGAAGATGGAGGCGCGTAGGGTTTGCCGGCGAAGAGCGCAAGCATGGGCTTGTAGACGTACACTTTGAGCGCACCGACGGCGAGCACGTAGGTGCGTATGTGAAATTTTCGGCCGGCTGAGGGATGAGGTGGTGACATGAGAAGGGGCGGGTCGATATAGGGCTGTGCGACAAAGTGGCGAAGCTGCGATGTCATGATGCCATTATCGACTTCGTCATTGTCCGATTTCGAGGCAGATGGTGTCTCTTCGTCGCCCGAGTGCGCTGCTTCGTCATCTTCCTCGTCCTCATGGTCGGAAGGCGGATCCCATTCTTCAAAGATCTCTGTGAGCTCTTCTTCTGAACTGAACAGTCTGATGCCCTGGCCTCGATCACTCATTCCAGGCTTCAGGATCCACCATTCCCTCGTAGAGGGTTCCTTCGAGGCATTCCGTTGCCAACTCTCGTGCAATTCGAATGCCTCAATCAAAGCATCGTCCAGAAATTCCGCAAAATCGACTTCGAACTCCACTCCTGGTTTTACGTGGCGCGTGAGAGAGCTTTCAGGGTTCTTGGTGAGCCAGTGCGAAACAGTCATCGACAAGTAATGTTTGCGAATCAGTGCCTTGCGGATGACGTAGCTGTTCGAAAGGGAAACATTAGATCCGCTCATGAGCTTGTCAAAATCTAGGCTTTCGTATTGTCGCCATTGCAAGAATTTGCTGTCGTGGGATGGTAATTCTGACGCATCTTTGATGAGGACGAGAAGTTCCGAGGGTATGCGAGCTTTTACAGCGTTGAGCAACAATGGCTGCACGTATGAATCCTCGTAGTCGATACAAGCGTAAATCTTTTGATCGGTCATTTTTGAGATTACGTTGTCGCTAACAAAATGGAGTTTCTTAAGATCTTCAAGTTTCGAGATCTCACGCGAAACGGAATACTTCCGCTGGATGTGGAATTCGCGCAAGTCACGTGTTGTGAGGTTGTATGCAATAAATTCGTAATCGGGTGGAATTGAATGCGTTCGTGAATGTTGGAGATGCGCGAGGCTATGTTTTCTTTGGTGGTGCTTTGGTGAAGAACGAACTCAACTTCTTCATGCCAGTCGTGTTGGCTTTTGCAAGCTGCTGCACGCCCCTTGACGTATTCTTCTTCTTGATCTCCTCTTCTTCCTTCTTTTTACGCTTGGCCTCTGCTTTGTCCAAAGCTTCCTCATCGTCTTCAGCGCTACGCTTGCGGCTGATGTTGTCGCTCAGTGAACGCAGAGCTTGTGCTTGCTTCTTCAGCCCGGCCACAAAATCGAGGTGCTTGTCTAGTGGCGCAAAGTCCACCGGCGATGTAGGTGCCTTGAGAACATCCTGTATGGCTGTGCGAAGGGATGTAGGCATGTAGGAGATTATGAGGAATTCAAGAGCAGTCCGCACCCGGAGCAATCCCGTGACCTCCTCTGTTGCAATCGACTTGTCTTCGACAGGACTGACAGCAACAGATGTGGCAGGAGTAGAGGTCACAGCGTCGCCGGTTTGCGTTGTGGGAGTTTGAGATGCATCAACAGTGTCGTCCTTACTCTCAGCACCAGGAGTGGCATCATCTGCTGCGATACTGATACTGCTATCCTCGCGCTTGATACTCAAGACTGGCGTTTCGAGAGCTTGTTTGACGAAGCGGTCTTCCATGCTTGCTGGCAACCGACCTTTGGCCATCCTTTTGGCCTTGGTGGCCAGTGCCGCAGCGAGCTTTGGTGTGGAAAGCTGGTACATTTTGTCTTCACCATCGCCCATATCCAAACAGTCGCATACAGACTCCATACGCCCCTCGATCTTCTTCTCCAGACCTGCGAAGTTGCTCTGACGCAGAAGCTGCTGTAATTGAACCAAGCCTCTTCTCTCTGTTGTGTAAATGAAATCCGAAAATGTCAAGTAGCTTCCCGTCTCGCCCCCAGTGAGTAGAGGCAGAATGATGAATAGAGGATCGACAGGTGTAGCCACGAACATATCTGGCTTCTCCAACACATAGCTGTCGTCTTGTTGCTCCTTGGGGGTTCCTTCGTTCGTGTCATCTGCAATCTCCTGTTTCGCCTGGCGCTCGGGAGTAAGTAGCCAGCTTCGACATGCCTTCTTTGGTGCAGCGATCTTGGTAAACTCGAAGAAGCCTTTTTCGGGGCATACAAAGTATCGATTGGGTGACGAAGATGCGGGATCCGGAAGGGTGATTATACGAGCTGCTGGAGAGGCATATTTGGGGAGCACGAAGATGTGTGGAGTGTTGACGACACTGGGCGCCAGCTCTTTTGCTGTGCTCGTGTTCGCATCGGGAGTCTCCTTCGAGGGTGCAGGTTTGGTGGTCTTCCTTGATCTGGTCTTCATGGCGTAATGTGATGGATGTGAGTCGTTGTTACTACAGCCTGTATCCGAACAAAGTCTTCAATGATAGCTGTTATGCAAGACTGGGTGATATCCAAGGGTTGAGTAGTTTGCGACAACAGCATGCTTGGATTGTCAAGACTGCGAGTTATAGTGGAACGCGTCGAGCGCGTTTCCAGGGTCTCGGCATTCGATCAATGGCGCTCCTCACTTCTAATTGGCTGGCTCGCGCCGTTGCTCGTTTCACATACACCTCTCACCTGCGCCGGCTACCACAACACCGCCCAACTGCATATTGTTATGCCCTTCGACCAGACAACGGCGCATTACTCATAATGGTCGTCGTGCGTGAGTCGCCGCGCGCGAAGATCTCTCCCGACAAGAATCGCACCGCATGGCCGCCGCGGTCGCCCTTCGAAGCATTGATGGCCTCGCCGAGCGGGAAGAAGCGTTGGGAGGATCGCAGGCAGCGTACTGGAGACAGATCACCCTCGCCTTCGCCAATGAAGCGCCCCATGAGTAGCTCGAAAGCGCTGCAAGACATCGCAATGGCCGGTGAGGACGACGAAGACATGGACGACGAGGACGACGAAGCTGAGGACGAAGAGACATTGCAGTTGAAGCTGCAGCAGATTGAGATGAAGCTCAAGCTCAAGAAGCTCAAAGGCAAGAAGAAGAGCCCCAACCTCGACAATCCTGGAATATCGTCTTCTCAATCGGACAGCGTCAGGCAATCTCCACCCAAGCCTCTCCAACCTCCCATATCGCACCCATTCCTTCGGCGTCCGGATATTGAAGTCCCGGTTTCTCCTACACGAGAGCGCCAGGTAGTCCTCGATCCAGTGTCTCCGGCTCGTGCTCGACTAGGTCTCAGTGCTGCTGCAAAAGCCCAGGACGTGTCTCTTAAGCGCGCACGAGATGGGACTATCAAGCCCTCGAGCTCTTCGCGATCGTCCGTAATTTCTCGAATCAAAGAAGAGACTCCTCGACCAGTCTCTTCGTTCAGCGAACGCCTGGCGAAATCTAGACAAGAGCAACAGGAACAGCAAGCGAGGAACGACCGTATCGAGCGTGCGCGTAGCAATGGGTTCGGCTTCAACAACAACGAGACTGCGAACATGAGAGGCGGGGCGGCGGGCCAGACGTCGAGATCGCAGAGTTCCACCGCTGGGGAACGTATGCCTTCTCCGACAAAGGGCTCTGGTGCCGGAGAAATGTCAAGAGGAAAGCAAGGCCTATTCACATCATCCGCATCACAACAGCCAAGTCCATTCACCTCTGGACGCCCTCGGAATCCCCCAAAAGCACCGAAACATGCACAGGACCACCCTTCGATTGACGAGAGTGAAGCCAACTTGATCTGGGACAACAAAACTGACAGCACTGGCTACGATCCATTTTCTAGCATCCACCTCTCCAAACGGCATATAGCACATGTCGACGCTGCGCGAGCACTGGAAGGCTCAGAACTATACCCCCTACCTCGATTGCTGAAAGAAGTAAAAGCGCCCGAGTACGACGCGCCAGATTGCGAATCGGACTACGTAGTGCTTGGTATTCTAGCCAAAAAGTCTGAACCTTACGCCCACAAACAGACACACCGTACGACAGACGCAAAAAAACCGCAGGAGGATGCGAACGCTCCGCGAAACAAGTTCATGGTTATGACACTCGTGGACCTCAAGTGGGAGATTGACCTATTTCTCTTCGGGACTGCCTTCGATCAATTCTGGAAATTGACAGAGGGCACGCTGCTTGCAATCCAAAACCCAAGTATTTTACCACCCAAAGGCAACCAGAATAACGGCCGCTTCTCCCTCAAACTTGGCTCTTCCGAGGATAGGGTAATGGAAATCGGCGTTGCCCGTGATCTTGGCTACTGCGTTAGCGTGAAGAAAGACGGCGAAAAGTGCGGCGAGTGGATCGACAAACGCAGTACTCAGGTCTGCGATTTCCACCTGAACATGCTCATCGATAAAAGCAGAAAGGATAGGATGGAAGTCAACACCATGTGGCGAAGCGGTATGAACAACGATACATCCGGCAATGAACGGAAAGGTAGGAAAAAGATCGAACCTGTAACCATCAAAAAGCAACTGCCCGGAAAACGAGCCGGCGAGCACGGCAGAATCTGGAGCGTCGACACAGGCTTTGGCAAAAGCGCGGCAAAAATCTTCGACAGCGAAGACAAGGCCTCCGTTGAAAGCTTGACTGCAGAGGAGACTTCTCGCAAACGCATAGCGGCCGCTCAGCGCGAACGAGACCTAGCCAAGAAGCTAGAAAGCATGGGCGGCAGCGTGGGCGCAGACTACCTCCGTGCCCGACAGACGACCACCACCACAACAACCACTTCTTCTTCTTCCACCCGCTCCTCCCAAGAAAAGACTCTCTTCGAAAAACCCTCGGCCTCGGAGCTCGGCCTCCTCGGCAACAAAGCGACTGCCATCCGCCTCTCGCCCGCCAAAGACCGCAAGCGCCACTTCGGCACAGCCGCCATCTCCTCCTCAGGCAAGGAAGCAATGGGCTGGGGCGGCGCGAAGACCTGGGGTCTCTTGCAGCCCAAGTCCAACAGACTCGGCAGCCCGGAGCGAGGCCAGAAGACTCTGAGCGGCCAGGCTACTGCTGCTGCCAATCTCCCCCGCGGCGCCATCAGGCCGAGAAGTCAGGACGGGAGTGCGAGTCCAAAGAAGAGGGCGCGGTTCGCGCTGGAACAGGGTATTCGCGAGCCAGGCCGGGAGTCCTTGGGGGGCGTGGCTGTTGCTGCTGCTGCGGCTGCTGGGATTGATGACGATGACGACGATGATGACTTGGATATTGTGTAGAATGCTTTGGTTATGCTTGGGCGTTTTAGGTTCTTGTGAACCGAAGTTCCTGGGTTGCGGCTCGGAAAAACGAGACAGCCGGGTCATTTTGTATACCCGTATCATGTTTGTTGCGCCATTGGCGCGCTGCAAAAGTTGCTTGGTCAGTCACTTCGTTCACATGAGATACTTGGGACGCGAGGTGAGTGTAAGCCACTGGACTTCCTCTTCGGGAACTCAGGACGGGCACCACCAATAGGGACATGGGACAGAGCCTAGAGGTAGTTGCAACGAAACTTCACATTCTATCTACGTCCCGGGTATTCAACGCCTGTGTAAATGCCGCAACGCAACAAACGTGAATGCAAAAAAAATCAAATACTCGCTCTCCTCGGCGCCATGGTCCTGCGCAAATTCCTTTGCTTCTCAGTCTCCTCCATCACAGGCAATACACCCTGCTCCCTCAGCTCCGCCAAATATTTCTTGCCAAACTGGTAGCCGACCTGGTAGATCTCGTCGAACTTGCCGAACTCGAGCGTGCCGTACTCCTCGATTGGGGGCCGCATGTACCTGCACCCGGGCGTCAACTTGGCGCGCTCCAAGTTGTCGTTGCTGCTGACGTATGCGAGGCGGGCTTGGATCTCGGACAGCGTGGGCGGGTTGGGGTATGAGGAGAAGGGGTTCCAGCGGTTCAACGAGGCCCAGATGCCGGAGAGCGAGTCGCCATAGGACTGCGGGACGTCGTCGTCAAGGGCGCCCACGTCGATGGCGAAGATGATGTCCGCGCCGAGAGACTTCATGTGCGAGACTGTCAGGTTGTCGACGTAGCCGCCATCGAGCAGCATGTTGCCTTCGTCGCACATGGGTGGGAGGAGGCCGGCGAGGGACATCGAGGCGCGGACGTAGCGCCAGACGTAGCCAGAGGTGTGGATCTCGGAGCGGGACTTCGAGATGTTGGTCGTGTTGCAATAGTACTCCAGCCAGAAGTCTTCGATTTGTGAGTTGCCGAAGGTCTTGAAGATACCCCTGTTGAACTCATGGCCAGTCGTGTAGGATGCGGACGGGTAGGTGACATCCAAAGCGAAGCGCCACATGCTGCCCATGCGGCCGGAAAACTTCTTCGCCCTACCATACATAGGTACCACATCTGCATCCCATGCGTAGAGCGCACCGATGAACGCGCCAATGGACGTGCCACCGACGATGTCGATCGGAAGACCTGCTTCTTCAAGTGCGCGGATGACTCCAACATGGGCGATGCCTCGAGCTCCACCACCGCCGAGTACTAGGCCTACACTGCGGCCGCATAAACGGCGTGCCAGGCGGTGGAAGTCACCCTTGAAAGGTGTATCGGGAGAGTAGAGTGGAGTCTGTCGCACACGACGAGATGTGTACTTTTGTATCTCAGCTTGAAGTACCTGGACTCGCTGCTTGATGGCATTTCCGAATTTGCGGCTTGGTGGATGAGCGGGCTCTGCGGTCGCGCGGAACGACATCTGAACGTGATGATGCCCGCCATTTATCCAAGTCCGGTTGCGTAGCCATTCTCTGGTAAGGCCTGGTGGACAGTAGCGCTCGGCATGGAGTAGGATGAGTTCCTTGCGTGCCGTGGTCTTGGTAGTGAGTAGTAGACGCTCATACTCGCCAATGGCAGCTGAGCCTTCCGCTAAACCAACGAGGTAGATGCAATCGGCCTGACTGATGCATGTTTGAGTCCACGGTGAGTTCACGCTCGTATCAGCAATGTAGAGTACGATTCCATACTTTTCTTCCAGGTCAGCCAGGTATTGAGACAGCTTCAGTTTGCCCATTTTGCTGAAGGCATGACGGCCCAAGTGGTTGAGAATGGAAGCCTGATTCAGCGATGTTACTCCATTGAAGGTTCCAATCTGATGCAATGCCGCGTGCAATCTATGCCCAAAGTCCACGACAGGCACACCGGCAGTGCACGGTACGATGGCGACAGTTCTGAGATTGTGTGTTGAGTTGACTTTGTTTCGCGAGACTGACATCTTGCTCTCATGAGACGGCTCAGCCATCGGTCCCTCGATCAAAGCGCGCATCCTGGAAGCAATGATCTTCGAAACCTTGATCGTGATACCTGGATGCTCTTGGGCCAAGCTGTTAAACAAAGTCTTCGGGAACTTTGCGAGCTCTGTGTCGCGAATAGCATGTAGAGTACCGGGGCGTACAGATTCGGTCAAGACCTCGAGCTCGCCAACGCTGTCTCCCTGACCAAACTCGCCAATAGCCTTCATCGTACCATCGGTGCCTTCTTGGATCGCTCTCAAACGTCCGTTCAAGACAATGTAGATAGCATCGCTCTCTTCGCCTTGAGTGTATATGGTTTGACCAGCATTGACTTGTACCCACTCGAGCGCAAAATCGATATGTAGAATTAGCCTGGGCAGGAGGTTTGCAAGGCGTTTGGCCATCGTCAGTAGCACAATAGGATGACGCTCGACAACCTTCTCAACAACGTTGCGAGGGAGAAACCCAACGTAGACATCCGTCTTCGCCGTGACGTCGATGAACGATCGGTATGCAGAAACCGTACCCATGTATCCAGCGAGCCCGCCTGGCTTGATGAGGAACAGACTTTTGCTGTTGGATTGCTTTTTCCGCTTTGTGTTTTGCGCCGTGCCAAAAGAATGCGATCGGTCTGAGCTGGTCTTTGGGTTGGCATTGAGGAGCTGCGATGCGTCGATTGCACCTTGTCCTGGCTTCGTGCCGAGCACACTGGAAGCAGCTTCATCGTCAGGGACTGGGACGCTGACGTCCAAGAAGCCGTCGATTACGTAATACAGTCCAGGGTTGCGTTCGCCAGATTCCACCAGTACAGACCCCTTGGGGAAACAAACAATCTCGATTTCGTGCTTGAGATCTTCCAGAATGTTTGTAGGCCCACCAGCGCTGTATGCGGATGCCGATGCAATTGATTCAGAGTCGCCGTCTCCGGACCCACCGAATGGGTCCATGAAACCGAAAGCGCTGTTGAAAATGGCAGTCTGTCGTTTGTTGTCGAATGAGACAAGCCTAGGAGATTGGGCTGCTGACTGGGGCTGTCGAGGACCGTCCTTAACGTTGTCTAAACCGATCGCTTTGAGCATGCACTCCATGATGCCCTCACGAAAGAGCACATCTTCATCAACGGATTCTTGCCGGTGTAGAGTCTGTCGAGGGTTCATGTGCATCTTAAGGGGATCCTGCGTAGTCTGCGACAGCGGTGTCACAGCTGGAAGGTCCGAATGTTTTGGTGTGTGATATGCTTGGGAGAAGCTTGGACGGTTCTTGCGCCCAGGATGCCTCGCTGCGTGGATGTTGGTGAGTAGATCACCAGCGCTCACTTGGTCGTTCCCGGGATCAGGGGAGTTCATTGAACCACTCCGAGAATTCATACGGGCATGCATGACGGCGTCGCGTCGCAGACCGCTGCTTGATCGTTTCCTTTGCGTCAAGAATGAATTGTGCAGTGCAATCCCTTTCATGCCCTCCTCTGCTGGTACACGTTCCTTCTCCTTTCGGAACTTGTCTTTCAGTCTCTCTAAAGCATCGCCACGTAGAAAGCCAGGCAGGTCATAATTCGTGTATTTGTTCATGAGACGCTCTGTCCGCAGAACTTCACTTGTCAGGCCCAAGTATGCATGTCCTGTAGCCAGTGTTACCCTTTGCAGGCGAGTCAAGATCACCTGAACGATATGGGCTGTTGCTTTGGGGTAAATCCTGGTCAACCTGTGAAATGCTGTCGCTGGTATGATAGCAATTGTTGTATCTACAGTCGCGCGTGCGACAATGTCCGGATGTGCAGAGGCAGTTTTTGTGTGCCTGGATGGCTTGGGAAATGCACCGCCAGCGAAGCTAGGGTATCTGCTTTGTTGTTGATGCTGATGTTCACCCGAAGAGTCGAGTGCAAGCGGAGGAGGCTCCTTGAACGCGGAAATTCCTTGACCATTAGTCGTTGAAGACCTATGTCTCGAGGCTGATGCCGGGCGCGAAGTTGCCCCATTCCATCCCATCGGACTCGCAGCCCCGGACGCAGGCGTTGACGTTCCGTTCGGCGTGTTCATAGCGAAGCTTGACTGATCCCTCAGGCTCTGACGGGATGCAGTCTGCTCGGGCGTTTCGTCGTCATCATCGTGACGGAGTTTGACAGTCTCCGTGAACAGTGCAAGAATCGAGAACAAGGACGACATCGGAGCACCGTTCTTGACCTCTGTCAAAAGCTGATACGTACGATTGCCGCTTGTAGAATCATCTCCAGTATCGTCGTCGATAGCAGAGTCGTTGTTGTCATCGTCTGTAGAGTTGGCACGGTTCGACTTGACAAAAATCTGGACCAACCCGTCTACCACGAGACAGAAGCCCTTTTCTTCTTCAAGAAGCAAGGTCTCTCCAGCGATCAGCTTCTTGGTCTGCATGGTCCTGGTAAGCTCGTGGAAGACTGGTCGTTCCAAGTAGCCGAAGACTTTAATAGCGCTCAAGAATTCATCAAAGTAGTTCGACAACCCAGGCTTGGAGTCGTGCTCTTGTGGCTCCGGAAAGACCTCGACTTGGGGCTCCTTCCGCTGCGGCTCGGGAGGGAGTCTAGAATACATGTTCAAAAAGCGGTAGCGTACAAACCAGCTTACGGTAGAAGCAAAAGCCAGCAGGAGGACGAGCAACGTTGTCATGTTGAGGGTGAGGGTGAAGCTTCTGGACAGGAAAGAGAAGATCCATGTCGGTAGAGTGATGGTGATGAAGCTGACGACCCAGTACAGCAGACTCGGGATGATGGTGAACACTCCGAGCAGCAGACCTCCCAGCATGCCTGTCGTCGATTGGGCGCCTGCCGGGACTGAAGAAGTAGCGTTGGCGGCGAGAGAGGTGGCCGTCGCATTCAACATGGAGGGCACTGCACCTGAGCCATCCACAGGCGAGGCGTCCATGTTTCTTCGCCTTTGACGCTCACGTGGCGTGCGAGTGCTGAATCGTGCTTCGCCGTTTGTCGTCCAATAAAGAGGTCAACGTGCCTCGAACATCGCACTCACTGTCGATTTAAGCGAGCCTGAACTCATGCCTGAGGCTTCATCTTCCCGGCCGACCTTCCTCTCCACTTCGCGACTGCTGCCAGCTACCAAGGCGTCGCATTGCATTGCTATATGCGCGTCGGACGATTGATTTATTGTCGCCATTGGAACTCCTCACCAACCTTTCACCCTCTTTCGCACCCTCTCTTCCGTATACCCTATCTTTGCGCGAGATTTGCGCATACTCCGTGAACATGGCCGCCCCACCGCGCTCTTACCATCAAGACTACATCGCGAAAGTACGCTATTCGAACCAGCTGCCACCACCGCCCGACCCACCAAAACTCCTTGACATCCCTGGCACTGGTCTTGCAGGCGGACAGTACACGAGCGCCGGATATGCCTCAAGACTAGCAAGAGAGCAGCCTTTGAACATCGAGGCGGATGCAGAGCTGGGAATGCCTATAGATTTAGTCGGCATCCCTGGTGTTTTCGATGGAGATGAACGAGGTGAATATCGATGACTTGTCTTGATGGAAGCTGCATACTAACAGCCGAAAGCCATCATGGCCAGCACTGGTCCTCGTACCATCCACCCTCGCGACAAGGCTCTCCTCAAACCTCTCAGCGCACTCGGCAAGCCCGCCTCAGCAATGGAACAGGTCTCTTTCCTACGAAGAACGGAGTATGCGGCCTCGTCGAACCCTCAAATGTTTGCGACCGGGTCATCAAAGGATATTCTCCGTCTAAAGAACGACCCCAAGCGAGCAACAAAATCAAGAGACAAGGAGGATCCTCTCAACATACTCAAGAACATCGTCAAAGGCTTCGATATCGCATACCCTGAAGACGCACACAAGGGCGAAGATACAGCAGAAAGAATTCGTGGCGCGGCAGTCACTACAGAAGAGATCAAGGCTTGGACAAATCCGCAACATCCTGACAAGAACAAGAATGTGACGCTGCTCGACAGCTATCCCATCCTTCCCGATCTTGAAGCGATCCCTCAAATGGGTAGCTACATGCTCATGAAGTTCACCACAAACCCAGTTCCAATGATCGACAGGTACGACACTCGCCTCGATACTGCGATCTTCCGCCCATGTGTCGACCCCGACAAGGAAGCAATCTACGAGCAGAAGAAGGAAGAGTGGGCGCCAGAATCGGGCAAACCAAAACCGCTTCAAGAGTACGATTACGATTTCTACATTCCTGGCGACGAGGACGCTGTGCCTAGCATCAAGCGCAAGCTGGACATCAGGGATCCAGACAACAACGACCCAGAGCTTTACACAGACGATCTCGGAGACGACCGCCGCGCCTTCAAATACCCACGCCTACGAACCTATGAAACGCAAAACCAAACAGGCGACGACGAGGACCCATACAACGACACAGTCGCGATCGCTTTGCACGATCCAGAGACCGAGGTGGGCCCTGTTCCAGGAACAACGAAGCGACTGGCCAAGGGCGCTTACTTCTATCCCATCTCGACACGGATGGCGATCAAGCCCAAGCGAAAGATTGGAATGCCCATGATGACAAGCGAGGAGGAGAAGCCCGACGAGCTAAATCTGATGATCGTGGAGCCCGACGAAGACGATCTTGGAAGGATTCGAGAACACCAGGGCACCCTCGACCCGAGCTTGCAGGTTGAGGTCACTGCCGAAGAGTAGATCGAGGGGTACCATAATTGGAAAAGTAAGGAAAGATCGTTGGCACATCAACAAGGTCTGAGCTTAGAAGCTTCTTGTCATTTAGCGAGCGTTTTGCATTTTTGCATCCTGTAGCACTATCAATTTCACGAGATCAGAAATCGACAAACCCGACAAGTTGTAGAACATGCTGCCCATTGATGCTTTGCCGGTCTCGAAAGTCGTTGCCTGAAGGGGGGGAGATGTAGTCCAGACCACCAGCGCCATCGCTAAAACCCAATATGAGTGTCCAAAGAAAACTCCACAAACCAATCAGTCAATTGATAGACTAGATAGCAATCCTCCCGTCCTCTCCTCCACAAGCCTCGCAGTCTGACGCGCAGCCGCTGATGAACTCGGGCTCGTAACGATCGGCGTACCACCTGGATCACATGTCAGCCAAATCGCTTCCTGTAGGCCAAAGCAGAATTGCTCGAGATTCATACCCGTTCCGCACAGCACCCGAAGGATCATTCTCCTCCGTCGCGGTCGAGGGATTGTTGACATCGAGCGCGCCAGCCAACGAAGTCGGACTAGTCCCCGCCACCGCAGCATTCGACGAAGACCCGATTGCTTTGAAGACCGGCTTCTTCTTCGGAGCGCCAGAAGCTGAAGCGCTGAGCGACATTGACTGGATTTCGCTGTTGGATTGCGAGGGTTTGGGTTTGAGCTGGCCGCCGGTGTCTTTGGTGAGTTGCTTCATTTCTTTGAGGCGCTGGTTTGGGGTGTTGTTGGTTAGTGTTGGTTGTTTGGTGCGAAGTGGTGTTGATTTGCTCGTTGGGAGGGGATTTTAAGACGCAGTGGAGGTGGGTTTGTGCTGGCGAACCATTCTGTGAGAGTGATCGTAGGAGGACTCGTGGGCTTGGAACTCGTTCATGCGCGCGTAGCCTTTTTGGCATAATTCGCCTGCGAAGGAGGGAATTGGGGGTCAGTGCGCGCTTTGGGTAAGTGAATGGTAATGAGCTTGGCACGCTGGTTGTTTCTCGTACAGAAGAAAGACATTCGTGCTGCTTTCGCGCTCTCCGTGAGCGCTTGTGGCAACGTGCTGCCGTGCTGCGACGCACATCAGCGTTATATTTCATGATTTTGCACGTGGATCTTACTGGGGCCATGTTTGACAATAGGTAGACTAGATCTTGATTTAAATGGCGTGATGTGTAAAGTGAGCTATCCACCTAGTTAAAGTGTGGTCTGGCGCGCGTGCCTGATCTCACTTCCACTTTGTCGGTGAAGTGTACGAAGTAGGTAGAGATGATGGCTTTCACGTGCTTTTGAGTCTCGTGGTGAAGAATAAGGTGTGGCCTGTGCTAAAAGCTAAAAGTCATGGCTTCCCGCCGGCTCGACCAATCGCGTGACATGCGATTCGCCTCACTTCCATTTCACGACTCGACCGAGGCGACGTATTTACTCGACTGCATTTTAACTAGGAACCCCTTGGCCTCAGTCTCAAGTCGACAGTCGTGAGAAGATCCAGCACCACAGGCCACCATGGCCGACCGCGATAACCTCGCAAGCCTCCAAGAGGTCGAACCCTCGCCCGTCGAAGAGACACCCTCCGACTCGAAAGACAATTACTTTCCCGACTCCTCAGGAACATCCTCGCCCAAGACCACAAGCTCCATAGGCCTTTCCGGCCACTCGCCAACATGGTACCTTCGGCGCATACAAAAGTACTCGTCCTACGCCTTTTCCGCCTTCACCGTCGCCCACATCGCCAACACATCCCTCATACCCCTCGCAACCGGCAGCGTGCACGCGAGCGAAGGCTCCCTATTGCTCACACGCCCCTACTACCAAAGCTGGCCGATCGCTGAACCCTTCCTCATCATCATTCCGCTCATGGCCCACATCGGCAGCGGGCTAGCGTTGCGGTTGTACAGACGGAATGTGAATGCCAGGAGGTACGGCGCGGAAACGAGATCCGAGAAGAAACAATACCGCGACCAGCTGTGGCCTGCGGTGTCGGGGATCAGCAAGCTGGGATATCTGGCAGTGCCGCTTCTGGCCGGACACACTTTCATCAATCGCGGCATTCCCGACCAGTTCCCTGGCGGGAGTACCAATATTGGTCTGAGCTATGTTAGCCATGCGTTTGCGAAGCACCCGATTGTTTCTTTCAGTGGATTTGCTGCGTTGATTAGCGTGACCGTCTTCCACACCACGTGGGGTTGGGCTAAGTGGCTTGGATACACTCCGGATCAGACGACGGCGACGGGGTACGAGAGGCAGATTGCGAAGAAGCGGAGGTGGTATATCATCAACGGTGTTGCATCTGCGGTCACTGCGTTGTGGATGGCGGGTGGGTTCGGTGTTATTGGAAGAGGTGGCGAGGCTGGAGGCTGGGTTGGACGCATGTACGATGAGATGTATCAGCGGATCCCACTGGTTGGACAGTGGATGTAGAGGTTTATTATTGCTTGGAGGTAATGTTCTCATTCTAGATACCCCTCTTCATTGTATGGACGAAAGATGCAAGAATTCTGTGGCTTGAGCTATCTGTCC
>Ga0265780_10005999_pt1 | contig 15224 bp, 12 predicted proteins | sample P1T30metagenome_FD_192432 | JGI IMG/M metagenome (GOLD analysis project Ga0265780, IMG submission 192432) | Plant litter microbial communities from East Loma Ridge, Irvine, California - P1 T30 | ecosystem: Environmental > Terrestrial > Plant litter > Unclassified | place: USA: California... | reverse complement strand
CCAGAGTCATGTAGCTCTGAGAAACCGGTGATGTTTGAACCATCAGTAGAGAACCCTCCTGTGTTCGCACCATCGACATCGCCAACAGCTATACAATCATGAGTGTCCAGATCGGTACTGTCATCGAATGTCTACTAACCTTTTGCCATACCATACGGCAAAGTCGCGCCCGAAAAGACATTTCCGCCATTTTGACTACCGATCAACGGATTAACCCATTTTAGTACATCGACATCGTCGGTTTGCCTTGTGTGTAGTCTGCCTGATGATAGAGTCGCAAGATGGGTTAAAATGCACAGGTAATAGATGAGATTGTTCATGCTGAAAAGTGCTCCCAGTGCGGCGACAGCGTGTACATGCTAATCCTGGTTGAGAGAGCAGTAGTGTACCTCTATGGATACAATGAAGTGATCGACAAGAAGGCCTGACTGCCTCTAAAGTATTCTAGGCTAAGTTGAACAAACAAGAACTATCTAGGTAGCGATATATGTACCAAGAGTGAACCATGTGAAGGGCAAAGATATGGTGCACCCATTCGTGCCTGCAACTACCTCTCCTGTCACCCTAGCGACGTCACTGGGTTGGGAAGGTGATGGCTCCGTCCACTCCGAGTGGTGCAAATTGCGGGGTAATGCAACGGGCCTTCTGCTGCTATGTAACCTCAAGGTTGATTGCAGGCATAAAGATTCTTATTTCCGCTGTCAACGCACCACCATCATGACATGAAGTCGGAAGCTACAAGCCTTGCGCAGCTTATCCTGTTGTGGCGTTTGATGGCGTTGTCGGCCAAGACAGCGCCCAGTAACACCTACATACCCCACACCAAGGTCTTGTGCTTGTACAGCTTCCAATAGACGACAATGCACATGCAGCCCCTAATATGGCACAAAGATTGCACGGGAGTTTCCTTGGAAGATAGGGGCTGGCACAAAAGCCGCCGGCCAAAAGATGAACGTACTGAGGTGAGATGGATAATAAAGCGGCAGGTATTAAGGTTTAATTCTGCCGTGCCTGAATCGCCCAGGCAGATCACCTGGGCAATGGCTGAGCGCTAGCCATGAAATATATCGCCAAGCTTCAGGAGATGCAATCTCTTCGCAAACCATACAGATGGATTCGGATAGTTAAGCTGAGTCAGAGTACACGTCTATGCGTTCCACCAAGACAAAACCTGGACTTTGCTGATGTTCTATGGTCGGCAACGCCAAAATTCGAAAATGAGTTCCACAGCTCAATTTCATGTTGCTCTGCGTTCTAAATTTCTGCCATGTATGACCCCTAGCGTCTTGAGTCCTTTATTCATGGCCGCAGTGGTATCCTCGTCATTATCTTTCCTGTGTGTGAAGGCAACATGATCTTGTGCAGTTTCCCATCCACTCATGAGGAGAACCTCGTGATTTCCTGGGATAAGGTCGCATCGCCACCCATGTGCTATGTTGAACGGATGGCTAGTTTTAAGCTGTTGTATATGCTTGATGACAGCCCGGTCGACCGACTCAACCAACTCGACTTCGACGTATATTCTCTCTATTGCCAAGATGGGCGCATCCGCTGCAATCAAATGCATGCCACCAAAGTCCACGTGTACTGTCCAACAAAATTCGAGCACGTCTTCCTGGGGCCCAAGAACTTCTTCCCGCGCCGGAGAAGCCAGAAACTTTAGATGAGCGTCCAGGTCTGGCCATATACCCAGAATGAATATCAACTCTGGCTCCTCAACGGAGACGTAGAATTGTGAGTTTGTCTGTAGTTTGTCTCGGATAGCCGACAAAGTCTGGAGCAATGCTGGATCGTCCACGGTAATACCCCTCAGACGAAGCTGGGTGATCTCGAGAACCTGCATGCCTGAGGGTGCGGTACCGACAGCGGTTAGTATAGTTGAGTGGTGTAAATATACAAGGCAGAAACACGTGTGCGTAAAGTACCGGTTGGTAGAGATGCACTCACGAATCGTTCACGACGGTCTGACTGCCACTCTGCTAGTGGGTCTAGCGCCTTGGCATCATACCATCATCCATCGTGGTAGGAGGTGCTACTAATGCATGTGTTCTAATCCAGCATGATCCAGAATGGACGGTAAAGCTTCAAATGTATAGACCGCAAGCAGCTCTAGAAGTAATTTTTCTTGGGCGGCAGCTCTTTTATAGTCATTGTTGCGCTTTCTAGTATCTCAAGACATGTTGAGTGTGTTGTATTGTTAGACTGTGCAACATTGTACAAATGATGATACAGGCAGATTAAAAACCTATGCGTTAGTGTGCCGCGCAGTACTGCTGTTGTATGTAATTGCGGATTCGGGTGCAATTACAAGGCAAAGCATAGCTAGCCTGCATACTCAAGTCTGAGATCAGTTAGAGCAGGAATGGACGCAGTAGTAGCAGAGAAGCATATCGATGCGCTATGACAGACTAGAGGTGGGAGGTGAGATTTCTGGACCTCTCACCTTCACCTGCTGCGACGTCATCACCGTTGCGTCTTCCCAAATCGCAAACCCCACTTTTGCTATATCAACCAGCTCGATGGCATACATTCTCTCTCTCTCTCTCTCTCTCTCTCTACAGTACAACACTTTTGACACTGTACACGCAATGTCCTCCCACGACGCGGGTTCAATGGCGCCCTCCATTGCGTAAGCTGATCTGATGTATATCTCGAAAGTCCAAAAGCTAACATGGTATGGCATTAGCGCCACCGCAGGAGGTGGTATGGTGACTATCGAGGTCGGCCCCGACGCCCGCAAGTACCAAGTCCACAAGGACGCTTCTGATCCATCATTCCGAGTACTTTCGCAATGCGCTGCGCGGCGATTGGAAGGAGGCCAGTGAGGGCGTAGTACCTCTGGTTGATATCGAGCCGTTTATCTGTGCGTTGAAATAGATCGAGTCCACTTTCCAATGCTGACCTATTTGTCTAGTCAGCATCTTCGTCGATTGGCTTTATACCGGTAAATTGCCCGAGAGCGACAACAGTTGGCTAGGAGAAACTGGCATCCAGTACTACGCCGACGACGCTTGCGAGAAAATCGACACGAAATTGAGCATGACACTACTCAAGGCGTATATCTTTGGTGACCGATTCATTGCTCCCCTGTTCCGCGCAGCCGTAATGGTAGAACTTCCTGGTTGTATAAGAGACATGGTAGATATCGACCACATATCCAGTTTCGTCCTATTCGCCCAACACGCCCACGCCAACTTGCACCCAGACAGCATAGTGCTCCAGTGTTTGATTGACACGGTCTGCAGATGCTGGTCCTATACTACTGAGAAACCGGGTGTTGCGCGACTGGCTCTGCAACAGCTTCCACCTGCCATGTTGTGTCGTACCATTGAGGTTTTCAGTGATATGAGGGTCGCCAAGGAGGAAGCAGCTAAAACAAAAGAGAGTAGGGAAGTAACACTTGCAGCGTTGTTGGCGAAGAAGGAACCATGTTTTCGTCAGAAAATGCAAAAAGTCACTGTAGCAGCAAACATGAAGCTAAGGCCTCGATGTTACAAAGAACATCTCACAGACGACGAAAAGACAACCTGTTCTTTACATCGGAAGCACATGGTCTATGACAAAGACGCAGACTTCGGCTTCTTCAAGTGAGGGTAGAATGGTGGGCTTCGGAGGAATTGCAGCGGACAATTTCGGGACATATACTTGTCCGAAAAGGTCAAGGGCAGCAGTATGGTTTGATCTGCATTTGCGTATCAGTACATTGGAAGCCGAGTCGAGTCAATAAAAAGAAAAGATGAAATAACAGAGCAACTAAAGATGTGATTCGTGATCTCATAAGCCCGAGCACTTCGCGCAAGACCAATCCACTATCAGAATAGAAACCCGGACATGCAATAGCCAGTCCCACATATGCCCGATGGTCAACAGCAGACCAATCCACCCGAAGCCCGAGCGCGCATAACTAGGCTACCATTCACCGACAGCAGCCATACCGTGGTACCGTTGCATGTATCTGAAACTAGGCCCTAGCGGGACCGCGCTTGGAGATACCGATATCCTCCATAAAGTCAGTCAAGATCTGCTTCACCATGCTCTCACCCTCCTGGCGGGTTTCGGTGATCTTGTTGGCGACGGTCTCGGCCATGCCCTGGTAGTCAAACTGGTTTGTGTCGGTCATCTCGGACATGGCAGAGGGGGAGTGGATGTGGGTACCATCAGCAGCAACGGTGTAGATGGTTGGCTGCATGACCTGTAGAGTGCATTCGTCAGCATCATATCATTGACGCAAGAAGCCCGAAAGATAAGGGCATGACATACCACGTTGTCGGTCTCGGAAGAGTGACCCTGGACGTCGGCCCACGGGAGGATCGGGACTCGGACACCGAGCGGGGCGCTCCTCGTCTCGGGGTCAAAGTCCGGAATGTAGGTGAAATCCATGGTACTGGAATCCTTGATGGCCTTTCGGCTCCTCGAAGTGTTGAATCGTCGGACTTTGTTGCCCGTCTCCGTGGCTTCCGGGACAGGAATAATCTGCTCACCAGCAAGACGGATGGGGTTTGTACGCCGATTTGAGGCGTATGGCTTGTCGGTTGTGAGGAGCGAGGAGAAGGTTGCCGGGCCCGTCATGGAGAGCTGGCGGACAGTGAGGCGGGGGCCGAGGAGACGGGGGCCTGCGAGGGCGCTCATGGCGCGGATGCACGGTTTTGAGGCTTGCATGTCGAGAGAGAGAATGTGTGTGTGTGTGGTAGTTTGGTGTTGAAGGCGAAGCGCAAGGAAGATGGCGAAGCAGCTGTGGAAGCAGCTGAGGGCGGGAAGGCGGCGGATTATAAAGGCAGTGCTAAGGTAGTAGATTACAGATTACAAGACGATAAGGTTTCAATGATCAGTACAAGCTTCGGCAATGGTCGGAAGATTTGATCGCGATCAAGTTATCCGGTAGGCTGGGAGGAGGTGTTGAGGGTGGAATGACAGACCAAGTTCGCGATCGGGAGGGGAAGCTGTCCCTTTTCTAACCCCCCCAAACTTTGGGCGCAGCAGCCACGACCTTTCCAGACTTCTTGGCTGTGGATTTGAAAGCGGTCAGTGGGCTGTGCGACGACTCATCACACCATCATCATAAGCCTTCATAACACCGACTGCTCTGTCGGGGATGCAGCCACGGCCTCCGTAATGCTCAGTGGATGAGAGGAGCTTGGGGCAGCCGCCAAACCGCATCGGGCGCAAGCGGAGTCCCGAGCCAATGGACGAGATCCACCACCGCTCTTCCCCGCACTTTGGACACCTCCCACCTTGCGCTTGCTCGAGAGAACGTCAAGCGTACCAAGAAGGCGTCGAAGCCGTGTAGAAATGCCGTCAAAACCATCTGCGTCGATACATGTCGAAGCGTGGTAGCCTTTGTGACACGGTTGACAGCCGTTGAGCGCAGAGGCGATGGCGCGAAAATGTCGGTGTAGGCCTTGTTGAACGCACTGTTGGCAGGGGGGATCGTCATAGGTTTAGCGATGTCGGCTCCCTCCCGCAACCATGCAGCACCTTTTGTGTGTGTGTGTACCTGTATGATCGGCTCTCCGCCCAACCGCTCATGCAGCTTAGCGGCTGCCTTCTGGCGCTACAAGTGAGGCGCACGATAAGGCGATGCGACGAGCCTATGATGTTTTGTCTGCGAAAACACGACAACTTGCTTGTGTCGGATCTGCCGGCGACCAGCACACACGAGTCTGCAACGCAATCGTTATGCCAGTTGACCATCTCGCCCATTCTGATTCGATAGTCTGCATGGCTCAACTCCGGCCGCTCCAACGCTCCGAGTGAACGACGTCCACCGTCGAGTAGAATGCAAAGACTAGCTCCTTTTTTTCTCTTATTCTGCTCGCAAACTGTTCCCAGTAGAGTAAAGTGAGGCTACAAGCTATGGATACACCGTCCCACAGCCCTGCCTAGATTTTGTGATTATTCAACGCCCCCACCGTCGGGGCATAGGAACAAAGGGGTAAAAATCCCATGACTCGACCACCAACCTCCTCCCCTTACCACTTCCATGCGCTATACACTGCCATTACCGTCATATTCTGTCCAAGTCTGAAATTTCTCACAAATCAGTTAAATCGGCCTGATGGTCTAGTGGTGTAAGTAGCCGCCAACGCCGCCCATCTCCGCTCCTTTTACTAACAAATCCCCCCAGATGATTGTCGCTTCGGGTTGTTCTTACCTGGATACAGTGTATCTGTTCTGTGACAGGCCCCGGGTTCGAGTCCCGGTCAGGCCCGATCTTTGGTTTTTTGGCAAACCAAAGGGCTGATTCCTTTCTTTTTTGCTTCTTTTGCTAAAAAACAACAACAACAACAACACTGGTGAGATGGAGACGAACAGCCGGTGAACAGCGAGCTTAGAGAAGGACTATAAGCGTATTATCACAGTCACCCTATTGTCTGGTCACGTCGAACATCTCTGTGTTGTCTGTCTTCTAGTTTTGTCTCGTTTCTTTTTTTTAATCATTTAAAAAAAAAGATGGCGAGGCACAGCGAACGGCTAAAGGACATCCATAGTAGAACCCACCCTTGGACGCTTAATCCCTCTTCTCTAGCCAACGATTCAAGAACACTAAATACATCCTATTCAGCAGGCATGTCTATCCATTGGCTGTTGGCTGTTTAGTCATCACGCAGTCATGTGCCGTGGGCTCATCACATTCGACGTGTCAACCCAAAAAAAAGTCGATTATTGGTATCTACCATCGTCTATAGCAAACGCCATCAGGCAATGGCGGCACAATGCAAGCCCCAGAAGCATCGCAAAAACTCCCTTGTGTACTCAGATCCCGGGGTATAAGATGACCCTGCCCTCGCGCGTGAAGCAGTGAAAGTGGTATCCGACATATGAAGCGACAGAAAGGCGAGACTGTCATAAATGCGTAACAAATCATAACGGAGAAGAAAGCAAAAAAACAAATAATCATCGCCCGTCCCAGCCATTGTTGCCACCAGCATACATGGCCTGCTGATTGCCCTGCTGGTACTCACTCTCCTCGTCGTAATACTCGCCCCCGCTTGAGGCATCGAAGCTGCTGCGACCGCTAATGTCGCCGTCCTCGTCAGGTGGCCCGGCAGGCAGCTGGTCCCACTGGATGCCCGCAAGTGCAGGGTACTGCGCCAGAAGGGCAGCTGGCAAAAACTGCTGCGAGGATTGCATGTCCCCAGGCTGAGAGAATGAATCAAAGCCAGGCTGGCCAGACATCATACCAAAGTTCTGAGCGGGCATTTGCGCATACATGCCGTTGCCATTGTTCATCTGCTGGTTCTGGCCATCCCAGTTGCCCTTCTCGCGCGCCTCCTCCTCAAGCAAGGGACGGATACATACGCGACCAGCTTCGGATCGGAAGTGGCGACCGAGAGCGTCGGCACGAGCGAAGCGCCTGCCACAGCCCCAGTTGCTGCCATCTTTCAGATTACCGCGGCACACAAACTTCTTCTCTCCAGAGTGTAGCCCCTCGTGTCGCTTCCGATCGTGCTGACGGGCAAATGCTTTGCCGCAGACGCTGCACACAAACGGACGCTCGTCTGTGTGTGTGCGCAAATGCGACCGAAGATTGTACGCTCGCGTAAAGCGCTTCGGACACAGAGTGCACTGGAATGTCGCAGGGTGCTTCTGCGTACGCTTTGGGTTTGACCCATCGGCAGGCGCAGGCCTCGAGGGATCTGCGAGGTCCAAGATGTAGTCGCGATTGGGCACACTTGACGTAGACGAGCGGCGGGAGGACTTGCCTGACGGCGAAGGGGATCGAGACTTTGCGGCATTGGGAGACAGTGAGCGGCGAACTTCCGAGCCTGGCGTGGATGCGCGCGAACTAGCGCTACTAAAAGGATCGGATTTGGCGCGTATCCTGTTCCGACTACGTGCTGGCAAACTATTAGCAAACGCTCAAAACAATGCGATCAAGTGCTTACATCGGTCAGGTGGGCTCAGCGCATCGATCTGATGCTCGGGCTTTGGTGGCTCAAAGCTCGCCTGGCGCGAGGGCGGGGCAAAGTCAATGTTGATCTCCGGTGGTGACATTGCATCGGCCTGGCCAAACTCCGGCATGGGCTGGTTCAGCGACGGGAACGGTTCTGAGCCCTGGGCCGAGTATCCGTTCATGCCCTGGGCCGCGTACGGGTTCAGCCCGAATGTATCGGGCTGAAACTGGGGAAGAACCTGCTGATTCTGCGGGAGCAGACGAGGCGAGATGTGCGGGCTGTTGGCTGCGCTGAGGTGCGCATTGCCGCTGTTCAGGTTGAATCTGTCAAAGCCTGGGACCGGGTCCTGGAACAGCTGTGGATCGTTTTGTGCATTGAGGAGCGGCGACGGCTGATCATTGTCGAAGCTGTCGTGCTGTTGCAGGTAGGGAGAGTTGTGTACAGAGGATGCGACATCAGAAAACGCGGCATCGCTGTTACCCCTGGACCTGTGGCCTCCAAAGCTTGCGCCTGCCATCTGCCCCCACTCTGTCCCATACGCAGCGCTGGGGTCCAAGGATGTGTTGCGCGAGTGTCCTGGCGGTCTGAACGGGCCCTGATTTATGTTCGGAGACGCGTGCGGGCTCGGGCTTTGGTGGCTATTCATGTTGGGCAGGAGGTGCGGCGGGGTGGGCGCGTTGTGCTGTGCGGTTGCCATCTGGTGCATGAGTTCGGATGGGTTGACCGAGTGGTTCTGCTGCGACTGCGTGTCGAGCAGATGTGGATCCAGCGTGTTTCCAAGGTAAGACGACAGCGATTGGTTCTGGCCGACGTCGTTGCCGTGGAAGAAGTTGTTGAAGTCGGGGTTGCTCGTGTTGGCTAGGTCAAGTGGGTCAGGCGAGATGTTATGATTGCTGCCTTGGGGGCTGAATTGCGGCGTGTTGTGCTGCGAGATATTCTGCGTCGCGTGGAAGAAGCCCGGGTCGGAAAACGCGGTCTGCTGCGGGAACGGCTGTCCCTGGGCGGCGGTCGTGGTGGTGGTGAGAAACTGGGTGCTGTTCAACCCCGCGCTGGTGACGGCGTACGAGGATGGGTCCTGGATAGCTTCAAAGCCCAAGTTGGCGTGGTGGTGGTGCTGGAATGGCGCATGTGGGCTGGGCGAGGGTGAGTGGGCCTTATGAATGCGCTGGCCCGTCGAGGGAGAGCGCCCTCGTTGTTGAATGTCCATGGTGTACGTTCGGCTGTACCTAACAATAGGTGGGATGTGGAGGAGTGAGCCCTTGAAGGCCGCGCTTGGGCCCGCGTGGAGTCGAAGACACCAAGAATCAAGCACGAACTGTGAATGGTCCAATGTCCGCCAGGAACACGCAACGTTCGCTCTTGACTGGCTTGACGGCTGAGGCTGGTGAGTGTGAAGGAGGCGCAGTGTTGTCTTCGGTCGCGGACACAGCCCTCTTGACGAAGAGCGACGTCGCTCAAAGCTGCTTAGCTTCCTATTATTAGCCCCGCGACGGGAAGCCCTCTGCAAGTTCCCCTTGTGCGTTCCCGGTTTCAGACTGTCGAGATACTTGAAACGATCAGCTGGGAGGCGTGTTATGCGTTGTCTTCGAGGTTGCTGTTTACGGCAGTGGGGAAGTTGACAATTGTCTGTTGTGCCGCCGAGCTAGGGGGGGGACAGGGAGGAAGTAGATACGAGGATATGCGCGCCCGGTGCGAGCTGATCTAGTCGCGTGATGATTGTAAACCGATTTTCGGTACTGCTCGAGCAGCTGGAGGAGAGTGAACTGCTACAGTCAATCGCGTTCATGGGAAGCGCTGCGCAACACACTGACACAGCCCCAGCCTTATACAGCTACAGTAGGTCGCTTGCCTGAAGGACAGGCGCGACTTCACCAACCGGACAATTGGGCGAGCTGTCTAATATCCGCCTACCACAGGCGGCAAAGCGTCACCACTGTCCAAGACCAAAGTGTCGCCGAGCCGTCACCAAAGTCTAGACATGACACCGTCGCCGTTGCGGCCAATTGCACATGCAAAAGCGTTGATCTAATCTCACCAAACGCGCGAGTCTTGAGCGCGTAGACCAGTCAGCGAGCCCTTGGGGTGCGTCCACGGGTGAGGTCATTACCCGGGGCCTCCCATCTGCACAGCCTCGCTCAGACGAATCCTCAAGGCAGACTCCCACGTCCCCACACCACACCATGTCCTAGTTCCTACGCGGCCTACCTTGTACAATTCATCACTCTGCAGTGATAATTATAGCACACTTTGTTCCAAGCGATTGCTTTCTTAGAGCCGCACATGTGTGCGTGGGATCAACATAACCTTGGCCATATGCCGGGCCTACTGAACAATGCACCGCACATAGAATAGCTTTGTAGGATATACAAGAACAGCGTTTGTGACATGGGCATAAAGGAAGTATGCGGCATGCGGCTGTCTCAGATGCATCGCCAATTGATTAACAAGTCGGCCAAGTATCCGAGCATCAGGCCTAGCACGTCTGCTGTATTTCTTTTTGCATGTGAAGAGAAGCCGCCATGTGGGTTTCATAGAGTTACGGTCTTGACATGTATGGGTTTCCACTAGCCGAGATGTCGCTCATGGCACGGCAGGATGACAGCAAACCTTCACAAGCGGGAAACACAAACCCTAGAATAATACATAATATTGTTCTCTGTCTTGCAGGTCTCTGGTATTATCATATAGTAGAACGATAGAGGTTGCCCGTTTCCTCCCACAGGAACATGACCAATCCATCTGTGGAAGCTCAGCATTCCAACAACAACCCCATCTATAATCGCTCCCTCTCCTTCTCCACAATTCCCACTACACCCTCTCAAGCCTATAGCGCCTTCCTCAACGCACTCTTGAACGGAATAATCTTGACCTCATCCAAGTTCCACACACCCTCCTTTACATACACATCATTCTTCAGTCTCTCCACTACCTCTTCCCTCGTCTTTGCGCCAATCAAACAAGCCGAGCCCGCCATCTTGGGGGGGTTGGAGTCGCCTTCTTTGATTGGTTCTTCGAGCATGGCACCTTTTTGGTTTCCCACTGAGTTAGCAACGTCCTCCTAACTCTTCATGGTGCAAGGGTGGAGATTGCAGAGAAATAGAGTAGCACGGCAAGAGGAAATGTAAATCACATACCACCCCATAACCACATATCCTCCCTATCAGCCTTCAAACCCTCCAAATGCTTTGGTCGAGCCGCTAATCTCTTCTGCAGCGCTCCACTGTGATCAGGCACAATCACGAGCCATTCTTGCAAGGGCGCGGCGCCGGTGGATGCCATTGTGCGATAGATGACGGGTTTGCGGAGCAAAGACGATGGTGCAAAGGTAAAGTTTGAAGTTCGCACGAAGAGGCGGAAAGGGAGCATATATATATCTCGTGTGGGAAGCCCCGAGAATGAGGGGTTAAGTGAGTTGCGGATGGGGGGAGGTGTAGTGTAACAGAGCTGCACGAATGCCAATCATGTTAGTATTTATTCTTGGTAGCTTAGTAAGAAAGATGGTGCTTCTCCTCTACTTACTCCAGAATAGGTATACAGTAAGAGTTGTACTGGCAAAGGGCGTACGTGGATTCGTAGGGCGCGTGTAATGGAGGTGGGGGTAAAACGCAGCTGTAGCTCCTTGCGGAATTGAGCCGCGGTAACCTCGGAATCACACTATACCGAACCAGCACCTCTCTGGCATGACAAGAGACAAGACGCGATTGTTACATGTGAAGAAAACGTGCATTCGTTCGCTGTATCTACTAATACTAAGCAACCACCATATCCAAACTCATCAAGTCATTTCCTCACTGCATGATCCTCTCGTAACCAAGCGTTAAGCCCGTAAGCGTCGTAAGCCATGTCAAAAGCGAATGATAACAAGACACTCGTTTTACCTGCACCTGTCAGGGATATATAAAACTATCAAGTTTAACCGCTGCACATGACGCAAGACTCAGGGTTCTCTATCGAGCAAGCCAGAACAGCGTCGGCATAGATGTCTCCATCCCGTGCCTCGCTATCGTCCTTGGAATCTTCGTCCTGCTTAGCCTTTGATGAGACTTCCTCGTCTGGCTTGTCAACAGCATCCGCTGCGACCATTTTTGGGCTGTCGCCGTCTTCCACGTCAGCTTTGAACGGCTTGCTTGCAAGCGCATTCTTGCTCTCCGCCGTCGGTGGTGTGGCGAGCGGCGTGGTTACGCCATTCTCATCGCCGGTACCATTGGGAGTATTGGTAGCAAACATAGGTCGTGGCTCCGACTCTGGAGCGCTACGCACTGCTTCGGGCACAAATCCTGGCTGCTTCCGTACCTTGGGCAGAGCCTTGGCGACGTTTGTATCTGCGACCTTGAGCTGTTCTTGGTCGACAGTAAACTGAATGGGTGCAGAGGCGGCCATGGTACGGAGGTAGTACATGCCGGTCTTGAGACCCAACTTCCATCCAGCAAAGTGCATTGATGTGATCTTGCCCATGGTTGGCTCCTTCATGTGGATGTTGAGGGATTGAGATTGGTCGATGAAGGCACCACGGTCAGCAGCCATCTGGATAATGGTTCGCTGCGAGATCTCCCAGACGGTCTTGTAGAGGGTCTTGGTCTCCTCGGGAATGTTGGGAATCCTGGCAATTGAACCTCCATCGGCGATGATGCGGTTCTTCATGTTCTCAGACCACAAGCCCATGTCGACAAGATCCTTGAGCAGCCATGGGTTGACGACCTGGAACTCACCAGCGAGTACACGACGGGAGTAGATGTTGGAAGTGTACGGCTCAAAGCACTCGTTGTTTCCGAGAATCTGGGAGGTGGAGGCAGTAGGCATGGGCGCGATGAGCAGCGAGTTGCGCACACCGTGCTCAGCAATCTTCGCCTTTAGGCTGTCCCAATCCCAAAGATCGGTAGGGGTGACATTCCACATATCGTATTGCAGGATGCCCTGAGAGACAGGCGATCCCTCATAGGTCTGGTAGGGGCCAAGCTCCTTGGCGATATCGCAAGATGAAGTGAGAGCAGCGTGGTAGATAGTCTCGAAGATCTGGATGTTCAGCTTCTTTGCCTCCTCAGACTCAAAGGGAAGGCGTAGGGCAAGGAAGGCATCAGCAAGACCCTGAACACCCATACCGATAGGTCGGTGACGGAAGTTACTGCGGCGTGCCTCCTCCACAGGGTAGTGGTTGACCTCAATGATCTTGTTCAAGTTGCGGGTGACAACCTGAGTGACTTCGTGGAGCTTCTGGAAGTCAAACTCGCCACGCTTGTAATCGACGAAAGAAGGCAGAGCAAGGGAAGCCAAGTTGCAAACAGCGACCTCATCCGGGGCGGTGTACTCGACAATCTCAGTGCATAGGTTGGAGCTGCGGATAGTACCGAGGTTCTTCTGGTTGCTCTTGCGGTTGCAAGCATCCTTGTAGAGCATAAAGGGGTTACCAGTCTCAGTCTGAGCCTCGAGAATGGCATACCAGAGCTTCTGGGCGCGAACAGTCTCACGACCCTTGTTCTGCTTCTCGTAGCTCTCGTAGAGGGCCTCAAACTCGTCACCGTAGACGTCGGCGAGACCAGGGCATTCATTGGGGCACATGAGGGTCCACTCACCGTTCTCTTGGACACGCTTCATGAACAGGTCAGGAATCCACAAGGCGTAGAAGAGATCGCGAGCGCGGACCTCCTCTTTACCGTGGTTCTTGCGCAGATCAAGGAAGCCAAAGACGTCAGCGTGCCATGGCTCGAGGTAGATGGCAAAGGCACCAGGACGCTTGTTGCCACCCTGGTCAACGTAGCGGGCAGTGTTATTGTACACACGTAGCATAGGGATGAGGCCATTCGATGTGCCGTTGGTGCCGCCAATGTATGAGCCAGTGGCACGGATTCGGTGCACGTTGAGACCAATACCGCCAGCAGTCTTGGAGATCAGAGCACACGTCTTGAGTGTGTCGTAGATACCGTCAATGCTATCCTCCTTCATGTCGATGAGGAAGCAAGACGACATCTGCGGGGAAGGTGTACCTGCGTTGAACAACGTGGGTGAAGCGTGTGTAAAGTACTTCTGCGACATGTAGTCGTATGTCTCAATGGCCTTTGGAATATCCTCGCCGTGGATGCCAACAGCGACACGCATAAGCATGTGCTGAGGGCGCTCGGCAACCTTGCCATTTATGCGGAGGAGGTATGAGCGCTCGAGCGTCTTGAAGCCGAAGAACTGGTAGTTGAAGTCGCGGTCGTACACTATAGCCGAGTTGAGCTCCTCGGCGTGATCTTGAATGACTTTGTAGACAAAGTCTGAGATCATTGGCTGGCTCTTGCCATTCTTGGGGTTGACATATGAATAGAGGTCCTCGACTACGGCAGAAAATTGCTTCTTCGTCTGCTTGTGAAGATTCGACACAGCGATACGGGCTGCTAGGATGGCGTAGTCAGGATGTGTGGTAGTCATGTATGCTGCTGTCTCAGCAGCCTGTCTTCTGTTAGCGGTTAAGTAGACAAAGACACGGGCTCAATGGCATACCAGGTCGTCCAACTGGATGGTAGTAACACCCTGATAGACACCAGAAATGACCTTCATGGTGATGGCAGCAGGGTCAACATGGTCAGGGTCCAGGCCATAACATAGCCTCGACACCCGTGCTGTGATCTTGTCAAACTGCACACGCTCTTTGCGTCCATCTGGGGGGGTTTGTTAGCCTTGCGAAGTTTTGCAGCGACTTCAAGTAGCGGTGAAAAGAGACGAATACATACCACGCTTGAAGACGAACATGTTGAATTAGAAGAAGAGGATGGAGGGGTATCTGTATACGGGTATCTGAAAGGGGGTGGTTTTGTTTGGTGAAGGGTGCAGTGGAGGGGTTGCGTAGATGCAGGCACTTATAACGCGGTAGGAGAAACGCGCGACGCGTTCACGGTTGCTTGGGTCACGGATTGGTGGCGTAAAGTGGTTTGCTTGGGTAAGCGGGGCAGGGATGCTGGGGTCGGGGGATTGGCCTCCGGCGCCCGAACTTTTCGCGGCCAGTGTGGTCGTGGGTCGTGATAGTTTGAGTGCAGACTGAGGTGCCGCTGCAATCCACGCTCTAATTCACTCAATCACGGGCCTATTCGCACCAATTGCCCGTCATGGCAGGCGGCCACATGAAATACCGCCATCTTAGCCGGTCGTCGTCGCATCGGCAAGCGCTCCTGCGAAACCTCGTCACATCCCTCTTCAAGCACGAGACTATAGCGACAACATGGCACAAGGCCAAGGAGGCGCAGGTGCTGGCCGAGAAGCTGGTCACGTTGGGCAAGAAGAACACAGAGGCGACTCGGCGGAGAGCGATGCAGATATTCTACGTACGACCATCTTGAAAAACTACGACAATGG
>Ga0265780_10005998_pt1 | contig 15224 bp, 16 predicted proteins | sample P1T30metagenome_FD_192432 | JGI IMG/M metagenome (GOLD analysis project Ga0265780, IMG submission 192432) | Plant litter microbial communities from East Loma Ridge, Irvine, California - P1 T30 | ecosystem: Environmental > Terrestrial > Plant litter > Unclassified | place: USA: California... | reverse complement strand
TTACCGCCGCCGTTGCCGTGTACCGCGCCTGGATCGCGGCCGGCGGCCCGGCGCCGAGCGTCGTGGCCGGTCACAGCCTGGGCGAATACTCGGCGCTGGTGGCTGCCGGCGTGATTCGGTTCGCCGACGCGGTGCCGCTGGTACGCTTTCGCGCGCAGTCGATGCAAGACGCGGTGCCGGTCGGGCAGGGCGGCATGGCCGTGATCCTGGGCCTGCCGGCCGAGGAGGTGCGCGCTGTCTGCGCCGAGGCGGCGCAAGGCGAGGTGGTTGAAGCCGTGAACTTCAACGAGCCAACCCAGATCGTGATCGCCGGCCATACCGCCGCCGTCGAGCGCGCCTGCGAGATCGCCAAGGCCAAGGGCGCCAAGCGGGCCATGAAGCTTTCGGTGTCGGCGCCGTTCCACTCGTCGCTGCTGAAACCCGCCTCGGACCGCCTGCGCGACTACATGGGCGCACTCACGTTTGGCGCGCCGCAGATCGACGTCATCAACAACGTCGACGTCGCCGTGCTGAACGATCCGGAAGCGATCAAGGATGCGCTGGTGCGCCAGGCCGCCGGCCCGGTGCGCTGGGTCGAGACGATGCAGAAGATGGCCGCCGACGGCGTAACCCAGGTCATCGAATGCGCGCCAAGCAAGACGCTGATCGGCATGGCCAAGCGCATCGATCCGGCGCTGGCCGGCGAAGCACTGCTCGACCAGGCCGCGCTCGAACGCGTGCTGGCCTCGCTCAAGGCAGCTTGAGGCATCCAGAACTATCCAAGAAAGAAGAGACTATGAACCTGCAGAACCAAGTCGCCCTCGTTACCGGCGCATCGCGCGGCATCGGCAAGGCCATCGCACTCGAACTGGCCCGCCAGGGCGCCAAAGTGGTTGGCACCGCCACCAGTGAATCGGGGGCGCAGGCGATCACCGACTACCTGGGCGAATTCGGCGGTAAAGGCGTGGTGCTGAACGTGCTCGACGCGGCGCGCTGCGCCGAAGTGGTGGACGAAGTGCAGAAGGGCTACGGCAGCCTGTCGATCCTGGTCAACAATGCCGGCATCACCCAGGACAACCTGGCGATGCGCATGAAAGACGACGAATGGGATGGCGTGATCGCCACCAACCTGAGCGCCGTCGGACGCCTGGCGCGCCTGGTGCTGCGCGGCATGATGAAGGCCAAGGCCGGCCGCATCATCAACATCACCTCGGTGGTCGGGGCGTCGGGCAATCCAGGCCAGATGAACTACGCCGCCGCCAAGGCCGGGGTGGCCGGCATGACGCGCGCGCTGGCGCGCGAGATAGGCAGCCGCAACATCACCGTCAACTGCGTGGCGCCGGGTTTCATCGACACCGACATGACCAAGTCGCTCGGTGAAGGCCAGCACGAAGCGCTGCTGACGCAGATCCCGCTGGGCCGCCTGGGTCAACCGGAAGACATCGCGCATGCGGTGGCTTTCCTTGCTGGCCCGCAAGCTGCGTACATCACGGGTACCGAGCTGCACGTGAATGGCGGCATGTACATGAATTGAATATAAAATAAGCACGAAGCCGTTATCGTTTCCACTTGTGCGGAATCGATAACGGGGCATTCTCGTCTTTTAGCAGGACTTTCGACTGAGTTAGCGCCAACAGCCGAAAGTAGTTTTTCAGGTCGCAAACCTGATAAAATGCGCGCACTTTCCGCAACACATACCTTATGGAGCTACAACATGTCGGATATCGAACAACGCGTTAAAAAAATCGTCGCTGAGCAACTGGGTGTTGCTGAAGCAGACATCAAAATCGAATCCTCGTTCGTTGACGACCTCGGCGCTGACTCGCTGGACACCGTCGAGCTGGTGATGGCACTGGAAGACGAATTCGAAATGGAAATCCCTGACGAGCAGGCTGAGAAAATCACCACCGTCAAGCAAGCCATCGACTACGCAACCGCGCACGTCAAGGCCTAAGTAGCAAGCTTTACAGTTTTTGGGAGAATCGCTTGAGTCGTTCACGCAACCGCCGTGTCGTCGTCACCGGCCTGGGCTGCATTTCACCGATCGGCAATACCGTTGCCGAAGCGTGGGATGCGGCGCTGGCCGGCAAGTCGGGCATTGCCGCCATCACCAAGTTTGATGCGTCGCCATTCACGACCCACTTCGCCGGTGAAGTCAAGAACTTCGTCGTCGAAGACTACCTGCCGGGCAAGGAAGGCCGCCACATGGATAGCTTTATCCATTTTGGCATGGCAGCCGGCATTCAGGCCCTGCAGGATTCGGGCCTGGCCGTCACCGAAGAGAATGCGGACCGCATTGGCGTCGTGATCGGTTCGGGCATCGGCGGCTTGCCGCTGATCGAAGCGACCAAAGAGGAATACACGGCCCGCGGCGCACGCCGCATCTCGCCGTTCTTCGTGCCGGCTTCGATCATCAACATGATTTCGGGCGATCTCTCGATCAAGTTCGGCCTGCGTGGTCCGAACCTGGCCATCGTCACCGCCTGCACCACCGGCCTGCACAGCATCGGCGCGGCAGCGCGCCTGATCGAATACGGCGACGCCGATGTGATGATCGCCGGCGGCTCCGAATCGACCGTGTCGCCGCTGGGCCTGGGCGGTTTCGCCTCGGCACGCGCACTGTCGACCCGGAATGACGATCCGGCCACCGCATCGCGTCCATGGGACCGCGACCGCGACGGCTTCGTGCTGGGCGAGGGCGCCGGTGTCATGGTGCTCGAAGAATACGAACACGCCGTTGCGCGTGGCGCCCGCATCTACGCTGAAGTCATCGGCTTCGGCATGAGCGCTGACGCCAACCACATCACCTCGCCAGTCGAGGATGGCAGTGGCGCGGCGCGCTGCATGGTCAACGCCCTGAACAACGCCGGCATCAACGGCGACCAGGTGCAGTACGTGAATGCGCACGGCACCTCGACGCCGCTCGGCGACAAGGCCGAAGTGCGCGGCATCAAGCGCGTGTTTGGCGACCATGCCAAGAGCCTGGTGGTCAATTCGACCAAGTCGATGACCGGTCACCTGCTGGGTGGCGCCGGCGGCCTGGAATCGGTGTTTACCGTGCTGGCGATGCATCATCAGATCTCGCCGCCGACGATCAACATCTTCAACCAGGATCCGGAGTGCGATCTCGACTTCTGCGCCAACACGGCGCGCGAGATGCAGATCGACTACGCCGTCAAGAACTCGTTCGGGTTCGGCGGCACCAACGGCACCCTGGTGTTCGCCAAGGTCTGAACCAAGTTCGCCCCATCCCGGTCAAAGGGATGGGCGCTTCCCACGGCCCGGGCTGTCACCGATTGACAACCCGGCGCCGGCGGAATGAAGGCTGTTCCTTCGGCCCGCCACCTGTCGCCTGACAGGCCCATTCTTCACTTCCCATCATCATGTCGATCGCGGTCTGCGCCGTCATCGTGCCGTCGCGCCGTCTGCGCTGGCTGCTAGCCGCCTTCTGCGCGGTGCTCTGTGCGGCTGCGCTCGCCGTTGGCCTGTTGCTGCCCGGGCGCTTCGCATTCGGCGCCGCTGTCGCGTGCGCGCCGTTGTCCGGCGCGCTGCTGCTTGCGCATGCCTGCATGTTTTTGGGCACCGCCGCAACGGTGCGCCGGATTGATATTTCTGGAGTTGGACAGCTACGCGTGACGGTACAACAGGACATGGCAGGCAACGGCGTGGCGGCGATGCTGCTGCCCGGCGCCACGGTCTGGCCCTGCTGCATATTGCTGCGTCTGCGCCTGGAAACCGGCGCCGTGCTGAAACTCGTGCTGCTGCCAGATGCGCTGGGCGCCGGGCAATACCGGGCGCTGGCGGTGGCCATCCGCGCGATCGCGGGCGGCATTCAGGCAGGCCCGGGCACAGCGGGAACGGTTGAGCACAAAATACTTTGAACTTATTGCAGGAGGCCAACTCTTAGCTAGGGTGGGCCGCCAATGGGGCATGGTCCGTGACGACAGAACGCGAGGGTGATCAGCTGTTGGTAGAGCGCGTCCAGGCCGGCGACAGGCACGCCTTCGACCTGCTCGTCGCCAAATACCAGCGCCGTCTGCTGCGTCTCGTGTCGCGTCTGATCCACGATCCGGCCGAAGCCGAAGACGTGGTGCAAGAGACATTTATCAAGGCGTTCCGGGCACTGCGCCACTTTCGCGGCGAATCGGCGTTTTATACCTGGCTTTATCGAATTGGAATCAATACCGCCAAAAACTTTTTAGTGACTCAAAGCAGGCGCGCGCCGACCTCGACCGATACAGACGCCGAGCGCGCCGAAGGATTCGATGACGCGGATAGCTTGCGCGATATTAATACACCGGAATCGGTACTCGCCAGCAAGCAGATCGCCCACACCGTGAACGCGGCCATGGAAGCATTGCCGCAAGAATTGCGCACAGCAATTGTTTTGCGAGAAATAGAAGGACTCAGTTACGAAGAAATTTCCGAAGTCATGGCCTGTCCAATTGGTACCGTGCGCAGCCGGATATTCCGGGCGCGCGAAGTCATCGCCGAGAAATTGCGCCCACTGCTCGATTTTCCGGTTGACAAACGTCGGTAGCTAGCCGGATCGTACGAACACAGATTTTATTGAACACACACCGACGTCGATGGACGCACCGATGGACACGAACAAAAAATTACGCGAGCACATATCTGCTTTCAAAGATGGTGAGCTGCCCGAGGCCGACCTCGAGCTGGCCCTGGCCGCCATGCACGGCAGCGACGGCCAGCTCGCCTGGCGCTTGTATCACCTGATCGGCGACACCCTGCGTGCCACCGATGGCGCTGCTGCAGCCACGGTGCCATTGCCGGGACTGTCGGCCGGTTTTACGGCGCGCCTGGCCGAGCGCCTGGCGGCCGAAGTGGCGCCGCTCAGGCGCGGCCCCTTGTTGGCCGAGGCCGGCAGTCTGGCGGCGTTATTGGCCAAGTCGACGTCGTCCTGAAGCAGGCGACTTGTTGATGGGGCAGCGCTGTAGCGGCGCTGTGATGAAGCAGGCGCTGCGGCGCAGCGGCGCCGCATCTGCTGCTGCGCCGCATCCGCTGCTGCGCCGCATCCGTTGCTGGTATCCGGGGCGCGCCGCGCGCGCCGCAGCGGCGCGACAAAGTGCCCGAATTGGCTTACCATTAAGTCAATTTCAGACCTGACAAATCCCATCCATGACACGCAAAACCACCAGCCATCCACGGCTCGCCACCCAACCAACCGTCTGCGCCGTTTCGCTCCCGGTTTCTGTTTTCTCTTTCCGTTCGTCTTCCATCGCACTGGCCTTGTCGGCGCTGCTGTTGTCCGGCGCCGCTGCATTCAGTACGCCGGCCGCGGCGGCCGGGCAGGCGGGCAAGCCGGTTGCGGCGCCGCTCGTCACCGGCTTGCCTGATTTTTCCGATCTGATCGACAAGGCCGGCCCGGCCGTCGTCAATATCCGCACCACAGAGCGCGTCATGCGTCCGCAGGGTGGTGGGGGCGAAGACGAAATGCTCGAACTGTTCCGCCGCCATTTCGGCATGCAGATCCCGCGCGGGCGCCGTGCGCCCCAGCAAGAAGAGCAGGAAGTGCAGCGCGGCGTCGGTTCCGGCTTCCTGACCTCGAGCGACGGCTATGTGCTGACCAACGCCCACGTGGTCGAAGGCGCCGACGAAGTCACCGTGACCCTCACCGACCGCCGCGAATTCAAGGCCAAGGTGCTGGGCGCCGACCGCCGCTCCGATGTCGCCCTGCTCAAGCTCGACGCCACCGGCCTGCCGTATCTGCGCACCGGCGACTCGAGCAAGATCCGGGTCGGCGAATGGGTGGTGGCGATCGGCTCGCCGTTCAATCTCGACAACACCGTCACGGCCGGCATCATCTCGGCCAAGTCGCGCGATACCGGCGACTTCCTGCCGCTGATCCAGAGCGACGTGGCGGTCAACCCGGGCAACTCGGGCGGCCCCTTGATCAATATGCGCGGCGAGGTGATCGGCATTAATTCGCAGATCGCCACCTTGTCCGGCGGCTATAACGGCATCTCGTTCGCGGTGCCGATCGACGAAGTGCTGCGTGTCTCCGAGCAGCTCAAGCAGAGCGGGCGCGTCACGCGCGGCCGTCTTGGCGTGCAGATCAGCGAAGTCACGCGCGACGTGGCCGAGTCGCTCGGCCTGGGCAAGGCGCGCGGCGCCGAAGTATCGATGGTCGAGGCGGGTGGCCCGGCCGAAAAAGGCGGCATCAAGGTCGGCGACATCATCCTGGCGTTCAACAAGCAGCCGATCGAGACCACGCGCGACCTGCCACGCCTGGTCGGGGCCGCCAAGGTCGGCAGCCGCGCCAGCGTTACCGTGTGGCGCCGCGGCGCCCAGGTCGAGGTGCCGGTCACGATCGTCGAACTGCAAGATGAAAAGACCGCGCCGGGCGGCCGCGCGCAGCCGAAGAAGCCTGCGCCGAGCACTGCGCCCAACGCACTGGGATTGAATGTGGCCGACGTGCCGGTTGCCGATCGGCGCGAACTGGGCATCGACCATGGCGTGCTGGTCGAAGACGTGCAGGGCGTGGCGGCCAGCGCCGGCATCCGGCCGGGAGACCTGGTACTGCAGTGGAATAACACGCCGGTGACGAGCGCGCAGCAGTTCAACGCGCTGCTCGCCAGGCACGACAAGACCAGGCCGGTGGCGCTGCTGGTGCAGCGCGAGGGCACCACGCAATACCTGACCCTCAAGCCACGCAAGTGACGCTGCAGCAAAGGGGAATCGAAGCGCCGGCCGCGGCGATTCCCTTCACGCTGTATTCGCGCAGCTGGTGCCATTTGTGCGAAGACATGCTGGCCGCGCTGCGTGGCTGCGAGACGCCGGCGCGGCGGTTCGCCATTACCGTGCTCGACGTCGATGCCGATCCGGCGCTGGTGGCGCGCTTCGACGAGCTGGTGCCGGTGCTGTATGGCGACCCTGATCAGCCCGAGCTGTGCCATTATTTTCTTGACCGCCACGCAGTCGAGCGCTATCTGGCGCACTATCCGGCCCGCTATCCGGCCCACTATCCGGCCCACTATCCGGGCCACTTCGGCGCCGGGTAATTGAGGGCTGTTTCCGGTCGTGTTCAAGGCATGGAGGGCAGCGTCCGACTGGCATAATCTTGCGCATGACCGGTAACGCCAAGCGCGACCTCACCAGCGCCTCGCTCGATCCTCGCAACGCGGACGAGTGGCGCGCCATGCGCGCGCCGGGTCACCAGATACTGGACGATATGTTCGACCACGTCGAGCATGTACGCGAGCGCCCGGTGTGGCAAGCCATGCCGGACAGCGCGCGCGAGGCACTGAAAGCGCCGCTGCCGCGCGCAGCCGGCACGCTGGGCGACGCTTACCAAACCCTGCAGCAAGCCGTGATTCCCTATACGGTCGGTAATCCGCATCCCGGCTTCATGGGCTGGGTCCACGGCGCCGGCACGCCAAGCGGCATGCTGGCCGAACTGATCTCCGGCGCCCTGAACGCCAACGTCGGCGGGCGCAGCCAGGCGCCGGTCGAACTCGAAGCCCAGGTCGGCCGCTGGATGACCGAATTGTTCCGCTTTCCCGACGCCGCGCGCGGCGTGTTCGTGACCGGCACCTCGAGCGCCAACCTGATGGGTGTGCTGGTGGCGCGGACCGCCACGCTCGGCCCGCAGGTGCGCGCCAGCGGCCTGGCTGCCGAAGCCCTGTCCGGCCTGCGCGCCTACACCTCGATCGAGGCGCATGGCTGCATCGCCAAGGCGATGGACATGGCCGGCTTCGGCGCCGATGCACTGCGCCACGTGGCCACCGACGCGCATGGCTGCCTCGACCCGCTCGAGCTGCAGCGCCAGCTGGACGTCGACCGCGCCGCCGGCTTGAGCCCGTTCCTGCTGGTGGCCACCGCCGGCAGCGTGAATACCGGCGCCATCGATCCGCTCGATCAACTGGCCGACCTGGCCCGGCAAGAAGGCTCGTGGCTGCACATCGACGGCGCCTTTGCCGCGCTCGGGATGCTGGCGCCTGATATCGCGCCACTGTTGAAGGGCATCGAGCGCGCCGATTCGCTGGCGTTCGACTTCCACAAATGGGGCCAGGTGCCGTACGACGCCGGCTATTTTCTGGCGCGCGACGGGGAAACCATGCTCGACACCTTCGCCGCGCCCGCGGCCTACCTGCAGCGCGCCGACAGCGGCCTGGCGGCGGGCAGCGTGTGGCCGTGCGACCTGGGTCCGGACCTGTCGCGCGGCTTTCGCGCCCTCAAGACCTGGCTGACGTTCCAGGTGCACGGGGCCGACGCCATCGGCGCCGCGATCTCGGCCAACTGCGCGCTGGCGCGCCGGCTGGCGGCCATGATCACGGCCGAGCCAGAACTCGAACTGCTGGCGCCGGTCTCGCTCAATGTGGTGTGCTTCCGCTATCGGCGGGGCGACGTCGAGCGCGTCAATCAACTCAACCGCGACATCGTGCTGACCCTGCACGACGAGGGCCAGGTGGCGGCTTCGTCCACGGTCCTGCAGGGGCGCTACGCGATCCGCGCCGCGCTGGTCAATCACCGCACCGGATTGACCGAGATCGCCACCCTGGTGGCCTCGGTATTGCGCGCCGGCCGCCGTCTTTCACTTTCCCCCGCCAACACCCACGCATGAACTTTGCTTTCCTGATCGACCAGGCCGCCACGCCATTCGCGCCGCTGATCGGCGCCGCCACGCTGATGCTGTGCGCTTTCCGCCAGATCGACCTGACCCCGGTCGGCGAACTGCTGCTGGCGCGCGCCCAGGCCAATCCGGCCGACGCCAACGCCTGGCTCGACGCCAGCTTCGTGCTGCAGCTGCTGGGCCAGCGCGAACCGGGGCTGGACGTGCAGCGCCAGGCATTGCACACCGCCACCGTGTACCAATTGCCGACGCCACACGAGAGCGGGGCGCCGTCCCTGCACGTATTGGTGCTGATGGGGCCGGGCGACTTCATGGCCAACACGCCGATTGAATTTTTGCTGCAAAACACGCGAGCGATCAGGTGTATCTGGCGCGCTTCGTCGATTATTCGGGCGCCGATGGCCAGTTTCGCAAATACCGGATCGTGCTGATCGACGGCGCGCCGTTCATATGCCACCTTGCCGTGTCCTCGCACTGGATGGTGCATTACCTGAACGCGGGGATGGACCAGAGTGCGGAAAAACGCGCCGAGGAAGCGCGCGAGATGCGCGATTTCGAGAGTGGCTTTGCGCGTCGCCATGCGGCCGCGCTGGCCGCCATCGATGCGCGCATGGGCCTGCCTTATCTGGGCATCGATTGCGCCGAAACCCGCGACGGTGAACTGCTGATCTTCGAAGTCGACAATGCGATGGTGGTGCACGCCATGGACGACCCGGCGCGCTACGGCTACAAGGGCCCGGTCATGGACAAGGTATTCACGGCATTTGCCGAGCTGCTTCAGGCAAGGGCGGGCACGTCCCTGTCGTGCGCAATGTCCGGCGCCACGGCGTGACCCAAAAACGCCGCCATGAAGGCGCGCTTGGCGGCGCTGCGTTGGTTGTTCCAGAATGGCTCGAGCCAGGCCTGCGGCTGGCCGTCGAAATCGAGGCGCAGCACGTAGGGCAGGCCCATCATTTCGCTATGCACATAGGTGGCGAAACATTCGGCGAAATCGTCGTAGGGATTGGTGGCGCCATACAGGCTGGCGAAGTCGCTCAGCTCGAGCCCGGCGTAAGCGGTGACGACCGCGTCGCTGCCGAGCTTGTTGGCACCATAGAAATCGACCACGCCGCGCAGGTCGAAATCGCACTCGGGGCGCGCCACGAAGCGTCCGGCCGGGTTGCGGGTCCAGCTCAGGTCAAGGAAGGCGAACAGCGCCTGCGGCGCCGCTTCCCACCAGCGCGGCAGGAATTCGCCGCCGGCGCTGAGCACATGGCCAAATTCGTGCAGCAGCAAGAATTGCAGGGCGCCGGCACGGCTGTCTTGATCAGGCTCGGCAATTGCGGTAGTCACCGAAAAACCGTTGTCGCCATGGAACGGCAGGTTGTCCTTCCAGCTGGCCCAGGCGTTGGCGCTGCGGGTCGCCATCAGATCAAGGTCGAGCAGCACGATGCAGCCGAGTAAATTGCCGGCCGCATCGACCACGATGTCGGTGATGCCCGACGAGCCCAATCCGCGGCCAATGCAGATGCCGAGCAGATGCGGCGCGACCAGCGCGCGCACCGCTGCCGGCATGCCATTGATCGCCGCATCCAGGTCGGCGCGCAGGCGCACGTCGATCGCCGCTGCCTCGGGCACCGCATCGACGCCGGTCGCCAGATTGACCTGATGCACGAAGTCGCGCACCTCGGCCGGCAGCGGCAGGATGCGCTCGTTCAGCGGGCGCTGCAGGCGGTCGGTCCAGGAGAGCGGGTGCGGGGTCGAGATCATGGGTAAGTCCGGGAAAAAAAGCGTGGTGCCGGCGGCGCCGATGATTTCTTAACGGCTGCTGAGCTAGTTTCTTGATAGCAATTGCTCGAATGCGGAGACGGTGTGGCCCGGCGTGGCGCGACGCTCGCCTCGGCGCCGCCCCAGAAACCGGGCTTTCTATGTCGAAATCCGGTAAAATGCAGGGCTTGGTGGCAAGTACGCATGGTTTATGCAGTCTTGCCCGCTTCATGAGGCGCGTGCCTGAGAAGACCCCGGTCTTCCGGCGCTGCGCTTTTTTGCGCTTGATGTCCGTATTCCGCCGGCGCGCCTACGCTGCGCCGGCTGCGTGTCGCTCTGCGCGGTGCCGTCTTTTTGGTCTCGATTTCTGTTAATGAAAAACATACGTAATTTCTCCATCATCGCCCACATCGACCACGGTAAATCGACCCTGGCCGACCGCATCATCCAGCTGTGCGGCGGGTTGTCGGAACGCGAAATGGATGCGCAGGTGCTCGATTCGATGGACATCGAACGCGAACGCGGCATCACCATCAAGGCCCAGACTGCCGCGCTGCAGTACAAGGCGCGCGACGGCCAGGTGTACAACCTGAACCTGATCGACACCCCGGGCCACGTCGACTTCTCGTACGAGGTAAGCCGCTCGCTGTCGGCCTGCGAAGGCGCGCTGCTGGTGGTCGACGCCTCGCAAGGGGTGGAAGCGCAAACGGTGGCCAACTGCTACACCGCGCTCGACCTGGGCGTGGAAGTGGTGCCGATCCTGAACAAGATCGACTTGCCGCACGCCGACCCCGAGAACGCCAAGAAAGAAATCGAGGACGTGATCGGGATCGACGCCACCGACGCCACCGTGTGCTCGGCCAAGACCGGCCTGGGCGTGGAAGACGTGCTCGAGACCCTGATCGCCAAGGTGCCGGCGCCGCAGGGCGACCCGGACGCGCCGCTGCAGGCGCTGATCGTCGATTCCTGGTACGACTCGTACGTCGGCGTGGTGATGCTGGTGCGCGTGGTGAATGGCACTCTGCGTCCGAAAGACAAGATTCTCCTGATGGCGACCGAGTCGGTGAACCTGGTCGAGAACATCGGCATCTTCACGCCGCGCTCGGTGTCGCTGCCAACCCTGAGCGCAGGGCAGGTGGGCTTCATCATCGCCGGCATCAAGGAACTGACCGCCGCCCGCGTGGGCGACACCGTGACCCTGGCCAACAAGCCGGCCGCGGCGCCGCTGCCGGGCTTCAAGGAAGTCCAGCCGCAAGTGTTTGCCGGCCTGTTCCCGGTGGAAGCGAACCAGTACGACGCGCTGCGCGACTCGCTCGAAAAGCTCAAACTCAACGACGCCGCCCTGATGTACGAGCCGGAAGTATCGCAGGCGCTGGGCTTTGGCTTCCGCTGCGGCTTCCTGGGCCTGCTGCACATGGAAATCGTGCAGGAGCGCCTGGAGCGCGAATTCGACATGGACCTGATCACCACGGCCCCGACCGTGGTGTACGAAGTCGAGATGCGCGACGGCAGCATCGTGCGCGTCGACAATCCATCGAAGATGCCGGAGCCATCAAAGATCAACGAAGTGCGCGAGCCGATCGTCGACGTCAACCTGTACATGCCGCAAGAGTACGTGGGCGCGGTGATGACGCTGTGTAACGGCAAGCGCGGGGTGCAGATGGACATGGCCTACCACGGCCGCCAGGTCAAGCTGCACTATGAAATCCCGATGGCCGAGATCGTGCTCGACTTCTTCGACCGTCTCAAGTCGACCTCGCGCGGCTACGCTTCGATGGACTACGAGTTCAAGGAGAACCGCTCGGCCGACGTGGTCAAGGTCGACATGCTAATCAACAGCGAGAAGGTCGATGCGCTGGCGATCATCGTGCACCGCGCCAACGCCCCGTACCGCGGACGCCAGGTGGCGGCCAAGATGCGTGAACTGATTCCGCGCCAGATGTTCGACGTGGCGATCCAGGCGGCGATCGGCGCCACCATCATCTCGCGTGAAAACGTCAAGGCGCTGCGCAAGAACGTGCTGGCCAAGTGCTACGGCGGCGACATTTCGCGTAAGAAGAAGCTGCTTGAAAAGCAAAAGGCCGGCAAGAAGCGCATGAAGCAGGTCGGTTCGGTCGAGATTCCGCAAGAGGCGTTCCTGGCCATTCTGCAGGTGGAAGATAAATAATGAATTTGCAGCCCATCCTGAGCAATTTCGCGTTGATCCTGTTCGTGGCGATGGTGATCACGGGCGTGATCTGGTGCCTCGATACCTTCGTGCTGGCGAAACAACGCCGGCGCGGCGCCGACGCCGCGCTGCGCGAGTACGATGCGCGCAACGCCAAGCTGGCCGCCGACGGTATCAAGCTCGACCAGAACAACAACCGCGCCGCGATCGAGGCGGCGCACCTGCGCCAGCCGACCTGGGTCGAATATTCGGGCAGCTTCTTCCCGGTGATTGCGCTGGTGTTCATCCTGCGCTCGTTCCTGTGGGAGCCGTTCAAGATCCCGTCGTCGTCGATGGTGCCGACCCTGCTGGTGGGCGACTTCATCCTGGTCAACAAGTACACCTACGGTATCCGCCTGCCGATCATCAACAAGAAGGTGATCCAGGTGAACGATCCCCAGCGCGGCGACGTGATGGTGTTCAAGTACCCCAAGGATATGAACCAGGATTACATCAAGCGCGTCGTTGGCGTGCCCGGTGATAAAATCACCTATGCCGACAAGCGCCTGACGGTCAACGGCAAGGCCGTCGAGTACACCGCCCTGGACGATTACCTGGACGACCAGCACCCTGAATACCACAAGCAGTTCGTGGAAAACCTGCCGGGCCCGAACGGCGTTACGCAGCACCGCATCCTCAATACCGACGGCCGCCGCAGTATCGACGTCGGCGCCGTGGACGAGTTCCCGCTGCGCGAAGCCTGTGAATACACGTTCGACAAATTCACCTGCACCGTGCCGGCAGGCCATTACTTCATGATGGGCGACAACCGCGACAACAGCGCCGACAGCCGTTACTGGGGCTTTGTCCCGGACCGCAACATCGTCGGCAAGGCCTTCGTGGTGTGGATGAACTTCGGCAAGTTCGACCGCGTTGGCGGCATCAAGTAATTTTTTCAACGACCTCGCGCGAAAGGCGGCCATGGATCGCAACAGATTGTGCAAGCCGGCTGCCCAGCGCGGCATCTCGATTACCGGGCTGATCTTCGTGCTGGCCGTGCTCGGCGTGGCCGGCATCTTCGCCATGCGCCTGATTCCGGCGTATGTCGAGTTCAACGCCATCAAGAAGGCAGCCGAGCAGGCCAAGCAGAGCGGCGGCACGGTGCGCGAGATGCAGGCGGCGTTCGACCGCCACGCCGACATCAACAATGTCGAAGCGATTGCCGGGCGCGACCTGGTCATCACGCGCGACAGCGGCACGCCTGAAGTAAGCTTCGCGTACGAAAAGCGCTTGCCGCTGGCCGGCAACGTCAGCCTGGCGATCGACTTCGTCGGCACCACCGACCCGAGCGGCGTGGTGGCGCAAGACGACACCACCGCGGCGGCGCGCTGAGCCGGCGCCCCCTTCACTTATCCAACTTACGCGGTTGCATTCACCCGGCCGCCATATAGCATCGACAATGAATCTTCAGTTATTGCAAACGCGCTTGGGGTATACGTTCCGGGATCTCGGGCTGCTGCAACAGGCCCTGACCCATCGTAGCCATAGCAGTCTGCATAACGAGCGCCTCGAATTTCTGGGCGACTCGATCCTGAACTGCGTCGTGGCCTCGATTCTCTACGAGCGCTTCAATGCGCTCGACGAGGGCGAGCTGTCGCGTCTGCGCGCCAACCTGGTCAAGCAGCAGACCCTGTTCGAGATCGCCACCAAACTGAACCTGTCGCAATTTTTGCGCCTGGGAGAAGGCGAACTCAAGTCGGGCGGTTTCCGCCGCCCGTCGATCCTGGCCGACACCCTGGAGGCGCTGCTGGGCGCGATCTTCCTCGACAGCGGCTTCGACGCCGCGCGGGAAACCATCCGCTCGTTCTACATCCCGCTGCTCGATTCGGTCGATCCGGGTACGCTGGGCAAGGACGCCAAGACCTTGCTGCAAGAATTCTTGCAGGCCAAGCGCATCGCCTTGCCGACCTATAACGTGATCGCCACCCACGGCGCGGCGCACAGCCAGGAATTCGAGGTCGAATGCCTGGTGCCGAAGCTGAATGTGCAGGTGTATGGCCGTGGCGGCAGCCGCCGCGCCGCCGAACAGGCTGCCGCGCAACTGGCGCTCGAGGCGGCGCACAAGGCACTCACGCGTACGCCTGGCCCACGCAAGGCCAAGCCGCGCGCCGCCCAGCTCAAGCTGGCCGGCATCGCCACCGTCCAGGCCGATGCCGATGCCGATGCCGATGGCGCCACTGTTACCGCCGCCGCCAAGTCGGCGCAACCAGAATAATCAGGAATCACCATTATGAGCACCACCCCAGTGAGCACTACCCCAGAACATTTCCGTTGCGGCTATATCGCCATCGTCGGCCGTCCCAACGTCGGCAAGTCGACCCTGATGAACGTGCTGATCGGCGCCAAGGTGTCGATCACCTCGCGCAAGGCCCAGACCACGCGCCACCGCATCACCGGCGTGCAGACGCGCGACGACGCCCAGTTCATCTACGTCGACACGCCGGGCTTCCAGACCCGCCACGCCAATGCGCTCAACAAGACGCTGAACAAGACCGTCTCGAACACCTTGACCTCGTCGGACGTGATCCTGTTCCTGGTCGAAGCCGGCACGTTTGGGGCTGCCGACGAGCAAGTGCTGAACCTGCTGCCAAAGAATGTGCCAGTGGTGCTGGTGATCAATAAATCGGACCGCGTCAAGGACAAGGCGGTGTTGATGCCGTTCGCGCAGAAAATCGCCGCGATGCGCGACTTTACCGCCAT
>Ga0265780_10005997_pt1 | contig 15225 bp, 11 predicted proteins | sample P1T30metagenome_FD_192432 | JGI IMG/M metagenome (GOLD analysis project Ga0265780, IMG submission 192432) | Plant litter microbial communities from East Loma Ridge, Irvine, California - P1 T30 | ecosystem: Environmental > Terrestrial > Plant litter > Unclassified | place: USA: California... | reverse complement strand
AACCGGTTAACCTGCGATTGGATGAGCCCGTCTTCAATATCATAATGAGTGAAAATATATTTTTGCGCATAGCTTTTTTGCACTAAAAATTGTAATAAGACACCAAGAAGTAATGCGCAAAATAACGCCCTCGTGTAAAAGTAGCTAAGCAAAGTATTGATAATGTAAATGAAAGTTACAAAATAAAGTAATAGCTTTCATGCGAAAGAAAAAATCACCCTGCATGGGTGATCGGATTTTTATCAGGCATTTTTCATATAATCACTATTATAACACATTCGCCAGAAAAGCTTCTACCGCAAAGGTAGACAACTGCCCGCCCGGGCCATTAAGGTTATAATCGAAGCCATGTGTTGCCCAGGGCAGTTTTAACCAGTAATGCTTAATACCATACGCATGCAATTTTGCATTTAGCCGTGTACTATGCTCATAAGCCACCAATACATCGTTGCCGCCATGTATAATTAAGGTAGGCACTGTTTGCCGGTTTACAAATTGAATAGGCGAACTGGCTGCATATTTTTGCGGAACAGCTTGGTACGAGCCTCCTAAATATCGCTCCATGACCAACTTCGAATTCATTACCAACGGGTTTGCCGGTACGGAGTAACCCCAAACCATATCGGCAGGGCCGTAAAAATCAACTACCGCTTTAATGCCGGTATGCGGTAATGTGTATGCTGCCAACAGCGCAATTTGTGCCCCGGCCGACCGCCCAAGCAGCACGAACTTATCGGTGTCTATATTTAAGCTACCGGCATTTGCTTTTAAGTAATTAAGTGCATTTTTAACATCTTCTGTTGCAGCAGGGGCCTTATACTTGGGAGCCAAACGATAATTAATGGAAGCAACCTGATAACCAATGCTACTTAAATAACTATTCAATTCGGGGAGTTGCTTACTATCGCCGCTGCTCCATGAACCGCCATGAACAACAACCACGCAGGGCCTCTTACCCGAAACTTTTGCAGGATAAAAATCGAGATTTAAAGCTGTATCGGCATATTGAATATAGGTAAGCGATCGATTTGGACCAACTTTCGCTTTTTGAAACAGCCGGCCCATGGAAAATGGCTGCCGGCATTTTGGAAAGTTTAGTGACTTGCCATTACCTAAAGCCACCTGCATTTGCTGCTTTAAATGATTACTAACCGCAGCCGCCCTTACAAGTGGCGAAACAAATAACATTAAGGCGCATATACCTATTATGGTCCCCGCAGCTCTATAATGGTTTACCCAAAAGCCAGATGCAGTTATTAAGATGGTGATGACAACAAATATCCACGAAAACTCGGTTACCACGATAGCCAGCAGCCACAAGTAATACGCCGGTGCATTAAATACAGTAAGCAACGAAGCCAGGAATAAGATAATGAGCAGCACTAAACGTAACATGATGCAATGGTATTAAATAATGGCGATTAAAGTAAAAGCATCATACAATTACTTATGTAAACGGTTAATCTGCTTATTTAACTCTACAGCCGCACTAATTAGTGCCAAGTGCGTAAACGCCTGCGGAAAGTTGCCGAGGTGTTCACCTTTTTTACCCAGTTCCTCACTAAACAGGTTTAAATGGTTGGCGTACCCTATCATTTTTTCAAAGTTTTCTACCGCTGCTTCTACTTGTCCGCTTTTGGCCAGGGCTTCAATATACCAGAACGAGCACATGTTGAAGGTACCCTCTTCACCGGCTAAACCATCTACCTGGGTTAAATGGTTTTGGTAGCGGTAAATGAGCACATCAAGCCGTAAATCGCGCCCAATTACCTCCAGGGTAGATAACCAGCGTGGTTCTTGCGGTACAATATAGTGAACCAGCGGCATGAGCAGTGCGCTCGCATCTACATGATCGGCACCCTTGTACTGTACCCATGCCCCTATCTTTTCATTCCAGAAATTATGATAAATATCGTTGTAGATTTCGGTGCGCACGGCATGCCATTCGGCCTCTGGATACGGGAACGACCGGTGCTCTGCAATTTTGATAGCCCTGTCCATGGCCACCCAGCACATTAATCGGGTATGTAAAAACTCCCGCTTCTCGTTCCTTATCTCCCATATGCCATGATCGGGCAGCTTCCAATTCTTAATTACACATTCAATCTGTCTCACAATAAGCGTCCAGAACTCATAGGTAATGGGTTTGTAGGATTTGTTGTAAATGTAAATGGTATCAATGAGCTCGCCGTAAATATCAATTTGCAGCTGGCTGGCAGCGGCATTACCTATCCGTACAGGTTTTGAACCTTTGTAGCCATCTAAATGATCCAGGTCTTTTTCGTTTACGCCGGGCCTGCCATCAATACCGTAAAGTAATTGCAGATCAGTTTCGTGACAAAGCTTCATTATCCAATCCATAAAACCGGTTGCTTCATCGTATAAGCCTAATCGCAAAAAAGCATACATGGTAAAGGCGGCATCGCGTATCCAGGTAAATCGATAGTCCCAGTTACGATTACCGCCAAGTGTTTCGGGAATACCAAACGTAGGGGCTGCCACTACCGAACCAAACTCGGCCGAGGTAAGCAATTTCAAGGTAATGGCAGAGCGGCGAATCAAGTCGCTGTAATGGCCCTGATAGGTAGTTTTATTGATCCAGCTTCGCCATTCATTAACAGTATGACGATAACTTTCTTCTACATAATATTTAATAGGGGTAAACTGCTGCTCGTCCCCTGCCGTTACATACTCCAGTACAATATGTGCCACCTCCGATTCGGCCAAGGTAAACTCTGCATAGCCGTTATTGTCTTTAATACTCAACGCAATATCAGCCATTAGCCTTATTTTTGCGCCTCCATCATTAATGCTGCTAAAAATTATTTCATTATTATTTAGTTCTGCATCATGATTTACCATGGCATAATCAAATCGGGGCACGCAATTAATTTTGAAGTTGATGTTTCCTCTAACCGTTTTTATGGTTCTAACAATGGAATTAACGGCCTTGTCTTTATTGGCAGGCAGAGGCATATAATCGGTTAACTCGGCAATACCCGAGTCGGAAAAATAACGGGTTAGTAGCACTGCGGTGCCGGGGAGGTAGAGTTGTTTAGTACTATAACCAGGTAAATCGGGCTCTACCGAAAAGTAACCGCCCTTTTTTGAATCGAGTAAGGAAGCAAAGATAGACGGCGAATCGAACCGGGGAAAGCACATAAAATCAATTGACCCCGATAATGATACCAGTGCAACTGTTTTTAAATTACCAATAACGCCATAGTTTTCTATAGGCTGGTAAGGCCTTTCCTGATGTTCCATGCACAAACTAACAACTACTTTGAGCTGTTGTTTAGATTGTTGCGGCAGTAAAGCTTAAAGGAGTACGTTTGACTACTTTCCAATAAGTGTATAACAGAAAATCCCGGGTTTATAGCCCGGGATTTTTATGAATGAAGAATGAAGCTTTATACGCCCAAATCTTTAATGATCGTATCTATTTTAGCATCTAACTGCTGTTCTGTTGCATGGTAGGCTTCCTTGCTTTCCAGTTTGGTGTTCACGCTGCAATAGAACTTTATCTTAGGCTCGGTTCCTGATGGGCGTGCCGATACGATGCTGCCATCTTCGGTTACAAATTGTAAAACATCCGATTTCGGCAGTTCGATGGGTTTGGTGGTGTTAGTAACCAAATCAGTTTCGGTACTTTTTTCATAGTCTTTAAACACCACTACTTTCGAACCTCCCAGCGTAACCGGCGGGTTAGTACGAAACTTCTCTATCATGGCCACGATCTCTTCGGCACCGGATTTACCTTTTTTGGTAATAGAGATCAATTTTTCTTTATAAAAGCCGTACTCCAGGTAAGTATCGGTTAAGGCCTCAAACAAGCTGCTGCCTTTATCTTTATAAAACGCGGTCATTTCTGAAATGAATGCGGCCGACACCACAGCATCTTTATCGCGCACTAGTTCGCCTATGAGGTAGCCGTAGCTTTCTTCGCCACCGCCTATAAAGGTTTTCTTACCTTCAAACTTGGTCATTAACTCGCCAATGTATTTAAAGCCGGTTAATGTGTTATAGCACTCCACGCCTTTTTTCACTGCAATGGCATCAATTAAATATGAGGTTACAATGGTTTTAACAATGTACTCGTTACCGGTTAATTTTCCTTTTTGCTGCCAGGCGGTAAGCAGGTAATTTATTAACAAACTACCGGTTTGGTTACCGTTAAGGAGTATAAATTCTCCGCTATCATTTTTAACGGCGATACCTATGCGGTCGGCGTCAGGGTCGGTAGCAAGTACCAGGTCGGCATCTACTTCCTGTGCCTTTTTCAGGGCAAGTGTAAGGGCTTCTTTCTCTTCGGGGTTAGGATATACTACCGTAGGGAAATTACCATCGGGTGTAGTTTGTTCATCAACCAAAATTACGTTCTCAAAACCGAATTGCTTTAACGCTTTAGGAACCATTGTTATGCCGGTACCATGTATAGGCGAATAAACTATTTTAAGATCTTTTTGGCGTTTTATGGCATCGGGCGATACCGACAGTTCAGTAATCTTATCCAGGTATAACTGGTCTATCTCCTCACCAATTAATTCTACGTTAGCATCTATGCGGGTAAACTTTACCTCATCAATACTGGTAATGGCTGCTACTTCGCTCAATACCGCTTTATCGGCAGGCGATACAAATTGGCCACCATCTTCACCGTAAGCTTTATAGCCGTTATACTCCTTAGGGTTGTGCGATGCTGTAAGCATTACCCCGCTTTTGCAGCCTAAGTGGCGTATAGCAAAAGATAACTCGGGCGTAGGGCGCAACGCTTTAAAAAAATACACGTGTATACCGTTTGCCGAAAACACATCGGCCGTTATGCCGGCTAATAAGTCGGAATTGTTGCGGCTATCATGTGCAATAGCCACTTTAATTTTTTCGTTAGGATATGTTTTATTCAGGTAATTAGCCAAACCCTGCGTTGCAGCACCAATAGTATATTTATTAACGCGGTTAGAGCCTGCTCCCATTAAGCCACGTAAGCCGCCGGTACCAAATTCCAGGTCGCGGTAAAACGAATCGGTTAGTTCGGCGTAAGCTTTATCATCTAGTAATTGTTGAATTTGCGCTTTAACATCGACATCATAATTTCCCTGAAGCCATTGGTTTGCTTTGGCCAATACGGCCGGATCTAATTCCTGCATATTTCTTTATTGTTTTTTTTAATGTGGGTATTACGTTGTGCTTCAAATATGATAATAAAATACATTTTTACCTACAAGCATATGCACATCTAACCATTTGGCAATAACCCTATGTTATATGGCTGCGAATTGCAGCTGTAAGGTAAACACGGCGTATGATAACCTTTGCATTTTAAAATAGTTTCTATAGAACAATTACAAGCGTAGTATTTAACACTTAAATAATCAGGATATGAATCTTTTATGCAACCACCGCCTTACTGGTTCATCATACCATTTCAAACAAGCGTAAGCCAATATTACCGAAGAAATAAACGTAAGCAAACCATAAGGCCATGCCTCTTGAATAGTTATACCCTTGTTACGACTTACCCAGGCGGTGTATATATAAATGAATGGATAATGCGTAATATAAATAGGATAAGAAATATCTCCCAGAAACTTACATACCCTTGATGACGCCGCACCAATCACGTTGCCGCTTGCACCCAGGTACACGATAAGTGGAAACAGGATTATGATACTTAATGAATCGTACAAACCGTTTGCCCATAAATGTTCGGCACCACCTACCCTGGGCATGGCCAAAACCGCCAGCAACAATACGCTGCACCATAAAAAGGCATTATTAATATGAGTAATGCTTGCGGTGCGAGATAATAATAAGCCACCGAAGAAAGGGAACATTAAACGGGTAAAACCAATTCGCAATTGCTCGGCATTTATAGACCAGCCCCCTATTACATCACCTGTCTTACTGGTTACTGTATAATGAATCAGCGCAGCACCGGCTATTACCACCAATACAGTTAATGCCTTTTTAGAGAATTTTCTGACGAATAGTGCGTACAAGATATTGGCGATATACTCAAAAAAAAGTGACCATCCCGGTCCATTAAGAGGGTGCATCTCCTGCCACCCCCTAATATCGGCCGATATGGGTAAGGGAATTAGCGTGAAACCTACCAGCATAACTAAAAACACTTGCCAAACAGGCACGGCGGCTAAACCCGGCCAAACCGGCCCTGCCTGAAAATAGAAACAAGCAGCGCCCACAATCATACCCATTACCACCATGGGCTGTAGTCGTGCCAACCGGCGTTTAAAGAAGCCGCCAACCGTAAGCTTGGTCCAACGGTCGTCATAAGCGTAGCCTATTACAAAGCCCGACAGCAGGAAAAAAAAATCGACCGCCAGGTAGCCATGATTAATAATTTGATTGAGGTGACTGGTAGAGTGTGTTTCAAAAATATGGAATGCAACTACCGTTAGCGCCGCCACACCACGCAGCCCATCTAATATGGGGTAATGAGGCTTGGTAGATGGTTGAGAATTAGCTTGCGTCATGAAGGTATAAAAGGTTCAAATGTATGCCTTGCAAATACGCTAAAAAAAATAACCGCTCAAAATATTAATTTCAAGCGGTTTTAATGGTGGTGCTCCCGACGAGATTCGAACTCATATCGATGGTACCGGAAACCATAATTCTATCCATTGAACTACGGGAGCATTGCAGGCGCAAATATAAAATAATTCCCCTGTTTTGCGCTTACATCTTAAACTTCGAAACAGAATGTTTCAATGAAGCAAATACTTGGTATTCTGGTAAATTTCACAGCACTACTTTTCCTCATTTAATAACTGCCTGGTGCATTGCTTAATGTTCTTAATAATACCTATAACAAAACGCTCTGTACCGTTTAGGGTGTTATTTAACAACAAGGCATCTTCGGCCACAGCCCCGTCAGCATACTGTTCTGCTTGCGGCTTTAGCGGAAACGATACCAGGCAATTTTTCAATTCGTTCATGGCTTGTTGCAAAACCTCAAATTGCATAATGTTGCCCCCTGTAAACGCTTTGGATCGATATAGCGGAAAATAAGAAGCCGTAAGCGAACACAAAGTATGGTTAAGCATTTGAAAGTTACTTACAAAGCCTTCATCTACATGGTGAGGTTCGGCAAGCATACGCTGATAGGCTGCAGAAAGGTTGGCCAGTTTGGCATAAACGTTTTTACGGGCCAGTTTATAAGCGGTTGTGCCAGTCGGCCTTCCCGAAAGGTCATTAAACAGCACTTCGAGGTACCGGGTATTGGCGTTTAAAACATCAACCATGAAGTTATAGAGCTTCTTAACCTCCCAAACCGGGAACAAATAAGCGGCAGCGTAGGCAATAACACAACCTATCAGCGTGTCATACAAGCGTTCGGCAATAAAACCGTTATGATGGCCACCGTATATGCTGAGGCATAGCACTACCATGGTAGTAAGAAACATTACGCTAAGAGAATAATTGAGCCTTATAAACGTAAAGAAGCCTACCAATAAAATTACCGATAGTATGAGCTGAACGGATGGTTGGCTGGTAACCAGTAAGATTAACAGACCAGTAGCCACGCCAGCCAAGGTGCCCCCCAAACGCTCCAAGTTACGTTTTTTGGTAATGCTGAAGGCTGGTTTCATCACCACCACAATGGTGAGCAATATCCAATAACTATAATTACCCAGGTTAAAAACAAAAGTTATCAAATACCCAAACAGGCAGGCAATGGCCAGCCGCAGCGAGAACCGGAACACCGGGGAATTTATACTCAAGTTTTCTTTAATTAGCGCCATTCCTGGTTGCTGTGGGGTGACCAGGTCTTTATAATCGGGCTGAGGATAATGTTCGAGCAGTAAGGGGTCCTTTTGTAATATGGTGCCCTTAATATCATCTATGTGCTGCGCAATACTTTGTAAATTATCTTTCAAACTAACCAGGACCTGTGCATCAAACTTATTCTTCTCATTAATTATTTGATCTAATTGATTTTCAATTATTTTAAGGTCGGCATTATGGTCAAACCGCGATTCGTATTTTCTGTTGGCCAGCAAGGCTCGGCTTATGCCATCTAATTCATCGGCCAGCAAGGCAATCATCCGGCTAATTAACCCAAGCGTAGCCGACGATTTGAAATTTTCTCTTAGCGTTTGGTAATCATAATTAATGGCACCAATGTGCTCGTACAAATCAATAGCCAGCGAAGCCACGTGCAATAGCTTTTGTCCGTTAATATTGCCGGTATTCATTACCGAGCTATCTCTTAATAAAAGATGCCTTACTTGCTCATGCTTTTCGTTAACCAAAGCGTGCATGGCAATGGTTTTACTATAGGCTTTTTGCAGCGGTATTTCAGGATCATAAAACGATTGCCTTGTTTTCATAAACACCGATGTGGAGGTAAGGCATTCGATAATGGCATGCTTTAACGAACGCAGCGGCCATAATTTGGCTTGTAATAAACTAACGAGGTAGTACCAAATACTACCGGCAAATATGCACGAACAATAAATTATACTATTGGCGGGCTTAAGCCCAATGGTAAATATCATGAGTATGATACCCGCAGTGCCAACCATAGCATACCGGTTGCCCAGCGCAGTAAGCATAGAGAAAAGGAAACAGAAAGCAAATATAATTGCACCTAACAACCAAGGATAAGGCCTTAGTAAGCACGTTACAATTGCCACGAACAATAATAATACTATGCTGGCAACTGATACAGTAAGTTTATCTCTAAATATGCCGGGAATATCGGTCATGGTAATGAGCAGCGCGCCTAAACCTACAGCAATAGCGGGCTGGGGTAAATGGTTGGTAAACAACAGCCAAACCGGCAAAACTATACTCAAGGTAATTCTAACGGCATCGGTAAAGTATTCTCCCAGAAAAAAGTAAACCAACTGGTTTTTTAATTGAAGCCATTTCATATGATAGTGATCCCGATAGTTATAATGCCATAAAGGCAAGCCGATAATTTGTTCAAAACTCTAATACCTAAAACTCACAATATGTTTCACTACCCTACTTATTAAACATTTGCTTAATGTTCATAGAAAAAAGCACAAAAGGCATCCCCGTTAAGGAATGCCTTTTTAGTATCATGTAACAGTTGGTTATTAAACATTAAACCTGAAGTGCATAATATCGCCATCTTCAACTATGTATGTTTTACCTTCTACGCTTAGCTTACCCGCTTCTTTGCAGGCAGCTTCCGATCCGTATTTTACAAAATCTGCATACTTAATTACCTCAGCACGGATAAAACCTTTTTCAAAATCGGTATGAATAACACCTGCCGCTTGTGGCGCGGTGAAGCCCACGTTAATAGTCCATGCACGTACTTCCTGCACACCTGCGGTAAAGTAGGTAGCCAGGTTTAATAAGCGGTAAGCCGCTTTAATTAACTTAGTAACGCCCGATTGCTCTAAACCTAAATCGTCCAAAAACATCTGGCGTTCTTCGTAAGTATCCATCTGGGCAATTTCCGATTCTATTTGCGCGCTAATGATCAGCACTTCAGCATTCTCTTCTTTAACCGATTCGCGTACTTTTTCAACATAAGCGTTACCGGTGTTCACATCGCTTTCGCCTACGTTGCATACATACATTACCGGCTTAGCGGTTAATAACCATAGGTCATCTATATACTCTTTATCCTCGTCGGCAACGGCAGCGGTACGGGCCGATTTACCGCTCAGCAAGTGCTCGCGGTAAGTGGTTAATACCTCAAATGCTTTTTTAGCATCCTTATCGCCGGTTTTAGCAGATTTTTCAACTTTCTGCAGCTTTTTTTCAACTGAATCCAGGTCTTTTAATTGCAGCTCAGTATCGATGATCTCCTTATCGCGTATAGGGTCAACCGAACCATCTACGTGTATTACATTAGCATCATCAAAGCAGCGCAGCACGTGTATAATAGCATTGGTAGCACGAATGTTGCCTAAGAACTGGTTACCCAAACCCTCCCCTTTGCTGGCACCTTTTACCAGGCCTGCAATATCCACTATCTCTATCACGTTGGGAACCACGCGTTGCGGGTTTACCAGTTCGGTAAGTTTGGTTAGGCGCTCATCGGGTACGGTAATTACACCCACATTTGGCTCAATAGTACAGAAAGGAAAATTGGCGGCCTGTGCCCTTGCGTTTGATAAACAGTTAAAAAGTGTTGACTTGCCCACATTTGGCAAACCCACTATACCACATTGTAAACCCATGTATTTTTTTGTTGTTGAATAGTTGATTGAGTTGAATAGTTGATTGGTTGAATAGTTCTTATGATCAGTATTTAACTACTCAACCACTTAACTTAATCAACTACTCAACTAACATCAAATTTTGCGCAAAGATAATATAAAAACAACCTTAAAATTTGAAAAAATAAACGACTTTTGCGGGCGTTAGTAAATACGGATTTTAATACAAAATGTAAACACGAGGGCCGGATATGGAAGAAATGGTTGAACAAGTAGAACTGTTACTGGAGAGTAATGATGAACAACAGTTGCGCGACTATTTGAACAACCTGAACATATCGGACGTGGAAGAGCTTATTGGCGAATTACCAGAACACGGCCCACAATTTCTTGAAATACTTTCGCTTAACCGGGCGGTAAACGTTTTCCGCATTCTCGACTTTCCTACCCAGGAGCGCTTACTCAAAAAACTTTCGGGACGTAAAATTGCCGAACTCATTAATGAGTTGCCACCCGATGACCGTACCTCGCTGTTCAGTGAAATGCACAGCGATACGGTGAAGAGCCTGATACTGCACCTGCCACCCGCCGACCGCAAACAAGCTTTGGCACTGTTAGGCTACAAAGAAGACAGTGTAGGCCGCTTAATGACGCCCGATTACATTGCGGTAAAAAAGAACTGGGATGTGGTACAGGTGCTGTCGCACATTAGGCGCTACGGTAAAAACTCCGAAACTATTGATGTTATTTATGTAATTGATGAGAACGGCGTTTTGCTGGATGATATCCGTATCCGTGAGATTTTACTGGTAGACCCGGCCACCAAGATCAGCGATTTGATGGATAGCCGCCTCATTTCCCTCAACGTAAAAGACCCGCAAGAAGAAGTTATCAATACCTTCAGGATGAACAACCGGGTAGCTTTGCCCGTTACAGACGATAGTAATATATTATTAGGTATTGTTACGGTTGATGATATTTTGTGGATTGCCAACGAAGAATACACCGAAGATATTCAAAAAATAGGCGGTACCGAGGCTTTAGATGAGCCTTACCTGGACATTCCCCTGCTGCGCCTGGTAAGAAAGCGTGTGGGCTGGTTAATTATCCTTTTCCTGGGCGAAATGCTTACGGCTACCGCTATGGGATATTTTGAAGGACAAATAGCCAAAGCCGTAGTGCTGGCCCTATTTATTCCGCTCATTATATCGAGCGGTGGTAACAGTGGGTCGCAGGCTTCAACCTTAATTATACAGGCTATGGCCTTGGGCGAGGTTACCTTAGAAGACTGGTGGCGCGTTATGCGGCGCGAAATATTGTCGGGCCTGTTGCTTGGGCTTACCTTAGGTATTATAGGCTTTTTCAGAATATATGTGGTGGCTATGTTCAGCAATATATATGGCCCTCACTGGATGGCAGTAGGCTTTACCGTGGGTTTGGCGCTAGTGGGCATTGTATTATGGGGGTCGCTGGCCGGGTCAATGCTGCCATTACTGCTTAAGCGCCTTGGCTTAGACCCTGCCACTTCATCGGCGCCGTTTGTAGCAACACTGGTTGATGTTACCGGCTTAATTATTTACTTTACTATTGCGGTAGCTATTATGCGCATCTAATTTTGTGATGTTTGGTTATCTGTTGTTTTATCAATTATGTTTAATAGCTTTATAAGCAAACTTTAAACTTAAAACAATGGAAGACAACTCTACAGAAACTTTTCAACCCCTCCCCGATCCCGGAAAAGGACTTTTATTTTCAGAAGAAGCACAATACTACCTGCAAACCGCAGCCAAATGGGCTAAATTTTTAGCCATCATAGGCTTTGTTGGCTGTGTAATTATGGTATTGGTTGGGCTTTTTGCCGGCAGCATCTTTTCAAAAATGAGCGCTGTATCGGCTTACCCGGGTGCTATATCGCAAGGTATAGGCGCTTTTATGAGTGTATTTTATGTGGCTTTTGCACTATTATATTTCTTACCGTCTTTATACCTGTATCAGTTTAGCAACTATGCAAAAAAGGCAATTATGTTTTCGAGCAGCAACGATATTACACTTTCCATGGGTAAGCTTAAATCGTTTTTTAAGTTCATCGGCATCATGATTATTGTTGTTCTGTCGCTTTATGTGCTTATTTTGATTGGTGTGTTTGTGATGATGGGCACCTATTCGGCATTTCGCCAATAAAACGAACAATATAGAAATGCAAAAGGCCTTGCTGAACAGCAAGGCCTTTTTTGATTTTGGTTAGTTATAAAGTCCCTTCGGGTTTAAAAAGAAAAGTCTTCTTCAGTAGCACCGGCAACACCGGCAGCTTTTGTAATCTCGTTCAATTCGCTATACTCATAGCGTTTTTCAACCACTTCCTGGTTAGATTTAATATAATCAACAGTGTCTTTTAAGCCCTCGGCAAATTTTTCGAAATCTTCTTTGTAAAGAAATATCTTATGCTTCACAAAAACTCCATCTTCCAACCGCTTTTTACTCTCCGTAATAGTGATGTAATAGTCGTTTGAACGTGTGGCCTTCACATCGAAAAAATAAGTTCTCTTTCCGGCCCTTACCTTCTTTGAGAACACTTCATCCCGCTCTCTGTTGTCAAAATCTCCCATGTTAAAAAAGTGTTGTAATAGTTATGATTGGATAAATATAATCATTTTTTGAAATTGCAAACAATAATTTGAAAATATAGAAGTTGCAAAATGATATTTGAGCAATAACGTCCAAAAAAAGTATCATATAAACAATTACGCATTTTAACACGATGAAGTTGCTTAGATTATTGAATATTAAAGTGAGTAAGCAATTAACCAACTTTCGCGGATTAACAAAACGCGTATAGTGTTCACGGGCAAATGTTTATTAACCCGCATATAAACTGTCTAAAACTTCAAAAAGCTTCATTTTTCTTCATTTCAGGTCACTTTATAGAGTTGCTTAAAAGACCAATAACTTATAAAACCGTTTAAAAAGTGTTCACGTGTGAACGCATTTTGAACGGTTTTGAACACTTTCGTGAACGCTATTTAGCGGTCCAGTCCTGAAAAAAGTTTCACTAATTGCAGGTTAATACTGATTTGAATTTACAGAACATTACGGCAAGGCGGTCTATATATAAGATCTCATTACCTCTGCGCTAAATCCCGCTTTGGGGCGCTTCCTCTTCCTCCAGCAATTGCTTTTCGTACAAATCGAAGTAAATACCTTTTTGTTGCATCAATTGCTGGTGGTTTCCCTGCTCGGCAATGCGGCCATTTTCCATCACCAATATATTATCGGCACTGCGTATGGTAGAAATGCGGTGCGCAATAATAACGCTGGTCTTGCCTTTCATAATACGGCCAAGGTTGCCTAATATAGCTTCTTCGGTACGTGTATCTACTGCCGAAAGGCAATCGTCAAAGATCAAGATCTGCGGTTGTTTCATGATGGCGCGGGCAATGCTTACGCGCTGCTTTTGTCCGCCAGATAAAGTTACCCCCCGCTCACCAATCAAGGTATTAAAGTTTTCGGGCAGTTCCATAATGTTTTGGTAAACCGCAGCATCTTTAGCGGCTTGCTCTACCACGGGCATATCCAGGGTATCGGCGCTAAAGGCTATATTGTTGGCAATGGTATCAGAAAACAAGAAAACTTCCTGTGGCACAAAACCAACCTGCGCACGGTAACCTTCCAGGTTTAACCCTTGTATGGCGGTACCATCAACCCGAATTTCGCCGCCGGTAACATCATACATACGCATGAGCAGGTTGGCAACGGTTGATTTGCCCGAACCTGTTCGACCAATTACAGCCACCAGTTCGCCGGGTTTAATAGTAAATGATACAGATTTAAGCGCTTCAATGCCTGTGTCGGGGTATGTAAAACTTACGTTATTAAATACCACCTCACCCGTTATAGGTTGTGCCGGCACATTGGGCGAAATTATTTCGGGCTGGGTATGCAAAAACTCATTAATGCGCTTTTGCGATGCCGCCGCCCGCTGAATTAGCGAGGTTACCCACCCTAACGACATTACCGGGAAGGTTAACTGCCCCAGGTAAACCACAAACTCCGCAATATTGCCTGAGGTAATATTCCCCTTCATCACCTCTACCCCACCTATATAAATGATGAGCACGTTACTTATGCCCACCAAAAGCAGCATCATTGGGAAAAACAGCGCCTGCACCTGAGTAAGTTCCATAGAGTGCATTTTATAATTCTCGCTTTCGGCCACAAAGGTTTTGCTTACAAACGCTTCGCGTACATAAGATTTGATGACCCTTATACCCGATATGTTTTCCTGTACAAAGCTCGACAGCGATGATAAGCGCTCCTGAATCTTTTCGCTCCGGTGTTCAATAATGTTATTTACGTAATAAATGCTCCAAACCAGCAGCGGCATGGGCAACAACGAAAAAAAGGCCAGCCTTGCATTTACACTCAGCATGGCGTAAACGGTAAGCACAAACAGCACCACGGTGTTAATAGCATACATAATACCCGGCCCCAGGTACATGCGTACGCGGCTTACATCTTCAGTAACACGGTTCATTAAATCGCCCGTGTTATGGCGACGATAGAAGGCTAAAGAAAGTTGCTGATAATGCGCATAGATCTCATTTTTAAGATCGTACTCTATATGGCGCGACATTAAAATAATGGTTTGCCGCATAAAAAACAGGAACAAGCCGCGCAACAGGGCCAGCACAAAAACCAATCCACCAAATAGCAACAAACTTGAACCAAAAATATCATAAATTACCTCCTGCCTGTCAAAGCCGGCGTATAGGTGGTATATCTGTATATTTTCGGCCACGAGGTTAAACGCCACCCTGATTACCTGGGCAGGCAACACTCCAAAAATATTGGAGATTACCACAAATAAGATCCCGGGCACCAATCGCCAGCGGTATTTAACAAAGAATTTATTGAGGTAAGCGAGGCTTTTCATAGTAGTTGAGCAAAAGTAAGGGTTTGAATTGAAATAGCCATTTAAGTTTGTGCATGTACCCGGTTTGGCACCTTGTTAATACCTGTATAGCAAGCCCAATGCATAAGGGAACAAGGCATCAGCAGCACTTTA
>Ga0265780_10005996_pt1 | contig 15225 bp, 13 predicted proteins | sample P1T30metagenome_FD_192432 | JGI IMG/M metagenome (GOLD analysis project Ga0265780, IMG submission 192432) | Plant litter microbial communities from East Loma Ridge, Irvine, California - P1 T30 | ecosystem: Environmental > Terrestrial > Plant litter > Unclassified | place: USA: California... | reverse complement strand
TTCCTTTTAAATACGGGCTTTTTTGCTTGGTTATAGAATACTTTTATGAAGTCTTTTTCTGCACGTAGCCAAATACTTTTTGCAGTAATGGTGTAGTGCGCGAGCTTAAGTTGGTGCGAATGCTGAGCTCCTCAACAGCTATACGGTAAAACAACCCATCAATGGCTTTTTGAGTAACATAATCATCCAGGTTAGGGTTGATCTTAGTAAACACCAAAGGAATTTTATTGTATTGGGTAGCCAACTGTCCATAATACTTAGTAGCACCCACGTTAGCCAAACTGCTATGAATAACCGGCTTAAACTGCTCGGTTAGCTGACCGGTGGTTACGCGTTTAAAGTAGTTGGTGGCTGCATCTTTGCTTCCGCCCAGCAAAATATTGGTTACATCCTGAACGCTCATTTGCTTAATGGCCGATACAAATATGGGGGCTGCCTTGCCGGCGGCATCTTCGGCGGCACGGTTAAGCGAAAGAATGGCATCATCGCAGAGCTTATTAAAACCTAATTTACGAAGGGTGTTTTCCGCTTTCTGCGCTTCGGGCGGTAACAGCAATTTAACGGCGGCATTACCAAAAAATCCGTTTACGGCCGAAAGCTGACTGGTACTCTTGCTGGTACCTTGTTCTAAGGCCTGTTTAAGGCCGCTTATCATTTCGAGTGTGCTTGGCACACCGCTTTGAGTGGGATTGTAAATGGTGCCGTTACCGGCGTTTTGCACGGCAGTGTTCAGCGTATCGCAACTGCTGGTTATAAAAAATATTAAAAGCAAGGGCAAAGAAAGTAAAATGCGTTTCATAGTAATGTATACGCAGCAACCGATTTAAAGTTTTTACTACAAAAAGTGGATGATCGAAAATACGGCAGCCGCAACTAATGCCGAAATAGGAATGGTAATAATCCAGGCCCAAACCAAATTGATAGTTACACCCCAACGTACAGCCGAAACCCGCTTGGTTAAACCTACACCAATAATAGAACCGGTAATAGTGTGTGTGGTTGATACAGGGATACCCAAACGCTCGGTCATGAACAGGGTAATGGCACCTGCAGTTTCGGCACTTACACCTTCCAGCGGGGTAACCTTGGTAATTTTGCTACCCATGGTTTTCACAATTTTCCAGCCACCGCTCATGGTACCTGCAGCAATAGCACTGTAACAAGCCAGCGGAATCCAATCGGGCATGTGCTGTCCTGTTACAATAACGTTTGAAGCAACCAGGGCTACGTAAATAATACCCATTACCTTTTGCGCATCGTTACCACCGTGGGCAAAACTTAACGCAGCCGATGATATTAATTGCACGCCTTTAAACCAACGCTCGGCCACGGCCGGTCTTGAGTTTTTGAACAGGTGCAATATAATGATGGTAATTACATAGGCTATTACCAAACCAATAAGCGGTGCTAACACAATGTAAGCGGCAATGCGCAGTATCTCGTGCGAATTAATGGCCGTAAGCGGGTTAACGCCCATGAAGATGGCATTAGTCATTCCGGCACCGGCAAAACCACCAATTAAGGTGTGTGATGAACTTGATGGAATACCAAACCACCAGGTAACCAAATTCCAGGCTATGGCAGCTATTAAGCCAGCCATAATTACATGCATGGTAATAAAGTTTTCGTGTACGGTTTTGGCAACGGTATTGGCCACCTTATGGTCTTTAATTAAAAAGAAGGCTAAAAAGTTAAAGGCAGCCGCCCAAAGCACTGCCTGAAAAGGCGTTAAAACCTTGGTAGATACCACGGTGGCAATAGAGTTTGCCGCATCATGAAATCCGTTTATAAAATCAAATATCAGTGCTAAAAGAACTACAACAACGAGTAGGGAAGTAACCATGTAAGTAAGGTGTAAAACAATTAGGCGTTTTTAACTAATATTGATTCCATTACATTGGCTGCATCTTCGCACATATCAGTTGCTGTTTCCAGCGCAGCTAAAATTTCTTTGTATTTGATCAGGCGCAGGGCGTCTTTTTCGTACAGGAACAAATCGGCAACGGCGCGATCAAAAACGTAATCGGCCTGGTTTTCTACACTATTAATGCGGATGCAAGAATCGGCAATGTTACGTACGTTCTTCAGGTCTTTTAACTCGCGCACTGCTTTTTCCAGGTCTATACTGCCTTGCAAAATCAATTCAGACAATTTACAGATAGGCTCCGTATACTCCTCAATGTTATACAACATCATACGGTTGGCGGAACCTTGTATATAATCGGCCACATCATCAATAGCGGTAGCCAGGGCATGTATATCTTCACGGTCAAACGGGGTAATAAAGTTTTTACCCAGTTCCAGGTAAATTTGATGCGTTAATTCATCGCCTTTATTCTCCAGCTTGTCAATTTGCTTAAACAGATCGGTGCGGGTGGCCGGGTTTTTCAAGTTCACGGCTTCAACCAAAACAGTGGCCATAGCTACTACGTTGCTGGCTGCCTGCTCAAACAAAGGAAAAAATACCTTTTTATCCTTTGGTACAAAATACTGGAAAATGCTGTTTAACGACATTGCTTTATCAATAATTTTTGCAAAGGTACACCTTGCAATGTTAAGTTAATGTTAACTCTTTAATACTGGTATACCCTGAAATGGCGATTGCTTTACCCGTTGCAGCGTAAAACCAAAGGTAGAGCCCAAACCCTCAGTGCTTCTTACGTTAATAGTTTGCTCGTGGGCTTCAATAATGTGCTTTACAATGGCTAAGCCCAAGCCCGAGCCGCCAATATCGCGCGAGCGGTGGCTATCTATCCTGAAAAAGCGTTCGAATAAGCGGGGCAGGTATTTTTCGTTTATCCCCGATCCATCATCAGTAACTTCTACCAACACCTGGTCGTGCAGTTCAAACAAACTTACCGCGGTGCTGCCGCCTTGCTTGCCGTACTTTAACGAATTATCTATGAGGTTGATCATCACCTGGCAAATCTTGTCGCGGTCGGCCGTTACCATCAAAGCATCATCGTACTTTTGCTTAAATATGAGCTTAATTTGATGCTGACTGGCTTTCAGTTCCATTTGCTCAAAAATCTCTTTAACCAGATCATTGATCTTGAACTTGGTAAAGTTGATGGGGATCTCGCCCGATTCGAGCTTGGCAATTTCGTCCAGGTCTTTAATAAGGTAACTGAGGCGGTCTACGTTGCGTTCTGCTTTCTTCAAAAACTGCATCGCCATTTCGGTATCTTCAAACTCATCGTCTACAATGGCATCAATATACCCTTGAATAGCAAATAGCGGCGTTTTAAACTCGTGCGATATGTTGGATAAAAACTCGCGCCTGAATTTTTCCTGGCTGCGCAGTTGTTCAATTTCTGATTTCTTTTCGCCGGCCCAAGCCTTTACTTCCTGCTCCACATCGCCAATGGGGTCGGTACTGGTCGATTCGCCCAGGGCATCGCGCAGGTCGCGACCTAGTTTAAGGTTATGAATAAGCTTGTAAATGAGCTTAATTTTAGAGTAAACGTATTTTTCTATCAGGTAGTAGAAAACTACATAACTGGTTATAAAGCTGATGGTAAAGGTAACCGCCAGATCAAAAAACTTATGCTGAAAGTAATAATTAACTATTGATAACGATAGCGCTACGGCCAAAGCATTAATGAAGACCAATACACTGAGTTTCATAGTGTAAAGTTAGGGTTTATTGTAATGGAAAGTGGATTGGTTTTGTTAAATAAACATTAGGCTTGTTGTGGCCGGTAGTGAATCATGTTTAGGCGGTTAGGGCTTAGATTGCGCGTTTTGAACTTAGGTATGTGCAATGAACTTACTTCGTCTCGCTCTTGGCCGCGAGAGGCCTATTACTTTTTGTCTTGATACAAAAAGTAACAAAAAGTCAAGCCATCGCAATCCCTGCCACTACACATGCCATACGCCCGGCCGGGTGCGCTGGCAGACCCTCGCTTCTTTAAACAGTAGCGTTGCTGCGCACCACTACTGTTTTGGATTATCTTTTTTCAGTCCCCTCCCTCTGGAAGGTTATGGAGGGGGTTTCGCCGTTAGGCTGAAAAGCACTGTCATAGCAGTTTCTTCCTTTCGCGGCATTAGGGATGTTGCGGGTAGTACAAACCCAAGTCAAAGCACAACCTTAAGTAGCAACAGAACGTAGCCGCAAGTTTTTTCTTTGGTACTTTCTTTTTTGTATAAAAAAGAAAGTACATCCACAGGCATTAGTGCAACTACTTTACCAAGCCTAACAGGGCACAGAATTTCGTAAAAGCACAAACTAAACCAGTTAGTCTTTATAAATAATTACCTGCCACCTGAACGCCCACTTCCATTCTATTTTATAGCGGGTAACGCCGGCCTTCGCCAGTAATGCAACTAATTCGGGTTTGGTAAAGCTGCGTTGCACGGATAAAGGCCCATCATGCCGCATCATTTTATTGGGCATTACTACGGTAAATATAGCAATGAGCGAATAATATAAGAGCCAATGTCGATGCAAATCGGTCACTATAACGCCACGGCGCGAGCAGGTGAGCATTTTGCGAATGAGGGCTACCCAGGCATCGTCTTCAAAATGGTGGGTGAACAGGCTCGACACTACAATGTCGAACTGGTTGGGCTTCAACTCAGCACTCATCACCTCTGTTTGTAAGTAGTCAACGTTGGTGTAAGCCGCGGTTTCTTTTTTTGCGAAGGTAATGGCAGCAGCAGCGGCATCAACCCCAGTAAGTTGCAGGGGCAGGTTTTTACCGGCAGCCCATTGGGCAATGGCTTTCAGGGCATCGCCCCCGCCGCAGCCCCAATCACTAATATGGTTACCTGCCTGTACCGGGAATTGCTGCAGGGCTTTAATTAAGGTTTTATGACCGCCAAACCAGCTGTTCAAATCGCCCAGGCCTTTCAGCACCGGGTCTAACTCGGTTTGCGAAAGGGCAAAATCGTCCATAATCTCGTCTACTCCTGTTATACGTTTATGCAGGTTAATCATAAGCTTATAATTCGGCTTTTAATAAGGCAACTACCTGCGGCCAGTTGTTGATGCGGGTATGATGGGTAACCAGCGTGTTATGGTAGGCGTGGAACATGTAGGTTTTACCTTTAAAATGATCAAGATTTTTGATATGATCGTCGATCATATAATCGGTATTGATAATGCTTTTATCGCCGCAAAAAATGATGTTGTGCCAGGTAATGAACGGAAAATACTCGCCCAGCCATTCCAGTTTCTCATTCAAACTAAGCGGAAATTCCATGGCGGCCGATACAATGTAAACCTCAAAATCTTCCATTAACGTTTTCACCGCTTCTACCGCACCTTCCATTAAGGGCAATGTTCTGAAAAAGCCTGCCGTGCGCACATAACGGCCAATCAGCCCTCTTTCAGGGAACATATCGTCTGATGAGCGGCCAGCAAGATATTCGCGAGTATATTTTACGCCATAATCGCGTTCGTACCAAGCCAATACCTGGGCTTCAATATCGGCAATTACGCCGTCCATGTCTATAGCTATCGTCTTTTTCATTTTGTTAATATTGAACCAAGAAACTACACCAACGGCTTCCCATGCGTTTGCTTAACCAGCCAGCCGGCTAAACGGGGCAGGCTGTTTAACGTTTTAATGGCTGCATGCATAAGTGTATTGTTACCAAATACATCTTGCATTTGCCTGCCCGCCCATAACCGTTGGGCAAATTGCTTATTCCAGGCGGTAATGTAGGCTTGCTCTAAGGCCGCCCGTTCTAAAGCCGGGAACGGTTTGCCGTGTTGGTAATGCTGGGCAATCATGGCCGATAATATTTTGGCCGAATGAATAGCCATGGTCATGCCGTTGCCGCAAAGCGGGGCTATCATACCGGCGGTGTCGCCGCTCATAAATATATGGTTTTCTACCGGTTGCTTTTTCTCGAACGATATTTCGTTGATGACCTCCGGTTTATCCATGAGCCATTCGGCGTTTTGGAAGATCTCTTTTTGGTACGGGTTACGGTTAATAATATTTTGCTGCAAAGCCTCTAAACTAGTTTGCTCGCGCAGATCATCGCGGTGGGCGAGGGAGCATATGCAATAGCGGTTATCTTCTATTTTTGATACGCCGCAATAACCGTTTTTAAAGCTGTTGAGCTGAATAAGATTATCCGGAAAATCGATGTTTGCATGGATCTTGATACCCACGTAAGGGCTGCGGCGGTAAAAGAAATCGCGCCTGAGCCGGTTATCGAGGTTAGAGCGTTTGCCAAAAGCACCAATTACCAGCGGTGCGGTTAAAGTGCTGTCGGGTAAAACAACCTCAAAGGCATCGTTTACAAACTTAATATCGTCTACCCGGGTATTGAGCAAAAAGTTCACCCCTTCTAACCGGCATTTTTGGTACAGGTAATTATCAAACTTGTAACGACTAATGCCAAAGCCGCCCAAATCTAGAGCCTGTGCAAATTTAGCACCCGAGGTAGCCGTAATTTCGAGCCGGGTAATGTTTGATGCCCCTAAGGCATGTACATCAATATCTAATTGATGTAATAAAGGCAGCACTTCGTTAGAAATATATTCGCCGCAAACACGGTGGAAGGGGTATGATTTTTTCTCGATAACGGTAACCTGCAAGCCGGCCCGGTTAAGCAACAGGGCGTTAAACAGCCCGGCCAGTCCGCCGCCTACAATAATTACATCGCTCATGACCGGTTATTGCATTTTAAGCACCATACCTTCTACCGTAAGCCCGGGCCCAAAGGCAAAACTTACCAGGTTTGGGTTAGGCAGTTTACCGGCATGCATTATCTTTTGCAGCACAAAAAGTATAGTGGCCGATGACATATTGCCGTACTGCCTTAACACTTCATAAGCATAGGCATTGGTTTCCTCCGGCAATTCCATGGCTTCTTCTACCGCCTCGAGTATCTTTTTCCCTCCGGGATGGATGGCGTAAGTACCAACATCATGCGTGGTTAAACCTACTTTTTGCAACATGCGTTCGGTTACACCTCTAATATGCTTTTTAATTTGTTTGGATACCTTGGAGGTCAACTTCATTTCAAAACCAGTATTACCCACAAACCAGCCCATTTCATTACGGCTTTCGGGCATAAACTCCGAGTAAAAGCTACTGAGTTCTAAGGCTGGCTTATCACCAGCTTTATGATCCGAGTTTTCTACCAATGCGGCGGCGGCACCATCCGCAAAAAGCGAATTGGCCACCCAGTTATCCAATGTGTTATGCTTTTGAAAATGCAGTGTGCAAAGTTCTACGCTTACTACCAGCACTTTGGCGTTAGGGTTGGCACGGCAAATATAATCGGCCGTTTTTAACCCATTTATAGCACCGTAGCAACCCATAAAGTTAATGCAAATACGCTCGGTAGTACGGGCCAGGCCCAATTGCTCTACCAAATCAATATCTATCCCCGGTGCATACATGCCTGTACAGCTTACGGTAACCAGGTGTGTAATTTGATCAGTAATAGTAGCATCGTAACCGGCTAAACATTGTTGCGCGGCTTTTAAAGCAATCTGAATAGCTTTTTCCTGGTATAAAATCAAGCGTTTTTGGGTGGTTACAAATGGCTCCAGATCGGCAGAGGGTTCAAAAAAAGTGTAGTCGGCACGGCTGGCACCAAAATCATCAATTACAGTATAGCGGTAATCAATACCAGAACCTTCGTAAATATGTTTTAGCCTTTGCGCATGGTCGGGGCTTAAGCTAAAAGCATCAACCATAAAATCATAAGCATCTTGCTGTGTTACTCTTTTTTCCGGATTGGCTATCCCTATCGCACTAATACAACTACCCATAAAACCGTTACCTCATTTATATTTTACTTACTGGTTTCTACCACAAGCTCAATCGTGGCATCATCAGCCAGTACCATGCTATTGCCGCCAACGCCAAAATCCTTACGGTTAATTTTAAAGCTGCCTTTGAACAATGCCACATTAGTACTCTCTGTATACGTAAATGGTACTTCAACGGGTTTTGTTTTACCTTTTATAGTCACATTAAAAATTCCAACATAGTTGTTACCCGCTTTCTTTTTAAAGGCGGTAGATTTCATGCTGATCTTAGGGTATTTATCGGCATCAAAATAGTCTTCCGCCTTTAAATGGTTATCGCGCATGGCATTGTCCGAGTCTATGCTATTCACCTCAACGGTAGCCTCAATATTGCTGGCGGCCAGGTTATCTTTATCAAAGGCAATGCTGGCCTGCATGGTTTTAAACTTACCATTAGTGCCAATGCCCATGTTTTTAATTTGATACGTAACGGCCGATTTGGTAACCGTGTGTTTAGCCTGAGCAAAGGCTTGGGCAGTAACTATAAACGCGAGGAGAATAAAGCACAATTTTTTCATGGGGACAAATAAAGTATGACTGTATGACAAACATAAGTATAAACAGTTTAACGCCTTACTAAACGGCCCGGTAGGGAAGACCTTATACACGCATGTGATGTCATTTCTAGTGCTAACGAGAAATCTTGTTACTCCTGCAAAGTCTGTTACATGCAGGTTTAAACAGGGTGTCTCACTATCGTTCGAGATGACAGTTGCTACATTGTGTGTACAAACAAAAATCCCCGGCTGCTTACACAACCGGGGATGAAATATTTTTAAGCCGTTTAGCTTATTTTAAATAAAACTCTGTTTTACCCATAGTGTAACCATCAGAATAAAGCAATACGGTGTAGGTACCTTTCACAAACTTGCCCGGGTTTACCCAGTCAATAGTATAAGTGGTTCCGTCGTCTTTAAAGTCGATGGCTGTTTTGTAGGTGTATTGCAGCTCTTGCCCGTCGGCAGTGAATACGCCGCTATCGCTCATTACCATTAAATTACCTGCAGGGTCGGTTATGCGCATGTAAATATCGTGTAAACCTTTTTCGGCTACCGGGTTACCGGCTATAGTAAAGCTCACTTTGATCTTCTTAGCAGGACCGGCACGGTTTACGTCAACTTCTTTACCGCTTCCTTTAACTTTATAAGCAATTACCTCGGCAGCACCCAGTTTTAAAGCCGATGCTACTTTTACCTTACTGTTTAACTCCTGGTTTTGTTGCTCCAGGGTGGTTGCTTTTTGCGATACGGTGGCTACCTGGTTCTTCAGGGTATCGCGTTCGGTGGTTAAAGAGGCATTTTGTTGTTTCAGCTCTTCAATATCGGCGGTGTATTTGGTAACAAAGTACCGCAGTTGTTTAATATCTTCCTGGGCTTTTTTTAATTCGGCCACACTAAGCTGCCCTTTTGAAAGTGCACGCTTTAACTGTTGTATCTTGGTTTGCAACGAATCGTTACGCTGCTGCATCTCGGCGCTCATTTTGGCTTTGCCGGTGCTTACCTGCTCAATCTGAGCTTCCAGGCTGTCTAACTCGGTTTGCAAGCGGTGCTTTTCGTCATCGCTTTGATAAACGATCTTGGCAACGTCTTTCTTTTTTTGCAGGTACAAATACACATCGGTACCTAACAAAGCCACCACTACCGCAATCAAAAAATATATTACGTTCGAATTTTTTTTAGAGGTTTGTTCAGATTTGTTTTCCATGCATTCAAATTATTAATATGTATTCCGGCACCCATTTATAACGATGGTTGCTGCAAAAACTGATACTGGGGGCAAAAACATTTTTTTCATTTTGGTTAATCAGCGCCCTAAACCGCAAATATACCTCACAATTTAACAGCTGTATTAACACGCAAATGAAGAACAAATGTATAATTATTAACTGTTAATCAAACGGTTATACCTCGCAGCGCATTTTTACCATGCTAAAGCCAGCGCGCTAAAATTAATTACAATAACCCTAAAAGCCAAAACCAACCCGATAATTTCCTGTCAAACTAAATTACGTAAAGTTGAGTTATGTATCTTTGCCCCCTTTAAATGAGGGTTTTGCTGCATATGAATAAAAGATTAGTGTTAATGATAGCCGCATGGTTTACTTGTTTACAGTTACTGGCGCAAACAGATACCATAAAGCAAATTAACCGTACGTCTAAACGCGAATTCAGGGGCGTTTGGGTAGCTACCGTTACAAATATTGACTGGCCCAGCGAACCCCGCATAGGTACCGAAAAGCAACGGAACGACTTAATTAATATCTTAGAATTTCATGCCCGGGCCGGTATTAATGCCGTAATGTTTCAGGTAAGGCCTGCGGCCGATGCTTTTTACGCTAAAGGCCGCGAGCCCTGGTCAAAATGGTTAACCGGCGTACAAGGCCGTGCCCCCGAGCCGTTTTACGATCCACTTGAACTGGCCGTTACCGAAGCCCACAACCGCAATATGGAGCTGCATGCCTGGTTTAACCCTTACCGGGCCACTATGGATGCTAACTCTAACAGTGTAAGCCCACAGCATGTTACCCGCATACACCCCGACTGGTTTTTTACCTACGGCGGCCGCAAATTGTTTAACCCCGGCCTGCCCGATGTACGCGAATACATTATACAGGTGATACTTGACGTGGTGAAAAACTACGATGTAGACGGTATACACATGGACGATTATTTTTACCCCTACCCCATTGCCGGGCAGCGCATAAATGACCAGGCTACCTATGAGCAATATGGCAGCAGCAAGTATACCGACATACGCGACTGGCGCCGCAGCAATGTAGATACGCTGATACACATGCTTACCGACAGCATTCATAAATACAAGCCTCACATGAAGTTTGGTATCAGTCCGTTTGGGATATGGAAAAATGCCAGTCAGGACCCCGAAGGATCGGCTACTAATGGCGGTTCTTCTTATTACGAGCAGTTTGCCGATACCCGCAAATGGATGAAAGAAGGCTGGCTGGACTATATTAACCCACAAATTTACTGGCACTTTGGCAACCGTGCGGCTGCCTTTGAAAAACTGACCGACTGGTGGAGCAACAATACCTACAATAGGCACCTATATGTAGGCCAGGCCGCCTACCGTATAGGCGAGCCACGCAACACCGCATTTAAAAACCCCGACCAAATACCTGCACAAATACGTTACCTGCGCAACAACCCGCGCATACAGGGAAGTGTTTACTTCAGCTCCGCATCGCTAAGGCGCAATTATGGTGGGTTGAATGATTCGCTGCGTACGCATTATTACAAAAATCCTGCCCTGCCCCCGGTAATGCTCTGGCTCGATTCGGTAGCACCTAATGCACCACGGTTGTTAATGGCCGGCAAGAATGAAAGGGGCGTGGTATTAAACTGGCAGGTACCCTTATTAGCGCGCGACAGAGAGGCCGTTTACGGCTATGTTGTTTATCGCTTTTATCAGGGCGAAAAAATTGACCTGGCCGATCCATCGCACATTATACATATTCAATACCACACCGGCACCACCGCCGAAGACCCAACTGCCGAAAAGGGCAAAAACTATGTGTACTTCGTAACCGCTATTGACCGGTTGAAGAACGAAAGTGACCCGGGAATGGCTACCGTAGCTTACAGGTAATTAACTGTTCATGATGGCGCCAGCATTAATATCGAGCGTTTGCCCGGTTATGCTGCGCTGGCTAAGCAGGTAGGCCACCAGTGCGGCAATTTCGTTGGGCTGGCTCATGCGCCTTAGAGGTACGCTTTGCATGGCTATATCATAAAATTCATCTTTGGTAATACCTATGCCATCGGCTATGCCCTGTAAACCCTCTTGCGACATTTCGGTATCTACCCAACCCGGGCAAATAGCGTTTACCAAGATCTCCTCAGGTGCAAACTGTACAGCCCACGAACGCATTAAACCCAACAACCCTGCTTTAGAGGCACAATAAGCCGAATAATTAGCTACGCCCAACCTTGCTAACACCGAAGAGGTAATGATAATGTGTTTGGTGCCATTTGCCTTACGCAACTGCGGCAAAAAGGTATTTACAAAGTTATAGGTACCGGTTAAATTAGTGCCTATAATATCATCCCAGCGGTCGGCCTCGCCCCAGTAGTTTTCGCCGCCTATGCCGGCATTGGCCAGCAATCCGTTAATGGTAATATCACCTAAAACATTAGCGGCCTGTTGCAGGCTTGCTATCCTTCGCACATTGGCTGTTATTATTTTATGCCCGCTGCCTTGCAGGCTGTTTAGTGTTTCTTGTAAAGATGCCGGGTTACGGCCCAGCAATAGGCATTGATGCCCGGCCGATGCTAAGTTTTGAGCCATGGCACGGCCAATGCCGCTGCCCGCTCCGGTTATGAGGTAGGTGTTCATTTTATTATGATAATAATTGTTAAAATTAAGGTTTCCACGATGATTTAGGCCCACACGGTTTAGTATTATTTGTAAATTGTGCAACGGCAAATCATATTAATGGTCATTTGGCTAAACTCTACTTATCATGAAAATAAACTTACTTAAATTATTTCCTTTATTAAGCTTGGGTATAATTACGCTAATGGGCAGTACATGGCACAACCCAAATAACGATCTGGCAATATTTAACAAAGTATCTAAAACGCTAAACGGACTCAAGACCGTTCAATACACTTACCGCAGGGAGTTTAGCTACCCATCAGAAGGCTACCTGATGAAGAGTGAAGGGCAAATGTACCTCGACTTTACAACCGATGTGCAACTGGTAGGATTTAGGTATCAGTATGTAAGTAAAGGCGAGTTCATGATCTTTAACGGTGCCGAAAGATTTGACAACGATATAGAAACTAAAACCATTAATATTAAGCGTAATTTGAAGAAAACAAGTTTTGAAGGTAATTCATGGGTGTATAACTCCCTAGTAACACTAAGAAATGCGCTGCCTATGGTAATTGCCGATAACAGCATCGCTAAAACAGTAGCCGATACCCTTTTCAACGGCAAAAAGTGCTATACCCTCAAATTTGTATTACCTAATAAACTACTCACTTACTTAGGTACGGGTTATAGTCCGGTTACTATTGTACGCACATTTGTATATAAAGTAGTAGTAGATCAAAGCACCAACCTTCCTTTAGCGGTACTTCAAACCAATACCACCAATAATGACCTTAACCGTACCGACTTTGTAAACCCTACAACCAAAGCTAAATCTCCGGCCGAAACTTCCTGGTATTACTCCAGTTATCTGGACAAATACACCATTGCCCAATCCGGCAAGCCTATAGAACTTATTAGAACCGGACTGCCCGCGCCCGACTGGCAATTAAGCGACGCCACCGGTAATGCCTCACTAAGCCTGAGCCAATACAAAGGCAAGCTGGTACTAATGGAGTTTTGGATAAAGAACTGTAGTTACTGTATTAATGCCGTACCGGCACTTAACGCCATGCAGCGCAGGTACCCAGCGGATAAGTTTAAGATATTGGCTATTAATATGGAAGATAGTAAAGAGATGATAGCCGTATTTAAAGAAAAGCAAAAATCGGAATACGACCTTTTAATAGGTGATAAAAAGATTGGAAATGATTATGGCATTTACTCTTTCCCAACGGTGGTACTGGCAGATAAAGCCGGCAACATCGTTTATGCCGGCGATTACAAGAATAAAGAACTTGATGAACTGATTAAAAACAACCTGTAACCATTCCTAAGAAAGGGTCTTTAGCACGTATCATAATCATTTATTACGGGCAATAGCGTGGCAGCTGCATCGGGTATTTGAACAGGCAACTACAGACTACCACACTATTGCTCTAATGCAATAATTACGTTTTTTACGATAAAACACTTATTCGCCCAACAAGGCTTTCAACGTTTCAATACTATCGGCTTCTTCTTTAGGTTTATCGTGCCGCCAGCGGAGTATCCGTGGAAAGCGGAGGGCCACGCCCGATTTATGCCGGGTAGATTTATTAATGCCCTCAAAACCTATTTCGAAAACCAGTTCGGGCTTTACGGTGCGCACCGGGCCAAACTTTTCGAGGGTGTTACGTTTTACGAACGAGTCTACCTTGTTAATTTCGGTATCGGTTAAGCCCGAGTAAGCTTTGGCAAAAGGTACCAGCTTGTCGCCGTCCCATACGGCAAAGGTATAATCTGTATACAAGTCGGCCCGGCGGCCATGGCCTTTTTGGGCATAGATCATCACGGCATCAACAGAGAGTGGGTCAATCTTCCATTTCCACCAATCGCCCCGGCGGCGGCCTACCTGGTAATGGGCATCTTTACGCTTGAGCATAATACCCTCGGCCACCATAGCGCGCGATTGCTCACGTATTTCGGCCAGTTCATCCCAAGTATTGAAAGTAATGAGCGAGGAAATGTTGAACACTTCAGGGTAGGGCGTGGTGGCTTGCAAACCTTCTAATAGTTGGCGCCGATCGGTTTGTGTTTTATAACGAATATCTTCACCATCATACTCCAGGCAATCGTAAGCTATTAAAGCTACAGGACTATCTTCCAATATTTTCTTGCTCAGCGTTTTGCGGCCAATACGTGTTTGCAATACGGCAAACGGCAAAGGTTGTCCGTTACGGAACGAGAGTATCTCCCCATCCAGCACCGTACCATCGGGCAGGTGATGCAGCAGCGCATGCAGTTCAGGGAACTTGTCTGTAGCCAGGTCTTCGCCCCTGCTCCATATAAATATCTCGCCTTCACGTTTGATCAACTGTGCACGGATGCCATCCCATTTCCACTCGGCCTGCCATTCATTGGCATTGCCCAGCAAGGTTTGCATAGCCTCAGGCGATTTTTGCTTCTCCGAAGTTTCCTGCACCGGGTAAGCCAAAAAGAAAGGGTACGGGCGCGATACATCTTCCAGAGCGGTATCGGTATGTACCAGCTCTTCGTACAAGTAAGTTTCCGGCATCCAGTTACCCATCATGCGGTGCGTAATGGTGGCGGCATCCAGTTCGGCCACATCGGCCAGGGCTTTGATAACCAGGTTTTGTGATACTCCAACCCTGAAACTGCCTGTGAGTATCTTGTTAAACACAAAGCGCTCCTGTGCATCCAGCATTGCCCACGAGCGGTTTAGCCAATCGTGCTTTTCTACCTCGGGCATATTGTTAAGGGCATTAATTTCGCCTATCCATTCGGTGAGCGTTTTACTACTGCTATTGCCATGATCGGGCAGTAAAATGGCCACTGTTTCGGCCAGGTCGCCTACCACATGGTAGCTTTCCTCAAACAGCCAGGCCGGTATATTAGAAGCCTCAATGGCCCAGGTACGAAACTGCGTAGCATTTATTTGCCGCTTAGGCTTACGCCCCGAAAATAGAGCAAGCATATGCATCTTATCCGTATCGGGCACGCAGTTAAAGTAGTTTTTCAATACTTTAACCTTTTCATTGGTCTTATTAGTTTCGTCTAACGAGGTAAAGAGTTGGGCGAAGGCTTTCATAAGGCCCCTCCCATACTCTCCCCGG
>Ga0265780_10005995_pt1 | contig 15225 bp, 24 predicted proteins | sample P1T30metagenome_FD_192432 | JGI IMG/M metagenome (GOLD analysis project Ga0265780, IMG submission 192432) | Plant litter microbial communities from East Loma Ridge, Irvine, California - P1 T30 | ecosystem: Environmental > Terrestrial > Plant litter > Unclassified | place: USA: California... | reverse complement strand
TCGGAAAGAGGGCTACATTATGGATCCAGGAACTACTTTGGGATTTGAGGAATTTGGAACGGGCAAGGAACGATTTGGGATTCAGAGGTGTCAAGGGAACTACTGGTACTCAAGGGTCTTTCCTTGCTTTGTTCGATGGTGACCACGACAAGGTACGTCCTGACATCAACATGATGTGAGATGCTGACGATCAGGTCGAGGCTCTCGACAAGCGAGTGACCGAGTTGTTCGGATTCCCATACGCCTACCCAGTAACTGGTCAGACCTACTCGAGGAAGATCGACGCGGATGTCCTAGGTCCCCTCTCAAGCTTCGGAGCCACAGTCCACAAGATGGCTACTGATAGTTAGCTTCTACCTCTATCTTTCGAATAATGTTAACATTAGTCCGTCTACTCGCAAACTTGAAGGAAATCGAGGAACCCTTCGAGAAGGATCAAATTGGATCTTCCGCTATGGCTTACAAGGTCAGCTTGCATAGCCCACAAGTTGGCATAATTAGCTGACAGACAGCGAAACCCTATGCGATGCGAGCGTGCTTGTTCGTTATCTCGACATCTCATGGTCATCTACCAGAACACCCTCATGACTGCTTCCGTTCAATGGCTAGAACGAACCCTTGATGACAGGTGAGTCTCCTGTGTGACTGTTGCACGGGATGCTGATAAGCAGTGCAAACCGACGTGTAACTCTGCCAGAAGCTTTCCTCACCGCCGATATTCTCCTCACAACCCTTCAAAACATCTGTGAAGGGATGGTGGTCTACCCATCTGTCATCGCTCGTCGTATCTCCCAAGAACTGCCATTCATGGCTACCGAAAATATCATCATGGCAATGGTCAAATCAGGTGGTGATCGACAAGAATGTCACGAGAAGATCCGTGTTCTATCTCACCAAGCTGGTGCAGTGGTCAAGGAGCAGGGAGGTGAGAATGACTTGATTGAGAGAGTACAGAAGGATTCGTACTTTGAACCTATCTGGAGTCAGTTGGACGAGTTGATGGACCCCAAGACCTTTATTGGGCGGGCACCTCAGCAAGTCGATGGCTTTGTTAGGGATTGGGTTGAGCCCGCTTTGAAGCCATATGAGGAGGCTTTGAGCCATATCCAAGCTGCTGAGCTTAGCGTTTAAGCCTTGTAGATCGTTTATGCATTTATCATGTTACCCATGTCTCTTTTGCAGTATCACATCTTGTCTGGTCCTTTGTCGTTGAGGAATGGTAGAGCAGGCAGTATGAAACGTACTCGAGTACTGGTATGACGCAAGAAATCGATCGCCACAGAAAGTCAAAAGTTCAGAATTGTTACTACTCTCCACTCTTGTCTCTTGCACAATCCACAAGCACACAATGTGGCCATTCACCTCATCAAGCTCAAACTCAAGCTCTTCTCAGACAGTTGCTTCAGATCTGAATCCACCCGCTGGTCCGTCGACCCAGACCTCGCCTACGATCCCTATCCCACCGACTCCCCAGACTCAAGGTCGATTAAATATCCCTTCTGGAAATAGCCCAATCTCTCAGAGAGAGGTGGGTGTAGAGGGAGATACTCTGACTGGAGATAAATGGACGGACTACAAAGCTGCTTTTGAGGTACGTGCACTCGCCCTCTCCCTTCACTACTTGCCCCTGCTCCGTCTACAATTGAATACAACCTGCGGGCGGCTGACGATTAGAGAATATCAGTTAAAGATGATATCGCAAATATCGGAGAAACACCCTGTGCAAGATCTAGTTTGTTATATGGTATAGGAGGTGGATCTGCAATTGGGGCAGTTAGATATATAGGTTCAAGGAGTGAGTATCACCTTGCAGAGGTATTCTGATACTGCTAAATCTAGGTCCGAAGGCTGGAGCTAATTGGGCTGTCATGGGTTTCATCGTTATTGCCATTACCCAATGGTGAGTCTTGAGTCGCACTCACTGCCTGTTAATTCTCCCCGCCCCCACTGCTTCTAAATCGCAGGCTCAGCCACTCGCTCGCTCGCTCGTCGGCTCGTCGCTAATAATTAGGGAAGTGTGTAATCGAGCTAGGGCAAAGGAGCTGGCTCAAATGAAGCTCATACAAGAAAAGTTCCCACATAGACACGTCTCGACTTTGACGAAGACATGATAGATTTGTAGATCATTAGCAGATTGGACTACAACCCTCTCATTCCACATGCTTGTCATATGCAAAAGATGCTCAAGCGATTGCCCACAAACAAAGACAAGATGCAGGTACTTGATGCACACGGTGACCGACGTATCTATGGACTACCTCGTAACATTCGTCCCACCCATATCCCATTTTCTAAAACATCCACATCCACTTCGTAAATACTTGACATGTACGTATCTAGAGATCGGGGTCATCCTGTCTGTCAGCATCTGCCCTTCATTTGCGCAAAGCAAGGAACATACCTCATCGGGGAGAGGAGCGGCAGCGGCCTGCTTGAGCTCTTCCTCGTATTGAGCAATGAGAGCTTGGTCGATCTGGACCTCAGGAGGAGCGAGAGCGGGGGCGGCGACAAACTCGAGGGTTTGGTTACTGATCGTCAGCTAGATTGACACACACCTGGTAGCTTACCCAACGAGCTTTCGTGCGAGCCATAGGAAGGGCTTTTCGAAGTTGTACTATTTGTCAGCATCCATGCACTCGCCCGACTAGTCGCGTACGTTGGACTTGGCAGAGATCTCGAAGTATTGGAGGTTCTCTATTGAAGTCAGCAATGCTTCCTCTTCCAACCAGCCGAGCTGACTTACTCTTTCGGTGGAAAGTGACGTTTCCAGTCTTGACCTTTCGCTCCTACCCAAGTCAGCAGTTACACAACATGTTTGTCTTGGTCCAGACCCACCTTAACATCGACCTTGTTACCACAAAGGACAATGGGGATGTTCTCACAAACCCGCTCCAAATCTCGGTGCCAGTTGGGAACGTTCTTGTAGGTGATTCGGGAAGTAACATCAAACATGATGATACCACATTGTCCCTGGATGTAGTATCCATCTCGGAGACCACCGAATTTCTCTTGTCCAGCGGTATCCCAAACGTTGAAGCAGATGGTACCGAAGTTGGTGTGGAAAGTCAATGGGTGAACCTCGACACCGAGGGTGGCTGGTCTGTCAGATGCGGTGGAGCATAAGAGGAGAAGGAAGCTGACCAATGTACTTCTTTTCGAATTCACCTGATTGTCAGCTCTGTCCGAACAACGAATGTGGGGAAGCTTACCAGTCAAATGTCGCTTGACGAAGGTGGTCTATTTGTCAGCTGGTGAATCCCCATGAAAGGACAAGGAGAGCAGCTGAACTCACTTTACCTAAATGACGAAAAGAAGGTGGTAAGCTAAGTAAAAGAACTTTACAACATCAATACATACCCTAAACCGTCAGCTCTTGCTCTCGTCTCCTCACAGCCATGCAAGCACTCACGGTACCTCCGTCACCACATAGGACCATTTTGAAAGTAGCTTGGTTCTCCATTGTTGGTTATTATAGAGTAATGTGTAGAATGTACAGTGTATTGAGGAGCGTTGTTGCCTCTTGCCCTGTTGCTACTCTGCTACCCAAATATATTTAATTCAACTTGATTTATTACATTTTATCCCATCACTTGGAGACCCCAAACGAGCTGACTGCTAACTGACTACCACTACGACCTGACTATTGTAATACATACCTTACTCTCTCTCTCTCTCCTATATACACATGTCTACATAGCATACATACACCTATACGAGATGGCAGACGAATCCATCTTTGCAAGAGGTTTCTCTCTATAAGTTCATTCTAGCCCACCCTTCCATTAACCAGCTGACTGAAGCACATCTCATCAGCGCGTCGCGCTAGAAATCGATTTCGAAGGCCGCCTAACAGTAAGCATCCGCATTCAAGTGGATTCCAGAGCTAATGGCCAGGGAACGGCATGCCTCACGATATACCCAAATAATCCATCACTACGATGTGTCAATCTACATGCCTCCCCTCTTCTCGACATTCGCTCAGTAACCCTTTCCTCGCCCACTGATGCGGATGCATTCCTTCCTACGCCAGCTTCGTTCTCTCATACCGCCCCAGCCCAGCCCCTGCCATCAAGGGATCCGCCTGTCGAGCTTACGTCACATCCTGAGATCAAGAGGAAGACATGGGCTGCAATGGGTGAGCAGGATGAAGGGGAATTGGCTATTCTGGTCTCGAATGGATGGGTCAGATTGGTCCAAAAGGGAGATACTGTGGAGTTTGCTCCTATCCATATCGAGATTGAATACAGTCTAAATCTTGGGGGAGAGATTACGGAGGGTATTGTTTTTAGGCGAGAATCTCAGAATGAGGTAAGTAAGAAGGGGCGTCGAGTCCACGTAGCGCTAATGTGTAGATCCCCCATATGTACCTCTCTCCCACGTCTCATGTGGCCGCTCGAATATGGACTCCTTGTGTCGACAGTCTATGGGAGCGGTGCACCTGGGAATTGGAGTTCACTGTTCCTCATACATTACCCGACAAAGTCGACCTACCGCCATTCACCGTCGTCAGCAGTGGCGAGCTCATGGAACAGGTAAGCTCAGTCAATCTCATCGTAAACTGATAGTAGATCACTCATCCTCATAATCCAAACAAGACAATCTTCTACTACCTTCAAGCCAGTCCGACAAGCGTTCAACATATCCTCTTCGCGGCTGGTCCATTCGAAATGCAGCTCATTCACCAAGAAGAGAAGAAAGCAATGCTTGGATTCTGTCTGCCAGGCGATCAAGGGGATATGGAGAATTCAACGGCATTCATGTCGAAAGCCATGACTTTCTATTCAACTGAATTCGGTGTCTATCCCTTTTCGGATTACAAGATGGTTTTCGTCTCGGAACCACGTTCAGATCATGCGGTAGGCGCTACCATGTCGCTATTCTCTTCTGAACTTCTTCATCCGCCCGACATCATCGATCAAGTTTTCGAAACGCGTCAAATTCTAGGTCTCGCATTGGCTCAACAATGGCTTGGAGTCAATATTATCCCTAGAACATTGGCCGATACGTGGGTAGTCAACGGACTTTGCATCTATATTTACGGCCTATTCCTACGCCATCTACAAGGAAACAACGAATATCGATTCCGTCTAAAACGAGAGATCGACCGTTGCGCAAGAATGGATCAAGGCGATAAAGCACCAATCTGTCAACCTGGAACGCAAGAGATCGACGTCGAATTCATCAACCTCAAAGCTCCACTCGTAATGCACATTCTGGATCGCCACCTCACAAAAACCGGAACTTCATCAGGTCTATCTCGGATTGTCCCGAGAATCTTCCTCGCCGCCCTGTCGGACGAATTACCGGGGAATACAATAGCTACGCATAGTTTCTTCAAGTATTGTCGGAAGGCCTCTGGGCTGGATTTGGGTTCTTTCCAAGATCAATGGGTGTTTGGCAGTGGATGTCCGAAAATGCGGGTTCAAACCAATTTCATCAGGAAGAAATTTGTCGTCGAGCTCACTGTGGACCAGACGCAGCCTGCTGCCAAGAGCAAGCTACGTCCTACCCAGTTCTTCGAGGTAAGTGCTCACGCAATGACCCGAGCTGACAAGTAGGGAAGTCTGACGATCCGGATTCACGAAGCAGATGGTGCCCCTTTCGAGCACTTAGTCGATGTCAAATCGTCCTCCAAGACCTTTACTCTCCCTTTCAATACCAAGTATAAACGAACAAAACGTTCAGGACGTATAGCCGCTCGATTCGATCACCTTAGAGATCAAATGCAAGCAGACGAGACCGACGAAGATGCTTTACGCGATACGGACCGTACAGACGTCTTCGCATATCCCCCCTGGGATAATGAGCGTGAAAGGGCAGATTGGAGAGTTGCTGAATGGACGGAAGAACAGGCTGATGCTATGATGACTGAGGGAAGTGGGTATGAATGGATTCGGATTGATCCGGATTGTGAATGGTTGGCTGTATTTGAGTTTCCAGAGAAACCTTGGTATTGGATCAGTCAGCTTCAAGGTGATAAGGATGTCATTGCTCAGCTCGAGGTGAGTCAGCTGTCCTGTCAATGTGATTGAAGCTGATCTAAAGGCTGTTCAGAATCTCACTGCCTACTCATCATATCCTGTGGTGGCCAGTGAATTGGCCAGGACAGTATTGGTCTCGAATTACTTCTACCGAATTAGGACTGAAGCTGCTAAAGCTCTTGTTTTCGTACGTCCTACCACTTATATCGACTGACATCAGCTCGATACAACAGACGCTCAATACATGGGCTCATTCTTACTTCTCAAGCTACTCGATCATCTCGGGCCAAATGGCAAGAATGATTTCTCAGATATCGCCCAGTATCTAGTCCTCAAGGTGAGTGATACATTTATCCGTCCGCTGATTTTTAGAGTGTCATTTCGGCCGTGTCCAACCTGAGAGAACCGGCCAAGCCAGGAGAGACCGTTCGGATGGTACCACTCCGCAACGCCAGAGATGCAATCATTGAATTGCTGGATCACAACGACAATACCGATAACCAAGTACGTATCCCTCTTCGGTATTAGACGAAGCTGATGATCAGTACTCGGACTGCTCATATACTGCTACCCTCATATCCGGCTTAGGCAATATGTTGGGCACCGCAGGAGATGTTCGAGCTGCTACTGCTATCGAAAAGGCTATCACGCTCGACAGGCTACTACCCAGTTTCGGAAACATTGTCACTAAAGCTGGTCTCGAGGCTCATTTGAAATCGATCATGATTGGACAGATCACCAATGATCCTCGTCTATTCCTGGGATACACTCGGTAAGCTGCGCATGTATTTGAAGAAGCTAACAGTCAGCGAAGGCAATCTCCGTTCACTCCGTCTCCTTGCATTCGACGCTCTCCTACTCTGTAAACCTCTTGGCAGGAGTCAACCAATCGCTAAATACCTACTCAACATCATCACCAAAGATCCGTCGCTCGTCGTTAGGCGTCATGTAGCGAGGTCAATGTCGGAATCGATACTGATGGCCCTTGCTTTTGGAGATATCATCAATGCTTCCGCTAGAGTTATTGATACATCCGTCGACGAAGCTGTAAGGCAGAAAGAGACTGATAAAGCTATTGTGAAAGCTTTGAGGCAGGATTATGAAAAGAAACCAGAGGTCATGGGATGGATTGGTGAAATGTTCAAGTATGTTGCCTCGCTTCTTGCTATCCGCCGTACAACGAGCTGACTGATCAGGACCAATTATGCTCAACTCGATGATGTGATTCGATTGGCATTTATCAAAGTAGCAGAAATGACTACTGCAAGTCTACCTGAACCACAACCTGGAAATATCATTAAACTCCATACACCCGTCACTGAAGTCCCACCCACACTCCCAACCAAGATCCGCCTAAGTTTACCTGGTACCACTGTTCCAGAGGGATTCTCGAACTTTGGTGGGAACCAACCTTTGAAGCTCGTTATTCCGGGCAAGAAGGTCAATCCGGCTCAGAGAAAGGGATTACCAGAGAGCGATTTGAAAGCTATTACCAACGCTCTCAACAAGCTTGTGAGTGATTCCTTATATCACGATCGAGGATGACGCACTGATGATAGATGTCCCATGTGTCTAGTGAATTCTTCAGAGCACCTGTCGATCCAGTCAGGGATGGGGCGCCAGAGTAAGCTTCTTCGGGCTAACCTAACAAAAAGCTGACTAGCAGCTACTTTACGATTGTCAAAGAACCAATGGACTTGGAAACCTCTCGCAGCAAATTGACAAGCGGACAATACGCATCCAGGCAAGATTTCTTTGACGACATGGAACGGATCGTCAAGAATTGTTTAATGTACAATGGAGAGCAGAATGATATTGGGCGAGCTGCGAAGCAGTTCAGAGGGGTTTTCCACAAACGTATGTCCCCCTTGTCTTGTCTTTTTGCTTGGCTTATATGTAGTATGGACCAAAACAGAGGCGACTCTCAAGCAGGATGCAGCTCCACAACCTATAGCACCTGCACCCGGACCTGCATCCGTACCCGCCCAGACCCCTTCTTCGCGAAACAGAGATCCATCAGCCGAAGTTCTTGAACCGAAAAGCTCAAGTATCAAATTTAAGATGCCCGCGCCTGTTACCGTTAAACCTGAACCTGCTACTCCTGTCCTACCCATGGCCCCACCTCCCGTTCCGCAACGCAAGATCTCAATAGCTGTTCCGAACAAGAAGCGTCCGAGAGATTCCGACGCGATCTTGGGTGATGAAGTGGATGCGATCAGTGCTCCTCCACCTCAATCTCGCAAGAAAGAAACCATCTCACCAGAAAAAGCTGCGGCTCCTAAGAAAGCTCGTCGAAGTAGAAGTCTGGAGAAACAATCGGTAGCGCCACCACCCAAGACCAAAATCAAGAGAAAGGACGATAAGGAATTGGATGCTTATCTCGATACGCCCGATACACCTGTTGCTACTACTGCGCCTGTAGTAATTCCTCCGCCCGTCTCGGCTGCAGCTGCAGCGCCTGCCAATTCATTCGCGAGCCAACCTCCTGCTTCGAGAGCTGCGGGTAATATGCCATTTAGGATGAAGAGAGCCAAAGCGCTGGTCACCCTTCTTCAGAAAGAACCTTCGGCTGCTTGGGTCAGTCAAGCAATATTAGGTGTGATCATGACTGATTAAACAGTTCCTACGACCTGTCGATCCAATCATTGATGGTTGTCCCACGTAAGTTCACACATCAAGTGCAAGGCAAAGGCTGAAGTCAAGGTATCTGAAAGAGATCACCAAACCTCGAGATCTGGGCACGATCCTCAAGAAAGTCGAGGGCAAGGAAGGAAAGAAGTATCAGACAATGCAACAACTAGGCGAAGATATCGAGCTCGTCTTCAACAAGTAAGTGACCCGTGAACTCCCGCTCGCAGCAGACTCATCAGCAGTTGTCGTAAATTCAATGGAGCCGTTGGCGAGATGGCAGCATTGGCCGACGCCACCGAAGCGGTGTATCGACGTGAATGGTCAAAAGCCATTGATCCACGTATGACACCCGATGAGAAACGGGCCATGGCATCGTTATTGACGAAGGCAATGAAGGAGCCATTGGGTGGTGCAGTATTCGGAGAACCAGTAGATCCAGTCTTGCTGAACATTCCAACGTATTTCGAAGTGTACGTTCTGTCCCTGTCGACGTGAACAAAAACGGCATGGGCTGATGATCAGGATTCCAGAAGAGGATGCTAGAGACTTGTCGTTGATCAAATCCAACCTAGATAAAGGTCGATATACAACGTATAAACAGGTAGATGATGATTTTGCGCTCATGTTGGAGAATGCTAGGGTCTTCAATGGTGAAGGAGGTATCACGGATACTGCAAACAAATTTGGCAGGTGGTGGGATGCGCAGAGGAAGAAGATGGATTAGGTCAAGCTTGTAGCCGCAGATTATGCATGTTGTCGTTTGTTAGCACTGGATTTGCCTGTCTTGAGGGACGGCGGGAATGGTGATACACGTATGCATCTCTCTGCTGAAACCACGCCATCATGATCGTTCCCGTCCCATCCCTGTGAACATCACTGTTCAAGCTAGACATCATTGGCAGAAGCAGTCAGGAGCCATCCACCGTCGACGACAAGAGTCGCTCCATTGAAGTACCCCCCAGCAGGAGAAGCGAGCATGAGGCAAGTTCCTCCAATCTCGGACCAAAGGCCAGGTCGTCTATCTGTCAGCGATGACCCAATTCGCACGGTCAATAGTAGCCTGCCCTTTGGGGATATTCTGAGTAGCTTCTTGCATAGGTGGCCAGAGGTTTCCTTGATCATCGGTAGTGAGATTGGAATGGAATAGTCCTGTTCCACGTCAGCTCAACATCCAGCTATGCCTAGAAAGAAGTATTACCTGGACAAATGGCGTTGACTCGAATCTTGAATGGCATGAGGCCAGCAGACATCATTCTAGTCATGTGTTCCTCTGATATCAGCTTCGATGGTGAGTTGTTACATACCGGCAGCCTTAGACTGCGCATAGGAGAATTCGCAACATGATCGGTTCAGAAACATGGCACCTAAGGACGTGATGTTGACGACTGAGGGATCGTTGGACTTCTTGAATAGAGGGATGCATTTGACAGCAAGCTAGATTCATCAGTTCCGTCATCAGGTTGACGGTGGACTGACAAGATATGGTCCAGCGACGTGAATGGCTGTCATGTTTGCAAAGTCGGCACTGGTTGTCAGCTGTTGGATTTCGGAGACATACTCATCAATGGACCAAAGTTTCTCTTCAAGGTTGGCGATATCGTCCTGATCATTAGCCTCCCTCGGCTGCAGCGGCGACGTGTAATTCACCATCTTAGTCTGGACTTTCCAGTTGCTAGAGAATCCAGCGTTGTTGACGAGGAAGTCGAGCTTATATCAGCCTGGGCTTTCATGGGAATCGCCATACCTGATCGAAGTGCTTGGTGACTTTGTCGTAGAACTCGACGATACCCTGTTTAGTAGCCACGTCTCCTTGGACGGATATGACTTCTCCTCCATTCCCAGCTTCTTTAGCAGCGGCATTGAGTTCGTCGGCTGTAGTCTTGAGTACGTCTTCTCGACGACCGTTGATGATCACCTGATTATCAGTCTAGGCGGAGAGTGGAGAGAGTACTAAGAAGCCAACCTTGGCACCGTTGAGGGCTAGGGATGTAGCGAATGCTTTACCTAAACCTGTACCGCCGCCTGTGACGATGCATGACTGCAGATCAGTACTGCAGGCAACGGTGGCGGCGCGCTTTACCTTGCCCTTCACGTTGAAGAGGTTCGACGAGTGGAATGATTTGAAGTCCATCTTCTATATCGTGTGTAAATATATGTGTATTGACAGTAGCTGGTCAGGTGGTAGAAGGGTAATTTGGGAAGAGGGGGGGCAAGGTTGGTTCAACGTTATATACCTCACGAAACGCAACCCATGACGTGGTGATTCCCTCATTAGGGCAGCAACTCCCTGCTTCTCGTAGCAGTTTGTGTATCCATCAATGGGGATTGCAGGGAGGTGTGAAGCGGCAAAGGATGAGTTTGATTTAAGGTAGTTAAGTTAGATTGACAACCTAGAACCCGTTCGGCGTCATGGGTCCTTTATCCTAACGCCCTTGTCAATTTGCCGGTGTGATTCCTACATGTCTGACGTACTAAAAAGGATTCTCGGGCTATCCTGGATATCGGCACCCTTGAGGTCCCACATGTCTGTGCATGAATGAATTAAACAACAATTGCACTCGCATAGATAGAGTTTAGACGATTCAACATCATCTTGAATTTGCTTCCGTCCTTTACACCATCTCAGAAACCACTCTACTCCCCTCCTATACACTCTACTCCTTTAGGCCGGCACACAATAATGGCAACATCCATCTCCACAGCGCCCTCAGAAGACATATCTGGTCCTTCATCTTCGCTTCCGCCCCTCTCGGATCTTGTGAAAAGGAGCACGAAGAGAACAAGAGCGATCTTTGGGAATGAACAATTTGGGATTGATGATGGTTTAGCTCAGGCGTACGTTCAAACCTACTATATCCGCGATGCGTGCTCACTAGTAGAAACAAGATCAAACTAGCCTCAAAGCTAGCGGCGGAGTACAAGGATGTACAGACTTTACCGCCTATATTAGCAGGTCAGCAGGCAGGTCCTGCTGGACCAAAACGCCCGGCTGCTGGTCCCGCGACTGGAGGCTCAGGGGTCAAGTTGATTGGAGGACCAGAAGATTTCACGTATGTCAAATGTCGTTAGGAAGGGTGAAGCTCACGTCTAGAACGGCTGGATCGACGAGGGCAACGGCAGGCGCAGCGGCAGAACCTAGATCACTGGTCAAATACCGACATCAAGAAGGTTTCGCTGCAGAGGGAGGACAGGCATCGTCCAGGCTATCACAGGCATTAATGAAGAAGAAGGAGGCTAGAGAGATTAAACCTGATTATCATGCTCAGTGTAAGTGACCGTGTATACTGGATGGGCCGAGCTGACGATGTAGGGAAATTGACAAGAGTCATCTCGGGTCATATGGGATGGGTCAGGGCTATTGCTGTCGATCCTGGAAATCAATGGTTCGCAACTGGTGCTGGTGATCGAGTTGTCAAGGTATGTCCCCAACCACTCATCGGTATTGGATGCTAATGGCAGATCTGGGATTTGGCATCGGGAGAGTTGAAGCTATCGTTAACAGGACATATCTCTACAATTCGTGGTCTTGCTGTTTCCGATCGTCATCCCTACCTGTTCTCCTGTGCCGAGGACAAGATGGTTAAATGTTGGGATTTGGAAACCAACAAGGTTATCCGACACTATCACGGTCACTTCTCTGGTGTCTACTCCTTATCGTAAGCTAATGAAGCCTTGTTCAATCGCGCCGAGCTGATCATCAGTGTTCATCCCACCCTAGACGTCCTCTGTACAGCGGGTCGAGATGCCAGTGTCCGAGTCTGGGATATGCGTACGCGAGCCAACATCTTCACCTTAACAGGACATACCAGCACAGTCGCCGATGTCAAATGTCAAGATTCCGATCCCCAAATCATCTCCGGTTCCATGGACAGTACAGTCAGACTATGGGATCTGGCCGCTGGAAAATGTATGACGACTTTGACTCATCACAAGAAGTCGGTTCGGGCTCTCGCTATTCATCCTACGGAATTCAGTTTCGCAAGTGCCAGTTCAGGTGGCAACAAGTAAGCTTTCCAAATCCTTTCACAGCAAAAAAGAGGCAAAAGCTGAGGAGCAGTATCAAAAAGTGGAAATGCCCAGAAGGAATCTTCGTAAACAATTTCACAGGTCACGAAGCCATCATCAACACATTGAGCTTGAACAGCGAAGGTGTCTTGTTCTCGGGAGCCGACAACGGAACTTTGACAATGTGGGATTACAAGACCGGTCTACCATTCCAGCATCTCAAAGACATTCCTCAACCTGGTTCGCTGGACGCAGAGGCTGTAAGTCATCATACAGTGATTGCGATGTGTCGCTGACAAACAGGGAGTCTTTACGTCTGCTTTCGATAAGACCGGAACGAGACTCATTACGGGAGGTGCGGACAAGACGATCAAAGTGTACTCGGAGCAGGGTTAGAAGAATTGTAAAGAACTGCTTTTCAACACTATGCAAGCGGTACATGACGAGGTCCGGGATTGTACCTGATCGTGGTGATAGTGACTCAAATCACTTGCTACCTTCCTCCAATACGGGAATTCATGCATGCATGCAGCCTATGGATGGCTTGACTCCACTGACTAGACTCTAGATGGCCTGGAAGTGTCCGAGAGCTCCGACTCGCCATTCGATCCAAACCTCTTCTCACTCTCAACAGATGCTTGAGCTCGAGGATGTTCGATGAACCAATAAGGCGGCAACGCAGTGAGAAGGATCACGCATAAAATGATTGGCAGGAATTCGAAACAACCGAAGTAATCCTCTCGCGTGAGGGGTCCGCTTACGAAGCCTGATCGTCAGCTATAGCTCGCAACGTCTTTGTGAAGGACGTACCAGTGACAGACTCTGCTAGACGGAAGCAAGCTCGCCAAAGAACGAGGGCACTAGCAGCGAGTACAACCCATAGATACCATCTTAACGGGTCGTACCGTCTTTCAGCCAGATGGGGATTCTCGGTGGTCCGGTTCGCTCTCCAGATAGCAACTCCAAGGAAAGCGATAAATATCACCCATGATGCTACCTGGAGGGCTAATCCTGCTTTCAAGACATTCTGCCCTAAGGCCGGATCGATGTCGGATCCTGCCTCACTTGGGTCGCCGGATTGAGAGATACCAAATAATGTTCCTCCGGCTATCTGGACTATATTGCAGATGGCATCGACAGTCACAAAGACTGATCATCAACCCTAGCTTTCTTGGAATCGATAAGACTTACCAATGAGTACAATTTTAGGGCGGAGGAGGAGGATACCCTCCGATCCCGGAAAGCCTTTGACTAGCATATTAAGGGTCAGGTCGATACTTGCGGTGAACAGAATCGGGGCCTAGTACATGAGCTCAGAGTCACGCTCAGCTTTCTACTATCGGACTCACCAGGATAATTAACAAGAATTGGGCAACGAAATTATCGATCCTGAAAGGATTGTAATGACCGTGGATTCTGGCCGCATACCCAGCAGCTTCGACCAGACATCCGATGATCAAACAGACGTGGAACGTCAAGTACCTCCGTCCCGACTTGATCAGATACCAGAGATTGGGGAATGTACTGAATACAAAACAGATGACACCGACTATACCGAGGGCGAGGGCGGGGATGTAGCCGTATAAAGTGATTGAAGCTTCACCATCTCCAGGTGGGATGTTGGGATTTCGAGGGCCATTGATCGTGATTCCACTATCACTCATCGTGAGGTTTGTCTAGTCCGGATCTGTTGATTCTCTAAGTCTTGATTTCATGTATATATAGCAAAGCAGACTACCTCGGCCATCAACTTTTTACAAGAAATCACATGTCTTGGCACCGTCATTCGATATCCGGAATCCTGGTGAGTTCCTAAGTTACTTCCCGTTAAATTCGGAGTGTCTATTAGTGTTCCAGCCTGGGGTACCAATTTGGTCTATTGCGTCGATGACTAGGCCCGCTCTCTCCATCATTCATCAACGCCCCTTTGTTCAACTTGGTCTTGGCAACCTCGGGCATAAACTTCGGGCTGGAACGTGGGAGCCACGTGTCAGTTGATTTGCGTTGTTTGATGAAGTGAAGGACCAGATGGCTCGCCGATCATCGAGCTCTAGTCCCATGGGAGAGATACATGCAACCTACAACATCGCTGCAGACACACGTTCACTCGATGAAGCACTCGATTCAAGCCGGAGCCTTCGCACATCAGTCGGCAGACCCTCTCGTCGCGAGAGCGAGATGCCGGGATCGCGCAACAGGTCACAAGCACCACGACCTTCAACACCCGTAAGCTTCGAGACGAGCTGTTACGCAGACTTGCGTATTCGTTAACACAGCCTGTTCGGCACGAATTATCTGGCACCTTGTCAAAAGTAGCGCGTCGGTGCCCTCTACCATCAGACGAGACGCATGCCGTGATTCGGAGTATCATTCCGCTGGAATCTTTCGAATGTGGCTTACATGATCTAATTCCCCATTCACACTCCTCATACCCCGCCCTGTTGTGTGTTGATCATGCGATGCTCATTATAAATACTTGCGCACCTCACGGGGCTTTCCTTCGCATCGAACTCGCCTTTTCTCTCGTCACTAGTCCAACTCACCACGCTCTTTTAGCAAACGACCGTGATATTGACACTCCTCGTACCTCTTCTATTCTCCACGACTG
>Ga0265780_10005994_pt1 | contig 15227 bp, 8 predicted proteins | sample P1T30metagenome_FD_192432 | JGI IMG/M metagenome (GOLD analysis project Ga0265780, IMG submission 192432) | Plant litter microbial communities from East Loma Ridge, Irvine, California - P1 T30 | ecosystem: Environmental > Terrestrial > Plant litter > Unclassified | place: USA: California... | reverse complement strand
TCCGCCGCTTCATGCAGGAACACCAGTTCATGGAAGTGGAAACGCCGATGCTGCACGCCATCCCGGGCGGCGCCGCGGCGAAACCCTTCATCACCCACCACAATGCGCTCGACATGCAGATGTTCCTGCGTATCGCGCCCGAGCTGTACCTGAAGCGCCTGGTGGTGGGCGGCTTCGATCGCGTGTTCGAAATCAACCGTAACTTCCGCAACGAGGGCGTGTCGATCCGCCACAATCCGGAATTCACGATGATGGAGTTCTACGCGGCCTACACCGACTACAAGTGGATCATGGACTTTACCGAAGCCGTGATCCGCCAGGCCGCCGTGGACGCCCACGGCACCGCCGAGCTGACCTACGGTGGGCGCGCGCTGGATTTGAGTAAACCCTTCCACCGCCTGACGATCGTCGAAGCGATCAACAAGTTCGCGCCGGGCTACGCGCCTGAGCAGCTGGAGAGCAGCGAATTCCTGCGCACCGAACTGCTGAAGTTCGGCGTCAAGCCGCTGGCCCACGCCGGCCTGGGCGCGCTGCAACTGGCGCTGTTCGAGGAGACCGCGGAAGCCCAGCTGTGGGAACCGACCTTCATCATTGACTACCCGATCGAAGTCTCGCCGCTGGCGCGCGCCTCGGACACGCGCGAAGGCATCACCGAGCGCTTCGAGCTGTTCATGGTCGGCCGCGAAATCGCCAACGGCTTCTCCGAGCTGAACGATCCGGAAGACCAGGCCGCGCGCTTCCTGGCCCAGGTCGATGCCAAGGAAGCCGGCGACGACGAGGCGATGTACTACGACGCCGACTACATCCGCGCGCTGGAATACGGCATGCCGCCGGCCGGTGGCTGCGGCATCGGCATCGATCGCCTGATGATGATCATTACCGATTCGCCGAACATCCGTGACGTGCTGCTGTTCCCGCACTTGCGTAAGGAAGACTGATCGCGTCGTTGTGACGGGATAACGGAAGGGGCGCCGCGGCGCCCCTTTTTCATGCCACGTTCACGTAGGGTGGACGGGTTTCCCGTCCACGCGTTCAAACGGTGCGTGCACGGCCGGTCCGGCAATTCAAATGATGGTCGAACGCGTGGACGGCGGAGCCGTCCACCCTACCGCACCACGCGATAGCACGGAATATATTCCTTACCCGGCAACTTCATCCGGCTCTGCTCCACGAACGACTGCAGCAGCTTGTCCATCGGCGCCATGATCTCATCTTCGCCGTGGATCTCGAACTTGCCGTACTGTTCGATCGCGCGGATCCCGTCGTCCTTCACGTTCCCCGCCACCACACCCGAAAACGCGCGCCGCAGGTTGGCCGCCAGCAGGTGCGTTTCCTGGTTCTTGTGCAGCGACAGGTTGCGCATGTTCTCGTGCGTCGGCCGGAACGGCTTCTGGAACTCCGGATCGATCCGCAAACCCCAGTTGAAGTAATAGGCGTCGCTGCGCGACTTGCGGTATTCGCGCACCTGGCGGATCCCGGTGTGCATCGCGCGCGCCACCGCTTCCGGGTCGTCGACGATGATCTTGTAGCGTTTCTGCGCCTGCGCACCCAGGGTCAGACCGATGAACTGGTCGATCTGTTCGAAGTATTCCTTGGCTGTCGACGGGCCGGTGAACACCAGCGGGAAAGGCACGTCGGCATTTTCCGGATGCAGCAGGATGCCGAGGATGTACAGGATCTCCTCGGCCGTGCCGGCGCCGCCCGGGAACACGACGATGCCGTGGCCGGTACGCACGAACGCTTCCAGGCGCTTTTCGATGTCCGGCATGATCACCAGGTCGTTGACGATCGGGTTCGGACTTTCGGCGGCGATGATGCCCGGCTCCGAGATGCCGAGATAGCGCCCGCCCTGCAGGCGCTGCTTGGCGTGGCCGATGGTGGCGCCCTTCATCGGCCCCTTCATCGCGCCCGGGCCGCAGCCGGTGCAGATGTCGAGTTCGCGCAGCCCGAGCTGGTAGCCGACGTGCTTGGAGTAGTTGTATTCGACGCGGTTGATCGAGTGGCCGCCCCAGCACACCACCAGGTTCGGGTTGCGCTGCGGCTGGATCACGTTGGCGTTGCGCAGGATGTGGAACACGGCATCGGTGATGCCTTCCGGACGGTGCAGATCGAAGCGCGGATTGTCGGTGACTTCGAAATTCACGTAGACGATGTCGCGCAGCACCGCAAACAGGTGCTCGTGGATACCCTTGATCATCTTGCCGTCGACAAAGGCGTGGGCCGGCGCGCCGCGGATGTCGAGCTTGATGCCGCGTTCGCGCTGGACGATCTTGATGTCGAAATCTTTGTAGCGCTCCAGCAGTTCCTTGCCGTCATCGATCGAGCTGCCGGAATTCAGCACGGCCAGCGCGCATTTGCGGAACACCTGGTACAGGCCGCCCTGGCTGGTATCGAGCAGCTTGGCGACTTCGGCCTTGGACAACACTTCGAGCCGGCCTTCCGGCGAAATCAGGGTATCGACAACCTCGTAAGTCATGGTTCGCTTCCTTTACTCTTCTATGAATCAATGTGGCATTTCTCCCAATATACGACATCTCACCCGAGTCCGTGGCGCCGATTGGGCGCCCTGCGTGCGTGGCCTGGATGCCGTCAAGACAGGGGCTGGAAAAACTTGCCAGAAAGCGCAGGATTTCCACTAAAATGCGACGCTATTGCCCGCCGTCCGTACAACGGAGGCGGCAATGACAACTCTTATAAAACACGATTTTCGGGAGGAACCGCATGAGCGGTGCAGCTACTTCAACCGCGGACGCCAAGGCAGTCCCGGAATTCCGTCAGATCATGGGGCATCCGGCACCATTGTGGATGCTCTTCATGACGGAATTCTGGGAACGCTTCGCGTTCTACGGCATCCGTTGGGCCCTGGTGCTCTACATCGTCGCCCAGTTCTACGGCGGCAGCGGGGTCGGCCAGGCCGACGCCAACCTGACCTACGGTTCCTACCTCGCGCTGGTATATGCCGGCGCCGTGTTCGGCGGCTACATCGCCGACCGCGTCATCGGCTACCAGCGCTCGATCCTGGTCGGCGCGGCCTTCATGGTGCTCGGCCTGTTCGCCATTACGGTGCCGGATCCGAATATCTTCAAACTGGGTCTGGCCACCATCGTGGTCGGCAACGGCATGTTCAAGCCGAACATCTCGACCATGGTCGGCCAGCTGTACGGCATCCACGACACACGCCGCGATTCAGGCTTCACCATCTTCTACATGGGCATCAACGGCGGCGGCTTCCTGGCCCCGATCCTGACCGGCTGGCTGGCCGAATCCTTCTCGGCACAGACCGGCGTGCCTGCGTATAAAGTCGTGTTCTTCGCGGCCGGCATCGGCATGATCCTGTCGCTGATCTGGTTCCAGATCGGCCGCCGCGGCCTGAAAGGCATCGGTGCCGCCACCGGTCCGCTGGCCAGCCCCGCACGCGTGATCGGCGTGATCGTCGGCGCCTTCGTCGTGATCCCGGGCGTCTACTTCCTGCTGCAGCTGGGCGCCGAAAAACTGCAGGGCATCCTGACCGTGCTGTTCCTGGTGCTGGCCGCGATGCTGGTGGTCGAAGGCATCCGCAACGGCAAGGTCGCGCGCGACAAGGTCGTCGCCATGATGATCATCTTCTTCTTCAACGTGATGTTCTGGTGCTTCTTCGAACAGGCCGGCAGCTCGTTCACCTTCCTGGCCGAGAACATCGTGCGCCGCGACTTCGACGGCTGGATCTTCCCGACCGGCTGGTTCCAGTCGGTGAACACCCTCGCCATCATCGTCTGCGCGCCGATGGTCGCCGCGGTGTGGGTCTGGATGGGCAGCGCCAACCCGTCGATCCCGCGCAAATTCGGCCTCGGCCTGATCTTCAACGGCCTCGCCTTCGTGCTGCTGTGGTACGCGCTGAGCTTCCTGGTCGGCCCGGACAGCAAGATCCCGTTCTGGACCCTGTTCATGGTCTACGTGGTCCAGTCGATCGGTGAACTCTGCCTGTCGCCGATCGGCCTGTCGATGGTCACCAAACTGGCGCCGACCCGCCTGGTCGGCCTGGGCATGGGCGGCTGGTTCCTGTCGACCGGCATCGGCAACAACCTGTCGGGCATCTTCGCCAGCTTCGTCTCCGGTGAAAAAGGCATGACGGTCGAGTCGGCGCTGTCGGGCTACACCTTCGGTTTCTGGGCCCTGATCGGCTCCGGCGTGCTGCTGTTCCTGATTGCACCGCTGATCCAGAAGCTGATGCATGGCGTGAAGTAAGCGCTGTATATTAGTTGTAGCGAGAACGGCGGCCTGCGGGTCGCCGTTTTTCATTGGCCGTGGCGCCAAACAGACAGCACGCCGTGTTCCGATGGGAGTTCCATAAGGAAATGGTATATCATTTACTGAATTTACTGATTTATCAGGATCGATCCTCCCCAGTACGCTGGTTCCCCTGCGCTTGCCCATGCTCCGTACGCTTTCGACACGACGGCAACGTCCTGTCGCCCATCTCCTCACCGGCCTGGTGCTGACTTGCCTGCTGCCAGGCATCCTCGGGAGCGCCCTGTTCCTGCTCAGCGAATACCGCGAAGAGCGGCAGCAGCAAAGCGAGGAGATGATGCAGCTCGCGCGCGACATCGGGCGCGCGGTCGACACCCATCTGCTGCGTGCCGAGACCCTGGCACGCTCGTTGTCGGCCGAGGACCGGCACGCCGGCAGCTACATCGAGCCGTTTTCGCCGCAGGGCGCGCGCCTGGTCGCGTCGGCACTGGGCAACCCGGTCGTGGTGTACCGCGCCGACGGGCTGCGCATCAGCGCCATCTCCAGCCGCGCCGACCAGCCCCTGCCCGGGCCGTCCGAACGCCAGGCGATCCGCACCGTCCTCGCAACGCGCAGCGCCGTGATCGGCCAGGTCGCGGTCGACGCGGTGACCGGCGAACGCATCGTCCAGGCGCATCTTCCGGTCATGCAAGACGGCCAGCCGGCCTACGTGCTGGCCGTCGCGATCCCCACCGCCGAGTTGAGCGCGCTGCTGGCGCGGCGCCATCTGCCGCAGGGCTGGCTGGCCGCGCTGCTCGACCGCCAGGGCGTCATCGCCGGGCGCAACCGCGCGGCCGAGCGCTATGCCGGCCAGCCGGCGATGGACCAGCTGCGCAGCGCGGTCGCGATGCGCGAGGCCGGTGCGCTCGATACCGTCACCAAGGACGGGGTGGCGAATTTCACCGTGTTCGCGCGCTCGCCGCTCACCGGCTACACCACCGTTGTCGGGGTGCCCCGCGCCGAGATCATCGGTCCGCTGGCGAGCCGGCTACTCTACCTGGCCGGCGCCATGGGCTGCCTGTCCGTCCTCGGGCTGATGCTGGCGCGCGCCATGAGCCGCCGCATCGCGGCTTCGATCCAGGCCCTGATCGAACCGGCCGCGGCGCTCGGCCAGGGCCAGCCGCCGGTGCTGCCGCAGGTGCACCTGCTGGAAGCCGCCGAGGTGGCCGCCGCCATCGAGCGCGCCGCCGACCTGCTGTGCCGGCGCAATACGGCGCTGCGCGTCCAGCAGGAGGAACTGCAGCAGTTCAAGTTCTTCAGCGAGAACGCGAACGAGATGCTGCTGCTGCTCGACGAGGATGGCCGCATCCGCTACGCCAACCGGCGCGCGGCCGAGCGCCTCGGCTACAGCAATGCCGAGCTGCTGTCGATGACGCTGTTCCAGATCGACCTGCCGACCCGCCCGGAGCGCCTGCGCTACGTGTTCGAGCGCTGCCGCGAGGCGCAGCTGCCGCCCTTCGAGCGCGTCTACACCTGCAAGGACGGCAGCGAGTTCCCGGTCGAGATCACGGCGACCGTGCTCGAACTCAAGGGACAATGGCTGATGCACGTGGCACCGCGCGACATCGCCGAACGGCGCCAGGCCGAGCAGGCCGTGCGCTGGGCCGCCGCCCACGACGGCCTGACCGGCCTGGCCAACCGCGCGCGCGCCCTGGCCGCCCTCGACCAGGCGCTGGCCGACCTGCGCGCCGGCGCGCCTGGCGGCGCCCTGCTGTTCGTCGACCTGGACCGCTTCAAGCCGGTCAACGACCAGTACGGCCACGAAGCCGGCGACCGCGTGCTGCAGGCGCTCGCACGGCGCCTGCAGGCCTGCGTGGGCGAGGACGCGCTGCTGGCACGCGTCGGCGGCGACGAGTTCGTGGTGGTGATGCCCTGCCTGGGTGCGGACCCGACGCGGCCCGAGTCCGTCGCGCGCGCGATCCTCGCTGCCACCGCGCAACCGATCGCGGTCGGCGGCATCGAGGCGGTGCTGTCGGCGTCGATCGGCATCAGCCGCTTCCCGGAACACGGCGACACCGCCAACCTGCTGATCCATGCCGCCGACATGGCCATGCTGCAGGTGAAACACCGCGGCCGCGCCGGATTCGCCTGGTATGCGCCGCACATGGACGAGCAGGCGCAGTTTGCACTGAACGTCGAGCGCCGCCTGCAGCAGGCGCTCGAGGACGACCGCCTGCTGCTGCACTACCAGCCGATCGTCGACCTGGCATCCGGCCGCACGGTCGGCGTGGAAGCGCTGCTGCGCCTCGACGACGGCATCGAGCCCGCGGTGGGCCCGGCCGCCTTCGTACCGATTGCCGAGGGCTGCGGACTGGTGTTGCCGCTGGGCGGCTGGGTCAAGCGCGAAGCCTGCCGCCAGCAGGTCTCCTGGCAGGCGGCGGGACTGGGCTTGAGCGTGTCGGTGAACGTCTCGCCGCTACAGTTTTCACGGGCCGGCTTCTGCCAGCGCGTGCGCGACCTGATCGCCGCCACCGGCATCGACCCGCAGCAGCTGGTCATCGAGGTGACGGAAACGGCCATCATGGAAGACCTGGCCGAGGCGGCCGCCATCCTGCGCGAGGTCAAGGCCATGGGCGTGCGCATCGCACTCGACGATTTCGGGACCGGCCACTCCAGCCTCAGCACCCTGTCGGCCCTGCCGCTGGACAAGCTGAAGATCGACCAGTCCTTCGTGCGCCGCATCGAGACCGACCACACCAGCCGCGCGGTAATCGATGCCGTGATCGCGCTGGGCCACAGCCTCGGGCTCGAACTGGTGGCCGAAGGCATCGAGACCGAGGCGGCGCTGGACTACCTGCGCGCGCGGGGGTGCCAGCTGGGCCAGGGGTATTACTTCAGCCGGCCGCTGGCGCAGGCGGCGCTGGAGGATTGGTGCGGGCGGACGCCGGTTTAACGCTTCGCCTTCTCCCGCCCCACCCAATACAACAGCACACAAATCGCCGCATACGGAATCACCGACAGCACATCCGCATCCACCCCCGCAAAGAACGGATTCGCGCCTTCCGCCCACTTGGTCATCGCATTATCGAACCCGGTCAACACCCCCGCCGTGATCGCGATGATGATGCCCGCCAGCGCACCGCCGGCGATATAGCCCGACGCCAGCAGCGTACCCGAACTGCGATCTCCTGCCGCCTGCATCTCTTCTTCATTCAAGCCGGCATACTGCGGCAGCTTGTTGTTGCGGCGGTCCACCAGCCAGCGGATCACGCCGCCGATGGCGATCGGCAGGGTCGAGACCAGCGGCAGGTAGACGCCCACCGCGAACGACAGCGCATTCACCCCGGCCATCTCCAGCACCACGGCGATCATCACGCCGAACACCACCAGGGTCCACGGCAGCTGCTGGTCGAGGATGCCCTTGATGATGTAGGACATCAGCACGGCCTTGGGCGCATCGTACTTCTTGACTTCCGTGCCGTCCGGACGGGTGTGGAACTGGCCGTTGATGCCCGGGTCGACCAGGTAGGCCAGCGAACCATCGTCGCGCACCAGGTATTTGCCGGCCGGGCCGCCGGTGGTGTCGGTCTTTTGCCAGACTTTATAGATAGCGTGGTCCGACGCTGCCTGCGGGCTCTGCAACTGCGCGGTGTCGGTCAGTTTGGATGCATCCACCTTCATCTGCGGCGCCACCTGCGCGGCAGGCACGTAGACGGTGCCGGCATCGTTCAGCTTCAGCAGGATCGGCCCCAGGATCAGCGCCGAGGCAAAGGCGCCGGCCAGGATTGCGTACTGCTGCAGGCGCGGCGTGGCGCCGACCAGGAAGCCGGTCTTCAAATCCTGCGACGTCGTGCCGGCATTGCTGGCGGCGATGCAGACGATGGCGCCGACCGACAGCGCGGTCACGTAATAGCGGCCGCCGGTCCAGCCCATCACCAGGAAGATCAGGCAGGTGAACAGCAGCGTGGCCACCGCCATCCCGGAAATCGGGTTCGACGACGAGCCGACTTCGCCGGTCAGGCGCGAGGACACGGTCGAGAACAGGAAGCCGAACACCAGGATCAGCAGCGCGCCCAGCAGATTCATGTGCAGCGGCGTGGCGAAGGTGATCACGGCGATGATGCCGAGGCAGCCGATCAGCACCCACTTCAGCGGGATGTCCTGGTCGGTGCGCAATGGTCCGGCACCCCGGGAGGTATCGATGCTGCTTTTCCTACCCAGGCCCGACAGCCCACCGCGCAAGCCATTCCAGATGGTCGGCAGCGAGCGCGCCAGGCTGATCAAGCCGCCGGCCGCCACCGCGCCGGCGCCGATGTACAGCACGTAGGCGCTGCGGATATCGTCCGGGCCCATGTCCTTGATGAGCATGGTCCCCGGCGACAGCGGCACCGTCAGCAGGTCGCCGAAAAACTTGATCATCGGGATCAGGAGCAGGTAGGACAGCACGCCGCCGGCCGCCATCGTCATCGCGATGCGCGGACCGATGATGTAGCCGACGCCGAGCAGCTCGGGCGAAATCTCCGCGCCGGCCGAACCGGCCTTCAACGGTGCGTTGAACACGAAGTTGACCGTGTCCTTCCACAGCTTGAGCGAGATGCTCAGCACCTTATACAGCAGGCCCAGTCCGAAGCCGCCGAAGATGATGCAGGCGCGCTGGCGTGCTTCTTTCTCTTCATTCGACCCTTCCAGGCGCACCTCGCCCGCCGCTTCGCGCGAGGATGGCGTGGCGGCCGCCTTCAGCACTTCGGCGCAGGCCGTGCCTTCCGGGTATTTCAGCTCGCGGTGCTGGTCGACGATCATGGTGCGGCGCATCGGGATCATCATCAGGATGCCGAGCAGGCCGCCCAGGATCCCGACCAGCATGACCCGCGAGATTTCCAGGTCGAAGCCGAGGATCATGATCGCCGGCATGGTCACGCCGAGGCCGAAGGCGAGCGATTCGCCGGCCGACCCGGCGGTCTGGGTGATCGAGTTTTCGAGGATGGTCGATTCGCGCCCGCCCGCCTTCTTGACCATGCCGAACAGGGTGATGGCGATGACGGCCACCGGGATCGACGCGCTCACCGTCAGGCCGACCTTCAGCACCAGGTACAGTGAGGAAGCGCCGAACACCATGCCGAGCACGGTGCCCATGATCAGCGCGCGCCAGGTCAGTTCGGGTAACTGCGCCGTCGCCGGGATATAGGGTTTGACGGGCGGCGGAGCGGGATCGTAGGGCATGAAAATCCTTCAAACATCAAAAAGTACTGACTGGCGGTACCGTCGAGCCAACCGGACAGACCACCAAACCGTGACTATCGCACATGCCGTAATGGAAGAAAAGCGGATTATAATTTCCCACCGGCCGTCCTTACGGAGGGCCGTTCTGGTCATTTCGGCCATATAAGGAATCAGTTTTGGCAACTACCAAGCAAGCGCCCAAGCGCAACAAAATCCAGCGCGGCCTCGGAAACCGCATTCGCGGTTTCCTCATTCTGGCCCTGGCCGCCATCGTCCTGTTCATTGCCGGCGTGGTCGGCTACGTCGTACTGCGCGTGCTGCCCAACGTGCCGGCACTCGACGCCGTCACCGATTACCGGCCGAAGATCCCGCTGCGCGTCTATACGGCAGACAACGTGCTCATCGGCGAGTTCGGCGAAGAACACCGCGACTTCGTCCCGATCAAGAAAATCCCCGACCTGATGAAGAAATCGCTGCTGGCGATCGAAGATGCGCGCTTCTACGAGCACGGCGCGATCGATTTCCAGCGCGGCATCGGCGCGGTCATCTCGAACCTGCGCCACGGCTTCGGTGCCGGCGGCGGCTCCACCATCACCATGCAGGTGGCGCGCAACTTCTTCCTGTCGCGCGAAAAGCATATCGGCCGCAAGGTCAACGAGATCGCGCTCGCCTACAAGATCGAAGCCGCCCTGTCCAAGGACGAGATCCTCGAGCTGTACATGAACCAGATCTACCTGGGTCAGCGCGCCTACGGCTTCGCCAGTGCGGCGCGTGCCTACTTCAACAAGAACCTCGACCAGTTGTCGGTGGCCGAGATGGCAATGCTGGCCGGTTTGCCGCAGAATCCGTCGCGCCACAACCCGGTAGCCAATCCGAAGCGGGCGCGCGACCGCCAGCACGCGGTGCTGGGGCGCATGCGCGCGCTGGACTACATCACCGAGAGCCAGTACCAGGCGGCGCTGCAGGAACCGCTGCGCGTGAATACGCGCGGCCAGGAATTCGATACCCACGCCGAATACGTGGCCGAACTTGCACGCCAGGCCGCCTTCGCCCAGTTCAAGGAAGAGGCCTATACACGCGGCATCAAGGTCACCACGACCATCCTCAAGGCCGAGCAGGAAGCGGCCTACGCCTCGGTGCGGCGCAACGTGATCGCCTACGACCAGCGCCACGGCTGGCGCGGTCCGGAAGGCCGCATCGAGCTGCCCGACGATCCGGAAGAACGCGAAGACGCGATCTCCGACGCCCTCGGCAAGCGCCCCAGCAGCGACGGCCTGATCCCGGCCGTGGTGCTGTCCGTGACGCCGAAGACGCTGCGCGTCGAAACCGAAAACGGCGACACGGTCGACCTGAGCGGCGCCGCGGTCAAGTTCGCGCAGGCCGGCCTGAATCCGAACGCCAAGGAAGCGCTGCGCCTGAGCCCCGGCGCCATCATCCGTGTGAGCAAGGAAGGCGGCAAGGAAGGCGGCAAGGAAAGCGGCAAGGGCCGCTGGACCGTGACCCAGGTGCCGCAGGTGGCCGCCGCCTTCGTGTCCATCGACGCTGACACCGGTGCCTACCATGCGCTGGTCGGCGGCTTCGACTACAACTTCCAGAAGTTCAATCACGTGACCCAGGCCTGGCGCCAGCCGGGTTCCGGCATGAAGCCCTTCATCTATTCGTCGGCCCTGGAAAAAGGCTATTCGCCGGGCACCCGCATCCTGGATGCGCCGCTCGACCTGCCGGGCGAGGATGCCGGCAAGACCTGGTCGCCGCAGAACGACGATTTCAAATGGGACGGTCCGATCACGCTGCGCCGCGCATTGGCGGAATCGAAGAACGTGCCCTCGGTGCGTTTGCTGCGCTCGGTCTCGATCCCGTTCGCGCACGAATTCCTCGGCAAGTTCGGCTTCGACCTGGCGCGCCAGCCGAAGAACTTCACGCTGGCGCTGGGCACCGGCGCCGTCACGCCGCTGCAGATGGCCGGCGCCTACGCGGTGTTCGCCAACGGCGGCTACCAGGTCCAGCCTTATTTGATCGCGAAGATCGAGGACGCCGACGGCAAGGTGATCCAGCAGACGGTGCCGCCCGCCACCCACACCGAAGAACAGCGCGTGCTCGACGCCCGCAACGCCTTCGTCACCGACAGCATGCTGCGCGACGTGGCCCGTTACGGCACCGGCGCCGCCGCCACCAAGGCCCTCAACCGCAACGACATCGCCGGCAAGACCGGCACCACCAGCGACGCGGTCGACGGCTGGTTCTCGGGCTACGGCGGCAACGTGGTGGCGGTGGCCTGGATGGGCTACGACGACCCGCGCTCGCTGGGCGGCCGCGAATTCGGCGCCACGCTGGCGCTGCCGATCTGGATCGACTACATGAAGGTGGCGCTGGCCAAGCGTCCGCAGAGCGAACGCACCGAGCCGGAAGGCCTGGTGCGCGAGAACGACGACTGGGTGTATGCCGAGTACGCGGAGACGCCGGCACTGGGCGGCATCGACCTCGACCAGCAGCCGGCGCAAGATCCGAACGCGCCGCCGGCCGACCCGAACGCGCCGCCGGGCCAGCCGCAGGCACCGCAGCCGCAACAGACCCAGCTGCAGAACAGCCTGTTCTGACCTTGGCGTCGATGTGAACCCGACGGGCCGCCTTGTGCGGCCCGTTGTCATTGCATGTTCACAAATGTAATTAGTGTGGTGGAATTGATAAGGTAACTGTGCGTTTCATCCTACGCAACAGGACGTAGCCATCCTATTTTGAACGCGTCGGTACAGGCACATCATTGCATCGTCAATCAAAACAAGGAGTCAATCATGAAAACTTACCATAGCGCACTGATCGCCGGGCTGATGGCCATGAGCCTGGCCGCCTGCAGCTCGACCGGTACTTCCAGCAGCGACAACATGAGCGGCGGCTCGTCGTCCGGCGCCACCTCCACCAGCGCCGCCGAAGGCAGCATGAGCGGCAGCAGCGCCACCGGCACCTCCAACTCCGGCACCACCGGCACCTCGGGCAGCGGCGCTTCCGGCACCTCGAGCTCGGGCACCAGCGGCAGCACCGGCACCTCGGGTTCGGGCAACTGGGGCCAATAAGCCAACAAGGAGAACGACATGACGAAATTCCACAGCCTCGCCATCGGCACCCTGATGGCCCTCAGCCTGGCGGCCTGCAGCTCGACCGACATGGGCAACAGCACTGGCAGCAGCGGCAGCTCGGCCACCTCGGGCACCACCTCCGCCGGCATGGAAGGCGCGACCGGCACCGGTTCGTCGACCAGCTCGCAGGGTGCGGGACGTTCGCAGACCGATCCGGCAGCATCCGGCGCTTCCGGCTCGACCACCCCGAACACCGGCACCGGTACTGGCACCGGCACCTCGGGCGATGCGCCGAGCGGCATCTCGGGCAGCACGTCGATGCCCACCCAGACCCGTTGAGCATGACCATCGGGCATTGGCAAGCGCCGCCGGCAAACGCCGGCGGCGTTTCTCTTTTCTACCCGCCGTAAATCCATCACCGCATTGTTCACTGATTGCTGCCGTAGCGCGGTAGAATGCGCCCATTCCACGACGGCGGCCCAGCATGAAACAATGGCTCACGCGCCTGTTCGGCGGCGCGGCAACAGCCGCTCCCACCCAGACGCAATCGACATCTTCAAGCCCCGGATCGGCTTCGACTTCCCCGGCGTCCGTCTCCGGCGCACCCGCATTCGATGCCATCGCCCCGCCCCACGTCGACCTCGCCTTCTACCGCTGGCTCACCGATCCGGTGCGCGGCGATGCCGCGCCGCATGCCGAAAACAGCATCCTGGCCGAGCTGGCGCGCCTGGCGCGCGATCCGGCTGCAGCCGGCGAACTGGTGCCGCGGGTGCCGGCGGTGGTGCCGCAACTGCTCAAGAGCCTGCGCGACGACAGCGTCTCGAGCGCCGATCTGGCGCGCCAGATCGCGCGCGACACGGTGCTGGTGGCCGAAGTCATCCGCGAAGCCAACAGTCCATACTTCCGCAGCGCCAGGCCGGTCACCACCATCGACGGCGCCGTCATGGTGCTGGGCGAGAACGGACTGCGCATCCTGCTGGCGCGGGTCGCGTTCCGGCCGGTCATCAACCTGCAGGGCGGGCGCGCGCCGGACCGCATCGTGCGCCTGGTGGCGCCGCGCCTGTGGCAGCACACCGATGCCTGCGCGCTGGCCGCCAGCCTGCTGGCGCCGGAACTCGGCGCCGACCCTTTCGAAGGCTACCTGGCCGGACTGGTGCTGAACGTCGGCCTGGTGGTCGCCTTCCGCCTGATCGAGCAGCTCGGCCACCCGGTGGTGCCGCAATCGGACGCCTTTTGCGAAGCGCTGCTGGCGGAGGCACGCGAACTGTCGGCCGGCATCGCCGCGCACTGGGAACTGCCGCCTTTCGTGGCCGCCGCCATCGTGCGCGCCGGCCGTTCGGGCACGCAGCCGCTGGCCGCCACCCTCGGCCGCGCCGACCTGCTGGCCAAGCTGCGCCTGCTGCTCGACCATGGCGTGTTTTCGGCCGGCGATGCGCCGCTGCCGGCGCTGCTGGCCGGCCCGGCCGCACGGCACTTCGAACGTTTAAGCGAGCACCCCGGCTGAGCGCGTCCGCGCGGGCGCTGCGGATTGCGCCTTCGTCTATAATGAAGTCCTCTGGTCCCGCCGATTGTTACAGCACGCGTCAATGCCTTTCGATCTCAAAAAACATCTCCCGAAACCCGGAACCCGCTTCGCCCTGCCGGCCCTGTACGGCTCCTCGGATGCCTATGCGCTCGCGCAGGCGGCGCTCGAGTTGAAGGCGAAAAAACAGATGCTCACCGTGATCGTGGCGAATGCCAGCGACGGCCAGCGCCTGCTCGACGAAATCCCGTGGTTCGCCGACGGCAAGCTGGCCTGCCATCTGCTGCCGGACTGGGAAACCCTGCCCTACGACGCCTTTTCGCCGCACCAGGACCTGGTGTCCGAGCGCCTGGCCACGCTGCATGAAATCCGCAACGGCCAGTGCGACGTGCTGGTGGTACCGGCCACCACCGCGCTGGTGCGCCTGGCGCCGCCGTCCTTCCTGGCGGCCTACACTTTCTTCTTCCGCCAGGGCGAGAACCTGGACGAAGCCAAGCTGAAGGCCCAGCTGACCCTGGCCGGCTATACCCACGTGACGCAGGTGATGTCGCCCGGCGAGTACTCGGTGCGCGGCGGCCTGATCGATCTGTTCCCGATGGGTTCCGCGCTGCCTTACCGTCTCGATTTGTTCGGGGACGAGATCGAGACCATCCGCACCTTCGATGCCGACACCCAGCGCTCGCTGTACCCGGTGCGCGAAGTGCGCCTGCTGCCGGGCCGCGAATTCCCGATGGACGAGCAGGCCCGGACCGCGTTCCGCGGCCGCTGGCGCGAGCGCTTCGAAGGCGACCCATCGCGCTCGCCGGTCTACAAGGACATCGGCAACGGCATCGCCTCGGCCGGCATCGAGTACTACCTGCCGCTCTTCTTCGAAGAGACCGCAACCCTGTTCGACTACCTGCCGGATGATGCCAGCCTGGCGCTGGTCGGCGACATCGACAGCAGCATCGGGCGCTTCTGGGCGGACACCGAGTCGCGCTACAAATTCCTCAAGGCCGACCGCGAGCGTCCGCTGCTGGAGCCGAAGGAAATCTTCCTCGGCGCCGAAGACTTTTTCGTGTGCGCCAAGCGCCATGGCCGCTGGAACATCAACGCTAACCCCGTCAACCGCGACCAGGACAAACAGCCGTCCGAGCTGTCGGCGCCGGTCCCGGACATCGCCGTCAACCGCCGCCTGGACGACCCGCTGGCCAATCTGCGCGCCT
>Ga0265780_10005993_pt1 | contig 15228 bp, 9 predicted proteins | sample P1T30metagenome_FD_192432 | JGI IMG/M metagenome (GOLD analysis project Ga0265780, IMG submission 192432) | Plant litter microbial communities from East Loma Ridge, Irvine, California - P1 T30 | ecosystem: Environmental > Terrestrial > Plant litter > Unclassified | place: USA: California... | reverse complement strand
GCCACGGCGGTCCTGCCCGGGGACGGGGCGCGACCGGCGTCCGTAGAGCACCTCCGACGAGTCGAGCAGCCACGGCACGAGCGAGATCGTCACCCCGTGCACGAGCATCAGACGCTGGCGGATGCGACGGCTCTTGTGGTTGTGCAGCGCCGCCTCCCACCAGTGGCCGACGATGTAGATGGGCGTGTAGACGGTGACGACCTCGCTGCCGTGCTCGTCGCGATGCGCCTTGATGTACTTGATCAACGGCATGCTGATGTCGCGATAGGGCGACGGCACGATGCGCAGCGGCACCTCGATGTTCTGCTCGGCCCACTGCCGCTGCAGCAGCGCCGTGGCGGTGTCGTCGATGCTGACGTGGATCGCCTCGAGCGACTCGTGCCGTGCCGCGATGGCGTAGTCGAGCGCCTTCAGCACCGGCTTCTGCATCGTGCCGACCAGCACGATGGCGTGGTCGCCGTGCGAGCCGAACTGCGTCGTCGCGTCGGGCTCGATCTCGACCAGCACGTCGCGGTAGTAGCGGTTCACGCCGAGCATCAGCGTGAACAGGATCGGCATGATGACGAACACCAGCCAGGCGCCGTGCGTGAACTTCGTCACCGTCACCACGATCAGCACCGACGCGGTCAGCAGCGCGCCGAACGCGTTGATGCCCCGGGCGCGGTACACGGCGCCGCGGTCGGCGCAGCCCTCGCGCAGCATGCGCGTCCAGTGCACGACCATGCCCGTCTGCCCGAGCGTGAACGACACGAACACCCCGATGATGTACAGCTGGATCAGCCCGGTCACGCTCGCCTGGTACACGAGCAGGATCGCGCACGCGACCAGCGCCAGCACGATCACGCCGTTCGAGTAGATCAGCCGGTCGCCGCGGGTGTTCAGCGCCTTGGGCGCGTACTGGTCGCGGGCGAGGATCGACCCGAGCAGCGGGAACCCGTTGAACGCCGTGTTCGCCGCGAGCAGCAGCACCGCCGCCGTGCAGGCCTGGATGACGTAGAAGGGGATGCCGAAGAACGCGCCGCCGAACACCGACGCGGCGATCTGCGCGATGAGGCTGCGCTGCGGCGTGCCCTCGCAGTCGACGAAGCCCTGCAGATCGCAGGCGTCCTCCGCGTAGTGCACCTTCGCGATCAGGGCCACCGCGACGAGACCGGCGAACAGCACGATCGCGATGCCGCCCATCAGCACGAGCGTCTTCTGGGCGTTCTGCACCTTGGGGCGGCGGAACGCGGGCACGCCGTTGGCGATCGCCTCGACGCCGGTCAGAGCCGAGCAGCCGCTCGAGAACGCGCGCAGCAGCAGCAGGATGAACGCCGCCTGCGTCAGCTGATCGGCCTGCACCGTGTACTCGGCGCTCTCGGCCACGGGCGGGTCGCCGAGGGCGGTGCGCACCAGCGCGATGACGATCATCACGAAGACGCTCGACACGAACAGGTAGGTCGGCACGGCGAACGCCTTGCTCGACTCGCGGACGCCCCGCAGGTTGACCGCCGCGAGGGCGATGACGAAGAAGATGGCGAGCTCGACCCGGATCGGCGCCAGCTCGGGCACCGCCGAGATGATGTTGTCGACGCCCGACGCGACCGAGACGGCCACGGTCATGACGTAGTCGACCAGCAGCGCCGACGCGACGACCAGGCCGGCCTTCTCGCCGAGGTTGCGGTGCGCGACCTCGTAATCGCCGCCTCCCGAGGGGTAGGCCTTGATCAGCTGCCGGTACGACGCGACCACGACGAGCAGCAGCACGACGACCGCCACCGCGACCCACGGCGCGAGGGTCAGGAACCCGAGACCGCCGATCAGCAGGATCATCAGCAGCTCCTGCGGGGCGTACGCCACCGAGCTGAGCGGGTCGCTGGCGAAGATCGGCAGGGCGAGGTGCTTGGGGAGGAGCTGCCCGTCGAGCTTCTCGGAGGGCAGCGGTTCGCCGATCAGCCACCGCTTCGGCGACCGGGTGTCGTTGGTCACGAGCGGCGACTCTACTCCGTGCCGAGGGCCTGTCAACCACGGCGACGGCCGGGATATTCCCCGGTCACGCGCCGGTTCACCGAACCGTCCCGTTCTGTCTGCGCGCAACGGCCAGCGAGGCGGGCCCGAGCCGAGGAGGCGCGGGTCAGGTCGCGACGGCCACCGGCGTCGATCCCGTCGTCGCCGCCGCCGCCCGCCGACGTGCGAAGAGCGGCAGGGTGATCGCGACCAGAGGGCCGATCAGGAGGGCCTCGGCGGCCGTGCCGATGCCGACCTGCCCGCCGAGCAGCCAGCCCGCGGCCAGGACCGTGACCTCGATCGCCGTGCGGGCCACCCCGACCCGCCACCCGAGGCGCCGGTGCAGACCGAGCATGAGGCCGTCGCGGGGCCCCGGGCCGAAGTCGGCCCCGATGTAGAGGCCGCTCGCGACGGCCAGCAGCAGCAGTCCGCCCGCGAAGGTCAGCCCCTGCGCCCACCAGACGCTCTGCTGCGGCAGGACGTGCAGCCCGAAGTCGGCCACCGGGCCGATCGACAGCGTGTTGGCGACCGTGCCGAAGCGCGGCCGCTGCCTGAGCGGGATCCAGAGCAGCAGCACGACGAGGCTCGTCAGGAACGTCACGAGCCCGAAGCTGAGCCCCGTGTGCTTCGAGAGCCCCTGCGTCAGGACGTCCCACGGCGCGACCCCGATGCCGGCACGCACCATCAGCGCGATGGCGAAGCCGTAGGCGAAGAGGCCGACGGCGAGACGGAGGAGGCGGTGGATCAGGGGCATGACAGCGATCCAATCGTCGATGTGGCCTGGTGGCAAGAGTCCAATCGACCTAGGGTGGCACCGTGACCCACATCGACCCCGGTGCCGCCTCCGTCTCCGCCCGCGCTCTGGGGGTGCTGCTGGACTCGTGGCGCGCCTCCTCGGCTCCCGGGTATCTGGCGCTCGCCGACCGCATCCGGCTCCTCGTGCTCGACGGGCGGCTGCCGGTCGGCACGCGCCTGCCGTCCGAACGCGACCTCAGCGCGCACCTCGGCGTCAGCCGCACCACGGTCGCCGCCGCCTACGCCGCCCTGCGCGACGGCGGTCACATCGACAGCGTGCGGGGGAGCGGCAGCGTCGTCCGGCTGCCGACCCGCATCGCCCTGCCGCGACCGACCTCGACCGAGGGGCTGCTCGACCTCACCAAGGCCGCCCTGCCCGCCGCCGAGGGCATCGCCGAGGCGGCCCAGCGCGCGGCCGGCCGGCTCGGCGCGTACCTCGGCGACTCGGGCTACGACCAGATCGGCAGGCCCGTGCTGCGCGAGGCCATCGCCGAGCGGTACCGCAGGCGCGGGCTCGAGACGAGCGCCGACCAGATCGTCGTCACGCTCGGGGCGCAGCACGCCATCGCCCTGCTCGCCCGCGTGCTGGTCGGCCGCGGCGACCGGGCCGTCGTCGAGGCGCCCGGCTACCCCCACGCGTTCGAGGCGCTGCGGGTCGCCGGGGCGCGACTCGTCCCCGTCAGCGTCACCGTCGACGGCGGGTGGGACGAGCCGGCGCTGATGCAGACGCTCCGCCGCACGAGCCCGCCGGTCGCGTACCTCATGCCCGACTTCCACAACCCGACCGGCGCCACGATGCCCGCCGAGCAGCGGGCGCGCGTGCTCGAGGCGGCGGCGGCCGAGGGGACGATCGTCGTGGTCGACGAGACGATGGCGGAGCTGGCGATCGACGGGGTCGGTGCAGGTGCTGGTGCTGCTGCCGGGCGGCCCTTGCCGATGGCGGCGTACGGGCGGGCCGTGTCGATCGGGTCGGTCGGCAAGTCGCTCTGGGGCGGGCTGCGCATCGGCTGGATCCGCGCCGACCGGCCGCTCGTCGACCGCCTCGTCCGAGCACGCTCGGCCGGCGACCTCGGCACCCCCGTGCTCGAGCAGCTCGTCGTCGCCGAGCTGCTCGCCGACCTCGACACCGTGCTGGAGGCGCGGGCCGCGCACCTGAGACGAGGTCGCGACCGCGTCGTCGCCGGCCTCCGCAGCGCGTTCCCCTCGTGGGACGTCCCGTCGCCCGCGGGCGGGCTCAGCACCTGGGTCGGACTCGGCGCGCCCGTCAGCTCGCAGCTGACCCTCGCCGCGCGCCGCGAGGGCCTGCTGCTCGCGGCCGGGCCCGTGTTCGGCGTCGACGGCGCGTTCGAGCGGTTCCTCCGCGTGCCGTTCTCGTACGGCGAGACCGAGACGGACCGCGCGCTCGCGGCCCTGCGCTCGGCGTGGGACGGCATCGACGGCGTGCAGGCGCCGGCCTCGCCGCTGCTGGCCGAGGTGGTCTGAGGGTCGCCTGGTCGGAGCCGCCCCGCACCTCCTCGGCTTCGGTCGATCCCGTCCACAGGCGGGTATGAGGGGGCCGCCAGTTCCCAGAGAGAGTGGTGACAATGGGAGGCGCGGTGGACGTCGTGCACCGCGCCTCCCTCTCTCTCCTCTTGACCACCGGAGTCCCGTGCATCTGCTGTCCGTCTTCAGTCTCCGCAACCGCGCACTGATCGCCCTCGTCACGATCGTCGTCGCCGTCTTCGGCGGGGTCGCTCTCACGTCGCTGAAGCAGGAGCTGGCGCCCAACGTCCAGTTCCCGCAGATCGCCATCGTCAGCTCGTACCCGGGGGCCACGCCCGAGGTCGTCAACGACGACGTCTCGACGCCGATCGAGCAGGCGGTGCAGATCATCCCGGGGCTCGAGGGCACCACCGCGACGTCGAGCACCTCGACCAGCACCGTCTCGGCGGAGTTCACCTACGGCACGGACCTCGACAACGCCGAGCAGAAGATCCAGTCGGCGATCAACCGGCTGACCCTGCCCGACGCCGTCGACACCCAGGTCGTCACCGGCAGCCTCGACGACCTGCCGATCATCCAGATCGCCGTCACCGGGTACGACGACTCCGACGCCCAGCAGCTCGTCGACCGGCTGACGAACACGACCGTGCCCGACCTGCAGAAGCTCGACGGGGTGCGCGAGGCATCCATCTACGGCGACGCCGGGCAGCGCGTCACCATCACCCCCGACCGCGATGCGCTCGCCGCCGCCGGTCTGACGACGCAGGCGTTCCAGGACGCCCTCGACGCCAACGGGCAGCTGATCCCCGGCGGCACCATCACGCAAGACGGACAGACGCTGTCGATCCAGGCCGGTCAGCGCATCACGAGCGCCGATCAGGTCGCCGCCCTGCCGCTGCTCGGCGGCAGCTCCGCCGTCACCGTCGACGACGTCGCCGACGTGGCGCTGACCTCGGCGCCGGTCACCTCGATCAGCCGCGTCAACGGCGAGCCCGCCCTCACGGTCGCGGTCACGAAGACGCTCGACGCCAACACGGTCGACGTCTCCGAGACGGTGCGCGACGCGATCCCCGCCCTCGCCACCGACCTCGGCGACGGCGTCGACCTGACCGTCGTCTTCGACCAGGCGCCGTTCATCCAGCAGTCGATCGACAGCCTCGCGACCGAGGGGCTGCTCGGCCTCGTCTTCGCCGTGATCGTCATCCTGGTGTTCCTGCTGTCGATCCGATCGACGATCGTCACGGCCATCAGCATCCCCACCAGCGTGCTCATCACGTTCATCGGGCTGCAGGCGGCCGACTACACGCTCAACATCCTCACCCTCGGCGCCCTCACGATCGCGATCGGCCGCGTCGTCGACGACAGCATCGTCGTCATCGAGAACATCAAGCGGCACCTGACCTCGGGCGCCGACCGGCTGCAGGCCATCACCGTCGGCGTCCGCGAGGTCGCCGGCGCCATCACCGCCTCGACCGTCACCACCGTCGTGGTGTTCCTGCCGCTCGCGTTCGTCGGCAACATCACCGGCGAGCTGTTCCGACCGTTCGCCCTGACGGTCACCATCGCCCTCGTCGCCTCGCTGTTCGTCGCCCTGACGATCGTGCCCGTGCTGGCGTACTGGTTCCTGCGGGCGCCGAAGACGCACAAGCACGCGGGTGCCGCGGGTGCGGGCTCCTCCTCCGGGGCCGAGGCGGTCGAGGTGCTGACGACCCGCGCCTCCGACCCCTCCGCCGGGGCGCCCCTCGACCGTCTGCGCCGGGTCTACGTGCCGGTGCTGCGCGGCACCCTGCGTCGGCCCGTCGTCACGATCGTCGTCGCCGTGCTGATCCTCGGCGGGACGGCCGCGGCCGTGCCCTTCATGAAGACGAACTTCCTGGGCGCGAGCGGGCAGAACACGTTCAGCGTCACCCAGACGCTCGCCCCGGCGACGAGCCTCGACGCGCAGTCCGACGCGGCCACCCAGGTCGAGGAGGCCCTCGACGGCGTCGACGGCATCGAGACCGTGCAGCTGACCATCGGGTCGAGCGGCACCTCGATCGCCAGCTTCTTCGGCGGGACGGGCGACAGCACCGTCACCTACTCGATCACCACCGACGAGAGCGCCGATCAGGACGCCCTCCAGGCCGACGTGCGCGACCGGCTCGACGGGCTGGGCGACGTGGGCGACATCGAGGTCACGGCCTCGAGCGGATTCGGCACGAGCAACGACATCTCGATCGACGTCTCGGCGCCCGACCCCGAGACGCTGCAGTCGGCGACCGACACGGTGCTCTCGACCGTGCGCGATCTGCCCGGCACGGCCGAGGCGAACTCGAACCTCGCGTCGGCCCAGCCGATCATCGGCGTGCAGATCGACCGCGACGACGCGGCGGCGCTCGGCCTCAGCGAGGTCGCGGTCGGCGCCATCGTGTCACAGGCCGTGCAGCCGCTGCAGGTCGGCTCGATCGAGATCGACGACAGCTCGATCGACGTCTACACCGTCGCTCCGACGCCCCCGGCGAACCTCGACGAGCTCCGCGCCGTCGAGGTGCCCGGCCCGACCGGGCCGGTGCGCCTCGACTCGATCGCGACGATCGACGAGACCACGGGGCCCACCTCGGTCACGACCGCCGACGCCGTCCGCACGGCGACCGTCACCGTCACCCCGTCGGGCGACGACCTGTCGACCGCCAGCACGGAGGTGACCGACGCGCTCGCCGGTCTCGACCTGCCCGCCGGCGCCGACACCGAGATCGGCGGGGTCACGGCCGACCAGGCGAACGCGTTCTCGCAGCTCGGCCTGGCCGTGCTGATCGCGATCCTGATCGTGTACATCGTCATGGTGGCGACGTTCCGCAGCCTGCTGCAGCCGTTCCTCCTGCTGGTGTCGATCCCGTTCGCGGCGACCGGTGCGATCCTGCTGCAGATCGCCTCGGGCGTCCCGCTCGGCGTCGCCTCGCTGATCGGCGTGCTGATGCTCGTGGGCATCGTGGTGACGAACGCGATCGTGCTCATCGACCTGGTGAACCAGTACCGCACCCGCGGTCTCCGCGTGCGCGAGGCCCTGCTCGAGGGCGCGTCGCGGCGGTTGCGGCCGATCCTCATGACGGCGACCGCGACGATCTTCGCGCTGCTGCCGATGGCGCTCGGCATCACCGGCCACGGCGGGTTCATCTCGCAGCCGCTCGCGATCGTCGTCATCGGCGGGCTCGTGTCGTCCACGGTGCTGACGCTGGTCGTGCTGCCGGTGCTGTACTACCTGGTCGAGGGTGCGCGCGAGCGCCGTGCGGAGCGGCGCGCCGCCGCGTAGGCGGCGCGCGGCCGGGGCGCCGGGGCAGGTTCTGGCCGAGAAGGGACGAAGCGCTTCGCGGCCGCAGCGCGTTTCGTCCCTCTCGGCGCATTTCGCCTGGCGGGCCGGGCGGGGCCGGGCCGGGCGGGAGTGAGACGGTGTAAGGGGGGCTTTTGCCGGAGGCGCGGGTCGGGTATCGTCGTCTGGTCGGCTCAAGACACCGCGCCTGTGGCGCGACTGCACCGCCCGCTCGTCACGACGGGGGTGCGCATGAGGGTTTGTAAGTCTTGTGGGCCGGATTCCCGTCGGATCTCGACGGGATGAATTCACGATTGTGAACGGTCCTGGTCAACGGCTGCCCGGGTATTTCTTCGCGTCATCCGCAAGCCCGGAAAGAAACTCATGCCTCCTTACGACAAGACGCCCTCACGCGCCAGCAGCACCGGCGGAGCCCGCGGCAACGGCTCCAAGAGCCCCAAGCACCGCGGCCACCGCGCCGAAGAAGCCGGCGCCCCCGAGCGCAAGCAGCGCTGGAACTCCGACTCGCGCGCCGAACGCCGCGGCGACGCCCCGCGCGCCGGCGCCGGCCGCCCCAACTGGGAGCCCCGCGAGAAGACCGGCAACAGCCGCTTCGCCCCCCGCGACCACGACGCCCGCAACGGCGAGCGCGGCCGTGACGGCGGACGCGACGCCGCCCGCGGCTGGGGTCGCGACGGCGGCAAGGAAGCTGCTCGCGCCGGCCGCGACGGCCGTCCGTCGCGCGGCTACGACCGCACCGACCGCCCGGCCCGCGACGACCGCGATCGCGCGCCTCGTTCGTACGACCGCGACGACCGTCCGCCCCGCGGCGACGACCGCGCCCCCCGTTCGTACGACCGCCCGACGCGCACCGACCGTCCGGCACGCGACGACCGCGCGCCTCGGTCGTACGGCCGCGACGACCGTCCGGCCCGTGGCGACGACCGCGCCCCCCGTTCGTACGACCGCCCGACGCGGAGCGACCGTCCGGCTCGTGACGACCGCGATCGCGCACCGCGCTCGTTCGACCGCGACGATCGCGCCCCGCGCTCGTACGGCCGCGACGACCGCACCGATCGCGCCCCGCGCTCGTACGACCGCAACGACCGCGCCGACCGCCCGGCCCGCACCGATCGCGCCCCGCGCTCGTTCGACCGCGCCGATCGCGACTCGCGCACCGAGCGTCCGAGCGACTTCTACCCGAAGCGCGCCGGCGCCGGCTACTCGCCCGAAGACGACGTCAAGCTCGAGAAGCTCAAGGCCGAGGTCGTCACGGCGGCGGACGTCGAGGGCGTCAGCTTCGGCGACCTGGGTCTCGGTGACAACATCGAGCGTCAGCTCGCCTCGATGGGTGCCGAGGCGCCCTTCGCCATCCAGGCGGCGACGATCCCCGACGTCCTGAAGGGCCGCGACGTGCTCGGCCGCGGCCGCACGGGCTCGGGCAAGACCATCGCGTTCGGCGCCCCGCTCGTCGAGAAGCTCATGGAGAACAACGGCGCCAAGGGCCGCAAGCCGGGTCGCAAGCCCCGCGCGCTGATCCTCGCCCCGACGCGTGAGCTCGCGATGCAGATCGACCGCACCGTGCAGCCCATCGCCCGCTCGGTCGGCCTCTTCACCACCCAGGTCTACGGCGGCGTGCCCCAGGCTCGCCAGGTCGGTGCGATCAACCGCGGCGTCGACATCATCATCGGCACCCCCGGCCGCATCGAGGACCTCATCGACCAGGGCCGACTCGACCTCAGCGAGGTCGTCATCACGGTGCTCGACGAGGCCGACCACATGTGCGACCTCGGGTTCCTCGAGCCCGTGCAGCGCATCATCCGCGAGACCGCTCCGGTCAAGCGCGACGGCTCGCGCGCCCAGAAGCTCCTCTTCAGCGCCACCCTCGACAAGGGCGTCGCGAAGCTCGTCGACGAGTTCCTCGTGAACCCGGCCGTCCACGAGGTCGCCGGCGAGGACCAGGCCAGCGCGACCATCGACCACCGCGTCCTCGTCATCGAGCAGCGCGACAAGACGGCCGTCATCGAGCAGCTCGCCTCGGGCGAGGGCAAGACCCTCGTCTTCGCCCGCACCCGCGCATTCGCCGAGCAGCTGGCCGATCAGCTCGAAGACGCGGGCATCCGGTCGACGAGCCTGCACGGCGACCTGAACCAGGCCCGCCGCACCCGCAACCTGCAGATGCTCACGAGCGGTCGCGTCAACGTGCTGGTCGCGACCGACGTCGCCGCCCGCGGGATCCACGTCGACGACATCACCCTCGTCGTGCAGGCCGACATGCCCGACGAGTACAAGACCTACATGCACCGCTCGGGTCGCACCGGTCGTGCGGGCAAGCAGGGCACCGTCGTGACGCTGATCACGCGCCCCCGTCGCCGCCGCATGGAGGAGCTGCTCGACCGCGCCGAGATCGAGGCCGAGATGATCGAGACGCGCCCCGGCGACCGTCTGATCGACCAGCTCGCCGCCGCCAAGGCGTAGGCGGAGCACAGGAGCCGAGGAGGCGCGGGTCAGGTACCCGCACCTCCTCGGCTTCTGCGTTCCCCAGGCCGGTACGGCGGGTTCCCGTCATGCGCGGCGGGTCGGCGCCGACCCGCCCGCGACGCCGGGCACCCGCCGCCGCACCCCGAACCGCGGTCAGCGACCGTCCGGACGCTCGGTCAGCGGCGGTCGAGCAGGCCGCGCACGTACGACGCCTGGCCGATGTGCTGGCTGCAGTCGCCGAGGATGCTGACGAGGCGGGCGCCCGCGGTGACCGGCGGCTCCCACTGCTCGTCGACCACGTCGGCGTACGACGCGGGGTCGAGGTCGTCGAGGTAGCCGCGGGTCCGCAGCGTCACGGCCTCGAGGTAGCCGATCAGCAGGTCGGCCTCGACCCGGACCTCGCCGGCCTCGGCGGCGCTCTGCCCGTAGCCCATCTCGCCGGGCGCGAAGGGCAGCCCGAACGTCTCGGCCCAGCCGTCGGCCGTCCAGACCTGCTCGCTCGCAGCGAGATCGGCGATCTGGACGTCCTGCCCGCGGGCTGTGTGCCAGACCAGCCAGGCGATCGTGTTCGCCTCGGGATCGGGTCGCCAGGCGAGGTCGTCGACCGTCAGACCGGAGACGGCGTCGCGGGCGATGGCGGGGAGGCGGTCGAAGGCCTCGATGAGAACGTCGGACGGAGTCATCGACCCAGGCTACGAGGAACGACGCGGCGGCGTCCGGGGGACGGCGCCGGGCTGTGGGCTCAGAGCACCTCGTCGAGCCCGCTCCCGGCGCGGACCCGCAGGGAGTCGGCGAGCGAGTGCAGGGCGATGGCGAAGAACTCGAGGTAGTGGGGGTCGACCGCCTCGCGGAACGCCGCGCGGTACACCGCCGCCACGTCGGCGATGGCCTTCTCGCCTCGCGGGGCGAGCTCGAGCACGGTGCTGCGCCGGTCGGTGGGGTGGTCGGACCGGCGGACGTACCCGGCGGCGTCGAGACGATCGATCAGGCTCGTGGTGGCGCCCGTCGACAGGTCGATGTGCTCGGTCACCATCTTGGGCGTGACATCGGCGGCACCGGCCAGGAACACGAGGGCGCGGATGTCGGTGACGCCGAGACCGAGCTGCGAGGCGACGATCTTCATCACCGCCGTGTTGCTCTGCTCGAGTCGTCCGAAGGCGATGATCGCCGCCGTCACGTCGACCTCGCCGTGCGGGTCGAGGGGCGGAGCCGCACCGCGGGCGGGCTGGGGCGAGACATCGGTCATCGGGGGAGGCTGCTCCTCGCAGTACGTCGCGGCATGCGCCACTCGTTCATTCAACAAGTATCTCGGTCATCAAGATACCCCCCTCACTGGGGACTTCTCTCCGCTTGCGAGCGATTCGATACGCAAGTATCTTGATTGTCGTACCACTTGGGAAACGAACAACTCGGGTAACGAACTACTCGGATTGCGAATCACTCGACACCGAGTACCCCACCCCCGTCTTGATCAGCCCCCGCTAACCACTTGGAGCACACCATGTCCCGTCCCACCCCCCGCATGACCCGCCTCGCCGCCTGGATCGCCATCCCCGCCGCCCTCGTCGCCAGCGGCGTCGTCGTCTCGCAGGCCTCGTACTCGGCCTTCTCGTCGACCACGGTCAACCCCACGAGCAACTGGACGGCCGGCAGCGTCGCCCTCACCGACGACGACAACAACACCGCGCTCTTCACGGCCGCCAACCTCAAGCCGGGCTCGACGGGCACCAACTGCATCGCCGTCACCTCGACCGGGTCGCTCGCCTCCACCGTCAAGCTCTACGGCACCAACGCCACCACCACGAAGGACCTCGCGTCGAACATCACGCTGAGCGTCGTCCAGGGCACGGGCGGCGGCTTCGGCACCTGCTCCGGCTTCACCGCCCTCGGCCAGGGCGCGTCGCTCTACTCGGGTTCGCTCGCCGCCTTCGGCACCTCCTCGACCAACTTCGCCACCGGCGTCGGCACCTGGGCCCCCACCGGCACCGCGTCCGAGACCCGCACCTACCAGGTCACCTACACGGTCAGCCCCTCGGCCCCCAACACCACGCAGGGCGGCACCGCGGCCCTCGGCCTCACGTGGGAGGCCCAGAACAGCTGATCTCCGGGCTGACCCGCAGCCCTCTCGACTCCCGCCGCCGGACGCCCTGCCCCCTCCCGGCCGGCGGCGGGAACCGATCCGACACCCCGAACCAGTCGGATCGACACACCGGTCACGGCGGCCCGAACCGCCGAGACCACCCCTTCCGCGGCGGCCCGAACCGCCGCAGGAGAACCGCACCACCCGCACGGCGGCCCGAACCGCCGTGCTGCACCACCCGCACGGCGGCCCGAACCGCCGTGCTGCACCACCACCAGGAACGACCCGCTCCAGCACCACCGCTACCCGCACCGCTCCACCCGCACCACCGCAACCCGAACCGACACCGAAGAGGCGCCCCGTGACCACGATCGACCTGAAGCTGCAGCCCTCGCCGGCGACAGCGTCGATCACGGTCCCGCGGGGCGCCTCTCGCTCGTCGGGCCCCTGGGTCCGCCTCCTGCTGGCGACGCTCGCCCGCACCGTGCTCGGCACGCTGCTCGGTCTGCTGCTCTGGTCGGCGGGTCCCGCCCTCATCGGCTGGACCCCCACCACGGTCATGACCGGCAGCATGGAGCCCCGCATCAGCCCCGGCGACATCATCGTCGCGAAGCCCGTCGCCGAGTCGTCGATCCACAAGGGCCAGGTGCTGCTGTTCGACGATCCCGACCACGCCGACCACCTGCGTCTGCACCGCTACCTCGACAACGGCACCGGCACCTCCATCGTCACGAAGGGCGACGCCAACCCCGAGGCCGACTCCACCCCGATCGAGCGCAGCGCGGTCGTGGGCGTCGGGTTCCTCCGCGTCCCCTACCTCGGCATGCCGTTCGTCTGGGCGGCCGGCCACCAGTACGGTCACCTGATCGTCACGGGCAGCGTCCTCCTGCTGCTGCTCGGGGCGTCGCGTCTCGACCGCGACCTGCTCCGTGAGGCCAAGGAGGCGCGGGTCGGCTCGATCCGCACCACCGGGCTCCGGTCGGTCGCCTCCGGCATCGCGACCCGCGCCTCCTCGGCGGGCACCCGCCGTGCCCTCCGCCGTCGCGAGCGTCGTCTCGCCCGGCTCCGCGCCTCCGCCGGCGTGCTCGGCCTGATGGTCGTCGCCTCGGGTCTCGCCTTCACGCTCGTCGTGGGCGGCGGCGCCGGCGCCGCCTACTCGGCCCCGGTGGCGAACCCCGGCTCGAACTACAACGCCGACGCCAACTACGACTGCCTCAAAGAGACGTACAGCAACGAGACCTCGTTCGGGTTCCCGTACAACGAGCTCTCGGGCACGACCACGACCGACGGCAGCAGCTTCGCCCGCGTCGGCACGCTGACCTCGGGCGCCTCGTTCGTCAGCGGGTCGTGCGCCGTGAACGACAGCCCGTCGCTGCAGCTCGACGGCTCGACCGGGCAGGTCACGACCGCCGTCAACCTCACCGGCCAGGCGTCGTTCACCATCGAGACCTGGTTCAAGACGACCACGGCCCGCGGAGGCGCGCTCGCCTCGTTCACGACCACGCCGACCGGCACCACGACCGCCAACGCCGACCGCGCCCTCTTCATGACGAACGCCGGCCGCCTCGCCTTCGGCGTCCGCCCCACCACGTCGTCGGTGAAGACGCTCACCACGACCGGTGCGTACAACGACGGCGCCTGGCACCACGTCGTCGCCACCCTGTCGAGCACCGCCGGCACCGTCGTCTACGTCGACGGCAAGTCGGTCATCACCGACTCGACGTCGCGCACCGCCCAGTCCGCGACCGGCTACTGGCGCATCGGCTACGGCCCGCTCGCCGGCTTCACCGGCACCCCGACCAGCAACTTCCTCGCCGGCCAGGTCGACAACAGCACCATCTACAACAACACGGCCCAGACCGCCACCGCCGTGCAGGCGCGCTTCACCGCCGGTCACTGACACCGCCTCGGCGGGTCCGCGGGGGCGATCCGCGCCTCCTCGAGTCGCGCCTCCCTGGTCGGCGCGTCCTCGAGCCGCTCCTCCCCGGTCTACGACGCGGTGGCGTCCGCAGGCCCCCGACGGTCCTGCGAGACTCGACCCATGCCCCTTCAGATCAACGACGTCTACGTCGACGGCCGCCTGCACGTGTCGCCCGAGACCCTCGACGACACCTATGCGGCCCTCGCCGACACGGGCGGCACGGCCTGGGTGGTGCTCGCCGAGCCCGACGCCGACGAGCTGGCCTCGCTCGCCCGCCAGTTCGATCTGCACGAGCTCGCCGTCGAGGACGCCGGGTCGGGCCACCAGCGCGCCAAGCTCGAGCGGTACGGAGCGACGCTCTTCGTGGTCGTGCGACCGGCCGTGTACCTCGACGACGAGGAGACGGTCGCGTTCGGCGAGATCCACGGGTTCGTCGGCGAGAACTTCTTCGTCGGCATCAATCACGTCGCGCACATCGACGCGCGGCACGTCAGTCGGGGCGTGGCCCGGCTCCGCTCGAAGCCGGACCTGCTCGGCGCCGGGCCGCAGGCCATGCTCTGGGCCCTGCTCGACGCGGTCGTCGACGCGTACAAGCCGGTGATCGACGGGCTCGAGAACGACATCGACGAGATCGAGCAGCAGCTGTTCGCCGGCGAGCCCGGCGTCTCGCGGCGCATCTACGAGCTGTTCGGCGAGGTCGCCGACTTCCAGAAGGCGTCGCGCCCGCTCATCGCGATGCTGGACGGCCTGCTGCGCGGCAGCGAGAAGTACCGGGTCGGCACCGAGCTCGAGCGCCGCCTGCGCGACGTGCAGGACCACGTCATCCGCGTCGTCGACCGGGCCGACACGTTCCGCGCCGTGCTGCAGAACGCCCTGGCGCTGAACGCCACCCTCGTCGCACAGGACAGCAACGAGGTGACGAAGCGCATCTCGGCCTGGGCCGCCATCCTGTTCGCTCCGACCCTGGTCGGCGCCGTCTACGGCATGAACTTCGACGTGATGCCCGAACTGCACTGGGCGTGGGGGTACCCGTTCGCGCTGGGGCTGATGGTCGCGATCGCCGGCGGGCTCTTCGGCGCGTTCCGCTGGAAGCGCTGGCTGTAGGCGGGCCCGACGCGCTGCCGCGCGTCACTCGACGGCGCCCGCCAGCGCCAGCACCCGCTTCGACTCCGCTCGCCGCCCATCCGCTGGGTCGAG
>Ga0265780_10005992_pt1 | contig 15229 bp, 20 predicted proteins | sample P1T30metagenome_FD_192432 | JGI IMG/M metagenome (GOLD analysis project Ga0265780, IMG submission 192432) | Plant litter microbial communities from East Loma Ridge, Irvine, California - P1 T30 | ecosystem: Environmental > Terrestrial > Plant litter > Unclassified | place: USA: California... | reverse complement strand
CGGTATGTCGAAGCGGTCGAGCTCCCGCAAGCACCGGTAGAGCAACCGCCGCCGCCCTTGCCCTATACCTTCCTCGGCCAGATGCAGAACGATGGCGAGCGCATCCTTTATCTGGGACGTGGGGAGCAGGTGCTGCTGGCGCAGAAGGGCGACGTGCTCGACAACAGTTACAAGGTACTCGACGTCACCGACGCCCGGATCGAGTTCGAGATCATCCAATCGGGTATCCGGCAGTCGCTGCCGATACCCGCGCAGTGAAAGCGGTCATGCGAAACATGGTTCAATGGGGTGGGGCCGCGCTCGTCGCCGCGCTGCTCGGCGGCTGCGCCGCACAATCACATCACCGCGAGGGTACGAAAGCGCTGGAAGCGCGCGACTTCCCGCGCGCCGTGCGCGAACTGGCCGAGGCATCGCGCCTGGCGCCGGACGACCTTGCCTATCGCCGGGATGCTTTACGGGCCCGTGAAACGGCCAATGACACGCTGCTGGCCGGCGCCGCCGAAGCGCTCGACCGGGGCGAGCGGCAGCAAGCCGAGCAAGCTTATGCGACGGTGCTGGCCTACGATCCGGCGAATCCGCGTGCGCTGGCGGGGCAGGAACGGGTGCGCGAGCTCGCGCTGGCCGATGAGGACGTCAAGCTCGCCATACAGGAACTGCAGCGGGGCGACCAGGCGCAGGCCACCGAGCTGGCCGGCCGGGCGCTGAAGCGGGCGCCGGGGCACCCGGGAGCGCTCGGCGTGCGGCGTGAGCTGGACGCGCTGCAGTCGCGCCAGGCATTAACCGCGCCGAGCCTGGCCCAGGCCTATCGCAAGCCGGTCAATCTCGAGTTTCGCGACACCAGCATCAAGCTCGTCTTCGATGCCCTGTCGCGTACCACCGGCATCAACTTCATTTTCGACCGCGACGTGCGCGCCGACCAGCGCACGACCGTGTTTCTCAAACAGACGTCGCTGGACGACGCCATCGACGTCATCCTCTCCACCGGCCAGCTCGAGAAGAAGGTGCTCAATCCGAGCAGTGTCCTGATCTATCCGAGCACACCGGCCAAGCTGCGCGAGTACCAGGACCTGATGGTGCGCGCCTTCTACCTTGCCAACGTCGAGGCGAAGCAGGCCGCGAACATGCTCAAGACCGTCCTCAAGCTCAAGGACGTGTATGTCGACGACAAGTACAACCTGCTGATGCTGCGCGAGAGTCCGGAGACCGTCGCGCTGGCCGAGAAGCTGATCCGGTTGCAGGACCTCGAGGAGCCCGAAGTGATGCTCGAAGTCGAGGTGCTCGAGATCAACCGGACGCGCCTGCTGAACGCGGGCATCCAGTGGAGTAGCCAGCTCACAGTGTCCCCGCTCGGAGGCAGCGCCACGGTGCCGGGCAGCGGGACGACGACGGCCACGATGAAGCTCAGCGACCTCAAGAACCTGACCTCGGATACCCTCGGCATCACGGTGCCGAGCGCCACGATCAACCTGCAGAAGACCGATGGCGACGCCAACCTGCTCGCCAATCCGCGCATCCGCGTGCGGGACAAGGAAAAGGCCAGGATCCTCATCGGCGACAAGGTGCCGGTGGTGACGACCACCAGCACCAACACATTCGTCACCGAGAATATCCAGTACCTGGATGTCGGCCTCAAGCTCGAAGTCGAGCCGGATATTCACCTGCGCGACGAGATCGGGCTGAAGCTGGCGCTGGAGGTCAGCTCGCTGGTGTCGTCGGTCAAGACCAACAACGGTTCGCAGGCCTACCAGATCGGCACCCGCAATTTCAGCAGCGCATTGCGCCTGCGCGACGGCGAGACGCAGATCCTCGCGGGCCTGATCAGTGACGAAGACCGCAGCTCGGCCAACCGCATTCCCTTGATCGGGCAGCTGCCCGTGCTCGGACGGCTGTTCGGCAGCCAGAGCGATACCCGGCAGAAGACCGAAATCGTGCTGTCGATCACGCCCCGGCTGATTCGCAACATCCAGCGCCAGACGCCCGCGGCGGAATCGTTCTGGTCCGGCACCGAGGCCGTCCTGCGCGACCGGCCGCTGCAATTGCGCACCATGACGGCGGAAGGCGAGGCCGCGTCCCCAAGCGCCGGCGCCGCGGCGATTCCGGGCGGCGTTGCGCCGGGGCCGGTGACGCCAGCCACCGCGCCGGATGCGCCGACGCTGCGCTGGGAAGGGCCCGCGGCCGCGAAAGTCGGAGAGCCCGTCCTGCTGTTCCTGTCTATGGACAGTGCCGAGGCATTGCGCGCCGCATCGTTGCAGCTGGCGTTCAACCCGGCCGAGTTCGAACTGGTTTCGCTGGTCGACGCCGGTTACTTCGGCAAGGACAATGCCGTCTTCAGCAAGTCGATCGATGCCAGCGGCAGCGTTTCGGTGGGCGTGAAGGCGCCGGACGAGGCGCCGGCCACGGGCCAGGGGCGGGTGCTGGCGCTCACGCTCAAGCCGCTTGCGGCCAGCCCTGGCGCGGGCGTATCGCTGATTTCCATGACGCCGATCGGCGCGCAGAAGGCGGTCGGGCGCCCGGCGCTGCCGGCGGTGCACAGCATCGTGGTGGAACGGTGAACCTGATGCTGCGCCCCAGGGTCCGCGGCTTCAGCCTGGTCGAGCTGCTGGCCGCCGCGGCGATCGTCGGCATCCTCGCCTCGGTGGCGGTGCCGGTCGTCGAAACGACGGTCCGGCGCCAGAAGGAGCGCGAACTGCGCCAGGCGCTGCGCGACATCCGCGGCGCCATCGACGCCTGGAAGGCCGCCGCCGCCAGCGGCCGGATCGCGGTCAACGAGGCCGATTCGGGCTATCCGCCCTCGCTGGCGGACCTGAGCGCCGGGGTCGAGGATCAGACCAGCAAGACCGGGCCCCGGCTGTACTTCCTGCGCCGCATCCCGCGCGACCCGTTCGCGTCCGACGCGTCGCTGCCGGCGGCCGACACCTGGGGCAAACGCAGCTTCGATTCCCCGCCGGATGCTCCGCAGGAGGGCGACGACGTGTTCGACGTCTATTCGCGCTCTGCCGCGGCAGGCCTGAACGGCTTGCCCTACCGGGAGTGGTAACGATGCGTGCAAGAGGCTTCACGATGATCGAATTGCTGGTAACCCTGGCGATCCTCGGCCTCCTGGTCTCGATCGCCGCGCCGCGCTACTTCAACAATATGGACCGCGCCAGGGAGGACGTGCTGCGGGAAGACCTGTACGTGATGCGCGACGCGATCGACAAGTTCTATGCCGACCGCGAACGCTACCCGGACGAGCTGGACGACCTGGTGCAGGAGCGCTACCTGCGCAAGATACCGGTCGATCCCTTCACCAGGAGCGCGAACAGCTGGGTGCCGGTGCCGCCGGAAGACCCGTCGCTGGGCGGGGTGGCGGACGTGCGCAGCGGCGCGCCGAACACCGGGCGTGACGGAACATGGCTGAAGGACTGGTAGCGATGCAGAGCCAGCATGGTTTCAGCTATGTGGTCGTGATGTTCCTCGTCGCGATGCTGTCGCTGGCCGCCGTGCGCGCCCAGCAGAATACGCTGACGATGGAAAGGCGTGACAAGGAAGCCGAGGTGCTGTGGAAGGGTATCGCGTATCGCGAGGCGATCCGGCGCTATTACGAAAGCGCTCCCGGCACCGGCAAGAGCTATCCGCAGGAGCTGAGCGACCTGTTGCTCGACAACCGGCTGGTGCGGCCGACGCGCCCCTTGCGCAAGCTGTATGCCGATCCCTTCACGGGCGGAGCATGGGGAATCGTGCGTAACGAGAACGGGTACGTGATCGGGGTGTATCCGCAATCGGCGCGCGAACCGGTCAAGCGGGGCGGCTTTCCGCCGGAACTGGCGGCGCTCGCCAAGGCGAAGCGCTACAGCGACTGGAAATTCATTTATCAACCCAAATAGGCCTGGCATGACTACTCTTCGCATTCCTTCCTTCGCGGCGCGCCGTGCGCGTGGCTTCACCCTGCTCGAACTGCTGGTGGTCATCGTGATCATCGGCCTGCTGGCCGCCTTCGTGGCGCCCAAGTATTTCGGACAGATCGGGCGCTCCAAGGCGCAGGTGACCAAGGCCCAGATCGATGCCTTCGACAAGGCCCTGGACCAGTACCGCATCGATACAGGCCGCTATCCGAGCACCGAAGCCGGCCTGGTGGCGCTGTTCGTCCAGCCGGCCAACGAGCCGAACTGGCATGGCGCCTATCTCAAGAAGGGCATTCCCGCCGACCCCTGGGGCAAGGCCTATGTCTACAAGGCGCCAGGCAGCGACAACCGAGAGTACGAGATCGTGTCGTACGGCGCCGATGGCCAGCAGGGCGGCGAAGGCGAAGACGCCGACGTCGTCAGCTGGAACTGAGCGATGCAGTATCGCGTCAAGCAGCTCACGCCCGGGATGGCCATGGTCGACACGGTCGTCGATGCGGCCAGCGAAGCCGAGGCGCGGGAACTGATCGCCAGCGGCGGCGGCCACGTCATCGATATCCGGGCCAGCCGCGCCGGCGCCTTCCAGGGCGGGGGCAAGAAGGCGCTGGACCTGAACGTATTCAACCAGCAGATGCACTCGCTGCTCGAAGCGGGGCAGACGGTCGTGGATGCGATCGAGATCCTGAGCCGCAACGACCGCAAGACCGGCAGCCGTGCCGTGTATGAGGTCCTGTTGCGCAGCCTTCGGGGCGGCAAGCAGCTGTCCGACGCGATGGAAGGCTTGCCGTCGGTGTTTCCGCCTCTGTACGTGGCGATGGTCCGCGCCAGCGAGACCACCGGCACGGTGCGCGCCTCGATCCGGCGCTACCAGCAATACCAGCAGCAGATCGACGGCCTGCGCGGAAAACTGAAGGCGGCGGCCACCTATCCGGCGATCCTGCTAAGCGTCGGTTTCCTGGTGATCGCCTTCCTGATGCTGTATGTGCTGCCGCAGTTCAGCGCCGTGTACGAGGATGCCGGGAGCATGCACGAGGATGGCATCGGCTTCGTGCGATGGTGGGGCGGTTTCGTGCGCGACAACGGCGGCGTGGCCTGGGGCGGCTTCCTGGTGCTGGTCGCGAGCCTTGCTGCGGTGGCCGCTCACCCGACGGCGCGCGGCGCCGTGTTTCGCCGTCTGTTGGCCACGCCCTGGGTGGGCGAGCGCATCTGGGTGCTGCAGCTCGGCCGGCTGTACCGGACGCTCGGGATGCTGCTGCACAGCGGCGTCAGCGTGCTGGCCGCATTGCGCATGACCCGCGCCTCGCTGCCGCTGGCGATGCACGGCCAGCTCGACGACGCCACGCGCCGGATCAGCGAGGGAATTCCCATGTCGACCGCCTTGTATGAATGCGGCCTCGGGACCGAGGTGGCGGTGCGCTTGCTGGTCGCCGGTGAATCGTCCGGCAACCTCGACCAGATGATGCATCACATCGCCGACTTCTATGACCAGGAAACGGCGATGTGGGTCGACACGGCCGGGCGCCTGATCGAGCCGGTGCTGATGCTCGGCATCGGGCTGGTGGTCGGCGCGATCGTGCTGATGCTGTACAGCCCGATCTTCGATCTGGCCAACATTACCTGATGAGAAGGACGCCATGAGTTTTACTTTACAGGACATCGCCGCAGCCGGCGCCATGCAGCCGGCGCTCTGGCTCGACAGGCTGGCCGAGCGCACCGGCATGCCGCGCGAGGCAGCGCTCGAAGAGTCGGCACGTCTGCTGGGTTATTCGCTGCTGTCCGAAGAGCAGCTGCGTGAACAGCAACCGGATTTCGAGGCGGTGGAATATGCGCAGATGGCGGCGCGCCTGGCGCTCGTCGCACGACCGCCCGGCGGCGTCCTGCAGGCGGTCGTCGGCCAGCCACTGCTGCCCGCATTAGGGAACTGGCTGGCGGCGCATGGCGTCGCCGATGTGTTCATGGCCGATCCCCGCGCGATCCTGGCGAAGCTCGAGCTGCACGAGGCGACGTACAACGCGATGGCCGACGCGGTCGGCGAGGAGACCGATGCGGGCGTGGTCCAGCGCGAGGCCGGCGCCGAGCTGACGCTGACCCAGATCCAGGGCGAGGCCAGTCCTGCCGTCAAGCTGATCAACTCCACCGTATTCGATGCGCTGCGTCTCGAAGCGAGCGACATCCATCTCGAATCGCTGCCGCAGGGGCTGCTGATCAAGTTTCGTATCGACGGCGTCCTGAACCGCATCGCATTGGTCGCCAATCCGAGCCTGGGCGAGCAATGCATCGCGCGCATCAAGGTGCTGGCCGAACTCGACATCGGCGAGAAGCGCGTGCCGCAGGACGGCCGCTTCAGGGTCGCCTCGAAGGGCCGCGACATCGACATCCGCGTCTCGATCATGCCCAGCATTCACGGCGAGGATGCGGTATTGCGGGTGCTGGACAAGAAGGCGCTGATGGACAGCGTCCAGCGGCTCACGCTCGATTCGCTGGGTTTCGACGCCCGTACCATCGGCCTGCTGCGCCGCCTGGCGGCCGAGCCCTACGGCATGATGCTGGTCACCGGTCCAACCGGGAGCGGCAAGACCACGACGCTGTACGCCGCGCTCACCGAGATCAATCATGGCGAGGACAAGGTGATCACGATCGAGGACCCGGTCGAATACCAGTTGCCGGGCGTACTGCAGATTCCGGTCAACGAGCGCAAGGGGCTGACCTTCGCGGTCGGCCTGCGGTCGATATTGCGTCACGATCCGGACAAGATCCTGGTGGGGGAGATCCGCGATCCCGAGACGGCGCAGATCGCGGTGCAATCGGCGCTCACCGGGCATATGGTGTTCACGTCGGTACACGCGAACAACACCTTCGACGTGATCGGCCGCTTCATGCATATGGGGGTGGATCCCTACAACTTCGTCTCGTCGCTGACCGGCGTGGTGGCGCAGCGCCTGGTGCGCCAGAATTGCCCCCACTGTGTGGAAGCGGTCGAGATCGATCCCGTGTTGCTGGCCGAATCGGGTATCGCGGATCCGCAGAACTACCGCTTCCACGCCGGTCGCGGCTGCGCGCTGTGCCGCCAGACAGGCTACAAGGGCCGCCGCGCGATCGCCGAGGTCCTGCGCCTGACCGATGAAATCCGCGAAATGATCATTGCCAGGGCATCGATCCGCACCTTGAAGGAACAGGCGCGCTGCGAGGGCACGCGGTTCCTGCGCGATGTCGCGCTGGACATGGTGCGCGAAGGGCATACCACGCTGCAGGAGGTGAACCGTGTCACGTTTGTGGCCTGAACACTTGCGCGCCGCCGTGTTTCCCGACGGCGCCTGGCTGTGCCGTCGCAACGGACAGGAAGTCGGCCGTTTCGACGGCCGCCTGGATGGGGCGGGTGACCTCGCCATGGTTCTCGAAGCGTTGCTGGCACAGCGGCATCCCGGCCGGGCGCGGATCGAACTGATGGTGTCGGATCGCCTGGCGCGGATCGTGCACCTGCCATGGCAGGATGGCCTGGCCAATGAGGCCCAGCGCACCGCTTACGGGCGCGCCTGCCTCGAACGTACCGGACTGGATCTGAGGGGAGACTGGGTGCTGCAGGCCGCGTTTCGTCACTTCGCGCGCTCCGGCATCGCCTATGCGTTGCCGCGGTCGCTGGTACAGGGTGCGCGCGACGTACTGGCCGCGCACGGCGTCCAGCTTGCGTCGATTCTTCCGCTGTCCGGCGCCGCCTATTGGCGGTACCGAAGTGGACTGGGCCGACAACGAAGCATCATTGTCCTTGAAGAGCCGGGGCGCGTCAGCGCATTGTTGATCGAGGCAGGAAAGTATGTTGGCATACAGGTGCAGCCAGCCGGCGTCCAGCCCGAGGATGCGGTGCGCCGCTTGCTGCATGCCGTCGACGCGCTGTTCCCGGGCGTGCAGCGTGTCCTGTACTGGTCGGCCAGTCAGGCGAGCGCGAGCGAGGGCGTGCTCAGGGAGGCTCTGCCCGAGGCGGCTGTGGAGGTGCTGGACATGATGTGGTGGTTTTGAGCATGGACGATCTGTCGCGCTACCTGAAACCTTCTCCCCGTCATGGCTGGGCGTGGTGGCTGTTCGCCTGTCTCTTGCTCGCGGGCAGTGCATGGGGCGCGCTGGAAGCGGTGCGCCTGCACGAGCTGTCGGTGGCGGAGACAGCACGTCTCGATGCGCTGGAGCGTGCCAACCGGGCGCCACCGCCACCCAAGCCGACGCGCGCGCAACTCGAGACCGCGCGACAGTGGGCCGTTTTACGGCAGGAGCGTGGCTTCTCGTGGTATCCGATTTTCGCGGCCCTTGAGCGGGCCACTACTTCGGATATCGCGCTTCTGGAATTCGTTCCCGACAAGTCAGCGCGAACGCTGGCCTTGCGCGGAAGCGCGCGCACGCTGGAGGCATTGACCGGCTATCTCGATGCCCTGGCGGGTGAGTCTGCATTTCATGAAGTCTATTTGACGAACCAGAAGAACATCCGGCAGGGCGACCTGACCGTCATTGGATTTGAAATCCGCATGCAAATCCGGTGAAGAGCGTCCGGATGGAGTGGATCAGACATGAAAAAGCCGCTGACGAATCAGCGGCTTTTTGAATGCGGTTGGTGGAGGCGGCGTCCACCGAATATATGGCTGAAACCCGCATGAATACTAGGGCTTCGTCAGTTGCGTATGGAAAGTTACCCCCATTATTACCCCCTGCTGAGCCGGGCTAGAACGTATTCCATTGTCGTATGGATTCGACAATCGTCGTTCACTCCCGCCTCAATCCGCATCGGCTGCCAGGCGCTCTATTCTGCACCTCGGTTTTTGCGCGCCTCGAGCATTGCGTCGGCAAGATCGTAGCTGAACCCGGCAATTGCTCGTATTGCATCGTTGTCTTTGACCGAGTCACCCTGGTTGGCCAGCATGCCAGTGAGCGCTTGGGCTGCGAAGTAGTCTCGCAGGCTCATGCCATCCTGTGGCTTGACGTGATGCTCGATCGTAGCGCCCACGGGACCCATGTTGCCGGCTGGGCGCAGTTCGGTGTAGCCAGCGGTTGGGAAAGCTGCAGGCGCGTTCTTGGTCGTCATGAAATCCCCTCGTTGTTGTTGAGCGGCCATTCTACCGCCGCCTGCATCAATGGAAGGATGTCGTCGTCCGCCTGACAGATGCTTCTGTAGGATGGTGCATGCCTAAGCCTGAGACCACTGCCTCGCGCGCGTGCGCGAAATGGTCTCGGCGGTCACTGCTCGACCATGCCTTAGGCAATGCCGTTGCACAGAGTGCTAGTATTACTCTGATAACTACTGCCACGATGGAGAACGTGTTGAACGTCGACGAGGACATCTATATCCGCGCGCTGAAGTATGCGGAGGAAAAGAGGGAGTTTACGCTCCAGAACATGGCATCTGACCTTGGGTTTACTGCGGAGCAAGAGGAGCTTTTCGCAACCCAAATCCATGACAAGCAGATTTTTCTCAACAAATGGAGCAATTTCCTCGGGTACTACAGGCAAAGCCCCCATCCGGTTTCTTTTTCAGTAGATGACAAATTTCGATTGCTGGAGCACGAGGCGTTGCAGGAAGCGCGTCAGAACTCGATTACGTCGACACGCTGGGCAATTGCTGCAATGGGCGTGTCGATCGTTTCACTACTCACGAGCGCGAGGATGTCGTTTCTTCAGTTGCGCTCAGATGTGAGCTTGCCGAAAGCGTATAGCGAGAAAATAGAGGCTATTCGTGTAGATCAGGCGGGAGCGTCGCGATCGCTGAAGAATATTGACGAATCCGTCGAGAAAATTCGTTCAGCAGTTGTAGAGCAAAAGGCGCAGTCAGCGCCTGCTGCGAAGTCTCCCGCGAGGGGAGAGCGCCGCTGATGATTAATTTCGTTAGGCTGTCCGGCTGTCCGGCCCAGAGACCTTCGGTGTGGTCGGCTCTGCGACCCCGCATGGCCTACTACGGCCGTGGCGTGCGATTGACCCTCTCCGGGTACAGTACCCACCGCATCTGCTCGGCTTCAGCTTCCACACTGTCTCGTTGCCGAGTGATCAGCCCGACCTTGGCCAGCAGGCTCTTCACCTGATCGGCGGCCTTGGCCAGCGCCGCCTTCAAGTCGGCGATCTGCCGCTGGAAGTAGGTGCGCTGCTCCTGCAGCTCGCGCACCAGGCGCGTGTTCTCCTCGCGCAGCTGGGCCGCGTCGACCTGGTGCTGCTTCGCCGCGTCGACCTCGCGCCGCGTCCGCTCGAGCGCCGCCGCCTGCTGTGCGCGGCCGTGCCGGCTGACCTCGGCCACGTTGCGGGCCTGCTCGACCAGGGCCAGGTGCTGCGCCAGCACCGCCTGGTGATCGGCCTCGAGCTGCTTGGCCTTGCCAGTAAACCGATCGGCGATGCTCGGCGCCGGCGGCTGCGGCGCGGCCAGCGTCGGGTTCTTCTCCAGCGCCGCAGTGTATTGCTTGGCCGTGGTGTACTTGGCCCTCGATCCCTCGATGCCTCGCTGAAGGCCAACCGGCGCGCCCACCAGTTGGGCGAACTCGGTCTGCATCTGCGTCAGCACCTTCCGGCCGCCCAGGAAGTCCTTGGCCGACAGTCGGCCGTCCTTCGTCAGCGGCACGACGTAGGCCACCAGGTGCGGCGAGGTCTCGTCCAGCTGCATGTTCACGCACACGACGTTCGCCTTGCCGTGGCGCGCGTCCAGCCATCGCACGGCCGCCGCGAAGTAGGCGTTCTGCTGCGCCGCCGGCGCTGCCCGGAACCACTCCGGTGAGGCGGTCACCAGGTACTCGATCGCCAGCACCGCGTGCTTTCGGCGCTTCGCCGGCAGCCGGGCCTTCATCGCCGCGCACACGGTCGCCGCGTCCTGCGCGCCCCAGGTCTTGTTCAGGTGCGTGCGGCCGGCGTCTGCATTCGGCGTCGGGATCTCGCGAAACGTGTGCTTGGCCGACCCGGCGATCGAACCGAACGACGTCAGCTTCTCGGCGCGCAGGATGCAGTAGCCGGTCATGGCTAGCTCCATGCGCGGCTGGATCCTGGTGGCGCGCCGGCGCCGACCCGGCGACGTGCTGCTCGAGCCGGTGCGCGCGCAGTCGGCGCCAGCGCCGGCCGGGGTAGCAGCCACCGGGCTGGCCCGGCGTACTCACTACACTTCCTGCGGAAGTCGTTCGCCCCTTCGGGGAGCAATGCCACGCCACCCACTCCGCACACCCTGAGGGTGCTTGGCCGGGCCACGCTGCGGTGGCGCGCTTTCTCCTGTACCTGCATGTCTCCTCCTGATCGGTTTTCCCTATGATCAGCATGCATGATGGGAGGGGGCGTGGTTGCTCCAAAGCGGCTCGCCGGCCCGACTTTTCGTGTTTCATCACGAAATAATTACTTGCCGGTGTGACGTTCGCGATATCGCGCGTCTCGCCGGTGCCACCGCCGGCATGCTCATCCGAAGTTCGGACCGCATGCCCCCATCAGCAGCCTTGCGTGGCCGCCGGCGCGCGCGGTACTGGCCTAGCTGCTTGCGCAGTGCGCACTTGCCGACCAGGCGCGAAGGGTGACCGCGCCAGACGAGCGCCGCTGTATCGGCGGCCGCCTCGGCCCGGGCACGGCGTATCGCAATGTCGACAGCTTCACGCAGCCGGCGGCGCGCGCGGTACTCGGCGCGCTGCTTCTGGACGTTGCGCTTGTCCGCGATCGCGTCCTTATCGGCCTTGCGCCAGACCTGCGCATACCAGGCGATCTTCTCGACGTCGGTGCTGCCCTGTTGCGTCATTCCTTCGTGCTGGCTCATCGCGAACCTCCGAGCGAGCTCTGGCCGGGCCGAACCAGGGTCAACGTCGGGCGCCGGCGTGGATATGCGTCGGCTAGCGATTCCAGCATGCAGAGGACTTCTGCACGGCATTCGTCGCTCATCGCGCGGAAACAACTCAGCACCCGGACCTCGGCCGCAACGCCGCGGGCATCTGCCTGCTCTAACACGCGCTGCGCCCGCAGGCATAGGCCGAATAAATCGACCGCGCTGCTTGAGGCGCTGGCCTCGCCCAGATCACGCAGCAACTGGGCCACGTCGATACTGTCGACGCGCGCGTCGGCCGCGGCGGCGATCTGCAGGTATCGCGTATTCATGCGCTGCTCCCTTCGCGGGCCGACTTACGCGCCCGATCGTTCAGCTTCCCGACCTGCGCAAATGCGCGATCGCCCAGCATGCGCACGGCGGCGCTGGCCAGCAACACCAGGTGCTCCTTGTCCAGAACCCCCAAGATGGGCGGGTCTTCGCCGCCGGCGCCGGAATTTACGGCCAGGTCGGTGGAGTGGATAAGCTGCATGCATGTCTTCACGCCATTGCACACATCCAGCGTCAGCGCAGCGAAGTGCGCGTTGTCGTCGTCCTGAGCGAAGGCCTCCACCCAAGACGGAGGCTGGTGGATCGGCTTGGCTGGGCCTGGCGCCGCTCCGACGGCGCTGGTGAAGGTCGGGCCGCTCATTGAGACGCCTCGCGATTGTAGGTACGCGAGCGGAGCTCAAGATAGTCACGGGTCTGTTCGCACACAGCGGCCGCCATTGCGATCAGAGCGCATTCGGTCGTTCGACTGAATGGTGCTGTGGTTTCTGGGTCTTCCGGAATGAACTCGTCCTGCAGGACTGCGTTGCTACCGACGATGCGCAGAACTGCACCCAAGCCATTCATGATCGTGTTGACCTGGTTCAGGTCCTTCATTAGTGGCGCGGCGTCGCCGGCTGCCTCGATAGTCGCGTCGAAAAAAGTGCCATAGGTCCGTTCAAACTCAGACGTGCGCGGTGCTGGTCGTGCGGTATGGTTGGCCGTCTTCATTGCTGGCTCCCTTCCATGTCGCTGACCACGATGTCGAACATGGCCTCGGTCTCGGTGGCCAACTGCCTTGCCAGCCACAACAGGCTGTCCCGTGCGTTGTTGTTGAGGCGGCTGAAATAGTCGAGCCCCTCCCCACTCATAAGCAGCAACAGGCTGGAAAGCTGTTTGCTCCGCATGTAGGCGTGATCCAGGGCGGCGCCGCGGTCGACGTACTGGGCGCCGTGCGGGGTTTCGATCCAGCCGACGTATTGCGGCGGAAGAACATTTTTTGATGGCGGCGATGACACATCGCCATTACTTGTGTTAACCTTCGTTTCGTTGCACATGTGGGTTCCTTTAAAGCGCACCTGTCCATACTGCAGTTTCGAAGCTCCACCTTCGTCACTGCAGCAGCCTCCCGGGGTCCGCCGGGCGCGGTTGTAAAAGTAAGCAAAAGGGTCAGCCTACCAGCTGGCCCTTTGTCTTTCTGGTATCAGGTTTTCAGTCCATCGCGTTACCTTCTTCGGTTCTACATTCGAGCAGCAGCTGCAAGGCTGTCAGGCGGACTGTTGTTGGCCGGCCGGTCCCTGCTGGGCGACCAAGACCTGCTGGTTCATCCGCTCGCGCAGAATCGCCACCACCTGGCTGTTCATCGAACGGTCGTTTCGTTGTGCGTCGTGCTCGAGCCAGGTCTTGACGTCGGCCGGCAGTCTCAGCTGAAACTTGATGCCCTGCATGGTTGCTCCGGAAATGAATTGAGGTGACTCAAATATATGGCTCATAGCCATCATTTGCAAGTCTTTTTGCTGGCTCATTGCCATCATTTTCAGAATGGCTCATTGCCAGTATTCTGACTGTATGGAAACCCCCAAAATTCAACGTGCTCCACAGTCAGCGGACAAGTACGTCTTGCGGCTGCCGGACGGAATGCGCGATAAGCTCGCCGAGCTGGCCAAGAAGAACAACCGAAGTATGAATGCTGAGATCGTGCTCATTCTGCAACAGGCCATAGATGGAACATCGATTCAGGCGGAAATGTTGTCAGACAGCGGCGGGAACGAGCTTCTAGCGACGATCCTGCAGAGGTTGACGGAGAGGGTGATCCCGGTCGAAGTCGACCTGTGGGACACCGAGCACATCGCCGCGTACTTGAAGCGCTCGTACACGACGGTACGCGACAAGATCATCGTGCGGCCGGACTTCCCGAGGCCGATAAAGTTGAATCCGTCGCAGGAGCGCTCCCACCCGCTGTACAAGGCGCGCGAGGTGATTGAGTGGGCAGAATCCCTGCAGGAGTGATTGATGAGCTTGTTCTTGACCCAGGAAGAGTTGGTCATTCTCACCGGCCGGAAGAAGAAAAACCTTCAGCTCGAGCAGCTGCGCAAGATGGGCGTCCCATTCTTCGTGAATGCGTTGAATGCTCCAGTGGTCGCGCGCGTGGCTATCGAGGGGCGACCGACAAAGGCCGAGCCGCCACCCAAAGCGCCTTGGGTGCCGAACGTGCTCCGTACTTCATGAAGTTAATGTCCTCAACACGCAGTCTCGGCTAGGCGAATTGCTCGGGCCTCAGATAACGCGCTTAACACCAATCAGCCGGACGATTCCACGAAAGTGGGAGGAGCTTCGCCCGCCTGTGGAGCGGCGGGCGCGCCACGGCGACACGGAGATCACCCAGACCATGCTCGAGGATCTGACGCAGCGCATCGCAAGTGCGCGTCGGTCGACGGCGAGCAAGGCGCTGCGCGGACTGGATGGCGCTGGCGCCCCTGGTGCAGCTCATCATCACGGCGATCGCGATGCCTCGCCGGCACCAGCACCGGCTCACCACCTGAAGCCGCAGCGCGCCGTAGCCGCGCCATCGTTCCCTGGCTTTGTGCTGCGGCCGACGAAGCGTGCGAGGGCTGCTGGCATGGCCAGGGTAGGGGCGTAAAAAAGCCCGCTCGGTGGCGGGCCTCAATTGCTAGCGAGGATTACGCTTGTCGCGGGGCACCCTGCTCGGCGGCTCTCTGGGCGCTGTCGACTGTCGCTATTGCCAGTGAGAGAGTGCGACGTGCATGCTCTGGCGAGAAGTCCTCGTCCAGCCGGTAGTCAGCATGCTTGCGCGCGTCCTTCAACCGAGGCAGGTTTCGCGCTACTATTCTCGCCGCTTCCCGGCCGGGCCTTATTGACTTTCCCCATAACACTACCGCATCAATAACAATCTGATGCGAGCTCTTGCCTCTTTTTTCGTCAAAGCTAAGTTGAAGCTCTTGAGGGAGGGCCTGACTAGCTGCATGCATAGCAGCATAATAAGCTCGCGAAGTTGAGCATCTAAGTATTACTTCACTCACAGGAGATTCAGGAGGCACCTCTAAAAGTTCTTGAGCAAATCCGATGATTTCAGTAACAGATGTGCTCATTCTTCGTCCCGTAATTTTTCGTATCCAACCCAATACTTATCCGGATGAAATTCGGGAACTCTATCGAAAAGCTCATTTCCTAATTCCTCGTCAAGCCTTTCAATCAATTCCTCGTCAGCATCAATATCGATATAGAACATCGTATAATTATCCTGACGGTCGGTATTTATCCGCGTTCG
>Ga0265780_10005991_pt1 | contig 15229 bp, 15 predicted proteins | sample P1T30metagenome_FD_192432 | JGI IMG/M metagenome (GOLD analysis project Ga0265780, IMG submission 192432) | Plant litter microbial communities from East Loma Ridge, Irvine, California - P1 T30 | ecosystem: Environmental > Terrestrial > Plant litter > Unclassified | place: USA: California... | reverse complement strand
CCTGCTGCAATTCATTCCCCCCTCGCTCTCCCCACAACTAACCTCCACCCTCCTCTCCGAAGCCTCAAAGCCCATCTCGCCGCACGACGAAGACGGATACATCTACATCTTCTGGCTGACCCCCGAGGCGCTCGCGGCGCCAGCAAATGCCGCGTCGACGCTACTCACTGCGCCCGCAAGACCAGACCAGGGCCGCAGGACGAGTGACTTGATGCGGCAGTACAGCGTCAAGCAGCCGCGCGGCAGCGCAGCAAAGAAAGACAGAGACACGATATTCCTGAAAATCGGACGCGCGAACAATGTGCATCGCCGCATGAATGAGTGGACCAGGCAGTGCGGGTACAACCTGTCGCTCGTGCGGTACTACCCGTATGTGCCTTCTAGTTCGCCGACGCCGTCGCCGGGCAGGCGTGTCTCGGGCGGCGTGCGCAAGGTGCCGCATGCGCATCGCGTGGAGCGGCTGGTGCATTTGGAGCTGGCGGAGCAGCGGGTGGTGAAGAGCTGTGAGGCGTGTGGGAAGACGCACAAGGAGTGGTTTGAGGTGGAGGCGTCGAAGGAAGGGATTCGGAAGGTGGATGAGGTGGTGAAGCGGTGGGTGGAGTGGGCGGAGAAGGCGAATGAATGATGAGATACAGACGATTTCACGCGTGTTGAAGCATTGTTACGGCATAGACGTTAGATAGCATGGCTCCTCACATAATGCATGAGGCTAATTCAATGAGACTACTTGATGAACTGAATGGATTTATTGGGAAATGGGTATCTTGTGTAGTTGCTGCAAGCAAACAGAAATGACGACGCAGGACGTATCTTGGGGTCAGTATCGCCGTCGTCCGTGGGTGTGATTTGCTCAACATAGCGAGCACTGTACAATGGGGGTGTGGTGGAGTGAGGACAGTCGGGTCCGGCCGTGAAATCAAACGCAATTACTTTTCCGCCTCTTTTCGGTCGCTACAGCGAGCATGTCCGGGCGCGTTGAAGCACCTCTTTTTCGTCACGTCGTGCATAGTCATATGTACAAAAGTCGTCCCCCGTCCACCACGAGCGACAGCGTGCCTAGAACAGTCCGATCCGGGGCCGCCAGTCGTTCTCGGCGACGGACTTGGGATTCACGACGATCTGGTACGGGAAGGGGTTCGCGTCGGTAGTAGTAATGGGGGGGATGTGGTCCTTGTCACGGTTCACGATGGAGATGATCTTGTGCGCGGCCTTTTCCAGCGACTTGGTCATGGCCCGGCGCACCTTTAGCACGTCTAGTGTCCCAGTCAGTAACAGTCTCGCGACACAACGTCATAGACCGGCAACGTACCAGTCTCGGTTCGGGGCTGTGCGAGCGTCACGTCCAGCGTCCACTGCTCCCAGCACACGTCCTCGTCGGCGCGGCCAAAGAAGTAGGCCTTTTTCCGCTTCTTCTCGAAGAACTGCACTACCAGCTGGCCCCGCCCTCGCTGCTGGTGCGTGCCTTCTATGGCCCTGACCAGCGCCATGGTCCGTTGCTCGATCAGCGTCTCGAGGTCGACATCGTCGATGGCGGGCAGGGTCAGGTCGAGGAGGTCGCGGGTGAGGGGCAGTATCGAGGTGAAGTAGCGGTGGAAGAATATCGTGTGTAGTATTGCTGCTCAGCGGTCAGCCATGGTGGGGTGATTTCTCGAGATTTACAGCGGCAAGCGCGCGACTTTGCACACACCTTTGACGACATCCTTCACACAGGCCAGGTCGGCGAAAATGTCAATGTGGTACTCTGGCCGTCGTCGTGGCTCCATGCTAGCATTTGCGTGCTCGGAAGGGGAATCGTGGCTGTAAAAAGACCCCGCTGCGCGCCGCGCGGCGTCTTTGCTCTCGTCGCGTCACAGCACGGTGACTGCAGGTTTGTGTGAGCGTCGGGTCCTGAGCGGCGGTATCGACAGTGCGTGTGTTGGTGGTTTCGGGGGGTGGATGTTGTGGGATGTTGGGCTGACGGGGTGGGACGGGAATGGGCTTCAAGCTGTGGCGGGGCACAGGTAGTTTTGCGGACGGAAGCGCATGGCTGCGAACAAAAACGACAAGGGACAGCAGACGCCCGGACTAGCCTATCAACGCCTCCGCAATGCTCCGCAATGCTCCTCCACAGAGCCCTCGTACGCTACTTTCTAATCCACCTCATTTCAGCCTCTGCGTGACGTGACGGCCTCCGAGACATGGCTGCAGCTGATGTCCGTGTATGACTGCAGTCACCCGCCTGCCACGCTGATTCACACTTGGACCGCAGACGGCAGATGCACTGCAATCCTCGCTTACCGGCGGGCCGTGAACATCCAGTTAGACCACAACCAACCTTGGAAGGTTTGACATAATCGTGCAGCCCTAACCGCAACCATCTACCGTGGCCTTGGTCGTGGACATCTCGTGCATCTGGACACCCGCCTGGAGCCTATCGGAAAGCCTGGAACTCCTGTTCGAGCCTGCTCCACAACCCTGCTCCCAGAAAGTTGTGGTATGAAGATACAGACTAGGCGTCGGGGATTTTTCTAGTTGGTGTCTGGATGCTGTTTGCACTCGAAGCTAGATGGATTCATCAAATCATCTGTTCTGGTACTACTTTTGCCATGGCCGTGACAAGAATCTGATCGACGATTCCGAGTGTACGTTAAGTTTATCATCATGTCTCGTGACCATCCATGGGCTAATATTGGAGTGAAGCAGGTTTGATCATGACATTAACCCACGTGAACGCTGTATTCATTCACCGCCATGTGATGGCTGCTTAGAAGCATATTGTCAGCCCTATGCAGAGTTTCGTTGTGCTCGTAAGTGTGACAGCCTGATCGTGCGAGGCTAATTATAGTCTAAGCTTTGAGATCCGCGCTAACATCACCCAACGCGAGAAGTCGCGTCTACGGTCTGCCGCGACCACATCATCCAACCACAACATGGTCGGCACAAAACGAAGACGCGATGAAGATGACGTTGAGGAGGGAACACCTCGCAAGCTTCGCGCACATCTCGAACAAGACAGCGTAGACGACCACGATACGAGCGATGCGCAAACCCCATCGAGAAGGGGCAGGGCCCAGCATCTCGCGGTGAATGGAACGCCAAAATCCATACTGAAGAAGTCGTCGATGCTCAACATCGCCAATGGCGCCACACCAAGGTCAAGCCGAAAGCTGGTCTTCGAAACGCCCACCAAAACTCCCATAGACGACACCCCTACCGGCACGCCGACCATCGTTCGCAACGCAGATCGCAGTGCGCGGAGGAAGAGCAACAAACGGCTATTCGAGCGCACCCTGAACGGCGTAGAGAGTGACGAGGAGGCGTTGGAAGAGGCAGATGAATTGGCTGAACAGATCTTGGGTGATGAAGATGAGGATGCCGAACCAGGGGCTGAGGAGGTACCAGAGGCGCCTGTGCCAGACACACCCTCAAAGCGAGGGCGAGGGCGGCCGAAGGGATCAGGCAAAGTAGGCCGACCTCGGAAGCCGCCATCTCCCTCGCCGCCCGCTGAACTTCCTCCACACGAAGAATACTTCTGGCAAAATCGCCCTGGCGGCACGAAGACGTCCAACAACACCTTGTCTGCGCAAATGTTGCTCAATCACGATGAGTTCTTCCAAGCGATGCAGTCGTACCAAGACCAACACCAGCCAGAAATGGTCTCTCTGTTGGACTTGCACAGCAGGGCATACGATCAGTGGATCTTCGAGTTGGAGGAGGGTTTCAACATTTGCCTGTACGGCTATGGCTCGAAACGAATCATCACTGAGAAGTTCACACACCGTCTGTATTCCCATCTGTTGGACCAGGAGCCGTACAAGGGTACGAAGAACAAGCCGAAGATCGCCGTGATCAATGGATACTCTGCCGGAATCACGCTCAAAGACGTGCTCACAACCATAGCATCGACCGTTGTGCCAGCAAACGTCAAGATGCCCAATCAGCCCTCCTCTCTTTTGGACTTTCTGCTGGAGTATATGACGAACAACCCACCTCAACATCCGACTCCCGTTATCCTCAACTCAATAGACTCACCTCATCTCCGCAAAAGTCCAGCGCCCTCGATGCTGGCACGACTTGCTGCGCATCCCGCCATCAACCTCATCTGCACTGCGGACACGCCAAACTTTCCCCTACTGTGGGACGTCGGCCTGAAGACGCAGTACAAATTTCTCTTCCACGACGCTACAACCTTCGCTCCCTACGAGGCCGAGATCGACACAGTTGAGACCGTCAATGAGCTCCTCGGCCGCAGCGGCCGGCGTGTCGGCGGTAGAGACGGCGTGGGCTTCGTACTGCGCTCGCTTCCCGAAAACGCCCGATCTCTCTTCCGCATCCTAGTAATGGAGCAACTCGCACTCTCCATGATGGAAGGCGGTGCTGATGAAGACGATCTACAAGCCACGCCCAAAGCCAAGAACCCCAAAATTGTGGTGCCCGAGTCTAGTCAGGGCGTCGAGTATCGCGTGCTGTATCACAAGGCTGTTGGCGAGTTTGTGTGCTCGAGTGAGGTCGGTTTTAGGACGCTGCTCAAGGAGTTCCATGATCATCAGATGATTGAGAGTCGCAAGGATGGGATGGGGACGGAGAGGTTGTGGGTGCCATTTAGACAGGAAGAGCTGGAGGGACTGGCGGAAGATTTGGCGTCAGAGGGTATTTGAACCGTAGATTGGTGTGAATGTAATATGTACGATGTGAGCGAATACTTTCTCTTCGTACTCAATGCTGAAGATCAGCGGTTTCGCTTTTACTGGCACTTTCAAAAGTGACCAACTCTCTTTTCACTAAACATCATTGCGAGAGTTGGTACGCTCCCGATCAGGCAAATTTTCGTAGGTGTCGATTACAGCAAAATTCTATTGAAAGTGGGAAACTTTTTGGGACTCTAACTGCCTCCTCGACTCTAGAAACGCTAAACTTTCAGTAAAACTTCTGCCACAATCGACACTTCAAAAAGAACCCTTCCTAATCAGGAAGGTACAGGGTACCCATATTCTGAGAAAGATGGTAAGGTGAAAGAGAACACCCAGCAGGTCGGGTGTCTAATGTCTTCAAGCGAGAGCCATCCAAGAATCGCCTAGCGCCTGCCGAAAATGACTCCACCACCATCGAACGAACATCAAGTAGATTCGCCATCCACGAGAACCACCTCGCAACATCAAACAAAATCCACAATATGGCGACGGTTACAATGACTGAGACTGTGCCGAAAGGCAGACGGCTCCCCAAGAATGTCAAATTGCCACCCGAGAATGAACGATACATGCGCGCGTGTGCGGACATAGCCTCTGCCCTCATCCAGGACTACGAGGCGCAAGCGAATGGCACAAAGGCGAAGAAGGATTTGAACCTCAACCAACTGAGAGGACAAATAGCGAAGAAGCATTACTTGAAGAGCCAGCCTCCACTTACGGCCATTATTGCTGCTGTTCCGGAGCATTACAAGAAGTACATATTACCGAAGCTGATTGCCAAGCCGATTCGTATGTTTTCAAATCGACGCGACCAAACTATGATTACAGAAGATGCTGACATACGATATAGGCACATCATCAGGTATTGCAGTGGTGGCGGTAATGTGCAAACCGCATCGCTGTCCGCACATTTCATACACTGGAAACATCTGCGTTTACTGCCCCGGAGGGCCGGACTCAGACTTTGAGTACTCAACACAATCTTACACTGGATATGAACCGACGTCTATGCGTGCCATTCGAGCACGCTATGATCCATACGAACAGGCCCGTGGACGAGTCGACCAGATCAAGTCACTAGGCCATAGTGTCGACAAAGTGGAGTACATCATCATGGGCGGTACGTTCATGTCGCTCCCAGAATCGTACCGGGACGAATTCATCTCACAGTTGCACAACGCGCTATCCGGCTACCAAACAAAAGACGTCGACGAAGCCGTAGCAGCGGGCGAAATGAGTAACATCAAATGCGTCGGCATCACCATCGAAACCCGCCCAGACTACTGCCTCGACCAACATCTCTCCTCCATGCTCCGCTACGGCTGCACTCGCCTCGAAATCGGTGTGCAATCCCTCTACGAAGATGTCGCCCGCGACACCAACCGCGGGCACACCGTCGCCGCCGTCGCCAAAACCTTCTGCCTCTCCAAAGACGCCGGCTTCAAAGTCGTCTCCCACATGATGCCCGACCTTCCCAACGTCGGCATGGAGCGCGACCTCGACCAGTTCGTCGAGTACTTTGCAAACCCAGACTTCCGCACCGACGGGCTCAAAATCTACCCCACGCTCGTCATCCGCGGGACGGGTCTGTACGAGCTCTGGCGAACAGGACGATACAAGAACTACACGCCCAACGCCCTCATCGACATCGTCGCGCGCATCCTCGCCCTCGTCCCCCCCTGGACCCGCATCTACCGCGTCCAGCGCGACATCCCCATGCCGCTCGTCACCTCGGGGGTCGAGAACGGCAACCTGCGCGAGCTCGCGCTCGCGCGCATGAAAGACTTTGGCACGTCCTGCCGCGACGTGCGCACGCGCGAAGTCGGCATCAACGAAGTCAAGCACAAGATCCGGCCCGACCAAGTCGAGCTCGTGCGCCGCGACTACACGGCCAACGGCGGGTGGGAAACTTTCCTCGCGTACGAAGATCCCAAGCAGGATATTCTCATCGCCCTCTTGCGCCTCCGACAGTGCTCTAGGGAACACACTTTCCGCCCTGAACTCGCGGCTCGGCCGTCCAGTCTCGTGCGCGAATTGCATGTGTATGGCTCCGCGGTGCCGGTGCATGCGCGCGACCCGAAGAAGTTCCAGCACCAGGGCTATGGCACGCTGCTGATGGAGGAGGCGGAGAGGATTGCGCGCGAGGAACATGGGAGTGCCAAGATTAGTGTTATTTCGGGCGTGGGCGTGAGGAGTTATTATGGGAAACTGGGGTATTGGTTGGATGGGCCGTACATGAGTAAGACGCTTGAGCCGCTGTGGGAGAGGGAGTGGTAAGGATGGGCGTGGGTGGTTGGGGCTTGGGGATGATTGCGATAGCGCTGTGATGAGGTTGTGTCAATGGGACAGGTCGTAGGCAGGACCTGCATTCAATCAGATCTATATATATCCCAACACCTCACGAAAACGCCTTTATGATCGAATTTAACATCTCCTCCCTTCCCATTCCTTCCCCATTTCCCCCTCCCCTTCATATACAATACAAGCTCCCTCCACCTCATCTCTATTCCCTTCTTCACAGCATCTTATATGCTAATCGCGCCCCTCCGACTCTCCCTGTAGTGCAAAAGCGCCTGGAATCCGCAAAACACAAAGAACCCAATGTAAATGAACACGGCGCCAAACACCGCACCCGCGACTGCGCCGCCGTCCTTGGGGTCTTCTTCGGAGCCCATGACGAGGTTGGAGCTGGACTGCGGGATGTGTTAGCTAGTTGTGATGGCGGCGGTCGAGGTGGTGGGAGGAGGCGTACTTTGAATAGCGAGCCTATGACGGAGAGAATAACGATAGCAAAGACGGACATGACGATGCTATCAGATGATCAGCTCCCTTCCTTATTCACGGGCGTGTATGATAGACGCACCACGACCATGCGTTCATGGCGGATACCACGGGCTTCACCATGATGGGCGGGCGGCACGCGGCGATGGTTGGCGAGGTGGGTTTATGCGTAGCTGCGCGGTTTTTCGCAGGCGTTCAGGCTATGAGGGGCGATGTCGCGATGGTATGGGGAGTTGCTGAGGTTGGATGCCAAAGTGAGGCCTGGACGCCGCGGTCATGACGGGATGGCTTAGCGCTTGGGGTCCGAGCGCGCGTTGACGCAAACAAGCGCGTCGAGGAACAAACCTTCCTCGACTATGGCAGTGAAGGCCGCGCAAAGTTGCGTTTCAAGCTTATGGTTTTGTTTTTCTTGATACGTATACAGCACGTGCATGAAGCGTCTATGTAGAGTTTGGAGGTTGGTTGACTGGGCTAACTACAGCTGCATGGTTCGTCACCTGTCTGTCGGATTGGCCCAGATTCGGGACCAGGTCCGCTAGCTACATTGTCTACTGCGAAGGACATGGAAACTCACATGCACAACGAGTTCCACAGTTCACTGATGTACATGCTCAACAAGACCAAAACCCCCTCCTCCGCGCTGCAACAGCCATCACGTCCTAAATGTTGCAAAAGGCGCCGCGATCCTGCAGTTGATGCTCCGTTAGCTTATGACTGGAGCGCAGAATTCATAGAGTAACAAAGGGGATTAAAAGAGAGAATTACTCTGCAGGCGCTGTTCACGGCATCCCACCGGCGGTGCTAATCAACGTGCGGTAACTTACTTCCTGAAAATCGGGCCGTCACAGGTAATAAAGCAACGTCCTAAGCTTACTTTCCAAAGATCTGGTCAACACAGGCGATACGGCAATTTTCAAATTTTGCACGTTGTTTCGCCGTAGTCACACTCTTGTCCTACGAACAGATCCTTGTCGCAAATCCAAGGGTTTTCGCAAAGGCATGACGATCCGTTTGTTTGGGACACGTAGTCGCATCGAAGTATAAGGAGCACGCATGTGCAGATGGGTTGTAGGACTCGTTGCAAATGCGAAATTTGTACAGGGAATAGTCGAATTTGTGGAACCGGGTTTATTTCGGACCATTCTTCTGAGATTTATATACGCCTACAATACTGGCGTTGATGATGCAGTCTGACTGATTGGACTAATGATATCTGCATGGTTCGCAACCCATCCATCGTATATGTATTCACCAGGGACTAGGACCAGTTCCGCTGCATGGAAATATCGCAAATGATCAACAAAAGACAAGAACAAAAGTACCGCAGCTATCCTCGAGACAATTGCGTATATCTGCAAGCCATTGGGCTGCAAGACTGCTTTTCTGCGTCTCTAGCACAACTTTCAATACGCCCGTCTTACTCACCGACGTCTTCTCAGTATCAACCATTTCTAGAGATACATCGGAAATACACAGCACATAGCATTCCTGCTGGCAAGCTCTCCGACTAGTCAACTACGGTCTTCTCACTTTAGCGACTGCATCCGGTTATCGGGCGGTCTCTCATCTGCCTTAACGGAGAAGCGAGATGCTTCGGTCCACCTTCTACATGGACAGCAACACTTGCGTACGCACCATCCGTCTTCGGATCTGACATGACTACATATTCTCGGAATGGCAGACAAACCACACGCAGTGCATGCTCAGCCGTCGAGTCGCGAGTAAGCATGTCGAGTAGAAAGTGGGGAACACTAACCCAAACAGGTGCAGCTTTCCCATATTAACAGCGATAAGAGCACCGAAGTTGACAAACTAATTCGCCTGCCGTTTAGCAGTCTGGCGCGATATCAGCTGTTCATTGGATCGTGAAGGGCCAATGTGGTAGATGGATCTCGGCTCATATCGCGCGCCGTGTCTTGCATTTACGTCTGCTTTGCGAGTGGGAAGCTATAAGACCCCGCCCGATCTTCACGTCTGCATCATTCACTCCCTTCGCTGTTGTAACATCAAACTAGCATCATGGCTCTCGACAGATTGAAGCAGGCAGCGTCCCACTTTACCGGACAGGTCGCGCCTCCACATCCCTTCGACCCTCTGAGCGAACTTGAGATTGAGGCAGCCGTAGCGCTCGTCCGGAAGGAGCACAGTGATGTCTTCTTCAATGCCGTCACATTGTGGGAGCCCCGGAAAGCAGAGATGATGATATGGCTCAAAGACCCTGAACACACACCGCGTCCAGCCCGTGTTGCGGATGTGGTGTGCATTGGAAGAGGGAGTAAAGTTTTTGAAAGCATCGTCGACTTGACCGCAAGCAAAGTCCTTAGTTGGGAACAAAAAGACGGCGTACAGCCACTTGTAGGTGTTTGTGTCCGTCAACATGGCGAATTGTGCTTACGGTGAGCAGATCACTATGGAAGACCTTCAGATAGTGGAGTCTGTTGTTAGGAAGGACCCGAAAGTGATCGAACAATGCGGAATCATTGGCATTCCACCGGAAGACATGCACAAAGTCTACTGTGATCGTAGGTGTAATTTTGCGATCTGGAATACTCTTGCTAATAACGACTAGCATGGACAATCGGTTACGATGAGCGTTTTGGCACCAGTGTTCGCCTCCAGCAAGCACTCATGTACTACCGGCCGCACGTGGATGACAGCCAATACACATACCCACTCGACTTTTGCCCCATTTACAATGCAGACACCCAGGAAATCATACACATCGATGTACCGCCAGTGAGACGGCCGCTCAACAAGGCCCCACCAAACAACTACCATGCAGCAGCTATCGAAGCAGAAGGTGGATTCCGCAATGACCTCAAGCCGATCAACATCACACAGCCTGAGGGCGTCTCGTTTAAAATGGATGGCAGGTATATCAGCTTTGCCAACTGGAAACTCCACATCGGCTTCAACTATCGTGAGGGCATGGTACTGTCCAACATCACTTTCAATGACAAGGGCACCGTACGTGACACTTTCTGGCGGTTGTCGCTTGCCGAGATGGTGGTTCCATATGGCAATCCAGAACACCCGCATCAGCGCAAGCATGCTTTCGACCTTGGCGAATATGGCGGTGGTTACATGACCAATTCACTGAGCCTGGGTTGTGATTGCAAGGGTGCAATTCATTACATGGATGCTGCTTTTGTCAACCGCGCCGGTGATGCGACCACGATCAAGAACGCAATCTGTATCCATGAAGAAGATGCCGGGATCCTTTTCAAGCATACCGACTTCCGAGACGACAGTGTCACTGTGACTCGTGCTCGCAAACTTGTCATCTCACACGTCTTCACAGCTGCCAACTACGAGTACTGCGTTTACTGGATCTTCCACCTTGATGGTACAATTCAGCTCGAGGTCAAACTTACTGGCATCCTGAACACATACGCGATGAACCCTGGCGAGGACCTCCATGGTTGGGGTACTGAAGTGTACCCAGGTGTGAACGCACACAACCACCAACATCTCTTCTGCATGCGCATCGACCCGAACATCGATGGACCAGAAAACACAGTATTCATGGTCGATGCGATGCGCGGCGAAGGTGAGGTCGGCAGCGCTGAGAACAAGTACGGCAATGCTTTCTATGCAAAGAAGACGAAGCTCAGCACCCCTGAGCAAGCAGCAACCGATTACAATGGCGCCACAAGCCGCACGTGGGAGATGTGTAATGAGAACAAGCTCAACGCATACAGCAAGAAGCCAGTATCGTATAAGCTCGTCAGTCGAGAAGTTCCAGAATTACTTCCAAAGCCGGGTAGTTTGGTGTGGAAGAGAGCAGGCTTTGCGCGCCATGCTGTGCACGTTACAAAGTGTACGTCTCCCTACTTTCCTATCATATTCAGTAGTGATATTAACCTTTCCAGACGACGACTCCCAATTGCACCCCGCCGGCCGGCACGTCCCGCAAACCTCGGGAGAGCCATCTCAAGGCATCCCGGCCTGGATCGAAGAGAACCCTAATGCCGACTTGACCAACACCGACGTCGTTCTCTGGCACACTTTTGGCATCACACATTTCCCCAGCCCAGAGGATTTCCCAGTTATGCCGGCTGAGCCGATGACGCTGTTGCTCCGGCCGCGCAATTTCTTCACGAGGAATCCGTGCTTGGATGTCCCGCCTAGTTATTGCAGTGTGCCGAGTGGTGTTAAGCAGGGAGGCGGGCTTGTAGATAAGTTGAGTAGATTGGCGTTTGGGGAGAAGGAGGAGCCTGCAACATGTTGCTCGGGAGAGAAGTTTGGAGCTGGGGTGTAGGCGTTACGAGGATCTGTAGAACTATGTGTACTTGGGCATCTTGATCACGTTCCTGTCATGGTATGCGTTGCCAGATGTCAAAGGTGTTGCAACCGAGGGGACGGCACTCCCACGTGCCATGACGTGCCACCCCACGCGAACCTTAGCTCCGTGCCCCAAGCTTCCTCAAGTCCACCAGACCTCCACACTCCAACAAAACACAATGTCATTTTCACAAATCCCCATGCAGCAATAACACAACCCAAATCGCTCGATCCACAAATCTCGTCTTTTGATCGAGCTTACAGCATGATCGCGCAACCCTCACCGCCATCCCACCACCCACAATGCCCCGCGCATTCCCGCCCGTAGAACAAAACGGCCTCCCCGCCCCGCGCCGCCCCGTCCCCAAAAGCGCACTTTCCGCCTCCCTAATCGAAAGCGTCGCCGGCTTCAGCGCCGGTGTCGTATCCTGCCTCGCCGCCCACCCTCTCGACCTGCTCAAGAACCGGCTGCAGCTGAACACCACCTCGCGCTCACGGCCCGGAGATTCCTTCCGCATACTCTCAGCCGTGGTGAAAGATGAGGGCGGCGTGAAAGCTCTATACCGTGGCTTGTGGCCGAATCTATTGGGCAATAGTTTGGGCTGGGGCTTGTATTTCTTGTTCTATGGGAATTTGAAAGAAGTGTTTCAGAGGAGGAGGGCCGAGGGCGAACATCTTGGTAGCGCGGAGTTTTTCTCGGCGAGTATTATTGCTGGTGGGTGACACTTGAAAAATTCGGATGATTGAGTGCTGAATTTAAGAAAGGTCTCTTGACAGGCGCATGCACAAATCCCATCTGGGTCGTCAAAACGCGCATGCTCGAGCGCGGCGCAAACCACCCCTCGGCGTACAAATCCATGTCCGTCGGGCTCCGCCACGTCTACGAAACGCGCGGCTTGAAAGGGCTCTGGGCGGGCTTCATCCCTTCGTCGCTTGGCGTGCTGCATGGCGCAGTACAATTTAGTATTTACGAGAATATGAAGAAGCGACGCGGCAATCAGCTCGGCGGGCAAGACCAGCTGAGTAATTGGGAATACGTGTATATGAGCGGTGGAAGTAAGCTCCTGGCGGGCGCCATCACGTATCCGTATCAACCGATTAGAGCGAGGATGCAGCAGTACAATGCGGCGCAACAGTACACGGGACTGTTGGATGTGTTGCAAAAGACTTATAGAAATGAGGGGTTCTTGGCGTTTTATAAAGGGTGAGATGGCACATGTGTTGTGGGCTCATTGGAGATGCTAATCCGTTTGCAGAGTCATTCCAAATACGTTGCGAGTTATTCCAACGACAATCGTTACGTTTGTTGTGTATGAGAACACCAAGTTGTATCTTCCGAAGGTGTTCAATGATGAGGAAGAAATGGCTCATGATGAAGACTGAAGAGCTGGATGAAATCGGAGCACACGTCTCAACACGAGCCGGGTTATAGCCGCACGAAAACCTTGTTCAAAAATGTCCTCAAGAAGAAGTTCCTCGGAAAGGACTTCGATTGCATCGCTCAGGGAACGAGGCCATTGCGCATTTCACTGTGTAACCAACCACCAGCGCCGCGAGATTCTTCCAGGGCCTGCTTGTATCGCTACATAGATTACTAAGGCATCAGACAGAGCAGACTCGGGATACGGGCAATGAACTATTCATTCACCCGCCTATCTCGCTACGTCATCTCAGCTATGTCTAGACAGTCGTTGCCGTGGGCACCCACAAACATGACACAGCAATCGCTAACACACAATGCAAACAGGCTGCCGGGCGTGCAATCTCATTTCACTCATGTAGCCTAGAATGTCGTCGCAAGTACCCGAAGTTTGCTCCCCGTACAATGATAACCCCTCTCGTCTCTTCCTACACTACCGTCCGCGTTCATCTATCTGAGCAACCTCAACCTTGTCAACATCAACTTCAAGCAGAAATCTGCCTATTTCGAGCACTAACCAAAAAGTCCTCGCATCAGCGATGCCTTCATTACGCCAACCTAGCCTTAGGCGCAAAATTTCGGCCATGTCCATCTTTGGCCGCTCTCGATCTCGATCTCCTCCAGCAGACTCGTCGTCAAGCCCAAATCCCATGACACCTGTCTCGACGAACTCCTCGATTCCTCGCTCAGATCGTCGGCATACTTCTGGTGGTATTAGATCTCTATTCCGCAAGCAGCGCACTCGGGAACCCAGCTTTGATATCGTGTCGCCCTCGTCTCTGGCTCCCTCGAAGCCAGTCCATCCCCAGATCTCACGTTTGACTAAAGCATTCGCGGACTCGTTGAGTGTGGACCAGCTCTCAAACTTCCTGACGTGGATGCTGTACCACGAGCTCGTCGAATTGCCCGAGAATCCTGATGTATGGTTCAACCTAGCAGATACAGTGCAGATGCATGGCTGGGTCGCACTGGGCGATTTCTTATCAGAATGCTCCACGTCTATGGACACGAGCTATGGATTCGACCTTGTGGTCCTGGACTCCATTTGTGATCGACTTCAGCTCCAGCGAAGCACTGTGCATGGCTTCTTGATCCAGTTCGCAGACCCTGAGAAGATGGCTTTCTCTCAGATTGCCACGCTGGTCAACACTGCTGATGCAGAGACGATGAGTGAGATCGATGTTTTGGAGGCCGTGCATTCCAAATTGTTGGAGTTCACCAAAATGGCTTCACACATCAAGCCTACCCAGGGCTCTATCTACGATGGTTGGCACGCCATGGTCATGAAGCGCATCAATGATCTCTTACGCCTGGTGACCAAGCCGCGCATTGCGCATTTGCGTACTGGTGCCCCGCTCATCACGGCGTCCACGTCAGAGCAAGTGCCACAGTTTGTGAAGGACGGCATCAAGCTGAACTATCTCTACGAGGTGATGCAGCAGAAGCGTCCTGTGCCGCTGCACCGCTACGGCATTCATCACCCAGCACCAGAGCCAGGGCTCGGCTTCACAACACCACCATCATCACCACCTGATGCGCATCCCACCCCAACTCCTGAAGCACACGCAGAGCAATCGATAAACCACTCTTTCCAACTCATGATCGACAACCGCGATCTGCGCGCCAAAGTCGCCATGCTCCAAGAAAAAGTAAAGACACTCCAAGCTTCCAACGACGACATGGCACACAAATTGGCTTCCACAGAACACTCTACAGTCTCGCATTCCCCATATCGCGATGCGTCTTCACCACAAACACACCTCACACTCCCCGTCCCCCGCACCCGCCCACGCTCCCTCTCCCACGCCACAGCCGAATCCCTCGCCGCCAAACTCGCTCCCAAAACGCACACGCACACGCGCCACCGCTCCGAAGCGCTCGTCTCGAAATACCCCGGCGTCTTCGACGCGCTGGACTCGCCGCCCACGCCTTCTCCTAGGCTCTCGGATCCGGCGACGGGCGAGTTGGTACTGGTGTCGCCGCTGCGGCGGACGGCGCATGCGGGTGGGAGTAGTAGGAGGAGTGGCATGGTGTTTAGCCAGGCGCAGGCGGAGTTGGTGGGGGCTATGAGTGG
>Ga0265780_10005990_pt1 | contig 15230 bp, 15 predicted proteins | sample P1T30metagenome_FD_192432 | JGI IMG/M metagenome (GOLD analysis project Ga0265780, IMG submission 192432) | Plant litter microbial communities from East Loma Ridge, Irvine, California - P1 T30 | ecosystem: Environmental > Terrestrial > Plant litter > Unclassified | place: USA: California... | reverse complement strand
GTCGCGCTGCGCGCCGCCTTCATCGCCGTCATGGGCGGCAAGCAGGTCGCGATCCTGGCCCCGACCACCCTGCTGGCCGAGCAGCACGCCCAGACCTTCGCCGACCGCTTCGCCGACTGGCCGGTCAAGATCGCCGAGCTGTCGCGCTTTCGCACCGGCAAGGAGATCAACAATGCGATCAAGGGCATGGCCGACGGCACGCTCGACATCGTGATCGGCACCCATAAACTGCTGTCGCCCGACGTGAAGTTTACGCGCCTGGGGCTGGTGATCATTGACGAGGAACACCGCTTTGGCGTGCGCCAGAAGGAGGCTTTGAAGGCCCTGCGCGCCGAGGTCGACGTGCTGACCCTGACCGCGACCCCGATCCCGCGCACCCTGGGCATGGCGCTGGAAGGCTTGCGCGATTTCTCGATCATCGCCACCGCCCCGCAGAAGCGCCTGGCGATCAAGACGTTTGTCCGCAGCGAAGACGGCTCGATCATCCGCGAAGCCTGCCTGCGCGAGCTGAAACGCGGCGGCCAGATCTACTTCCTGCACAACGAAGTCGACACCATCGAGAACCGCCGCGCCATGCTCTCGGACCTGCTTCCCGAGGCGCGCATCGGCGTGGCCCACGGCCAGATGCACGAGCGCGACCTCGAGAAAGTCATGCGCGACTTCGTGGCGCAGCGCTTCAACATCCTGCTGTGCACGACCATCATCGAGACCGGCATCGACGTGCCGACCGCGAACACGATCATCATGCACCGCGCCGACAAGTTCGGCCTGGCCCAGTTGCACCAGTTGCGCGGCCGCGTCGGCCGTTCGCACCACCAGGCCTATGCCTACCTGATGGTGAACGACCTGTCGAACCTGACCAAGCAGTCGCAGCGCCGCCTGGACGCGATCCAGCAGATGGAAGAACTGGGCAGCGGCTTCTATCTCGCCATGCACGACCTGGAAATCCGCGGCGCCGGCGAGGTGCTGGGCGATAACCAGTCGGGCGAAATGCTCGAAATCGGCTTCCAGCTGTATTCGGACATGCTCAACGAAGCGGTGCGCGCGCTCAAGGCCGGCAAGGAGCCCGACCTGGCGGCGCCGCTGTCGTCGACCACCGAGATCAACCTGCACGTGCCGGCCCTGCTGCCGGCCGACTACTGCGGCGACGTGCACGAACGGCTATCGATCTACAAGCGCCTGGCCAACTGCGAAAGCCAGGACCGCATCGATTCGATGCAAGAGGAGTTGATCGATCGTTTCGGCAAGATGCCGGATGCCGTGAAAGCGCTGGTGGAAACGCACCGCCTGCGCATTGCGGCCAGGAGCGTCGGCATCGTCAAGATCGACGCCCATGGCGAGGCGGCCAGCCTGCAGTTCATGGAAAAGCCGCCGATCGATCCAATCAAGATCATCACGCTGATCCAGAAGAACCGCCAGATCAAGCTGGCCGGCCAGGACAAGCTGCGCATCACGGCCAGCATGCCCGACCTGGCGGCGCGCGTGAACCAGATCAAACAGACCATCAAACAACTGCTCGCTTGAAGAGAACGACATTCATGACCACGAACCTGGTGCTGCAAGGACCGCAGGCTGATCAAGCAACCCTCGAACGCCTGGCGCATCTGGCCAAGCCGCAGCGATCGACTGCGCTCGGCGCCCGCTGCTTGCGCGCCGAAGGCGTCGACTTTAGCGCCGCGCTCAAGCAGGAGATCGACGCCGCCGCCTTCGAGGCCGGCGTCGACGCCACCTTCATCGCGGCCGGCCGCACGCTTTCCGACTTCAGGCTGGTGGCGATGGACATGGATTCGACCCTGATCACCATCGAGTGCATCGATGAGATCGCCGATATGCAGGGCCTCAAGCCGCAGGTGGCCGCGATCACCGAAGCCGCGATGCGCGGCGAGCTCGATTTTTCCGAGAGCCTGACGCGGCGCGTGGCGCTGCTGGAGGGGCTGGACGCGTCCGCCCTGCAGCGTGTGTATGACGAACGCCTGCGCATCTCGATGGGCGGCGAAGCGATGCTGCAGGCGGTGCAGGCGGCCGGCCTCAAGACCCTGCTGGTGTCGGGCGGCTTCACCTTCTTCACCGACCGCCTCAAGCCGCGCCTGGGCCTGGACCACACCCACGCCAATGTGCTGGAAGTCGTCGACGGCAAGCTGAGCGGCCGCGTGCTGGGCGGCATCGTCGACGCCGAGGAAAAGAAGCGCACCGTGGAGAAGGTGTGCGCAGAACTCGGCATCGGGCCAGCGCAGGCCATCGTCATGGGCGACGGCGCCAACGACCTCAAAATGATGGGCATCGCCGGCCTGTCGGTCGCCTTCCGCGCCAAGCCGGTGGTGCGCGAGCAGGCCAATGTCGCCCTTAATTTCTCGGGCCTGGATGGGCTGCTGACCATCCTCGCCTGACCTTTTCGCATCTCCGCGCCGGCGCCATCGCATTAGCCTCTCATGGGCTATGTCTCGCCGGCGTTTGCCACATTGCTGTTCCCGGGCATCTGCTGATTTTTAGCTGGCAACCCTTCCCATCAGAAATCCGCACGATCCAGCGCAAACAATGTACGCGACCGCACACGTGCGGGTTGCGCCCTGCGCTATCGTGGATTCGCGCTCTCACCGCGATCGCCCGTTCTTTCCAGGACCTTTCTCAGGAGCCCGACATGTCCCTTCCGGATTCTAATGCCGCCGACTCGCCTGCCATTCCTTCCACGTCGCACCTCCAAGACAACCATGGCGTCGACCGGAGCGTTGACCAGACCCGACGACGCATCCTGCTCGGCGCACCGGTCCTCGCGGGCGCGCTGGCCGCGCCGGCAGCCGACGCACTGGCCCAGGCGGGCCTGCCCGAGCGCTGGAGCGCGGGCTGGGGCTGCGCGCCGGCCGGCCCGCCGCCGTCCGCGTCGCTGCTGACCTTCACCAACCAGACCTTGCGCCTGGTCGCGCGCACCAGCCTCGGCGGCAACCGCGTTCGCATCCGGCTGTCGAACGAGATGGGCGATACCGATTTGCGGCTGAGCAGCGCCCACGTCGGCCTGCGCGCCGGCGGCGCCGTCGTCACCGCCGGCACCAGCCGCCAGCTCACCTTCGGCGGGCGCACCAATGTCACGATTCCGGCCGGTGCGCCGGTGGTGTCCGATCCCGTCTCGCTAACAGTGGCGCCGCTCACCGACCTCGCGATCAGCCTGTATTTTTCCGGCACGGTCCAGGCGAGCACCATCCATAACGCCGCCTACCAGGCCAGCTATGCCTCGACCACCGGCGACTTCGGCGCCCAGGCCTCGCTCCCGGTCCAGCGCGCCTTCGCCTCCTGGCCCTTCCTCACCGAGGTCGACGTCGACCGCGCGGCGCCGGTGCTGGTGGCGGTGGGCGATTCCGTCACCGACGGCGTGGGCAGCACCTCCAACGGCAACCGGCGCTGGCCCGACTTCCTGGCGCGCCGCATCCAATCCGAACTCGGCAACAATCGCATCGGCGTCGTCAACCGCGGCATCTCGGCCAACCGCATGCTGGCCGACACGCCGACCGCCCTGCTGGCCGGCAACGACTTGCTGGAGCGTTTCGACCGCGACGTGCTGTCCACCGCCGGCGTACGCGGGCTGGCGGTGCTGATCGGCATCAACGACATCGTCTACAGCCCGTCGTCGACGCCGATCCCGGCCAACGACCTGATCGCAGGCTACCTGCAACTGCTGACGCGCGCCCACCTGCACGGCATCCCGGTGCTCGGCGCCACCTTGCCTCCCTTCCTCGGCTTCGTTTACTACACACCGGCGCGCGAGGCGGTGCGGCAGGCCGTCAATGCCTGGATGCGCAGCGCGCTGCCATTCGACCTCCTGGCCGACGTCGACCTGGCGCTGCGCGATCCGAGCAACCCGCAGCGGCTGCGGCCCGCCTATGACAGCGGCGACCGCCTGCATCCGAATGACGCCGGTTACGAGGCGCTGGCCGCGGCAGTGCCGTTGACGGCGCTGTCCTCGCTGATGGGGGCCTAAGGTCGGGGCCTGCACCGTGTAACAAGGTGTAATTCCCTCAGCACACTGGTTCGGCTACCCGTATGATGGCAATATCAGGAGGAGCGTCATGAAAAATATTGCCATCATTCTCGGGTCGCTCGGTCTGCTGGCCGGCTGCGCCGCGCCAGGCCCGACTTATACCTATGCGCAACCATCCGACCCTAGCCAATGGCGAGTCGTGTCCGTCACGCCAGTGCCGGTCGGCACTGGCGCCCAGGTCGCGGCCTCCGGCCAGGGCGGGGTCGTGACCTCGACGCCGATCGCGACTGCGGCGCCAAGCTCGGGCTGGACGACGACGTCGGTGACGCCGGTCTATCGCACCCAGCAACCAGCGCAGCAACAACCGGTGTGGGTGCAGCAGCAGCCAGTCTACGTGCCGCAGCCGGTGGTCGTCGAACAGCCGCGTTACTGGTATCCACCGATCTCGATCGGCCTGGGCTTCGACTTCGGCCGCAGCAGCTGGCACGGCCACCGCCATCGTGGCTGGGGCGGCAGTATCGGGACGCGCTGGCCCTACGGCTGGTAAGCAGCGAAGTGAAAAGCAAAGCCGGCCGATGCCGGCTTTGTCTTTTCTTGGCTTCGCCTGATCCAGCGTCGTGTTTCGTGGGCTGTCACACCACGGCTGCGCTGAACGACGCGGGCCGCCGCGCGAGCAGATGCGACAGCCGTTGAAGACCCGCCTGCAAGCGTCCACGGTCCTTGATGCTGCCCAGTGAGATGCGAATGGCATTCACGGCGTCGCTGCCGGTCGCAAATGCCTCTGCCGGCGTGACAGCGATGCCCTCGCTGCCGGCCGCACGCGCGAGCTGCGATGAGTTCCAGTACGCCGGCAGCTCGAGCCATACATGCAGGCCATCTCCATCGCCGCCATAGCGCCCCGCCAGGATATCGCGCGCCATCAGGTGGCGCAGGCGCGCCTCCTTGCCCACGCCTTCCATCAATCCACCAGCCGAACCGTCGAGGATCCACTGCGTGGCCAGCGCGGCGCCCAAGGGAGCGACCATCAGCGCAAACGATCTCAGCGCCGCCAGGAAACGCTCGCGTTCCTGCGGGTCGCGCACCAGCACGAAGGCGACGCGCAAGCCGGGCGTCAGGCATTTCGATAGCGTCGAGATATAGACCACCTGCTCCGGGGCGAACGCGGCGATAGGTGGTGGCGGAGCATCGGCAAGAAGCCAGTAGGGATCGTCCTCGACGATGCGCACATTGCAGCGCTGCGCGATGCTGGCGAGTTCCTTGCGCCGGCTTTCCGGCATGGTGATAGCGGTCGGGTTCTGTAGCGTGGGATTGAGATAGACCAGCCTGGGCTTGTGTCGGCGGCACGCTTGTTCGAACATCTCGGGCATCATTCCGTGCTGGTCCGCTTCGACTGCCACGATGTGCCGGCCGAATTGGGTTGCTGCCGTGCGCAAGCCTGGATACGTCATCGGCTCCGCCAGGATGACATCGCCAGGCTCCGTCAGCGCAAGGATCGACGCGGCGATCGCCGCTTGCGCCCCCGGACAGACGACCAGCTGCCCCGGATCCAGATGTCCAAACATCGGTGCGAGCCATGTGGCGCCGGCCTTGCGGTCGGCATCGCTTCCTCCTCCCAGGTGGTAAGTCATCAGCAATTGACTGTCCGCCCGCATCAGGACTTGAGACAAACCCTGCTTCATCATGTCGTCGAAGTCCACGCCGGCCGGCGGCGGTGGCGTGTTCATGCTCAGGTCGAGGATCGGGTTCAGTTCGACTTTCGGCGCCGCGACGTAGGTGCCCCGGGCGCCACGGCCCTCCAGCAGGTTGCGGCGTCTGGCTTCGTCGTAGGCGCGCGTGATCGTCGTCAGGTCGACGTCCAGCTGCGCCGCCAGCTGGCGCTGCGGCGGCAGACGGTCGCCCGGCTTCAGCGATCCATCCACCAGCGCCGCCTGCAAGGCATCGGCAATCTGCAAAAACCGGGGGCCGCCGTGCACGGCCAGGCGCGGCAGCCAGATTGGCAGACGTTCATCTTGTATGGCTTTCAACTGGGACATTTTGTCTCGATGTATGGAGATTGCTTTCAAGTAGTATGCCTCAACGCGTCGGCACCTACGCCATACATCTACAACGACCCGAGGCAGCGCTCCTCGAGATAGTCTCAAGTCATAGCCGGGAAATACTCAAAATCATGGAATGGATCCCTATCGTCTTCGTCATATTCAAGGCACTCGTGCTTGGCACGGGCATGTTCTACGCCATCAAGTGGCATTACGACCAGGGGAAGAAAGGGAAGATCAAGGAAAGGCGCGCAGTGCTGCGCGCGGCCGGCAAGGTGGCCGCCATCTTCGGCCTGGCGCTACTGGCCCTTGGCCTGCTCACCTACGTCATCGTGACGAGGCTCAGCCTGGACCTGGGCTTGTCATGACGACGCCGGCGAGCGCCGGGAGCGACGCACTGCCCTCCCGGTCGGCCGCCGCACACTGAAACTCAGTGCCCGTGCTGGCGCTCGTACTCGTCCGCTTCGGCCTTGGTGGCGTGGATGATGCCATCCGGATGCTCCGGCGGGGTGTACAGGGTGTACAGGCGCATCGGCTCGGTCTTCGAGGTATTGATGACATTGTGCTCGGTGCCGGCCGGGATCACCACGGCAACGCCGTCTTCCAGCTTGTGTTCTTCGCCGTCCAGCAGCGCCACGCCCTCGCCCGCTTCGACGCGGATGAACTGGTCGTGGCCATCATGGTGCTCGAGGCCGATCTCTTCACCCGGCTGCAGGGTCATGATGACCAGCTGGCTGCGCTTGGTGGTGTAGAGCACTTCACGGAAGTTGTTTCCTGCAAGCGTTTTTTCTTCGATATTGATGCTATAGCCCGACATGGGATTCTCCAGGATGCTGCGCGCAGGAACAAGGCCGCGCGCGGTGGTTCACGGGCGGCCGATGCCGCTCTGTCATCGATTGTATAAGAGCCGGACGATTCATGTGCAGGGCGACCCCGCACCGCACCAACGCCGTGTCAGCCCGCGCCAAAAAGATCGTGCGCATCGAGGATCGCCCAGGCGATCTCGGGCCGCTCGGCCAGGCGGCGCCGCACCGCGGCCGGCACCGACTGGCGCAGCTTCTTGCAGAGGCCCGGACGCTCCTCGAGCACGATCACGATGCCGCGCACGGTGCGCACCTCGTTGGGGCCGGGTGCGATGCGCAGCTCGCTGCCGACGTTCTTGAGGATCAGGCTCTGCACGTGCTGCAGGTCGGCATAGCTGTCGACGCGCCCGATGCGCTCGATCAGCTTCTGTTCGTGCTGGCGCGTGATCAGCAGTGGCCGCTGGTCGGCCGCCGGATCGGCCAGCACCTGTTCGCGCGCACACACGCAGGCGCCCGGCGGGCACTCGACCCGCAAGGGCATGCCGGCAAGCGCCGCCGGAGAATGGGATGATGCTGCGGCAGTGGTCGTCACATCAAGGAAGAAAATCGGGGGTTCGGCTGATTCTACACCGGCATGCGCCACTTACCCGTGCAGGAGCTCCAACGCGTTCGGCACCGAGGCGCCCTCCGCCGTATTGTCGAAGACGCACCACACCTTGCGCCCCTGCGCCACCAGTGCATCGAATCCGGCGCGCCAGCGCGCGATCTCTTCTTGCGGATAGCGCGAGTAATAGATGCGCGGCGTGCCATGCAGGCGCACGTAGACCTCGCTGTCGCTGGTGGGCTCATGCGGCCCTGGCTGGCCGGCGGCCGGATCGGCGATCACGCGGATCACGCCGCATTCGCGCAGCAAGGCGGTGGCGGGCTCGGAAAACCAGCTGGCGTGGCGCGCCTCGAAGGCGATGCTGCAGCCAAAGCGCGCGCGCAAGCCGGCGAAAAACGCATGCGCCGGCGCGTCGGTGAAGCCGAAGCGCGGCGGCAGCTGCACCAGCAGGCAGCCCAGCTTGTGGCCCAGCATGCCGGCCTCGCGCTGGAAGCGGTCGAGCTGTTCGTCGACCTCGAGCAGGCGCGCCTCGTGCGTCATGGCGCGCGGCACTTTGACGGCGAAGCGAAAATCATCCGGGACGCTGGCGGCCCAGCGCGCATAGGTTTCCGGCTTGTGCGGCTTGTAGAACGAGGAATTGATTTCCACCGTGAGAAAGACGGCGGCATAGCGCTCCAGGTGGCTGCCCCCGGCAGGAAAAGCGTCGGCGCAAGCTGTTGGCAGGCTCCAGCCGGCGCAGCCGACGAGCAGGCGCCCGGTCGATTCGGATTGAGGCATCGGACTATCGTGGTCGTGTCGTTTCCCTCATTCTATGCAAGCCCGGCCGACCACGGCGCATGGCTGGGCCGGCGACGCGATTGCACGGCGCCGCTTACAATACCGTCATCGTTTCAGATGAAGGAGAACACCATGAGCGACCCGCTCCACGTCGTCTGCCCGCACTGCGATGCGGTCAACCGCATGCCGCAGGCGCGCCTGCAGGACGCCCCTACTTGCGGCAAATGTTCGCAAGCCATCTTCACCGGCCGCCCGCTGGACGTGGACAGCGCCCGCTTCGAGCGCCACGTGGGCCGCAACGATATCCCGGTGCTGGTCGACTTCTGGGCCGAATGGTGCGGCCCGTGCAAGATGATGGCGCCGGCCTATGCCCAGGCCGCAGAGCGCCTGGAGCCGAAGGTGCGCCTGCTGAAGGTCGATACCGAGCGTTCGCAGGATTTGTCCGGACGCTTCGCGATCCGCAGCATTCCGACGCTCGCACTGTTCAAGGGCGGACGCGAGATCGCACGCCAGTCGGGCGCCATGGATGCCGGGCGACTGGTGGCGTGGATCCAGCAACATGTAGGCTGAATCTTTCATCATTCCGGCCGGCATCACTCGATACAAGCACGACCGACGCTGCTACAATGACAACAAACGGGGGCTACCCCGTCTTTCATGAGGAGCCACTATGTCGCAAGAACTGGTTTTGGAACGCGGTGTCGAGGACAACAAGCACTGGGCGCGCATCCTGTACGTCATCCACGCGCTGACCTTCTTCTTCTCGCTCGGGATGCTGTCGATCATCCCGGTGATCGTCAACTACATCAAGCGCCCTGAAACCGTGGGCACGATGGTCCACAGCCATCACACCTGGATGATCCGTTCGTTCTGGTGGTACGTGGCCTGGATGGCTGTCGGCGGCGTGCTGTTCATCACCGTCATCGGCATTCCGGTCGCCTACCTGCTGTGGTTCGTGGTCTGGGTCTGGAAAGCCTACCGCCTGGTGCGCGGCTTCCTCGACCTGAACAACAACCGCGCGATGCCGGTATAAAAAACGAATGGGGCCGAGAAGGCCCCATTTTCTTTACAGCTGGCCGAAGGCCCGCTCCAGATCGGCGATCAGGTCGCCTGGCTCTTCCAGGCCGACATTGAAGCGCACCAGCACGCCGGGATCGGCCCACTTGTCGCGCAGACTCTTGATCCGATACGGCATCACCAGGCTGTTCGGTCCGCCCCAGCTGTAGCCGATGCCGAACAGGGTCAAGGCATCGACCATGCGGTCGACCTGGACCTCGTCATGACGTGGATCGAACACCACCGAGAACAAGCCACCGGCGCCCGTGAAATCGCGTTGCCAGAACGCGTGGCCGGGGCAATCCTCGAACGCCGGATGCAGCACCTTGCTCACCTCGGGCCGCGCCTTGAACCAGGCGGCCAGCGTCCGGGCGCTCGCGTCGTGGCGCTCGAAGCGCAGCTTCATCGTCGGCAGGCCGCGCTGCACCAGGTAGGCATCGTCCGGGCTCACGCCCATGCCCAGCCGCATATGCGCCTGCGCGATGCGGTCGTTGAGCGCCTTGTCGCGGGTGATCACGGCGCCCATCAGCAGGTCCGCCCCGCCCGACTGGTACTTGGTCAGCGCGTGCATGACGATGTCGACGCCGTGGTCGAAGCCGCGCAGCGCCAGCCCGGCAGCCCAGGTGTTATCCAGCGCGACGATCACGCCGTGCGCACGCGCCGCCTGGCACAGGGCCGGCAGGTCCGGCACTTCCATCGACACCGATCCCGGCGCCTCGGTCCACAGCAGCCTGGTGTTCGGCTGGATCAGCTCCGCGATGCCGGCGCCGATCATCGGATCGTAGTAGCGCGCCGACACGCCGAAGTCCTGGGTCAGCCAGCGGCCCAGTTCGCGGTTCGGGTTATAGACGTTATCCGGGAGCAGGACGTCGTCGCCGCTCTTGAGCAAGGCGAAATCGACCATCGCGATCGCCGCCAGGCCGGAAGGGGTCAGCAGGCAATGCTTGCCGCCTTCGATCTCGGCCAGCTTGCCTTCGAGGGTGAACGTGGTCGGCGTGCCGTGCAGGCCATAGGTGTAGGCCTCTTTGTCGCGCCACTCGGTCGAGCGCATCGCGGCGGTGTTCGGGAACAGCACCGTCGATGCGCGGTGGATGCCGGGCGGGAAGGCATCGAAACCGCTCGGCGCGACATAGTCGCTATGGATCAAGGTGGTCTGGATCGACTTCTCGTTCATGGGACTCGCGCGCCGGGCTAGGTGTCAGTGCTTCAGATCGGGTTGGCCCACAGGTCGTGGGCGTCGGCCTTGGTAATGACCACGTCGGCGAACTGGCCGACCGCCAGCTTCTGCTTGCCCGGCACCAGCGGACGCTTGATGTGGACCACGCCGTCGATTTCCGGCGCATCCGCGCTTGACCTGCCGATGGCTTCGCGCGGACCGACTTCGTCGATCAGCACGCGCACGGTCTTGCCGACCTTGGCCTGCAGGCGCTTGGCCGAGATTTCCTCTTGCAGCAGCATCACGCGCGCGCGGCGTTCTTCGCGCACTTCTTCCGGCACCGGATTGGCCAGCTCGTTGGCGGTCGCGCCCTCGACCGGCGAATAGGCGAAGCAGCCCAAGCGGTCGATCTGCGCTTCCTTCAGGAAGTCGAGCAGGTATTCGAATTCGGCCTCGGTCTCACCCGGGAAACCGGCAATAAAAGTAGAGCGGATCGTCAGGTCGGGGTTCATCTTGCGCCAGTTGAGGATGCGCTCGAGGTTCTTCTCGCCGCTGGCCGGGCGCTTCATGCGCTTCAACACATCCGGGTGTGCATGCTGCATCGGGATGTCGAGGTAAGGCAGCACGTGGCCGTCGCCCATGAACGGGATCGCATGGTCGACGTGCGGGTAGGGATAGACGTAATGCAGGCGCACCCATGCATCGTACTGGCGCGCCAGCTGGCCCAGGGCCTCGACCAGCTGGGTCATGTGGGTCTTGATCGGACGGCCGTTCCAGAAGCCGGTGCGGAACTTGACGTCGACGCCGTAGGCGGACGTGTCCTGCGAGATCACCAGCAGTTCCTTGACGCCGGCCTTGAACAGGTTCTCGGCCTCGATCAGCACTTCGTCGATGCGGCGCGACACCAGGTCGCCGCGCATCGACGGGATGATGCAGAAGCTGCAGCGGTGGTTGCAGCCTTCGGAAATCTTCAGGTAGGCGTAGTGCTTGGGCGTGAGCTTGACGCCGTGGTCCGGCACCAGGTCGACGAACGGATCGTGCGGTTTCGGCAGGTGCAGGTGCACCGATTCCATCACCTCGATCACGGCGTGCGGGCCGGTCACGGCCAGCACCTTCGGGTGCACCTTGGAGATGATGTCGTCGCCCGCGGCATCCTTCTTGGCGCCCAGGCAGCCGGTGACGATCACCTTGCCGTTCTCGGCCAGCGCTTCACCGATCGCGTCGAGCGACTCCTGCACCGCGGCGTCGATGAAGCCGCAGGTGTTGACGATCACCAGGTCGGCGCCGTCATAGGACGAGGCGGTCTGGTAGCCTTCGGCGCGCAGCTGGGTCAGGATCTGTTCCGAATCGACCAGCGCCTTCGGGCAGCCGAGCGAGACGAAGCCGACCTTCGGCGCAGTCAGGCCCGCGGCCGGCGTCGGAATGACGATGGCTGGGGCCTTGGCGGCGGCGGCGATGCTGCCGGAGTTGGCGGAAGGATTACGACGGAGTTCAGGCATGGGCGGACGACAAATGATTTGGGCAATCCGCGATTGTACCTGAAGCGGGTGTGGGAGTGGGACCCGAGGCACTTGCGCGTCGTTCCCGCGGAGGCGGGAACCCAAGTCTGTTGCGTCCTGGTCGCGCTCAACGTAGTCACTAAGCTAATAAGCTTGGGTTCCCGCCTGCGCGGGAACGACGTGCTGAGGCTGGTGACGGTGGTCGCGCAGGCGTTGCGCGACGAGCTTATTTCTTGTCGGTCGGATTGGTCGGCATGCCCGGGAACGGAAACGCGCCGAACATCGCCTTGCTCTGGTTCTGCATCTGCTCCTGCATCTGCATGAACAGGTTCTTGCTCTGGTCGATGTAGTTGTTCATCATGCCCTGCATCATCGGGCCCTGGACGTTCATGAACTGGGTCCACATTTCGGGGCTGAACGGCTTGCCTTCGATGGCTCCGGCGGCGTTGCTGGTGAATTTGTTCTGGATGTCGGTGAAAGCCTGGACGTTCTTTTCCAGATAGGATCCCATCATGCCCTGCATCGCGTGGCCGTAATAACGGATGATCTGGGCCAGGACGACGCTCGAGAACATCGGCGCGCCGTTCGCTTCTTCTTCGAGGATGATTTGCAACAGAATGCTGCGGGTCAGGTCCTCGTTGCTCTTGGCATCGACCACGGTAAACTCATCGGCGTCGAGCACGAGCTGTTTGACGTCGGAAAGAGTGATGTAAGAACTGGTCTGCGTGTCGTACAGGCGACGGTTCGGGTATTTCTTGATCAGGCGTTCCGTACTTTTCTTCACACTGCTCATCTCTCGTTCCATAGGTTGCGCCGCGGCTTCGTAAGCCTCGTACTTAGAATTGTGTGCGCCGGCATGGCCGGTTCGTCTCCTGCCCATCCGCTGCCAAGTCGGCAGTAGATGGACAGCAGACACCATACCATGCAATTGACGCAGGTGCAGCAATTACCAGTTTGCCTACTACCCTAGCTTTTCTGTCAATTAAACGCACTGCCGTTCAGTCGCCCCGCGCCTTGACGTAGCGTCCGGGCGCCGGCTCGATCGCCGCGTATTGCGCATTACCGGGCATTTCTGGCGCCGGCACGTCCGCGCCGCCGTGTTGTGCCAGGAACCTTGCCCATTCAGGCCACCAGCTCCCCTTCTGCTCGACCGCGCCCTCGAACCAGGCGGCATCATCCATCGGCCGCGACTTGCCCGCCGCTTTGCCGCCCCTGTCATTGACCCAGTAGCTGCGCTTGTTCTTCGCCGCCGGATTGATGACGCCGGCGATATGCCCCGAAGCGCCGAGCACGAACCGGTTCGCCTTCGCGTTCTTCGGGTTGAGCAGCCCCATCGAGGCATAGGCCGCCTGCCATGGCACGATATGGTCTTCCTTCGAGCCGTACATGAATACCGGCGCGTCGATCTTGCCGAGGTCGACCGGCACGCCGCACACCGTCAGCGCGCCCGGGGTCTTGAGCTTGTTCTCCAGATAGGTATTGCGCAGGTACCAGCAGAACATCGGCCCCGGCAAGTTGGTGCTGTCGGCATTCCAGTACAACAAATCGAAAGCCGGCGGCTCCTTGCCCTTTAAATAGTTTTGTTGGACATAGTTCCATACCAGGTCGTTTGGACGCAGGGCCGAGAAGGTCGTCGCCAGGTCGCGCCCCGGCAACAGGCCACCGCCGCTCAGGGTCTTCTCGCGCCTGGCCACCTGGGCTTCGTCGATGAACACTTCGAGCACGCCGCTATCGGAAAAGTCGAGCAAGGTAGTGAGCAAGGTCAGGCTGGCCGCCGGCTGATGGCCACGCGCGGCCAATACCGCCAGCGCGGTGGCGGCGATCGTGCCACCGACGCAGAAGCCGAACACATGGGCTTTCTCTTGCCCGGTGATCTCACCCACCACCTCCAGCGCGCGGATCGCGCCCGTCTCGACGTAATCGTCCCAGCGCAGGCTCGCCTGGCTGCGATCCGGATTGCGCCAGGACACCATGAACACGGTATTGCCCTGCTCCACCGCGTAGCGCACCAGCGAGTTCTCGGGCTGCAGGTCGAGGATGTAGAACTTATTGATGCAGGGCGGGATCATCAGCAGCGGCACGCTGTGCACGGTCGGCGTGGCCGGCGTGTACTGGATCAACTGGAACAGCTCGTTCTCGAAGACCACCTGGCCGGGCGTGTTGCCGACGTTGCGGCCGACCTCGAAGGCGGATTCGTCCGATTGCGAGATGCGGCCCTTCTGCAGGTCGGCCAGCATATTCGCCATGCCTTTGGTGAGACTTTCTCCCTTGGTGTCGATCATTTTCTTCTGCGCTTCCGGATTCGTCGCGAAGAAATTGGCGGGCGACATGGCATCAACCATTTGCTGCACCGCGAAACGGATCTTCTGGCGCTCGCGTGGGCCGGCCTCGACCGCATCGGCCATGGCCACCAGGAATTCGGAATTCAACAGGTAGGAGGCGGCCGAGAAGGCCGACATCGGGTGCGCCGTCCATTCGGACGCCGAGAAGCGCCTGTCATGCAGCACGGGCGTCTTGCCCGATACAAAATCTTGCCAGAGCTGGGCGCCCTTCTTGAGGTAGTCGTCGCGGATCGACTCCAGCTTGACCGGGTCGATGCCGGCGCCAATATCCTTCAGGAAGCCGGCCAGCGGGTTGGCGGATGCGGGCGGCGGGGTCATTGGGGCCATCTTCATCCAACCGTCCCAGGCCTTGGGATCGGTGAACTGGGACAACCAGGTTGCGGCAAAAGCTTGCGGGTCAGGCATGTTCATGTAGGCATCCGTTGTTAGAATCTCGTCTCTTCAACCAGGAAACAAAACATCATGTGGATCGTCGCCATTGCTTGGATTTATGTTGTCGTGCTCATGGCGGCGACCGAACCGACCGTGGTCGGCGGGATCATGACCTTCGTTTTTTATTGCGCAGTACCATTATCCATTCTTTTCTATCTCACTGGCGCAAAGCGGCGTCGGCAGCGTCGCCAGATGGCAATGGGAGGGCAAAACCAGGGCCGAGACAAACCCGGAAACAAGCACGCGGCTGGGGATGCCACCGAAGCGTCCCATGGGGACGGCGACGGCGACTGAGCAGTATCGGCCAGGATGCTGGCCCGTCACTTGATCCAGATCAAGCTGGCCTGACGGCCGGTAACGCCATCGCGGCGGTAGGAATAGAAGCGCTCGGGTGCGCTGGCGGTGCACAGGCCGCCGCCATGGACGCGATCGACACCATCGCGCGCCAGCATCAGGCGCGCCAGGGTGAACATATCGGCAAGGAATTTGCCCGGACGGCCAGGATAGTCGCGGAAGCAGGCCCGCGTGGCGTCGCCGGGGATGGCGGCCACGAAG
>Ga0265780_10005988_pt1 | contig 15234 bp, 15 predicted proteins | sample P1T30metagenome_FD_192432 | JGI IMG/M metagenome (GOLD analysis project Ga0265780, IMG submission 192432) | Plant litter microbial communities from East Loma Ridge, Irvine, California - P1 T30 | ecosystem: Environmental > Terrestrial > Plant litter > Unclassified | place: USA: California... | reverse complement strand
GTCAGGAATTGGGTCGAAGGAGTGCTCGATGGCCTCGATGGTGATATCCCCACATTGTTTGAACAAGATGCTCAGTATAAAGCAGATTTGGACTGGGTTGAAGCTAAAGCAGATGTGCTTAGACTCGTGGACCAATTTGTTAATGCTGTGGTACCAGAGCAGATCAAAATCCTCCGGTCCTACGTCAAAGCGTCCGGTGACAACAGCATGATGGCCAAAGCTCTGGCTCCGGCGTATTCGGAAACGGCGAAAGAATCAACAGGCAAAAATGCATTGCAACGGCAAAAGACCAAGTTAAAAAGCGAACTCACCAGACCGGACGGCCCAAACGGACAACCGTGGATGGTAGGAGCGGTAGAGCAGGAGAGTAGTGACGGCCTTAAGCAAGTGGTGCTCGATCTCCTCGAAGAACTTCAACCTGACATCAAGAATACATTGACAGATTACGCCAATAAGTTGGAGAACATGGGAGGACCAGCGAGCACCGACGCAGAGTTGCCAGTGGCCGTTGACCAGCTACTTGCTCTTTTGCCCGAGTTGAGGCAGGTCCATGCTAATTCTAAGAATCTGTGCTCGGGCGAAGCTGAAATATCGGAAGACATGGAGCTGGACTAGGCTGTGGGTCACTCGGCAGTCATGTGTGCAGCGTAGGATACTTTGGCGCAAAACATGTTGATCTCAGAACATGTCCCCAACACCGCAGTCGCACAGAGTGATGTCTTTCCTCACTGTTGCCATACAATCATATTTTTGTTACTTTTGAAGGTCGACAATTCATTGCCGCCGCTCGGTTCGTCATTTGCTGATATGACCATGTCATCTGTCCAAGCCTCTGCACGATCCAGAGTGAATGTCCCGTAACGCCTTGTCTGTAAGCGCACGCGCCACAAGATGTAGCAAACAAGCAATCTCCCCATATCTATAAGTTCCCCTCTACCGGTGATTTATCACTTGGCCCAGTGAACTACCACAGCACATCCGCATCAACTATGGCCAACGGCAATCCCCCCGTTCTCACGCGCCGTTCCAAAAACGCACTTCCCCATCCCAAGCCTACACCACCTAGTCGCTACATCTACGTCGTCATTTACTCCGAACGCGCCGGCCCCGTCACCACTCCCCTCCCGTACCACAAAGAAGTCATCGCCTTCACCACCGGCATATCCCTCACTCCCAAAAGTCTCAACGAAACGTACAACATGGCTGCACCAAGCGCTGCAGGAGTTCAAAGGGTCGAAATCGTCACGCTCTCCAGTCGCGCGAATCATGCGCAGACTATGTCGTTCGTGGTCAATACCATGTATGGACCACCGACAAAAGAGGAGCCGACTGGCGACCAACAGGTCTGGATCTGTGGATGGTCGGATCATCAGCAGGAGGCCGTGTGGATCATGGAGGAGACGATTAGGAGGGAAGAGGTGGGTAAGGGAAAGGGGTTGAGTACGTTGCAGCCCCAGTGGAAATGGGAGGAGGGACCTGACGGCTGGTTGAATAAGGCGATTTGGGAGACTGAGGCGGGAAATTTCTTGCAGTATGATGTGCTGAGGGTTGAGGTTCAAGGAGTGAAAAACATGGTTTTGGGGTGAGGGAATGTTTGGAACGGGGAGACAGATGCAACGCCCTAAGTACCAAGCACTTGGAGTTCTCAGAGACTAATCGCATGGACTTGGTAGATAGGAAAGGGACTGAGGTGGGAAAAAGAGTTTGACAGTCGTTTGTAGATGTCGAAAAGAAATAATAGCGTATATGCTGAAATGTCTCTCGCTGGGCAGTGATCAATGTATCAATCAACCGGTACTAGACTAGTCTGGAACACCATTAACTATACAAGTCAGGGAAGCAAGGCGTGAATGGTATGCAGGAAGACATTTATGTGCCGACCATACAGTAAAGAAACCCTAATGGGCAGGAAGCGACATTTGACGGATAATTCTGAGCCAAGGATATAAGAAAGTTTCAAAGGGAACGCGCACCTCCGCTTCTTGATGTGTGGTATGGCTTACCGCAATCGGCATTCGACCCACCATCCACGGGTCTCACCAGAAACTAGGCGACACAGCTCCACCAACACCATTTTGTACAGCCTGCTTGACAACTCATCGTTCTTGTTCCCATGACCTACTGGGCGCCGCCGTCTTATAACAAAAACCTCGGCGCCCAGTTCTCCTGCCATGAATAACTTGCAAGGCAGGTCCTCAGCCCGTAGATAGCTTCTCGGCGTAGGATTGGCGTTTCACCACGGACCCGTTGCACCTACGTCATGTCGCGTCAACAGCCAGGAACGCGGTGGCTGTCGCGTGCGCAAGTGGACGATGAACGATCGAGACCATGATCGTTTTCCCCTTAAGAGTCTTTCGTTAGTGCTTCTTTCTAAGGTTCTAAATCTTCGGTCTTTTTTCTACCACACATTCTAGTCAGCCGATCTTCAATCGTTGGTTTTTCAAAATATGGGCATTGACGCTTCTGAATTGCTTGTGCCATTCGCGGGCGCTATTCAGGCTTCGTTTTCTGTCTTGCTTACCATTGTGTTTGGAGTTGTTGCTGCACAATGCAATTTGTTATCGACTAATGCGGCCAAAGAGGTATCGAAACTATGCGTTCGCATGTTTTTGCCGGCGCTCTTGATCTACAAAATCGGTTCGAACTTACATCAGGGGACAGCAGTTCGTTATGTCCCATTATTGAGTAAGTTCTTGATCTGAGCAGAGATGCGAAGAAGTAGGCTAATTCGTCCAGTATGGTCAATTACCTACACACTCCTTTCCGTCCTGGTCGGCCGCATTCTGACCCGTGTATTCAAGCTGCCGAGCTGGGTAACACCAGCCATTGCTTTTAACAATACAACAAGTCTACCGCTTCTCCTCATCGAATCACTCAAGCAGACCCAGATCCTCCATGTCATACTTGTTGGAGGAGACACTGCGGCCGATGCACTTGATCGTGCAGAGTCCTACTTCTTGATCAATGCCATGGTCAGTAATTCGCTCACTTTTGCTTTGGGACCACGACTTCTCAAACCCGGTGATGAAGATGCGCCTGATGACCAGGAAGATTCACAGGAAGAAGAAAGTGAGGGGGGAGACGAAGGCACAGGCAATGGAAACGGTTATGGTGATATCGAACGTGGTCCGGATGGACTTATCAACGAACGCACCTCTCTCCTACCAGAACGCATCATCAAACCGACCAATCGCATCGAGAAGAAGGGCTACCTCAAAACACGCGACTGGTTCAACGGTCTCGGTCCAAAGATGCAAGAATTCATGGAAGTTGCGTGGCAATTCGCCAATGCGCCACTTCTTGGAGCCCTCGTCGGTGCAATCATTGGACTGACGCCGCCGCTTCACAGGCTTTTCTTCAACAAGAGCAATGACGGCGGGTACCTCAACGCTTGGTTGACCACGTCATTCAAGAATATCGGCGATCTATTCGCATCGACGCAAATCATCGTGGTCGGGGTAAAACTCAGCCAGAGTATGTTGCGCATGAAGCGAGGCGAGGATAGTGGAGAAGTTGCAAAGAAGAGTCTGGCACTGGTCACCTTCATACGCTTCATCATTTGGCCCATGTACGTGCCATTCTCGTCTCCATATAACAACACGGTCCACTAATGTCTTGCAGGATCAGCATTTCTCTCATATGGGCGCTCGCTTCGAAAACGAACCTTCTCGACGCCGATCCAATGCTATGGTTCGCAATGATGTTGATGCCCACGGGCCCGCCAGCCATGATTCTAGTCGCTCTCACGGATGTCACTGGCGCACCGGAGTCGATGAAGATGACAATCGCAAAATTCTTGACAATCAGCTACGCAATCACTCCGATGATATGCTTCGCCGTCGTGGGAAGTCTGAAGGCGACTGAGGCTGCAATCAGTCGGTAGACAAGTTATAGCTCATTTGGCAATAAATTGATATCCATCATTGCCATGTGCGCCGCGCTTTGACAGCCCGATGTGTCGAAGTTTCGATGTCGCGGGTACAAGCTTTCATGGAAGATGCCGAATTCCGAAACCTTAACCTGAAGGCCTCCAACGCCACCCCACGGATCTTCGACTAATTGTAGTGCTGACATGTTCGGGAGTGGAAATACGTCCTAGATAAACGACAACCCGGTGTATTTTCACACCATCGCATCACAACTCTGCCTTCACAAGACCTTTCCACCCTTCACCACCATCATCTTAGCCACGACTTCACCTGTCTCTTCAGCTTTCCCATAACCAAAGCAATCATGTTCATCGACAATATTGGCTTTAAAGACCACATGATCATTTCTTTCATTGCATCGACTATACGTACGATTGGCATGCTAGCGACAGGGTACAAGGACAGCGAGCATACCTGGAAGGAAGGAAGGTGTGTCTGGTCTGCGGCTAGTCTTTTAGCGATGGGCATATATGCTCTAGGTCGGCGTATGTTGAAGGCCAAAGAGAACGTGGCGCTGGTGGACGAGAACATCGCTTGGGGAAAAGTGGAGGGCGTGATTGGGGAAGAGAAGGTGTAGATTTGGTGAGCGTTATTCGGCTTCATAGAATCTCCGATCTGGCGAGCAAGCCAGCGGAATGACCCGATAATTTGTCGCAAACACGCACGGCAAAGAAGGTTTGAGGAAGATGAAACAGATGCTGTTCGATGCGTAAAGATGAAAGTCATGCTCTATGTGTATATATTCTTCTAAATGCAATCATGCAATCATATCCACATAGCTGCCACAATACAACTCAGCACACGAGTAACATCACCACTTGAAACTCTCTTCAAGATACTCCACACCCCTGTACCCTCTCGCAAGCATCTCAACACTCGCTTTCCGCGCTTCATCAGCCATACTCGCGGGTCCACACGCAACAATAGTGAGACTGCGTTGTCCAGCGTCTTCTGCCGCTTGCTCTACTGTGCCAGATACGTCTGGCCGTTGAGTCACAATCCTCACACTTTTGACATCTTCGCCCAAGACCTCGCTCTCAACCTCTTTATCTTGCGTGATGTGCACTTCCATGTACACTCGTTCGTCGCCGAGCAGGCCTGCAAAGTCGCGCAACACCGAATTTAGGAACGCATGTTCGCGCACAGCCCAAACTATTTTGATGGATTCGGTGCGGGATGCGGAAGAGAGCAGGCGTGAGATGTGGGAGAGAGGCACGGCGATTCCGGTACCACCAACTATGAAAAGTACGTTCGGCGAATGGTAGAGTGGTTCGGAGTGGCCGTATGGTCCTTCTATGAGCACTCGCAGTTTCTTGGGGTGCAACAGGCAGTGCGATTTGAGACGTGAAGTGAAGCCGTCATATGGGCGAACGAGGAAGACGAGGTTCAATGGCGATTTTTTGGTGTTTGGTACAAGGAGCGAATCGGATTCCCTTGATTCCTCTGAGAATGTCCGATGGTGCGAAGGTCGAGAAGAAAGGGGTGAAGTTGGTACTGGAGAGGAGTGGGCGATCTCGGAGGATGTGTAGGCGAGAGTGAAAGGGTGACTCTGATGCGCATAAAGTATATCGTTCAGGACGTGGACATAAAAGTATGTCCCTGGCTGAGGCTCCAACAAGTTCTTGCTGCCATCGACATCCATGCGCACTATATTGGAAGCCGGATCGTAGCTTACGGTCGCTTTTGTGTTCCAGAAGTGACGGTTGAAAGCCACGATCCTTCCAACGCGGAATACGCGATCCAAAATCCAGATGGCGAGGCAGGGCCATATAAAAACATTGTAATCGCCTCTTTTGAAGATCTCGACATGGTAGTACATCGTCCAGAGTGCGACGATGGAGAGGACAATGTGTGTCACAAGGAAGATCTCGTAATGAGATCGACGAATGCCGTACAAAGAGAACAGCAACAGGGCACACATAGCAACTGTCGATAGCTCACCATTCCAGAAGTAGTGTTTCTCCCAGTACTCAAGGAATCCAGACCACCCGCTGTCCTTCAAAATCATGTAGGTATAACCGAGACTGTGGACAACAGCCTGTGCTGTTGCTACTCTCGCAACCCAGCGATGGAATGCGTTGTATGTGCCGAAGCCCCATCCGGTCATCCAAATCAGCGCATCATTGCGCATACCAAATAGCCACACCAGAGGGAAATTGGCGAGTGATATGACGCCTGTGCGATCGGAAACATAGCGAGACAATTGCCCCGCCTTCTCAGGCCAGTAGAGATTGCCGTCCGTGAGCTGATAGGAACAGATCGAAAGCCAGAAGTTCAACATAACAAAGGCACATATAGTAAGACTTTGAAGTCGTGGGGGGATAGTACACCAGCCGTAGGGTTGAGAGCAGCGATCGCCAAAGGCGGCGGGGATCGTGATATGGCGTTTAATCCAGGCTTTTGGTCGACCAACCATAGATCTTCTCTTAACGCTGCCAGACCTCGTGAAGCTCGCAGCGGCTGACTCAGACTTCTCGTGGGTGATATATCTGGCGAACAGAGACGTGAGGCGTGTACTGGTTCCGAAGGTCACGATTGCAATCCAGAAGTAGTACATATACCAGCTACCACGATCAGTACAGTCTCCATGGCATTCGCTGGCCAGCTTACCCATATGTGAGGTGAAGATTGTATTGACGGTCTGCAGCATCCTACCACATGCGTTCAGCAAAAGTCTCTGACCTTGGTCGTTTCTTTTGTTCCTTACCATAGTTGTATAAGCTCGATTCATGAGATTCGCTGCCGGAAGCATGACTGCATTCAATGGTGGAGATGACTTCAACTCGTAATAATCCAGTCTCTCGAGGCTCGTTCTGTCATCTCCTGGCCAATGAGAGAGAACGTCGCGCAAGTCTGGCAGCCTCACACCCGCGTGCTCATCGCACCAAGGCCGTTGTTCTTCGATCCATCTCTCGCTTGAATCATCACTCTCACAGTACTCGTCAAAACATAGATACAGAGACGTGATACGGAGCTGACTCCGACACGACCGCACTTTCGGTGACAGCCATGGGTCCGTATCGTTGAAAGTCGCGTAGTTAAGGGTAAAGTCGCATGCTGCGGGACAAAACTTGCCCGCATAAAGCGCGCTCGTCACATGTAGGAGTGCGACGTAGGATAAAAGACCAGAAGGAATGCGCATGGGTGCGACGCGTGGTACGAGGAGTGGTGGTGCAAGATACGGAGATGAACGGCATGTATCGCGGGGAACTTTGATCTGATAACGACATGCACGGGCCACGACATCAGCTGCTTCATCCTTCTGCGTGCATCCTTGTCCAGCTGCCACCAGTCGCTTGTTAGCTCAAATCTTGTCGGCTTCGACAATCATAACAACTCTGCGCTCATTGCGGTGTGTGTCTAGGCTTTAGGCCGCCACAAACACCAAGAACCCCAACAGTCCCAAGGTCTTCACGACGCCCCCACGTCGCCACGATGCGAAGCACATCTGGGACCACTTTCTTCTCCTTGCCCACGGAACTGAGACTACAGATCGCTGTATATGCACTCGAGCAGAGTGATGATGTTGGTATCCTTCCGCCCCACGATCAAGTACGCATAGATCCGGCATATGATGCTGCCACCAATCTAGCCATTCTCCTGGTTTGTCGCGAGTTTCATCGAGACTTTGGCACTGTAGCATACCAGATGACTAGATTCATTTTAGCAGGCAATAGACTGCACACCTTCTCTCTAATATCGGACATAAAGCTGCGAAATGTGCGGAAGGTTGTTGTCGAGGCGGACTGGCTGCAAATCGAGACTTGGCAAACCTTTCCATTCAACCAGGACTGCGTGGTGTTGGAAGAGCTATGTGTTGTTCCCATCACTGGTGGCGATTACATTCGTCCTGTTATCGGCCTTCTCCGACGCTTGCAAAACGTTGAGAGAATACGGATCTTCCCTTGGAACGCAGAATGCCGCCTCACGTATGGACGACTAGTCGGAGCGATGTACAAAGACGACCATTACCATCGATACGATGCGGACAATGCTCCTGTCGTAGAAAATACTTGGTGGGAACCTTACTTCAACTCGCACGACATATCCCTTGACTTCGTAAAATGTGAAGCCGAACCCGTGATGGCTGAGGAAGACTACATGGTCATGATGAAGCCTAAGATAGATGAAATCATGGATTGGATGGACAGGTGGAGTACTCTGCCAGCAAGCAGAATTAATGCATAATTTAGCTGCACTGGAATAGATACGGCGTAATTGTGGCGCCCACGTCGCACCAAGATTGTTTGCTCAGTTTTGGCGCACGTGCCACATCCACATTCACCATCACTTCAAGGCCGTTTGCTACTGGGCCGACGTTTAACCGACAGTCCTCTCACATTGGGCCGCGCTGCTTAACCTGAACGATACCACAACCGCCTCGCACCATAAATTGTGCCGTCTCAACCACATCGCGGTCATGTCTGAAACCTGGCCCCCGCCGCCCGCCGTAGAGGATGTCTCTGAGGTTGCTTCCGATGCTGATGAATACGAAGGAATGCCCGGACTCGAACAAGCTGAAGCTCCGCAAGCAGAAGCAGTACCTCACTCTGGCACACCAACGATGCCCTCAACACAGCCTGTACAGGGCAGCCAAGACACTCCAGGTGTTCCCACTCTCACGTTGCCCATACACTGGGGCCCACCACCTGCAGGAGTCTCGCCTGAGTCCCTCATAAGCTACTATACTGCTGGCGGTCTCACCCAAGAGGCTCTCAATTCGGTGCCACCGCCTCCAGTCTACATGATCAATCAACAGATCAGTGCTGCGGCTCTACTACCACCGGGCTTCACCATCGAAGTTAGTCCATTCCAACAAGCGAACTCCGGCGCCAGTCCTACCATGCCCGCTTGGATTCCATCTAACTTCTCCGCAATCTTCGCTGGATTGTCCGGTCCCGCCGCTGGACAACAAGCTGAGGATGCGTCGGAGAATGTTCCTGAGGATGCTGATGAGGACAACGACGATGAAATGCCACCGCTAGAGAATCAGGACCCACCGACTGCGCACCCTCCTGTGGGTTTCCATGCAAACATGATGGCAACTTTTGCGGAGTTCATGGCTACTTTGGGTGGGCCTCACGACCAGCCTTTCCCGACCCCCACAAATGGACCAGCTCCGCCGGCAAGCTCTCACGAGATACCTGGAGGCCTCTTGTCGATCCTTCAGCACGGCGTTTTGAACTCGAGTGTAGCGCCTGCGACTGATCTCACTGGAACGCCACAGAATGGTGCGACCAGCGCCGGGCCTGCTCTGCTTCCTATGTTTCCTATGCATGTGAGCTTCATAGTCAGTAATGAGGCTGTCTTCAACCAAGAAGCCGCACTTCATTCCGGCAGTTTCACCGCAAACAGTCCAGAAGAGCTTGCTGCAGAGACAGCTGCTGCTGGGGCTGATATTATGGATCCTACGACTGGCGAAGTGTACCCTGAACTACACACCCATTTCTGGCCGAGCGGTGGCCCCTCTCCAAATAGTTTTTTCAGCATGGCGGTAGGCTCTTTTGCATTTCCCCCAACCGCAGAGTTTCTCACTCCAGTGGGATTCACGATGACCAACGTGTCATTGGCTAACGGTTCTGCAATGCTCGGGCCTTTGGGGATGGCACTCGGGTCAAATTCGCTACATCACCTCCATACAGCTGCACGCCCACAGTTCGATGCTGTCGCCTTCGTCGAGACCCTAGACCGAGTGGACATCCCTGATATCCCCGCAGAAGACATGCGCTGCCCATACTGTTGGCTTCCGTTCGGCACCACCGATGAGGACGACCCATCCTTCGTCTTCACGCCCGACCCAGATGACCCACCGGAGATCGCAGCACGTCATATCGCATTCCGTGAGCTGCCATTCTGCGCTAATAGGGCAAACAACGACCCCGTACGCACACCTTGTGGTCACTTGTTCGGTCGTGGCTGTCTCGTCGAGACTTTGGAGAAGGTGGATACGCTATGCCCGACCTGCAGGAAAGAGCTGCGCCCAAAACCTGAGATCCCAAATTTGCTGGATTGAAGACGGGATCAAGGTCCTGAAGCCCACGCAATACTATATGCAAACTGTTACGAGCACATTTCGACGCAATGGAGACATTGGACAACAAGACATGCTGAAGATCAATGAGGGTCAGGAATGGTATGGACACTGGTTCAAGTAAGGCTTCTTTAGAAGTTACAGGTATCTCGCTGCCACGCCTTGTATATTAATCCGGCCTTGCGTGGAGCCTTTCAGCTTAGCACCTTCCAGCCTCGAATAAAAAGATTAACATCATTCACTTGCATGATCATGCACGAGAGAGACACATGAAGCGTGAAATGAACTAGTAGAAATGCTCACTCTAGGATGACACTACGTAGGAAATCTAGGAAAACTAACGCCATCGACCATCACAATCAGTACACTGCAAGCACCAACCACCTCAGCAACCCCACACCATCCTGAACCCCTGTACCGGCCAGGCAGGTGGTGCGACCTCAGTGAAGTTCCAATAGTTCGGCGCTCCACCTTTGCTATCGTATGCCATGCCCATCTGAAACGTCATCGTCTCATTGCATCTCGTCTCATTGATCGCCGCAACGCCTCCCACCGACCGTGTCCTCTCAATTGCCTCAGGCTGGCCATTGACCTGGCCGAACAGCGCTGCGTTGATACCATTGCCAACGTACTGCTTCCACGTCGATATAGTCTCGGTGTCGCGGTCGACTTGGTAGACGTTGAAGGTCGGGTTGTAGCCTTGGATGAACATCTGGTCTGGTGCCGGGAAGATGAACTCGAGACGGCAGGTTATGTTGGTGTTGGCGGACGGCAGGCCAGTGAACTGCACACGTGTGGCGATCTCGCCTTGCTCGGCTACTTCGCGGCGGAGCATGAAGAGATCAACTGCGTCGTGTAGCCGCGACGTGTTGTAGTCTGGGTAGCGTTCGTTGAGCACGGTCAGGTCGGTTGGGAATATGTCGTTGCAGTGGTATTCGACTGTTCCGTTGGGCGCTGTGTCATTGGTAGGAGCAGTTGAGTTGGGGAATGGATATGGGATTGTTGGAATTGTGAGGCCGCTCGAGAGAAAAAAGGCAGCCAGAAGTGGAGTGATGGCGGTGAGCATGGGTAATGAGTTGATGGCCTTATCGCGATAGCTTTGGAATGTGAGAAGGTTTAACTGATTAAAGTGGTAGGATTGATAGGATGATAGGTCGCGGATGTTTCAGTCTTCTAGGTCTTTGAGATGTTGTAGTGATGGACGATTGGGTCTAAGGCGAGGTAACTAGTCTTCCATGAGCATGGGCTGATGTTGGTAGCTGGCTATTACTCAATCGATTGATGTACGCGTGGCATGTTCGTGTCATGTTGACGTGGCAAGCACGATACGCTGGAGAAAGTGCACATCTTCGTGATTGCTGAGCTACATCGCAACTTCCTTTGCCATGTCCCGTCACAACTATCAACGACTTTCAAACTACAGATTATTTCAACAGACAGCTTTCGAACTAATGAACGCCACAGATCATGAAAGCGGAGCTTTAGCTCGGGCTGTCGTAGAGTATACGGGTCGAACTGTACAGGCTTCGCAATATGGCGCGACATTGAGCGAATGCTCTAGTGACGAGGCATCCTGATCAGCATCTATCGGGCAAGTAATGTCGTTATTCCGCAGCAAGATGAACTACCTCGTTAGCTGTGAGCGATAAGTGGGTGAGACATTTTTAGCGATTACGGTTCTAAAATCACAGCACAAAATTGACACAGCAAGACAACTACACAACTTTGACATCACTTGATACGTTGAGTTTTGTGCAACTGTATGCGTTATGAACTTCAGAAAACTCTAGTTCTTTCATTTGGTGAGTGATTCAGTGTGCCGTGGGGCAATGTTCTCTTTGCAAGGCGACTATCACCAGTTTTGCCATCACCGTTTGACTTTCTTATTAGCTCTAGCGTCTTATGTAATTTTGACCTTGTCTCAAAATGTCTCTCGCAACTGTATATTTATACCCGCTTGTCTCCCTGGATGATGCCCGTTCAAGCTATCTATTGCAACCCAGTCGACCATCGAATACTTACATCGTCGACTCATTTCAAACTCTCCATTGCCGTAATGCCAAACAGATCCGCTTTGCAACCCCGAACATCACGTCTCGCAGCCACAATAGACAGTCACGCCCGACCCGAGTCGAGGTTCGACGCGTTCCTCAACTGCGACGTGCGTCAAATCATGTATGACTTTATGAGATCCAATTTTCCACCTTTTGGTAACAATAACTCATACATCGGCTATGCTTTGAGCTGTACTTCTGCGCATCACTAGATCCGTACAGTGTCTTGCAAGTAATATGCCAAGTACACTCGTGCCCTCGAAGCAGAGTTTTCTCCAAGACTAGCTTCGTATGCCGCATCCCACAAGCGATGAAGGACACAGTGCGGCCACTTTTCATGTCTCTGGTTGCAGAGATACCCGTGGTCTCCATCAATAAGATTGCGTCTCAGTTGTGCACTGATGAAGTCATCATCAACATCTTCTTAATGTTTTATCCAGTGTTCCTGCGACCGTTCGTTTGTGTCACTATCTTGGTCAAGGACAGCCCTGGTTCTCGAAGCTTGTCTCACGATATGTAGAGACTTGCCTAAAAGGGCACCTCCTTTGGATTTCTCGCTATGCAAGAGCTAGTTCGAATGGTCAACAACGCAACTTACCGCAATCAGTCTCAGTTTGACCCCACGTTCCGCCGTGTTCCGTGTCATCGCCAGTCATTCTGCGCATCACGAAATGGATTGTTAGGCTAAGCATTGTTCTTCAAATAAATGAGGCTAGAACTGAGGCGCCTCATTAGTATCACCTATCAAGGTAAAGGATGTTTCAATTGGAGCGCAAGCAAGTATCTCGTATTTGATAAACGTGTTTTAATTCTCATTACACATTCACTATGTCGCAACGCCTGGTGCCTCATGGGCTCGTCACAACTTACTGTCAGGAATCTGTCCGTCAAGGTCAACAATAGTTCTTTTCCAGAAAAGTATTCGTCATGCGTTTCAGGGAAAGGTTAATCAGACATCCAAGGAAGGTATTCGCGCTCATTGTCCATCAGGTTCAATCGATGGCTAGCGTGGAAACTGCGAATGTGGAAATGTTTCATCATATAAAGAGATGAGAAAGATGATGCTGAAGGGTGACTTACAGTGAGCTAATTGCGGTAGGTGCTAGCTACATACAGCACAAAATAAATGCTCTTGGCCGTGAGAATAACAATGATGGAGAGTAAGCAGCACGCGAAGTTTTATAACGGGCCCGGGCGGACCCTGGAAGCTTTGGCCGTGCGCTAGCCTTTCTCAGCTCAGCACACGGACTCTCCCATGTCTCCCATGGCAACCTCAGCAACACCTCAGCATTGACATTGTCAGTACATGGCTTCTGGATTATCAGGTCTTCCAAGCATAGGATCTTTGAAAGAGTTCATCTCATTACATCTTATTGATATTTGGGGTTTGCAAGACGCAATCTACAACTCGACGACAATTTTGCCGAAGCTGACGCCCTTCTTCAGCGCATCGCACGCCTTCTGCACAGACTCCAGTCCACTTCCCACGACGATTGGGGGAGGTAGCGCTTTCAAAGCACCAGCCTGCAATGCCTCGGGAACAAATTTGGCCCATATGGCATCGCCAACGTACTTGTCTTCAAGAGCAACACTAGGCGCAAGCACCGATGTACCCTGGATGCCTTCGGGCAAGCCTTCAACTACAGGTATGACTGATCCGTAACGTCCACCGAGCTTCTTGTAGATGGGCGCCCAGGCTTTGGTCGAATCTGAACTGCCAATGCAGTCGCAGACACCAGCAAATTCAGTACCCTCAAGGGCAGCGATAATATCCTCAGTCGCGCTCGAGGAGTTGTAGTCCACGGCGACAGCTGCACCAAGATCCTTGATATTGCCGAGGTTGTGCTTGCTGGCTACACTGACGACTTTGTGGCCTGCAGCAGCGGCAAGCTGGATTGCTGTCGCGCCAACACTGCTTGAGCCACCCCATACGAGAACGGACTTGCCGGATGCAGATGGCTTTGATGCGCTGGTAGGCATCGACAACGCAAGGGTCTCCTTTTTGAAGAGACAAGCTGCTGCGGTGGAGATCGCGAGTGGTAGAACGGTGGCTGACTTGAAGTCGAGACTAGCTGGAATCTTCTGGACAACGAGCGCGTTGCACTTTGTGTATAGCTGGAAGCCACCCTCAGGCGGATCATTTGTGGAAAGAGAGAAAGCTTGTCTGATGAAGTCAGCACATGAATCTATGGTGATTGCAGAGTCGTGGAAACATACGCAAGAACGCGGTCGCCTTTCTTTACGTGGGTGACACCTTCCCCAACTTCGTGGACTTCACCTGCAAGATCGACACCAAGGACGTTGGGGTACTTCTGCAGGAAATAACCGTATTCTTGAATCTTCCCTGATCATTGTCAGTTGCTTCGTGAAGACTGCCTCCGTGTAAATCTACGTACAGTCGACGGGATTCACAGCGATAGCCTTATTCTTGATGACGACTTGGCCTTTGGCCGCTGTAGGCATGGGAGCTTCTTTGATCTGGAAGGGGTTGGCCTTCGGCTCAGTGATCCATGCTGCTTGGTTCGCCATGCTGATTCCGGTATTTTGTTAGACGATGATGAGAGGATGTACGGAATGTAAAGATGGCTTGCTGAAATTGTAGGAACAAGGAATTCTGAAGCGTCTTTAAGACGCTCGCGACATACGTCGGTCCGAATTCCCTAGCGTAGGTTAGTATGGAACCCGAGAACCCCGCCACCTATGACGATTTGTAACGTTCGCTAGTGTTCGGTTCGATTCTTTGCTTCATGGAACATCATACCGCAGCCTCACGAGCGGGATGGAATGAAAAGAGACGCAAGCATGTCGACAATTCAGTGACGCGAGAAACGAGTTGAACAACGGTCCTACGAAACGACCCTTATGCATGCAACGAGCTTCTATTGCAATGCAATGGTCCAAATCACTTGCGTTGGCCGCTCTGAAGCATACAATCAAATTACTGAATTGAACAAGCCAAGCAGTGCCTGTCATAACGGATTCACTGACAAACGTGATTGGGACATGTCACCAAGTGGATTAGTAAATGCTCGGACTGCCCCCACTATCCACGGACGAATTTTCCCTCCGAATGATCCAGGCCCTGGATGACTAGGGAAAGAAATGCACGAACAGGATCGCTGGAGAACACTCGAGGCCATGTACGAAAAAGCAAATGCACCCGCCTCTCGACTTTTTCAACCCTGGAACATTTCCAGCGCTATGAAAGGATTCAAGCGAC
>Ga0265780_10005987_pt1 | contig 15235 bp, 18 predicted proteins | sample P1T30metagenome_FD_192432 | JGI IMG/M metagenome (GOLD analysis project Ga0265780, IMG submission 192432) | Plant litter microbial communities from East Loma Ridge, Irvine, California - P1 T30 | ecosystem: Environmental > Terrestrial > Plant litter > Unclassified | place: USA: California... | reverse complement strand
TTCCGATCTAATTCCTATTCCTTTATCCAAAAATCCAACAGAACAACAAAAAATCGCCGATTGTCTTTCTTCATTAGATGAATTAATAACCGCTCACACTAGTAAATTAGAAATTTTAAAAACCTACAAAAAAGGATTAATGCAAAACCTTTTTCCTGATCCATCGACAAGCTCAGAAGGAGAAAAAGTGCCGAAGTTGAGGTTTAATGAGTTTGAGAAAGATGCAGATTGGAAAGAAAAGGAATTAAGTGAGTTGGGTGATTTGATAAATGGACTTACATATAGTCCTAATGATGTAAGAGAGAAAGGTTTGTTGGTTTTGCGTTCATCAAACATTCAAAACGGCCTAATTGATTTAAAAGATTGTGTTTATGTTAGAGAAGATATAAAAGGAGCTAACCCAACAAAATTTAATGATATTTTAGTCTGTGTGAGAAATGGTTCGAAAAATCTAATTGGAAAAAATGCAATTATTCCAAAAGAGATTCCACGAGCAACACACGGAGCTTTTATGACAGTTTTCAGAGCAAAAATTCCTGAGTTTGTATTTCAACTATTTCAAACAGATTTTTACGATAAACAGGTTCAGGCTGATTTAGGAGCTACCATAAATTCAATAAATGGAAAAAACTTTATAAAATACAAATTTCCAGTCCCTGAAAATCCAAAAGAACAACAAAAAATAGCCGACACGCTTTCTTCTCTAGATAATTTAATCAAAGAACAATCAAACAAAATCGAACAATTAAAATCGCACAAAAAAGGATTGATGCAAGGGTTGTTTCCTAGAATTTAAAATAGACTATGAGTACATTAAATGAAATAGCCCAAGAATTAAAAGATACCAAGGAAAAAATCATTCTAGTTTATGCGTTCAATGCAACTGGTAAAACACGCTTGTCTGTTGAGTATAAAAACATCACAAAGAATGCGAATGATGGAAACCATACAGGAGTATATTATAATGCCTTTAGTGAAGACTTGTTTGTATGGGACAATGACGAACCAAATAATAACCAAAATATAAAGTTAGATGTTGTACCAAGTTCATTAAATAAATTCCATTCCTTATTACTTGATACTGATATTTTAGAAGAAACATTGGCTTTGTATCACCCTAGATATAAATTCAATTTAAACCTTTTTGAAGGCGACGATAGAGAAAAAGGTGTTCATTCTATTACTTTTTATGTGGATGATGAAAATACCAATCCCATAAAAATATCTCGAGGCGAAGAAAGAATCTTTATCTGGTGTTTTTTTATAGCCTTATTTGAGACCGAATCTTGGACTGGCGTGCAGGATGCTCATTTTTTCATTGATGATCCTGTTTCAAGCATGGATGATCACAATATTTTTCTAACTGCGGAATCTATTACAAAGTTGATTGATGATACATTCCCAAAAAAGCAAATAATAGTCACCACTCATCACATAGGCTTGTTTTCTATATTATTTGATAGATTAAGTAAAGGAGAAAAAAGCGATAAATATAAGAAGAACTCGAAATTCTTTATGCTTAAAAAGCTTAAAAATGAACTGGAATTAAAACCCTTTAGTAAAGAAGTATTTCTTTTTCATTTGCATCTTTTGCAAGTACTATCAGACGCGAAAACAAGTAATGAACTGTATACTTATCATTTTGTTCTCTTACGGCAATTATTAGAAAACATTACTTCATTCATTGGTACAAGTCAAATAAAAATGCTGTTGCAAGAAATAAACGTAGAGAAACCAGAAGATACGATAATGATGATCAATTCTTTATCTCATAAGAGAGTTTTCACTCCCACTATAAGTGAGATGAATGAAGATGAAACCACAGTATTTAATGAAGTGTATGATAAACTTCTTGTTAAATACAATTTCAAATTTTAACTGAATGACACAGAAAGAACAACAACAGTTGGGTAAAACCCTTTGGGACATAGCCGATAATCTACGAGGAGCAATGAATGCCGACGATTTTCGGGATTATATGTTATCGTTTCTTTTTCTAAGATATCTATCTTCTAACTATGAAGAATCTGCAAAAAAGGAATTAGGAAGAGATTACCCTGATAATACACCGGTAGAAGTAATGTCAAAATTAAAGGTAAAAACACCTTTAGAAATTTGGTATAATGAAAATCCTAACGATATAGAAGCTTTCGAAAAACAAATGCGTAGAAAAGTGCATTATGTGATCAAACCTAAACATCTTTGGAATAGCATTGCCGAATTAGCTCGTACTCAAAACAATGAGTTATTAGAAACTCTACAGGAAGGGTTTAAATACATCGAAAACGAATCGTTTGAAAGTGCTTTTCAAGGCCTGTTTTCTGAAATCAATCTAAACTCAGAAAAATTAGGTAAAACACATCCAGACCGAAATGCTAAACTCTGCGTGATCATTCAAAAGATTGCAGAGGGCATTAAAGATTTCTCGACAGATTCAGATACTTTAGGAGATGCTTATGAATATTTAATTGGTCAGTTTGCAGCAGGTTCTGGTAAAAAAGCAGGAGAGTTTTATACGCCACAGCAGATATCTTCTATCCTTTCAGAAATTGTAACCTTAGACAGCCAAGACCCAACAACAGGGCCAAAACCAAGGCTGGAGAAGGTTCTGGATTTTGCAAGCGGTTCGGGATCATTGTTACTAAATGTGCGAAAACGCATTAAAGATAATGGTGGCACAGTGGGAAAAATATACGGTCAAGAAAAAAATATTACCACTTACAACTTAGCCCGTATGAATATGCTTTTGCACGGTATGAAAGATACCGAGTTTGAGATTTTCCACGGCGATACTTTACTCAACCAATGGGATGAATTAAACGAAATGAATCCTGCCAAAAAAACTGAGTTCGACGCAATTGTAGCGAATCCTCCTTTTAGTTTACGTTGGGAACCTAACGAAACTATGGCAGAGGATTTCCGTTTCAAAAGTTATGGCTTAGCACCAAAATCAGCAGCAGATTTTGCTTTCTTATTACATGGTTTTCATTTCTTGAGCCAAAGCGGAACGATGGCTATTATTTTGCCTCACGGTGTTTTATTCCGTGGTGGAGCAGAAGAAAAAATCAGAAGAAAATTAATACAAGACAATCACATTGATACTATTATTGGGTTACCCCCTAATTTATTTTATTCAACAGGAATTCCTGTTTCTATCTTAATTCTCAAAAGATGCAAAAGATATGACGATGTACTGTTCATCAATGCCAGTGACCATTTTGAAAAAGGGAAACGTCAAAATACTCTCAGCGAAGAACATTTTGAAAAAATAATCGACACTTACAAATACAGAAATGAAGTACCCAGATACTCGAAAAGAGTATCAATAGAGGAAATCGAAAATCATGAATATAATCTAAATATATCACGTTATGTAAACACATCTATTGAAGGAGAAAAAATTGATTTAAGAGAAGTTAATTTAAAGATGTTAGAAATTAATAGAAATATCGTTAACGCCACTGATAAACATAATGAATTCTTAAAAGAGTTAGGATTACCCATAATTTGATTATAAGCATCCGAGCACGTATAAGCCAGGGGTCTTGATTGAGTCTCCTGGCTCTTGCTCTTTTAAAGTTTCCTTTTGGTGGTTTCTCTTTTAAGGACTGGGTTATGCGTGGGTTATTGGCCATGTCCTACTAAAATACAAGATTTAGCATTCTATTGAATGACTATAATATCATCCTTATCAGTTGTAAAGTGAAGCGAAAGCTTTTCCGCTCGGGCCTTCCAGTCATGCTTATAACCCATTGATGCAAATCGTAACTTATCACGGCCATAACGGTTATTCATAGCATCTAAAACTTCTGTTAGCTTTGCATTCCGTTCTGTGTTTGGATTATCAAAGAGGTTACTTTGTATTGCGCCAATAGGCACTAAACGGGAAAGAAAAACGCCTATCCTTTTATAATTAAATCCTTTTCGGTAAATTTTCATTAAAAGCTTATTTGCTTCGTCTTTCAAAACGTGGGTATGGTAAGTAGCAACGGGTAATTCTACTTCTATGCCTTTATAATACTGAGGTTCGTCCGTGGCAAATGGGTTTGTATGTATAAATATAAATAAGTGCTTACAAGCTAAATTTTGCGCCCGTAGCTTATCGCAACACCTTGATAAATAAACTTCCATTGCTTCCTGCAATTTAATCTGTTCGGTTACTTTAATACCGAAACCTTTTGCGCTGCCGATGCCTTTTTTGTTAGGCACTTCGTATTCAAAATCAATTTTATGATGCCCGTTAAGTTCACACCATAATCGATAGCCTACGATAGTCATTAATTCGTTTACTTTCTCACCAGGCATCATAGAAAAATCGTAAGCGGTTTCAATTCCCATAGCCAATAGCTTTGCTTCATACTTACCGCCAATACCCCAAACATCCCCTACTGGGAGCCACTTCAACAAACGTATCCTGTCTTCATTATCCTTAATTCTGTAAAATCCGTTTGGCGTTTCCTTTTTGGCATACTTCGTTGCCGTTTTTGCCAAAGCTTTAGTTTGGCCGATGCCAACACTTACAGGTATCCCCGTATATTGAAGTATCCTGTTTTTAGCATCCATTACGTAACTATCCAAATCGATATATTTGTGTCGATATAGATTTGCGAAAGCTTCATCAATAGAGTAAAATTCCATATCAGGGGTATACTGCCCGAACACTTCCATTACACGACTGCTCATATCTCCATACAGGGTATAATTGGAAGAAAGGGCTTTCAATCCATGATGGCCGTAAAGCGCCATTATCCTTTTAATGTTATCCCCTCTTTTAATGCCCAGTGCTTTTGCTTCTTTGCTTAAGGCAACTACTGTATGATCGCCATTACTTAGGATAACAACAGGTTTGCCGATTAGGGAGGGGTTAAAAACCCTTTCTGACGATACATAAAAAGCATCACAATCAGCATGAACAATCATATGACTTTTCGTATTTGTCCGTACTTGCTTTTTACAGAAGATCGGGGGTCTTTGATTATTTTGCTTACTACCCCCCAAACAATCAGATTATCAGGTTCTAAAACTTCAACTGGTGGGTAATTGGGGTTTTCAGAAATAAAAAAAATCTGATTCCGCTCTTTAAAAATTTTTTTAGCCGTAAACCCTCCATCATAGGCCATAACTATAATATCATTATTCAATGGTCTAAGTGACCTATCAATAACAAGGACATCATTTTCAAATATGCCGATTCCCTCTAAAGACGAACCTATTGCCCTACCAAAAAATGTAGCGGTGGGATTACTGGTAAAAAAATCAGTGATCGATAATCGGACTTCGAGACTATCTGTAGCAGGTGAAGGGAAACCGCACGCTATTCCAGGCGCAATAAAATAGCTGATTTCCCCATCCTTATAATCAGCTACACTTTCTTTTGAAACCACTAAATGACCTTCCATAAAATCAAAGGTAAAAGAAATGCTAAATAAATTAGCATTTAAAATATTTGAACATCTTTTTAGAGGGGTGAATAATACTATCAAAAAGTATCTCCGGAAGATCTCTAGGAACAAAGAAATGATATCAAATTCAAACTACTTGAATCTTTGCAGGAAACACAACTGCTATCATAATAGCAAGCTGCGCCTGGCGGCCATTAAAATAATTGCTATCATTTTAAGCAGTGCAAAAGGCTGTTCTGAGGAGACTTATAAAAATCCATCCAAATTCTTGGCTTAATCTCCTATTTAAAAAGGTAAATCATCATCATCCGGTGGATTTTGTACTGCTGAATTTTTTACTGGTGGATTTCTCTCAACGGCTTCTTTGATGGCTATTAAAGCAAAATCTGGTAAATCTAAAATGTATTCGCTAATATCAGGTTTGATTTGCACTTCTTTGGCATTGTTGGAGCTTGTCAATGCTGATACTTCGGTATAACCTCTCAAATCGAATTTTCTGATAGTTTGTTCATATTCATCTGAAAGGCGGTGATTTAAGTCAACGATATCCTCCCAATCATTGATGTACCCAATTTCGTGTGATGATTGCCAGCCAATACCTAATTTTATTCTAGACCTTTCAATAATGTAATGAAGCAATAAAAGTTCCGAATCTGAAAGTTTTTTATTGGCAATTTCATTTAAAAACTTCTGATATAACTTAGGAAGTGTAGCATCTGATAATATGGGGTCTATCAATTTTTCTTTTAATTCAGATGCATCAGCCATTGTTTTTTCTATTACTGTTTTATTGCTAACAGCTTGAGTGATAATTTCAGGTTTAGCTACTTTTTGAACTGTAATTGGTTTCAGATTACCAGCCGATGCATTAATTTCAGCTAAGAACTTTTGGATGCGTTGACTGAAAATTGCAAATTTATCTGTAATTGAAAAATGGGTTTTAAGGTGCTGACAAAACTCTATAAGCCTATCATGATCATTAATGAAGAATCCCATTTCTCTTGGGTCTATAGCTCCACTTTGAAATGCCTTTCCATTCAGATCGAACCCAGGAAGAAATATTGCCGCATGTTCATGTTCGACCACCCATGCAGCCCCCATTTCATTTAGACAAGCGATGCTATTATAATATTCCTCCGATAAAAGGTAAATGACAAAACATTTCTCACTAATCTGAGATTTAAGCCAATGAAAAATATTTTTTCCAATTGGTATGCCGTATGCAGGATTACTTGTATAAACAATTTCATCCTGTCGAACACCAAGACCTGTTAGGAGCTCAACTAGCGCATCCCCATATAATTTGTTAGCGCTTGCGTGAGATATAAATATTTTCATTGTTGCTTTTTCTGTTTGACTATTATCTTGCTTTTCTTAATTATTGCCTCCATAAATACTATTAGAAGCTTTAACTCCACCCTCTTTAGAATCGGGTTTTTTTATCAATTCATCTACCCAAGAGGTTTTTGCAAACCAAGAATAACCTGCTGGAGTTAATTTATAAACAGGCCCACTACCAAATCCCTTATTAGAAATTTTAATTTGATTTTCTCCTTCTAAGAATAGAATTGACGCATTCACCTCATCTAAAGTTAGACTGTTCTCGGTGGCTACATCATTAACCCCTATCATTTCATTTTTTTGATATGCTTTATAATAGGATCTGTATACTATATCAACTATTTCAATTTCTTTGCCGTCCATTTTTAATTATTACCCATTTTGAATTTACCCCAAGCCATAAGGTAGATTTTAATACTTAAGATATTTATAAATTGTACTATTACTCTTAATATTTAGAGTTTTCCTAATCTGCGCTATACTGACTTTGGAAGCATAAAGATTTTTTACAGCTTTCATTTTCAAAACGGCATCGGGTGTTAAGCCCTTTGGCCTTCCTCCTACCCTCCCACGCTCCTTAGCGGCCTTTAACCCTGCGTTAGTTCGCTCTATTTGAACACTTCTTTCATTTTCAGCGAGAATAGCATTTAGACTAAACCAAATTTTACCCATTGGTGTATCGGTATCAATGCCCTCACTGATTGAGACAAACCGAATACCTCTTTCCTTAAATTCGGTCATTAGCTTAATTAGTTGCCAAGCGTTACGTCCTAATCGATCAATTTTCCAAACAACAACGGTGTCACCGTCTCTAAGTTGTGAATATAAACTTTCCCATTCATTCCTTACTTTAACACCACTTTCCTTCTCAAAGAAAACCTTATCACACTTATAATTATGCAAAGCATCGTCTTGAAGGTTTAAGTTTTGATCTTTCTTTGAAACACGTTTATACCCAAAAATCATATCATCTTTTGATCTTAAAATCTGCTATCTGCTGATTGACTAAAAAATCGTTAATGTCATTAAGCCCTTTATCAGCATAAAAAGAACTCTTATCAATGGCACCGTTTACAAGTTCAATAGCTTTTTGGGATGCATGTTTACCGCCCACTCCATCACGGCCATTGTCAAAGTATAAATGAACGGGGATGCCTTTTTCAATGGACTTTGCATTGATCTTCTCGCAAAGAGCTTTCGTTAAATTTCCTGTACCATTAAGTAAAATGGCATTATAGCTTTCATCAGGATACAAATGTCTGTAACTGGCAAAATCCATAGAACCTTCAAATAACTTTATACTCTGGGGATGATCACCAATAGTAAAAGTGGATATACCGCCACCATTCAAATTGCCTTTATATACTTTTGATCTAACCGCATACCCATTACTTGAATTTGGAAACCCGATGGCAAAATAATTATCCTCTCCATTAGACCAGTGGACTTCCTTTGCTGCTCCGGCAACATCTTTAAGGTCTAAGCCCCTACTTTGCAGGTAATTTATTAAGGCCGGATGCTGCACCTTATCAAGAACCTTTTTTATTTCAATATTATATTCCGTTTCACCATTCTTTTTGAAAAATACCTGATAACCATCTGCTACAATATCAGTGTTATTGGATAAGCGCCTGATAGCCTCTACAAAAGATTTCTTTTCAAACTTTTGTACGGCTTTGATTATGTCGCCACCTTCTCCTAAGGCATGATCATACCAAACGTTGTCTTTATCTTTGATACTTATAGAACCTGTTTTTTGATGGTCGAAACCAAAAAAGTACTCTTTGCCTTTTTTCCCATCATACCTAAGCGTACCGATACTTTCGAGTTTGAAAAAGTAGTCGAGCAAAGAAATTTCAGATTTAATCCTCGCAGCTTCTGCGGTTAAGACTGCATAGTCGGTTTTAGTATTCATAGCTTTACATTTAAAGGTAAGATTAATATTTGATAGGTGTAATCATTTTACGCACGTTTTATTGTAACGATTAAAGGCTAAAAAACACCAATTTTGATTGGTTTACATGAATTACGGTTAAACGTTCGTTTCTTTGTAATATCAATTATCAAAAACTCTTCATCAAAAACTAAAATTCTGATTTGAATAATGAGGGAATAATGGAATATTTAACAGCCACCATTTGGTATAAGTCCACTTATTAGATTGTCAATTTGCTTTAATGTATCAATGTTCACCATTAGCTGTGTTAGCTCTTGATTACTAATAATTCGTTCGGTGTCGAATTTTAATGCCAAACTTTCAATTGCTTGAATCTCTCTGACAAACTTTGTCTTAGTAATTTGAGTCAATTTATTTAAGTGTCTGCTGGCCAAGTCTTGATAAGTATCGTTTAATACTACCTTACTATCAAATGAAACCAAATCCAGTATTAACGGTATATGGTCGCTTTTATCTATCCATTTTTCAGAAGTTTCAAATTTCAGATAGTAACCATTTTTAATAATGTTCGAGGAAGCGAAAACATAATCAATATGATATGGCTTTTCTATGTTTCTGTACATAAAAAAAGTTTTTAAACTTTCTTTCCCGTGTTCTTCGTTGAATTGTCTATGGTAAAGACTTTCAATATTAAATTCCTTTAAAAAGTTTACAACAGCCGTGTGGTTTCCTACTCTATCTTTTTCATCCCAGATTTGATTGCTATTGAAATCGCCAATTAGGATTGAATTCTCGTGCAAGATCGTCTGATAATGATTGATAGCATTCCAAACTTGCCCAATATACCGTGCTAATGGATTTTGTTTGTTATCCATGGCCCAAATCGCAAAGAGCAAAAAGGATTTGTGGCCATCAGTTACTTCCAAAGGGACGACATATCTATACGCTGGATTAAACTCCTTCAAAAGTCTAAACTTGTAATTCGAATATGAAAAGATACCAATCCCCTTTTTTCCCGTGTCTCCATACCAAAGGAAGTCGTTAGGTTGGGGTGTCAACCGTCCAAATTGCAATTTATATTCTTGCTCACATTCAGGAACAATTAAAATATCTGGTTGTAATTCTAAAATTTCTTTGTTTTTCAGTCTAAAAGCCCCTTGGCAATTCCATTCAATTATTCTCATTCAATTTTTACGTTTTTGCCCGTAGAGCTCAAGTTAATGTTTTAACGTTTAAAAGTTAAAATGGGGTTTTCATGTGTTAAATCCTTTAGAAGATTAATTTGAATGTTGAGCTATAATGTAAAAAGATTGAAATCTATCTTTTCTGTAGAAAATTGATTCTTTAATACATACTGGTTTAGTAATGAAATCAATATATCTTTCCTTGCAAAAACATGCTTTTTGTAAAACCCATCAGAACATGCCCACATTTCAACGCTTCTGATAATAAAATCACTCACCACTTTCAAAAGTTCCTCCATTTCCAAATCCCGAAATTTAGCAATTGGCTCTGCCAAGTATTTTTCGCTGATCAGATTATACCCTAAGATAAGCTTAGTTCCATCTCGATTTGGTATAAGGTTCATTACTACAGCCGGAATTGGTTCGGTTTTTTGGAATCCCTTTTCCGTTTTAACAAGGTTATCGGCAAATGAAACGAGTGAAAAACATGCTGAACACGAAATTTCCACTTTCGGAAGGCTAAATACCTCAAAATGAAAGGCTGAACTTCCACTTTTAAGATCTTCATTTATACAGGCCATATCATATTCGAGATCCCACATTAGGTATTGATTTGCTAACATCATTACATCAAAAGATGCTTGGATCCGTTTATCGCCAATCTGTTTGAGCAGTATTCTAAAACAATCGTTCATGACCTCTTTATCCCTGAATTCCTTAAGCAATGCCCGGTAAGATAGTAGCAAAAGATTCTTATAATTGTCAAAATCTATTTCTCCGCTTTCGACTTGTCTAAAGATGTCGGTATCATGATGATTGCAAAAACCCTTAAATGTTAAGGCATTATTGATGCCTAACTTTTTGATAGTGTAATTCCCTTTTGGAAATTTGTTGTAGCTTGTTTGCCATACGTGACGATTTTCAGCTATTAAACTTAATGTGCCATTTTTTTGAAGCAGATGGGAATTTATAGCGTTTCCATGACAGCCCTCCGCAAAACATTTTCGTGGTTTTGACTGTGCCTTCATAAAACATTTGGCTATAAGCGCATTTAATTCTTTAGGTCCCATAAATCTGTTACTTTATAAATAACTAACTATGACAGAAGTCATTCATTGAGTGCATAATTGGGTAGCGAGTTGCTTTAAAACTTTCTTTTAACTTTTTGCGGCAGTATTTCTTTAAGAATTCCACTTAAAGTCATTGGGGGAACTATCATAGCTGTATCTTTCTTTTTGAATGCTCGGTCGGTATACTATAATTGCCTGATGCAGCCATTAATTTGCCATGTAATCTGAAAAGATTGGTATGTACAAACCTTTCTGTGTTTTCTTGTATAGTACCTTCCTCTCCGAACATGATAGCTACGTCATAACCATTTGTAGGCACTAAGACAGGGGCACCTTCTGAAAGGGACTCATCTACGCTGTCCTGTGTGATCGGCTTATCTAGGCTAAAGTTTTCATCACTGAAGAAACTGGCTAACCAAGTGTAGACCTCGGTTTCATTCCTGCACATTACAGGGTTGATAAGCGCCTTTTGGTTCTTTTGTTTTTATAAAATCCTATTAACAGCATACGGTCGAAATGTTATAATGGGTGAATTTGTCATTAAAAATTTAAGCTGGCATCTAAACGCTCTCAGAAATGGAAACTTCATTAACGATAAAGCTTCTTACTGGACTGTCTTTAAACATGTCTTTAAGCTGTGGGTTCCATTCGTATTTTTCTTCTGCTAACTGATCATTCCAAACGTTAAGCGTATCGTTTAAAAAATCTTGGAGTTTTCGGGTATAAACTTGAAAAACTGAAAAATCTACTTCTATTGCAAAATCATCAGCTACGCCTTTTTCCCAAATTTGGCCTTCCATTGTTTTAAAAAAACCTGCGACTGATTGGATATAAATATCCCTACTATACATCTGCTCGTCACCTGGGCCACCTTCCATTCCAATTAAAAAACCTGTCGATACCTCTCGGTCTAATCCTTCAAATTGATAGGTCACTTTCACGATGTAAGCCCAGTCATAGTAAGAGGAACACACCTCGATCTTGCGATAATTGAATGTCCGGGTTAATGATGGCCGTTCGTCATAAAGATACCCTGCTAATCTGTCTAAGTTGGTGTCATTAAAAAGGAAATCAACCAATTTGATTATTTCCTGATTGGACAAGCTGAATATATCCCGACAGTAATATTTTGTTGTTTTCATAGCTGTGATTATATTTTTTAAATGTTGACCATACCCCTATATTCTTTATATAAGTCCTCCCCCATTAGCTTTATTACAAATTCCTCTAAACCCAAATCATTTTTTTCATTCACATACCGGGTGAATGGCAAAACGGTCTTACAAGATTCAAAACCTTTATTTTTCATATCAATACGGATGTGTTCTGTTAGCCCATCTAACCACTCCTTAAAATCATCTTCAGTTGGCAGGTAGCTCTCGGCCTTTGTATGATATAGGTAAACCGCATTACCATAATTAAACATCAACTCGTGATATCTCCTTTGCTCATTCGGGCAGGAAATTAAAAATTCATTTTGCTGCTGATTGCAGGTTTCCAAAGGATGCTTTACTTTAATCAGTCCCATACCACGTATTTCAAAAGTTAAAGGATAAAGTTAAAATTTAACAGAACTATTCAAGGCTGATTCTCTATATTTCTGCAATTCTGCATGTGTAATGCCTGGCCTATTTGCAAGCGAATGAAATTCTTTGATTTCTCTTTCATCGGTATTCCAGTGAAAAGGATATTGATATTTTTCTCTACTCAATGTAACCGTTAAAAGTATTGGTACTCTCTTTAGATCGGCATAGGTCAATGAGGCAATGCGCTCACAAATCTTGTTGAACTCTTTGCTGCTGCTGTTGGTGGTATGATAAGCTATGTCGTACTTTGCCAATTGCCTTGCTCTAAAATCGTTCCTTGGTTTAATCTTTTTCGCTTTAGCTTTTTTTCTTTTGATAACTAAATCTACGGGTAGCATGGCCTCGAGATATTCAGGATATTGCTTTAAAATTTCCTGCATACTGAATAAGCCCCACTTCTTGAATGTCCTGCGAACAAAGTTTTTACGCTTAGTATTTTGGATTTGGTTAACACGGCTTATAGCACGTTCTAAGGTCAATTTGAAAGGCATTTCACTTTCCTTTGAATGGATGGCAGCACGAACGATAACCTTTACTATAGGGATTGTTTCGTAGTCTAAAACGCTAAATAGGTCTGCCCAGGAATACCTATCAAGATTATAAGTAAATTCTTCAATTAAGTCCTGCGCTGTAAGGGTCGGTAATTGTATAGGTTTAACTGCTAACTGTACCATATTGTAATATTTTATATAAAGATACAAAGATATCTTTATATTTTGATATCACACAGGAAGTTTTTTTACTTTTTTTTATACTGCTTTTAGTGAATGGTTTGATATAAAAATATCTTTATATATTGATATCTTTATATCAATCAAAACATAAGTGTAAATCCTCTACCCTTTTTTGGTTTATCAATTTCTTCAAACCTGCTAATCTCGGTTTGTAGCAGTTTTGCATATTCCTTGCCCATAAAATCCCTAAAAAAATTGATATCGTTTTTCTCGAGCGATTCGTTTAGGGCAGTAATGTAACTGGGCTTCGATTCATTATGTACAATTGCAAGTGGCAAACCATAAAAAGCCTGTACATAGTTCATTAGTAATCTCGATGTTCTACCATTACCATCATACCAAGGGTGAATATTTACAAGGTTATAATGAGCATCAAAAGAAAGATTGATCTGCTCGGATTGTTTTAAAGGCTTTTTCATTAAATCCCTCATTTTACCAATCATATCATCTAACAAGGGAACTACTTTATTATAATTAGGAAAGTAAGTGCTTCCGGCCTGAACGTTACCCAACCGTAATTCACCTTTTGTTGCATCCACCGTCCCCAACATGGTATTGTAAACTTGACCAGTGTTTCTTATGACAAGCGAATTAATTTCTTTTAATAATTCTAAGGATATCGGCCTTTTCTCTCTGGCCTCTTTTAAGGTAAATAACAAAGCTGCGTAATGGTCGGTAGCCATGAGGGTATCATGTAGAGCTTTATTGTTTGGTGTCAAACCATCTTCCAGTAACACCCTTGTTTCAAGTTCTGTTAAGGTAGAACCCTCAATTTTTGTGGAGTGGTGAACAATGGAAATTAGGTTGAATTTCTCATGGTCTACAACATCGGCTATGCCCAATGCATTATATCTATCTATTAATTTTGCTAAGTCCATGAGTTCTAAATATAAATATTAAACCATTATTTCATTGTTTTTCTTTTTTTAAGAATATCATCCATGATTTTCTGATCTCGTTGCTCTTCGGTTTCCCTGTTAGATTTCTTTACTCCAACGGTATCCTTTTTTACCGTATCCACCTTGATAGATGTATCAACCGATGAAACTGTATCCGTAGCGTTTTCCCCTGCTGCCTTTTGATCATTGCTGCAAGAGGCTAAAAGTATGATTGCTGATAGTAAGGCGATAAGCGATGTTTTCATAATAAAAGATTTAGTATATAACAAAGGTATCCATTAATACTTCATCAGGCAAAAAGGTAACCAAAATCCCCCTTTTACTATCAGTTTGGTATAACCTGGTTCGCTGCAGCCAAGTGGAATGCTATCATAAGCAGCGGTGGATCTTCGAACCGGTTAGAAAAAATGCTATCATTTAACTCGGGGCGCTGCCCTGATCTGCGGATGCTCCGGTCTTACTATGATAGCAAAGCACTTGCTTTCTTAATCAAATAAATTGGCTCGGAAGGGTTGATTTTGAATACATATTTTTGGTCAAATCTACTAATCACTAATGTTGACGAACTAATCAAGTCGTCTATTTCAAGTACTTCACCCAGGTTAATTAAGTAGTCTCCAATCTCGATATCAGTAAACGCTACCTCTATAATTCTTTTTTTCATTCTGTTCATTTAAATGGTTGCAACAAATTCAGATATATCAATCAAAAAATCATCATTCTTAATAACATGCGCTTTTAAAATCTTAAATTGAATATCAGGGCTTAACTCGCTTTTGAGAATTTCTAACGCCTTGTATACGTTTTCAGCTTTCATTTCCAACCTTCCGAAATGCTCTACTTCAAATACATATTTTTCGTCGTCCATAATCTTTATATTTTGATATTTATATATAATGATATCAGTATATCAATTTAACATATCCTTTACCTCTTGGCATTCCCTTGAATTTTCGAACTTGGTTTTCGGCATTACAGCTAATAAAAAAACGGTAGCAAACAAGGTGAGAAAGAAAAGTACCATTTCAAAAGTGTCATAATCTTGCCGTAGTTTATAGAATAGGGCAAGGGATATAAAAGCATTCCAGGCTACCCATTTCCAACGCTCGAAATAATAATTCC
>Ga0265780_10005986_pt1 | contig 15235 bp, 10 predicted proteins | sample P1T30metagenome_FD_192432 | JGI IMG/M metagenome (GOLD analysis project Ga0265780, IMG submission 192432) | Plant litter microbial communities from East Loma Ridge, Irvine, California - P1 T30 | ecosystem: Environmental > Terrestrial > Plant litter > Unclassified | place: USA: California... | reverse complement strand
TCCAGTGGCTGCAGCAGCACGGCGGCGTGGCTGACGCCGAAATGCACCGCGTGTTCAACTGCGGCATCGGCATGACCGTCATCGTCTCAAAAGAGAACGCCGACGCCGCCTTCGCCCAGCTCGAAGCAGCCGGCGAAACCGTCTACCGCATCGGCGAAATCCGCGCCCGCGCCGACGGCGAAGCGCAAACCATCGTCGTCTAATCGCGATGACACCCCTGGCGCCGTCCCTGTCCATTCGCGACGAGGAACGGCGCCAGCGGGCCGGCCACGGCGGCGCCGTGGTCTGGATCACCGGCCTGTCCGGCGCCGGCAAGACCACCCTGGCCGACGCACTCCAACGCACGCTGTTCGACCTGGGCTGCCAGGTATTCGCGCTCGATGGCGACAAGGTGCGCAGCGGCCTGTGCGCCGATCTCGGTTTTTCCCTCCCTGAACGTTCCGAAAACATTCGCCGCATCGGCGAAGTGGCGCACCTGTTTTGCCAGGCCGGCCAGATCGTGATCGTCTCGGCCATTTCGCCGATGCGCGCCGACCGCGACCGTGCGCGCGCGCTGGTGCCGGCGCCGCAGTTCATCGAGGTGTATTGCCGCTGCCCGCTGGCGGTGTGCGAGGCGCGCGATCCGAAAGGGTTGTACCGGCGAGCACGGGCAGGGCAACTGGCGGAGTTTACGGGGATTTCATCGCCGTATGAGGCGCCTCAGGCGCCTGAGGTGATTGTTGATAGTGCTGCGGCTTCGGTTGATGATGGGGTGGGTAAGGTGTTGGCCAGGCTGCGGCAGATGAAGATTATCAAGGCCGCCCAATATCAAGGCGAGTAGATTTCTGCCCCAGCTTCTTGTTAGCGTATTTGTCGATGTTGCTGTCTTAAGTTGAATGTTGTTCAGGGCAGCGCAGGATCGACGGCCTTACATCCAGTCCTTGCGTGCATTGATGCACTTTCAGTGCTGGCAGATAAACGTCTTCAGCTTTTGTTGACCGCCAACGCGCCTATTTTATGGACGCTATCAAATGAGCACCGCACGCTGTTGAGTCACCATCGTATGCATATGGCTTGCCTTTGTGCCGCGCGCCACTGCCGTCGGGTTTGATCGCGAAATTACCTTTGCATTTTGGGCAAAAAGTCATGTCGGCGGACAGCGCCGCCTCGACTCCCATGACAATGGTCCCAGAAGACACGGCGATGACCTTTCCGCCATGATCGGTCATATCGTTGAGGCGAATGACGCCGCGGCCCATGTGTTTCATGACTGCTCCTTATGATGTGCAAAGTGAGAATCTGGAATCGGGTTCTTGCCCAGTGCCGCCACGATTGGGCAAGGTCTTGCAACATGGCGGTCACTTCCTCGAAGGAGCGAGTGGATGGCTCTGCTCTGCTCCTCATTCGTTGCGGATACCGCAGCAGGTCGAACGCTTCTCCGGGTTGGTTTCCTGCGAATGACCCTTTGGTTCACCTTGCTTTGTCTTCGCTCGTGATCAAGTCATATGCGACATCAAGGTAGTGCCGACCTTACCGTTGAGAGGCAGCGCTTGATTTTGGCTCCGAGGGTCGACTTGTCACGCCTTTTGCAGTATCAATGAGCGTTTGTTTGTCGCCATCCCACGGCGAGAGCGGTGCGGGCGGTAAGGGGAGTACCTTGTCGAGGTTGGGGAAACGAAGCAACGGATTGAGATCGAGGGCGTTGTGAAATACGGCATAGCGCTCAGATCGGGCTTGATCGAGATATGGCACGAGCATGTCAGCCAAATCGTCCGGGTCTTGAAACTCTATCAATAAATCTCGCGTGCAATCGGCGCAACCGAATTTCACTCCCGTGTGTAGGGTCTTAAGTGCTAAAGCCTTGGTATCAGATGTTCGCGACGCTGAAATCTTTCCGTCACTTGCACGTGGCCATGCTTGAATATAGAACAGACTATACGCGGCAGGACCATATTCCTGAGCGAGAGAGCATTCCAGCATCTTCGTCGCAACCGGAATATTTGCCCAAAACCCATCGTTTGGACTATCCCATGTTGCAGCCATCATGTCGCCCAGATATGCCATCGCATGCGGATTACCCATTTCGGCCGCCTTTTGCCAGAATGCATATGCCTTGGTAGCGTCACCAGCCACGCCAACACTATTCAAGTAAAAGGTTCCCATTCGGTCATAGGCTGCAGGGATGCCGAGCTGCATCGCCTGCTCGACCAGAGCGAACGCTTCTGCTTCGCCATGAGGTGGATCACGATTTTCGAGATAAAGGCTGGCCAAGTTGAGCATCGCTTTCCAGTGATGACGCTCCGCAGCTTGACGCGTCAACTGAACAATTCTTTTATAGTCGCGGTCCTCTTCCCATGCATCAGGATCGTCCAGCGACTTGGCTTCCTGGAACCATAATTCGGCTTGTGCATCGATGGGCGGCACTTTGGTTGCTTCGATCTGGCAAGTGAAGCTAGGGCGGTGCGGATTAAAGAGGGGCAGTTTTTCGTTGCGGGGCAGGGCTTGGGTGGCCTTGTATTGGTCTCGTACAATGCTTATCGCGTTAAAAGAGCAGACCAGGAAAACCACCGTCAGCAGGCCGTATGCGATCTTGCGAAGCAGAGGTAATGTCATTGCCAGCTCGATGTCTCGTTGAGAGGTGGAAGCTTTCCCGGTCAACCCAGGTTTGGTGCAGCGCTGTCCATCAGATGCCATGTCAGCTCATCCGGATCGAAGGGAAGGTAGCTGCCATCTACAAACTGCGGAAACGGTTGCTCGGCGACCACCCAGGCCTGGCGCCACGGTTGGTTGACGACTTGATGCAGTGGGTGTTCTGTTGAAAGCCAAGGTTGCCACGTGCCAGTGACCGGACACGTCCTGAGCGCATTGCAGGACCGTTGAGGTTGTGTGCGTATAACTTCGCGCGTCATGCCGGTAGCGGCGACTGGGTTGACTACGCCATGGTCGTGGCGGACTGTGAGGAAACGCTGCCACGTTAGCTCCGGGATGGCTCTGCTCCCCATTCCTTGCGGATATCGCGGCAGGTCGAACGCCTCTCCCGGCTGATACAGGCCTGGCGGAATGTCTTTGAGCCAAGTCTGCACCTGCGCCGACTCGGATGGCGCGGTGGCTTGCCAGTATCCTGCGAATGGCGCTTCGGTTCCCCTTGCCTTGTCTTCGCTCGGGATCAAATCATATGTGGCATCAAGGTAGTACCGGCCTTGCCGTTGAGAGGCAGCGCTTGATTTTAGCTCCGAGGGTCGATTTGTCGCGCCTTTCGCGGCATCAATGAGGGTTCGTTTGTCGCCATCCCACGGCGACAGCGGTGAAGGCGGTAGGGGAAGCACCTTATCGAGGTTGGGAAAACGCAGCAAGGGATTCAGCTCGAGAGCATTGTGAAGTACAGCATAGCGCTCGGACCGGGCTTGATCGAGATGCGGAACGAACATATCGGCTAAGTCGTGTGGGTTGCGGAACTCGACGGACAGACTTCGCGCGCAATCAGAGCAGCCGAGCCTCACTCCGCTGTGCAAAGTCGTTAGTGCTAGCGCTTTAGTCTCAGCTGTTCGTGGCCCTGAGATTTTACCGTTTGGTGCACGTGGTTTCCCTCGAAGGTTTGCTAATTTATATGCAGCAGGGCCATAGCCTTGAAGCAACGCACACTCCAGCATCTTGGTCGCAACCGGGATGTTGGCCCAGAATCCATCGATTGGGCTATCCCATGTTGCCGAGGTCATATTGCCGAGATAGGCCATTGCCTGTGGATTACCCATCTCTGCTGCCTTTTGCCAGAATGCGTGGGCTTTAGTTGAATCCTGATTTACACCAACATTGTTCATGTAATAAGTACCCATCCGGTCGTAGGCGGCGGGGATACCGAGTCGCATCGCCTGTTCGACCAACGCAAGCGCGTCCATCTCTCCATGCGGTGGATCGCGATGCTCAAGATAGAGACTAGCCAAGTTGAGCATAGCTTTCCAGTGGTGCCGCTCCGCAGCCTGACGTGTTAACTGAACAATTTTTTTGTAGTTTCGGTCCTCTTCCCAAGTATCGGGGTCGTCCAGTGCCTGCGCTTCTAAGAACCATTTTTCGGCCTGTGCATCAACAGGCGGAACTTTGGTCGTTTCTATCTCGCACTTGAAATTGGATCTATGTGGATTAAAAAGAGGTAGCTCTTCATTGCGCGGAAAATCATGGCTAGTTTTGTATTGATCATGTACCACGCTGTATCCCCTGAAAGAGCAAAACAATAAGATCGCTGTCAGCAGAATGAAAAACAGCTTGCGAAGTAAATGCGTCCTCACAGTTAGCCCAAACGTTGCGTGGCGCTACGGTTGTCTCGGAGAGGTAGCAGGAACCCATTCAGGCTTTCTGAACCTTCTTTTCGTATGACGTTTTGTTTCATGATCTCCATCCAGTCAAAGAATGCCTTGGCAATGTCACTTGGTGAACCACTTTTCCCTTTAACCGTTCCGCCACTTAATTTCCCCCAAATTTTTTGCCGCAAATCAGCCGCCTTGTTCGCATCATTCGTCGCCAAATTAATCTCACTATCGACCGCCATACTGCGTTGATTTAAATTAGCACTGCCCAGACTGAAAAAGCTGTCATCCACCAGCAGCAGTTTTGAGTGAATATAGATTTCGCGATAACGCATGCGGCCTTTGTCCAGCGCAGATTTTTGCAACATCGCCACAGCCACCTTCAGACCGTATTTCTTTTCCAGCGCATCAACGCTCGGCTTGTCGATGTCATTTGCGAATTCCACAACCGCCGGCTTTGTGTACAGGGCACCGGTCGAGTTCCCCATCTCGTCGCACATCACGCCCGTGTACGTTTTCTTGTTTTCCTGCTCGATGAATGTCGACTGCCCAGTCATGCCGCTCTGTTGGCCAAGCACGGCAAGCGCGTCATAGGTTCTTGGGACCATCTGGGCACGTTCTGGAACGGGGATAACGACGAATACATGCAGTAGTGGCATATCGCCCTTGGTCCTGCAGCCCTTGGCTGCGGCGGCCTTCCACCGTGCCATGACGTTCTTGCGCGCCTGTATCAAACGTTCCGACCATTCCTGATATTGGAAGTACTGGTTTTCGATGTAGAGATAACCGGTCGCTGCTGCGGCCACGTCGGTGGCGACAAAGTACATTTCCTTGGCGGTTTTGTCCTTTTCATCGGGCTGGGTGCGAATGATCTGGACTGATGAATTTGCGCCTGGCGCACCCTCGCGCTGCAGGGCAGAGGGTATCTCGGTGTAATCAAAGCGCGTATCGCCGCCAGCCCGGCCCCAGGCGCGGATAAAGTTCGCTTGCACACTGGCAAGTGCACCACCTTTGATGCGACACGCATAGTCCCGATATGGTTTGAAGGTCTTGAAGCCGGCATCTGCCTTGGCACCTGCATCAACCTGAACTGCTTCAGTGACTTCGCGTGCACCACTGGTCTCGCGTTTCGAATTCTCCAGAAGATGCTCTTCGGTATCCCAGTAGTCTGTGACCGAGTTCAGGCCTTTCACATAGCCTACTGCTTCGGCGCCAGCATTGAAGTCGTAATCGATGAGAATTGTTTTCTGGTGGTGGGTGCCAACCCACACCATGCCATGCCGCTCGACCTCCCATTTGTCGAGGCCATCAGGTTGATATTTTTCATCGACCAAGTTCGCCTTTATCGCAGCTGCGTCTCCGGGGCGGGTGAGGATTTTGATCCCCTGGAAAAGGCCCGAGAACGCCGCCTCGTACCAGCCATGGCAGTATTCTTCCCGCGCGATGGATGGTATCGAATCTGGGTTGGCGGGCCGCGGTGTGCCCATGCCTCGCAGCGGTGAGCCCGATGCAAACAGTGTGAATTTGGGTTTTCTGAAAGCTTCTTTAGCCAAAGCAAGGCTTCGGGGCGCCCCGATCCGGTCAGCTTCGTTACCGTCGGTGATACAGCGCCACGGATGTGTACCATGCGAATATCCGGGCATGTTCATGGCAAGCGGGCTGCCAAGCTTGCTGTACCAGACAAGCAGACGGACGCTCACGTGCCTTTTGCCTGCCGCAATCAGTAAATCACCATATGTTTCACCACGCGGCCATGTCCCTTCTTTACGTTCCAGTTCCATACCTGGATCGAACCCCCAGCAACAGATATCGATTGATTTTTTTGCAGCCTTGATATGCGCTGCGATATCGATAAACGCTTTCTCACCGCATACAAACACCTCGAGTTGGTTGTTGTGGGTGATGGGGTGGGTCTTGCTGCGCTTCTCCAGAAACCACTGCACTGTGCTCGTCGCCTGGCAACTTAGCTCGTCAATAAAAACTTTTTCAGCACGCTTGATCGGATCAGGCATATGGCGTCCTCCTGGAAACGGTTGTGTTGGTCGTCAGAGATGCTTGCGGCTGTCAGTCGAGCCATCGAGCGCCCGTGCGCCCTTATTGGAAAGCGACTGTTCCAGATACTCCGGTGCCTGAGGCGGCGCGAATTCGGGCACCGCAGAAAGGTCATAGATCTCGCCGTTTGGAAGTTCAATCTGATAGTCCCTGGTTCCCGTCTTGTGCTCGACGGCGATCTGGCCGAGATCGTCAGTGATGCCATCTTCGACTTTCGTCCCGTTTTTCAGGAGCGAGTAAGGAACATTGGCAAATGGACGGCCATTTTTGGAATGCGTCAGCAAAGTAAAGACCAGCTGCTTGGGGTCTTCCGGCGTCGTCGGCTCTGCAATATTGATCTTGTGCTCGGTTGACGGATGCGGACGGTTTTGTGGAGGGAGCGTTTCGAGGTTGCCGTGAAACAGTGCCGGCTTGGGTGCAAAGACCTGCAAGCGGTCGGTGATTTCAACCATGCATTCGGTGCCGTGAAGGCGCACGCCTTTTCGTCCCTTGATGTCGACCCAATCGGCCTGGCTGATCAGCGACAGGACCTTGTTGGCGATGACCTGAATGTCGTCGTCATGCGCCTGGACCGTGATTTTTCCGGATGCTGCAATTAACTTCATGCCGGCCTTGTGAACGAACAGGCGCAGTGTCTGCCTGATGCTTGCAAACAGGCTCTCGCCAGTTGCAATCGACACACTGCGACCAGCGGTCAGCGCTGTGTGCTGGGCACTGGCAATGTGGGTTGATTGCGCCGTGGTCGTCTCAATGCCCGCCGGGCTGGCCAGTACAAGGTGAGGTTGGGAAAGCTCCGGAAATTCTTTACCAGCGCCGCGCACTACGTCGTTCTGTGCCCTGAGTGCATCGGCAATGATGTCCTGTTGGCCGCTTTCCTGCGCCATCCCTTCCATTGCTGCTGTCGCTTGCGCGTCGTGCAGTTTGTGCGCGGTGTCGAGCCGTTTAACCGTCTCATCCATATCCTTGATCGCCCCACGCGCCGCCTGCCTTGCCTCGGTCGTGATCAACAGCCCTTTAGCTGCCCGTGCGACGCCATGCCCGTCCGTACGCAGTTCCCAGCCTTCCCCGCGCGCATCCTTGCGCCCGGCGTTGTCCTCGATCCGCGTGATATGCCCGAGTGACAGCTGACTGCACTGGTGATCGCTCTTCAGCTGCGCCTGAATCATCTCCTTCGTGTCATCCAGCACCAGGTGGTTGCCGCGTGCACCACTACCGAGCTCGCGGCTGCGAAAGCCTGCCAGGGCTGATTGCGCCGGCAGCGCCCATGGCGGCATGTGTGTGCCGTTGTACAGCGCGCCCAGTATCAGTGGATGGTCGATGTTCCCGTTCGGATAGACAACAGCGACTTCTTCGCCGACGCGCGGCAGGCGGATGTGGCCGAACTCCTTGCCTGCGGCCGGGCTCAGCACCCGAATCCATGGCGAGCTGTTCTCGTCGTGCTGGCCCAGCCGGTCCCAGTGAAATTGCAGCTTGACCCGGCCGAAACCATCGGTGTGGATGTCGGCGCCAGCCGGACCGACGACCGTCGCCGTGTGCAAGCCCATGTAGGCGCCCGTTTCGCTGTTGAAGTCGCGACCCGGCCGCCAGCGGATGTCCCTGTTAATGCAGGTAAACCGGTTTTCGTAGTGCGACGGCGCGCCTGCGCCGGCCTGATAGTTGTTGGTTGCTTCGTGCTCTACAGACAGGATCAGGTAGCTGCGGTCACCAATGCTGCGGCGCGGTTCGGGGTCGTAGTCCATCGAGCGCGGCTCGGCGCTGAAATGCCCGCCGAGTTTGAAGGTGCGCCCCGGCTGGACGCTGCGGGCATTGCTGGTGGCATCGAACGTTTGCGTATCCTTGTCCTGCTCCACCATGCGCTGTGTTGCGAGCCGTTCGCCATCGCTGCGCATGCGAAAGCCGTAGGCGCCACTGTCTTCGTACACTTCGTAGGCGAACACATCGCCTTGCCGGTTGGCGGAGTAACCGGTGGCGTGCTGTGCGCCGGGATTCTTGTAGTCGACGCTGGCCAGCGTGGTCGTGCCGGAGCCGAGGCGCCGGCTCGCGCTCCACAGGTGAATCCCGTCATCTTCGAGCGAGCCGCTCTTGTCGTGGAACGCAATGACGTCCACGTCGTCGTAACTGGTAGCGTCGATCGGCTCGTTATGGAAGCTCTTGTCGGAGAGCATGAGCTTGTGACCATCAAAGCGGTGTTCGTACCAGTAATGCATGCCCCGCGCTTCCCAACGGCGGTGCAGGTGGTTGTAGTCGGTCTCGTTGTATTGATTGGCAACGGTCAGTGGCGGATCTTCTTCAAACACATGCATGTGCCAGTCGGCCTGGCGGTAATGCTTGAGCGTTTCTTCGGTGATTTGCTGCACGCTCTTGCCATGGAACGACACGTTGTCCTTGCGCAGGCGCGCGAAGGCAAGCCAGGGCTCGAGCACCATCCGGTAAAAGGCAAAGCCGCCATCGGCACGCAAGAAAGACAGCTGTGTGATGTACCCGTTGAAGTAACGCAGCGAACCATCCTGGCGCACCAGGGAAATCGTGACCAGCCGGCCCATCAGCATCTTGAGCGGGATGCGCGGGTCGTCCGACAGGACGTCGACCTCGAACCGGAATCCGCGTGAGACTTCCTCGTGGGCGACCAGTTTATTTGGCAGCAAAATCGCGGGCGGCCCATCCTCGAAAGGAAAGTCCAGTCGCATCAGCCGGTTGTGCTGCGAGTTGCCGCGAAATGCCGATAGTGCGGCGCCGGCTGCGATGGTCTGGTTCTCGCCCATTGCGTTGCTCCCGATGGCCGCTGTACGGCCGCAGTTGAAATAATCGACATGGTCAGCGACCACGTTAGTCCGCCGTCACGCAGCCTCAATTGACCGGCATCAACGCCGTTTTTTAAGCCGCGTCACTGTTTTCCTGTCTGTCTCTTTTTCGAGTTATCGAGGCGTCCCAGCATCAACCGGACGTCGGGACGATCCGTGACGCCTGGGGTCGCGGTAAGAAACGTATTCCATCCAAGCTGACGCGACGGCGTCTTCGTGCTCAGCGTGAACTGCTTGATGGCAGGGGGTGCAAGCAGCAACCGTAGTTCGTAGTGCAAGGTCGGCACCGCAAACATCCTTGTCATTTCCCGCAGTGCCGCCAGCGCGGTGCCGCCGGGAAGGAAATTGCGTGCTTGCGCTTCGTCCAGTGGCCCGACATGCAGACGCGCGCAGATGTCATGCCGCCACAGGCGCGTGCCCAGCGCCGTACTGATGCCGAGCACGGGCCTGGTGACGCCCAATGTGCTGCGCCGGTTTTCGGGAATTGCATCCCAGCAGCCAACGAATTGTTCGAGTCTGACCGGCACGTTGAAGTAGCTGCTCAACACCTGTTCGACAGTGCCGGCCGCCACCGGGCGGGTGCGCAGCAGCCCCGCGAAACACGCTGCAGTGTCCGGTCTGACGTGCCTGACGGGTTGCCCGGCGCTTGCGGCCCGTGGCGGGTACGTGCCTGCCAAGGCAGTCATCATCGGCAGCAACCGGTCCCCATCGCCAATCGACAAATCGTGCTCGACCCGGTACTTGACCGATGCCTCATAAAACAGGCCGATCAACCGCGTCGACATGACATCGAGTAGTTCGCGCTGGCTGGCATCGTCGCCAAGCGACTTGCGCGCTGCGATCCGTTCGGTATCGTGCACCGGCAGGGTGCCACTGGCGCCGAGCAGGCCGATAAATGCGGGTGTGATCCGGACGCGGCGCAATGTTCCCGAGCGCAGCGCGCCAAGTGGATCTTGGGTTGCCGGCTCGACGTCGAGCGCTTCGATTTCGCTGGCAGGAAACGACAGCGACAGGCTGTTGCGAAACGAGAGCACGGTGCGCAAGGCGCGCTCGCGGTCGATGCCATGACGCTGCAGCGCGCGTAGCAGGATGCTGACCAGCTGGGTAAAGCTGAACCGGTATGGTTCAGCCAGGAGCAGGGCCATTACAGCAGGCTCATGCTTCCGCTTCGTGGGGCGCATCGGATCAGCTCCTTTCCGCTTTGATGCGAGAGAGCGACAAGTTCGACGAAGCTGTTCAGGTGAACGTACAGCGCAAAGAACTGGTGCAGCACCTGGACGAACAGATGCAGGCCGGCGCCGGCATACGCTTCTTCGTCGAGCGTGACGCGCACTTCAAGGCCGTGCACCAGCGATGTGCCGTTCTTGTGCCTGATCCAGGCCGTGGTGTCCTGCTGGTCGAGCGCGATGATGCCGCGGATTTGCCGGCGCGAGACCGACGACGAGGCCAGGTCGTACAGGGACAGCATTTCGCGCAGGCCGTGCACGCCCTCGTCCATCAGGGAGTGATGGTTCAGCGCCAGGTGCGAGATCAGGCGCCAGTGCATGCCTGCGTCATTCGTCAAGCGCCCAGGGCGGGTTGGCCTGCGCACCATGCGGATCGCTGCGTTGCGTGTTGCGCCGGGAATGAACAGGTCGCCTTCAGGGGCGCCGATGGCCAGTGAGCAGGGCAGGTCGCGGTTCGTGCAGCTCAGTTCAACCGACAGGATATTTCTTTCTATCTCGAACGGGTCGCAATCGGCGCCGACGAGCGTAATCGATTTTTCATGGCCCGGACTGCACAAGGCAAGCGTCTCGTCGTGCCGCAGGAACCAGTAGCGTCCTTGCTCGCTGGCGTATTGTGCGCCGTGCCGAAGCGCATAGAACGGCTGGAATGCCGTGATCGACGTGTCGTTGCCGTTCTGGCGCACCAGGTGTACCGCATCGACCGAATACACCTCATATGCCTGCGGAAAATTGGCGTGCGCGAGAAGGGTGTAGTCAGCCGCGCGCTGGTCGTACGTGATCGGCACGCCAGGCTGCTGGAACAGATTGACGACGGGCGTGCAACCCTGCACCAGATGCTGTGTCGACAGGCCGGCGAGCATGCGCGCCTTGTCGGCGTCGGGCCGGATGCCGGCAAGGCCCAGGCGTAACGTGACACTGGGGCAGCCGGCAGGTAAGCGTGCCAGCAGCATGGCAATATCGATGTCGAAAAAATTGAACTTCTCGGGAAAGGCAAAATACTCGGCAAGAATGCGGTAAGCCCCATGCGAGCGGGCGTCGAACGGAATCAGGGCATCGTTGGGGGCAAAGCCAGCCGGTGCGATCGGTATGCAGGGTAACCGTTCCCACGGGCCGTCCTCGTCAATCTGCACGTACGCCGCCACCGTGTGCATGAAGAGCGCATCGCGCAGCGTGGCGCAGAACGAGGCATCGCCATCGGCATACACGCGCAGCACGGTCGCCGTGTCCGGCGCCGGCAGCGGGCCCCATCCGGCGGCGCCGAATGTCAGTGTTAGCGACGATGTAACGTCGTCCGGCAGGCGCGTTGCGACCGGCGCCTGAATGACGGTCTCGAAACTTGCGGCGCGCAGGGCGACAGGCGACGGTTTGACGTCGTGGATGGTCTTGAAGCGGCATGCCACGCCGTGTACTGGCTTTGATTCCAGCAACGTCCCGCGCGGCATGGCGGGGATCGTGTCCGGGCGATCGAGTGTGCTGGAAACGCGCACGATTGCGCACGACGGAAACGGGCGCAGGTAGTGGGGATAGAGCAGGTTGAGCAGGGCTTCAGTAAATTCGGGGTACGAATCGTCCAGTCGCTTCGACACGCGCGCGCTGAGCAGTGCCGTGCTCTGGATCAGGCGTTCGACATGCGGATCGTCGCAGGTATCGCCACCCATTTGCAGCCTGGCGGCAACCTTGGGATAGCGCTGGGCATATTCCCTGCACAGCGACCTGAGAATGACGAGTTCGCGCTCGTACTTTGTCAACAATTCGTCCATGGGATCAGCGATTGCGCCCTCTAGTTGGCACCTTCGATCGAATACTGCTGGAGCGAGGGGCGAAATACCGCATTGAACGACATCGCCTCGTGCATCGACGCATGTTTCAGCTGCGCAGTGATCACGAATTCCACGCGGTTGATGGTGCCCCTGGCGCTCTTGGCGCCCCGGAGTGACACGAGGACCTTGTGCAGCCGGGGTTCATGGCGCTGGATGGCCAGCTGGACGGCCTTGCAGATTTCCTGCTGGTCCGTATCGCTGTTCATGCACATGCCGGCGAAGTCGATCAGGCCATAGTTCAGGATGGAGCCCGATACCGCCGGGAGCGGGCTGAACGACGCCTGGTGCACGCCGCAGCGGGTATTGAGCAGCGCCTGCAGGTCACGCGTGACACTGCGCAGCGCATGCTCGACAGAGCGCGCATGGGCGTCGCGCCGGTTACCCGATGGGGGCTCACCAGTGTCGTCCAGGCGGTCGAACAGACCCGAAGTAAAGCCGCGCATCGCGCTCCTCTCGTCAAAGCGGGACAACACCCACGGCAGCCATTGTCGGATCGTGAATCTCAGCAATGTTGCGCCGTCACAAGGGAATGCACTGGTTGATCGATACGATCCCTGGCTGCGCGAAATCAATATCGCGCTTCAGGCGCAACGCCATCCTTCCGAGAATGTGTCCAGCGAAACTTCAACGGGAGGAACCATGAGCGCAACATCGAAGGTCCTGTGGTCGGAAGGCTTGACGCTGGGGCCGCAGCACTTTCAGCGTCAGGATCTCTATCACGAAACCCGCCTCCAGCGCATTGCTTCGGCCCTCAATCCGTACTTCTGGGGGGTGTGCAAGGTGACGTGGAATGTGGACGGATTGGGACACAACCGCCTGAGCGCGAACACGATGTCGCTGATCTATCCCGACGGAGACATCGTCGAAGCGCCCGGCGCCGACCTGCTGCCCGAGCCGGTCGATCTCACGCGCCTGCCGCCAGAGGAAGAATCGTTCACGTTCTACGCAGCCCTTGCCCTGGTCAAGCCGCATGGGGGCAATGCCGACGACAACAGCCGCTATGTACGCTGCGACCTGGACACCACTGACCTGTTCAGCGATGCGCTGGCGATCGAGGTGCCTTTCCTTAAAAAACAGGTGCGGCTGTTGCTGCAGGCCGAGCCGCATGGGGCGCGTGCCAGCATTCCCGTGGTGCGGCTGCGGCGGGTAGCGGAAGGGGGCTTCGAGCTGGTGCCGGAGTTCATTCCGCCGAGCGTCACGGTGAGCGCAGCGCCAGGCCTGGTGCGCATGCTCGATGGCTTAAGCAGTGTAATCACGACGAAGATCGAATCGCTCCAGCGCACGCATCGCATGACGAACAACAGCATGTACGAAGCCGGTGCTGGCGATATCTCGTCGTGGTGGATGCTCAACATCCTGAGCACGGCCAATGCGCTGCTGATGCACTGCGCCAGATCGCCCGGGTTTCATCCCGAGGTGATGTTTCGGCAAATGCTTGCCGCCGCGGGCGGACTGATGACCTTTTCAGATCGCTACAAGACGGCCGACCTGCCCGCCTACCGCCACGAAACAATGGGCGAGGCATTCGCCGAGCTCGACGCGTTGCTGCGCGATCTGGTCGATACGGCGATCGGCACCAACTATGTCATCATTCCGTTTGTGGCCGACAAGAGCCGGCGCACGTTCTCGCAGGCGATACTGGATCCGGCCAAGGTCACGAAACAAAGCCAGCTTTATCTGGCGATTACTGCCGATATGGCGGGCCTTGATCTGGTGGCGACGGTGCCGATCCGGCTCAAGGTCGCTGCGCCCGAGAATATGGAAAGTATTATTGGGTCCGCATTGCCAGGCATACCGATCGCGCACATGCCGCAAGTGCCCCCGGCGATCCCGGTGCGGCCCAACACCTACTATTTTTCACTGTCCACCAAAAATCCCTTGTACGACAAGGCACTGGAGGCAGGCGTGCTGGCGGTGTATGCACCGGACGGGATCCCGGGACTGAAAATCGACCTGGTTGTCGTGCTCTGATCAACCACCGCGATGTCAGCGCCCAGCTCCGCTGCCAATATTCTTTTCTAGGAACTTCTCGACCCGCCCCCAGAAATCGATGCGGTTCTTTTCCAGCGCCCAGCCGTGGCCTTCTTCCGGGTACTCGATCCATTCCACCTGCTTGTTGGTGCGCATGACGGCGTTGCGCAGCGCGGTGCCATGGTTGATCGGCACGCGCCGGTCGACGCCGCCATAGGCCAGCAGCAGCGGCTGAGTAATGCGCGCTGCCTGCTGCAGCGGTGACGTGGCCTTGAACTGGTCGGCATCCTTGAGTGGGTCGCCGATCCGTTCTGGCAGGCTGTGCTGCTTGACGTCGCGTGACGTGTCGCTGCTGAAATGCGCGCCATTGTCGAACAGCAGGCCGATGTCGGTCACGCCGACAAAGCTGATACCGCAGCGGAACATGTCCGGGTCGTTGACGAGTCCCATCAGTGCTGAGTAGCCGCCGTAACTGGCGCCGGCGATGCAGACGCGCTTGGGGTCGACCAGCCCTTTGTCGACGGCCCAGTGCACACCATCGGCGATGTCGTTCTGCATGGCCAGGCCCCATTGCTTGTAGCCGGCGCGTTCATGGTTGGACCCGAAACCCGTGCTGCCACGAAATTCCGGTTCGAGCACGGCGTAGCCGCGCGTGGCCAGAAATTGCGAGTCGGGGGCCCAGCCCCAGGATTTTCCGCGCACCCAGGGGCCGCCATGGACCATCACTACCAGCGGCAGGCCGGTGCGCCTGGCGCTCGGTGGCAGGGTGAGGAGGGCAGGAATGTCCAGGCCATCGCGCGCCTTGTAGCGCAAAAACTGCTGGCGCCCCATCTGCGTCGGATCGATGCCTGGCCGCGCTTCGCCGACCTTGTTCAGCGATTTGGTTTTGCTGTTGTACAAGAAGAATACCGGCGCCACCACGTCCGAATAGGCGGTGACCACGAGCAGGGGCGAGTCTCCCCGGGCCGGCACCGACATCAGGTTGACCGTCGTCGGCAGCAGCTTGTCGACGTCCTGCTGGATCGCTTTCATGCCGGCGTCGAACCATTCATTCGATACCGCATCGGTGCGAAACTGCATGCCCA
>Ga0265780_10005985_pt1 | contig 15236 bp, 16 predicted proteins | sample P1T30metagenome_FD_192432 | JGI IMG/M metagenome (GOLD analysis project Ga0265780, IMG submission 192432) | Plant litter microbial communities from East Loma Ridge, Irvine, California - P1 T30 | ecosystem: Environmental > Terrestrial > Plant litter > Unclassified | place: USA: California... | reverse complement strand
CGCGCGCGATGAGGCTACAACTACACGAGGCAGCAGCGAAGCTAGCGGCTGCACCCGCCAACGGCAACCTCACCTGTTCACAACCCTTCTTTTGCCTCTGACGCCCTTCCCTCCATCCAACAGGACACTCCCAATCTATCGACCGTGCTACTTCGCTCATACTCGCTATTCAGGACACCTGATCAAAAGCTGTGGAAATTTGAGTCGAACGCAGCCCCGCTGACGTCATAGCCACGATCTGGTTTTTGGTCGTTCCGGACTCGCCCAAGGCTTCTCAGAGTCGAAAGTTGTCAAAGGCAGTCAGAGAGAACTTCAAGCGATACAACACCATGTCTGAAGAGACCGTCAAGCAATCTTCATCTTCAGAGGAAAAACCACCTGTGTCGATACCCCGCTACTTCCGGAACGATGCCCCACTAGCACGACGAGATCCTCACAAGCAGCTACTATCTTCGTTGGACCGCCTCATTACCGAGCATCCACCTCACCATGTAGAGCCTGGCGGTGGCCTGTACTATGGACCCATCTCGGTGGCTTATCTATTCTATGCGCTGCACAACCTGTACCCGGACCTTAAGCTGGACAACTACCCGTTGAATACCTGGTCAGCAGCCTACATCGAGCAAGCACAAACCCACATCAAAGAATTTCCGCCACCGTCTCCAAGCAAATGCGGTATCTCGAACGACATCATGTCGTTGCTTGCGTTGTATGCAGTCACAGCGCAGGACCCGGACACAGTCAAAGAGCTGTGTGATCACGCGGCAGTCATGCTCGAACCAGAGACCAACAACGACTGGATGTTTGGACGTGCTGGGTATCTCTATCTCCTACGTCTTGTCCGTGGAGCATTTGCGCATCACAAGGCGACTCTCGAGCTCATCGAAGACACCGCGGACGAAGTGATTGACAACATCATTGCCAGTCCCCGTCCCTGGAAGTGGCATGGCAAGGCCCACGTTGGCGCTGTGCATGGCGCTATCGGTATCATCACGCAGATTGTGCTCACTGACCCTTTATGGGCGCCTAAGCTCGAGGCTGAACTGGGAGCATTGCTCAGCTACCAATATGAGAGTGGTAATTTCCCGTCGTCACTCCCGCCGGGTCGCGACAGGTTTGTGCAATTCTGTCACGGCGCACCCGGTGTCGTATCTTCGCTTTTGTCGATCCGGCCATATTTCCCCGAACTTCACGAACGTATCGATCGTGTCATCACCAAGGGCAGAGAGTGTATTTGGGAACGCGGTCTCTTGACTAAGGAGCCGTGTTTGTGCCACGGAATTACTGGCAATGCCCTAGCATTAGATGGCAAGCAGTTTGAGCATTTCATGACCTACACGACGGGGCACGAAATCAAGTCCATGGGCAAGGATGGCATGCTTGAGAAGTCGGATGATCCGTCAGCACTATGGTGCGGTGAGGCCGGCCGTGCTTGGGCTTGGGCGGTGGCCGACAAACAAATTGACAAGCGCCTCCTGGGCTACAACGACATATGAGCCGCCTGTTGGCAGATCAGATGCCACCACGCGGTCGATGATACACGATTGAAATGAATTACGACTTGATAGGACGGTTAGCATCTCCGGTGTATATTGGGGGCGCCACAAGCACATTAAGCTATTTCGTAAAGTTTGTTGTGGCACCACAGGTACAAATGTTAGTATTTGTGCCCAAACATATCAATCTCTTCCATCGAATCATTTCTCTATGCCGCGCATCGCGAGAAAAAGAGACTGTTGCGCCATCTGGTAAATTTTGACTGGACATGTCCAAACATATATACACGCGAAGTGTCAACGCCTTCAACGAAAAGCTATTGGAAGATATCTTCGACAGATCGCATTGTTTCAGGGGCAATACACCTAAATCTCCGCGAATGTCAATCCTGGAGCCTGGTCGTGTTGGGATCCCCATATAAGCTTCCACGCGGGGTGCAACGTCGACCGCAACAACTCTAAGCTGAATTCTCGTTAGTTGCCTCAAAGCTCTGGAAGCACCTGGCACGAACAGTTGCTCACAGGAAACAAAATACACCTCCCGCGCTATCGTCTTCACACTATCTAATCAATATCCAGGGACTTTGCGGCGTGATCACGAGCATTACTGCTGATCTTCGCAGCCTCATATCGCAGATACACGCACGACTACAGTATCATGGGCATGTTGCGACTCTACAGCGCCTTGTGACCTGCAGAGTTGCGGTCTACTCAGCTGAGGAAGGAAGCACAGAACCAAATCTGGTAAGTACGGCCTTTCCACGTCAGCAATGCCCCTCATCTATGCTAACTTCACTCGCGCCACTGCGCCATTGTGTCTCAACTATCGTATCATTTCTAGCGCCCTCTTAGGTACGTTGACTTCGCGTCGCTCGTTCGTCCGTGTTTTTGCTCCTAGTCCTAGGCGCGCAGTGACGGCTTATCACAACCTTACCGCAAGCCCTCTATCTTTAGCATGACCAGTCAATATGTCTACAATCGCTTCTCCAGTACTGGTGTCAGCATCGAGAGCTTCCGTTCGTGACATGTCTTGGTGTGTTGGTACGCTTATGGTTTAGCGGCGATTCTGTTCTGTTCACTCTCACCACATCGAATCCTCCTGGTGAAAAGGCGGCAACGAAGTCGCGTCAACGGACGCAAAAGAGACTACTAGCACCTACCGCCTCTTGGCAATCCACTGGTGATCTTCCATTTCGTTAAGAGATAGCTCCGGGAAAGGGTGGGGCAAGTGTCGGCTTCGCCAGTAGCCTTCCACTTTTACCCTCGAACGGACCCTCAGGCCGTTTGTACACTAGCCGCGGCGGGCGATATAATAAACCAAGGTTTCCCAGCACGCTTCTAACAAGGCGCACAGATTCCAAATTCTCACACTCGTTCTTCACTATGCCGACCCTGTGGGTTGTTGTAACCCTGTGGGTTGTTGTAACCCTGGTTTCGTCGCTTTTCGCTACAATCACTGAAGGCGGACCGGTCGATACGTACCCAGGCTTACAATCGCGACAAAGCAGCGTGAGCGTGGTCTCTGGTATTGGCTGGCGAGATGAGCACGGTACGCGAGGCTGTCTCTCCACCCCGCCAACTGGGAATTAATGATCTGTAGGTAACGTCGGAGTACGTAGAGAAGTCCGGGATCTTAAAGCAAATTACCCAGAGCAATGGAGCCTGTACTTGCTAGGTCTGTCCAGTCTACAATGGCTCGACCAGTCGGACCCTCTGTCGTACTATGGTCTCGCCAGTAAGTGTCACTCGCAGATCTGGGAGTGGCAAATATTAACGTCAAATGTGTAGGTATCCACGGTCGGCCGTATAAAACTTGGGGAGATGTCCCAGGCGTTCCTTCAAAAATCGGTACCGCGGGATACTGCACGCATTCGAATCCTATATTCCTCCCGTGGCACCGACCTTACTTGGCCCTCTTTGAGGTAATTATAAGTGGCACGCCAATATTTCTACTTTCTGATCTCTTGTCAGGAACAAGTCTACAAGCGCGTACAGCACTACGCTCAAGAGACAACCGAAGATGTGAGAGAGCAATACCAGGCCGCTGCAAATGCGTTCCGTCTGCCGTACTGGGACTGGGCACTGGGAGAGGGTGACGGCCCGATTCCTGACTTCTTCACCGCGCAAATGATCAATGTCACGAGACCAAATGGCCAACAGCAAGAACTCTGGAACCCACTTTACGCTTTCTACTTCCATCCGCTAATCCCTGGAGATTTTGAGAGCAAGGCATGTGAAACATTCGGACTGGCAATCAAGGTGCTAACCATTGCTGCAGTGGGCAAATCAAAACGAGACTCTACGGTGGCCAAGCAGTGACTCTTTCAATGCTTTTTCCGACCAGCAGGCTATGCAAGCTGATTACAAAGATCAACAACGTAGCTTGCACGACCACGTCGCTCAAGCTTATCGCACCAACACATTGGAGGAATTTAGCCACACTCTTGAAGAAGCACACGGGTGGATACATGGCATTATTGGAGGAGGATGGAATGGAAAACGTTCAACCGGTCATATGTGGCCTTTGGAGTACTCAGCCTATGAACCAATGTTCATGCTCCATCACGCGCACGTAGCCGCATTCGCTCTCTCAGCGCATCGCACTAACACATCGTTGCAGTAATGTCGACCGCCTCTACGCAATCTACCAAGCCCAACATCCCGATCGGCCCCTCAGATCCTCAAGCATCGGACAAAATGGCAACGTCTGGCTCGAAAATGACGCGATCGTTGACGGAAACACTTCACTCCTGCCTTTCCACAAGGCTTCGGGCGGCTTCTGGACGTCAAACGATGTGATACAAACAGAGATTTTTGGTTACGCATACCCCGAGACGTTCAAGCCGGTCCCGCATGCGAACGAACATGTGAACGAAAATGAAGGAGACGAGGAAGAAGATGAAGAAGATGAGGAAGATGCGTGGGAAGACGAGGAGGAGGACTGGGACCTTTCAGCCCGCGCATCCGCCTCGGTCGCTCGTCTATACAGCCCCAGCGCCAGAGACATGCTCACCGCCAACCCCGCGACTGCAGGTGGCTCTGTGCAACTCGTGACTAATGGCACATTCACAGACTGGACCATTACCACTGAAGCGCTGGCCCATGAGCTCCCATCAACATTCATCGTGCGCTTCTCCCTGACTGGCGACTTCTCGTCTGATCCCAGCGTCGAAATTGGTAGCTGGGTCAACGCCATGCCTGACAGCCATGAGGAGATGAGGAAGCGCACTGCGACGATTGAGCAGACATACAAGAGCAGCATCAGTCTGACGAGCAGTTTGATCGACCAGATCAAAGCCGGGAAACTCGAGTCGCTTGACGCAAGAGACGTGGTGCCGTATTTGAAAGACAAGTTGAGCTGGAGAGTTCTCAAGGTACATATTCCTCACTCTTGAGAATTATTGATTACTGACAACGCAACAGGGCGACGGTACATCTATCACACAGAAAGATCTCGGCCCCCTAACTTTCGAGGTAGTCAGCACAGAAGCGCACATCCCGCACGACGCCAACCAGCTCGTTTCGTACAGCGACAAAGTGGTCAAACACCCCGAAGTCACGAGCGGCAAAGCGGGTGGCGTAGCTGCCTGATTTCCCCCCACATTTCCCCTTCTGCAAGCTATTAATGATTTCAGCGAAGCCTTAATTCCTTCATTTGCCGTCATGTACGAAAACTTGCCCCCAAATACAATCAGGATTTCATAGAATGAATTGGACCAAAAATTACACACGGTTTCTCCTTGGAACAGGACTCATTGCGCAGAGAAAGTCAAGGCACGCAGAGCTGCTCTAGTTACAAAGTAGGGCGACATGGACTTTTGACCCAATATACACACACACGAGTTTCTCGCCGAAAAAAATGAACTACATTCCACACTCCCATAACTAACTGCACCGCGACTTTAACTCTGAACTTGTACGCAGCCAGGCGTGTTCTAAGACCCACACAAAAACGTACATTTCGTCTCCCTCTCCCTCCCCAACCCCGCACTCACATTCACCCACTCCGTCCTCTCGCACGCGGCATCCATATCCGTCCACTCCACCGCCCGCGCCGCCGCGCTCTTATACCCAAACGCCAGCCACTCGGCATGCGGCGACTTCCACGTCGCGTGCTGCCACATACTGCGCCACCACCAATCAATCAGCAAAGCTCCATGGCGGAAAAAAACAAACACGCAATGGGAAGGGGAAGGGTAACGTACACGCTAAACTCGCCATCCTGCAACCCCGCGATGATTTGCGGCTCGTCTTCGTAGACGTCCGTGACTGTGCGGACGGACACGCCGCTCGGCCAACTACATTTGATTAGACACGGCGGAGCGGCCAAGGGGGAGGGGGGTGGACGACGGACTTGAGATCTTTGATTTCGCCGCCGGCGTCGAAGAATTGCGCGGTTAGCATGGCGGTGTATTTCATGGGGTCCTGTGGGGCGGCGTCTTCGTGGAGTGTCATGTTGAGGCGGCAGTAGGGGTCCTTGATGGATAGGGCGAGGGAGAGGGGGAAGGGGGTGAGCAAAAGGGCGAGGGTGGAGGGTTTCATGATCTGTTTGGTTGACGGGCCTGGAGAAGGGAGGGAGGGAGGGGGGCATTTAAGCACGAAGGTACGGTCTTGTCTGGTGGCTTAGACGTCGTGGTCTTGGTGCCCGGCCACAGGGATACTTTGGGAGTAACACAGGGAAGCTGTGGTCGCTGTATCCATCTATAGCTATCTGTAATACGTCTGTAAGCGACATGCATCTCCTGTCCCTATACCTACACTGAATGCTATCTCTCATATGTCCCCTCTCAATACACGTCGTGTAACATGCGTTCGGAATGCTCATTCACTGGACTCACCCCCCTCCATGCCGTTCGAGCCACAGCACATCCGCCATCCGAATTTTCCATCAAACACGATGCTTATTACAGTACCAACACGCCTTCAGACCGCAACCGGAGCAGCCATTCACCCAGCGATCCTTATGTCCGCACCTGTGGCATGTAGTGTCCCATCCGTTGCTTCGATAGAAGCGCTCAAATTGGTGTTCATGCTGCTGACGCTGATTCCTCTGGTTCCGAAGCCTCTTGTGTCTGTTGTTGGCCCCCGTGGCTGGTGCTTGCTGTGGTGCTGGTACGGGAGCAGGCTGAGGCCCAGCGTTCACCTGAGCTTGTGCACGATTGAGCGCAGCCATGAATACAACATCCGGTGCCGGCAATGGCGCGGGTGCTTGAATGGGTGCAACCACTGGTGCGCGTGCGGGCACAGGCACAGGCGCAGCTTGAGCGACACCGGGCTGGGGAGCGTTGATGATATTGCGTTCATCCCAGAGCGGACAGTTGCAAGTCTTCCACTTGGTCACGCACAGATAACAAAACTGATGGCGACAACGACAACTAATTGGCATGTCAGCAATCGCCTATCCGATTTAAATTCATGGCCTACGTAATGTGATAGCACCCTCGCTCTAGCTCTACCATCTCCCTGCAGTTTGGACATGTCTGCCAGCGCTTCTCCTTGGCGAAGGACATGAGATCCTTGACGTCTTTGTCTTCTGGACACAAGCCGACATGATGCTTGCCCTTGCAAGTGATGCAGGTTTTCTCTTTACAGTTTGCACAGGTACCCACGTTGGCCTGGATGTCGGCAGGCCGCACCCACTTCGAGCACGTATTGTTGCTACAATAAGTCCGGTCGGGTGTACCCAGCTCTTCACGTCTCTCAACAAATGTGGCTATCAAAGGTTGAGACAGGAACGGCGTGCAGCTGAGCAAGGGAATGATCTTGTTGCAGCAGCGTGGCGGGAAATGCGAAGGGTCGGTGACCGACGACTGAAAAAGACGTTGGAGACAGTCTCGACAGTATGCGTGGTTCTCGGGCTCATCGTCGTCTTTGCAAGGAAGCTGCAGCATGTCGTGCATGGGGTGCATATCGAGACAGGATGAGCAGGTGCCTCTGGAGACAGTGCTGGGCTTTTCTGCTAGCGGTACAGACTTAGCAGCTAGAGCGCCATCAAGGCTGGATGCTAGATCGCCGCACTCGATGTCATGCTTGGGTCGCTTTGTGCGACCATCGTCGCGTTCTCGCAAGATAGCAGGATCCATGTACGCAGCGCGCTTCTGGGTTTTCGAGGGACCTGCTTCAAGGGTACCTCGAGGAGGCGCCTCTACATCAGGGACGTCCTCCACAGTAGCCTGCTTGCCCGCCATAGCACTCTCGGTCGCTGTCTTCTTCTTGACCTTTGGCGTCAATTGCTCTTCAGCAGCGCGCTTGAGAGGTGCGGGCGGCTTGGGCAACCCTGCAGCTGTCTGGGTGCCACTGAGATCGAAGCGAAGCTTCCCCAGAGTGATTGATGGTCCGTTAATGGCTTCATTCTGTCGCGCAGCTATGATTTGGTCGTTTGCAGAACGCTTCGCCGGAGGCGGTGCACGCTGTGGTACAGGCTTTCCTGCAAGTCTACAAGCCATGTCATGATCGCCTTCACAGTGTTAGTTGGGCTCGCGTAATGGCCCTTTTCACCTACGTTCAGCCTGTTGCTCCTCGCTAAGAAGACGCTTGAATGCGGCGCGGTTGTTGTTCTCTTCCCTGAGCATGTTGTATGCGATGTACTGCCCGCTGACTTCTTGCCACTTGCGGAGGAGTTCCTCACGAAGCGTCGTGAACGCGACTTTCTCGCTCTTTGCGGCTGCATTGGTATCATTCGGCGGCAAGGTCTTGAGTATGGCGTCGACATCGTCAAGCTGCAACTTCAGCGCCATGCGAGCTGTTGCCGGATCCATTACTGCAGTGCGTAGTGGGTGGTCGCCCGGACGGTGATATGACGGAAGAGAAAGCACGACTCAAGGCGTGGCGTCAATGGCACGGTGAGGTGTGAGTGTGGGTGTTTTAAGCTCCGACGGACGCAGGTGACGTTTGCCAAGACTTGCCGAAGACTGAGGAAGGCACACCCGGGGACAGGTGAAAGAGCAACGACGTGTTGAGGGAAATGAAGAGGTGAGAAGGAAAGTGTGCCGAGGATATGCAAAAAGCACTCGGATGGTGAATGGAGAAGTAGTGATTACGGTCAGTGGTAAGCCTCACGGGCGCCCTGAATTCTGGATTTGATCCCAACTTTTAAGCCAACACGCTCTTTACTATCCACAAGCCTCCTCGCTCAACACCATCACATCGCGCTGATGTGACAGTCAAACCTCCAAGAAATATCAGGCCACGGCGCTGCGGCTCCTCCTCAACTCTCCCGCCGTGGTTCTCTTCCATACAAGAGCCTATGCCCCAAAGCTACAAAAAGGTGTGTCAAGATCATGAATGGCATATATGCCGAACCCAAAACGCCGCTGACGATGCTATGATCTCGGGTCGTAAAGCAAAGTCACAGGCTACGGGGCATGCCTTGTGAAGTGAATGAAGCCAATCCGTGGATGGCGGGGCCGTGAACCAAATGTCCGGTGAATGTAAAACGAACGCCTGTTCGCCCAGTCAGGAGGGTAGGTGCGTGCCAAGCGCAACTTTTCGCTATGATTGAGAAGTGAAGTGCTGTCCATGCGCCGGTACGCCAATTTGTGTATGAATCGATCACCCTGCGCCAGCGGTGCCGATCTGTGTCTGCTTTTGGTATGCGGGTGACCGGTAGCTGTGTCGATGGGGCGAAGCAGTTCGACTCTGTGCCGATCCGTCTTCGTTTTGCCGGAATTGCGGGTCCGGAGATGTCATGTCTTGTGGCTGTGGTGAATTATTGGCATTCGAATGTGCCATTCCAGGGCCGATGTGACGGACCGAAGCTTCACCAGCGTATGGTTGAGGGTTGCTGTTTGCTGGAGTGATTTGTGGGGCATTTCGCTGATCCTTTTTGGAGGCAGCAGGACCTTGGTTCCTTGGTGACGCCGTGGCGGCCAGAATAGGGTTCTTGCCCCGTTCCTCCCACTGTCGCATTATCTCTTTCGCAGACATGTCCGATGACGTGTCATCATTGAGTAGTTCCATAATCTCCGGTGGTACCTGGACAGGTTAGCACGGGTCGCCTGGAATCGTAGATGGGTTGCCTTACCTCAGAGAATTCATCGTTGTTCTCTATGAGATCGAACACGACCTTGACTGCGCCCTGGTCTACGTTCCGCATCTCCTTGTCGTTGCTCTCTCGCAGGATGTTTGGAGCCATGACAGTAGCAATGTTCCAGGTGTCCATCTTATTACCTGTCTCTTCATCGACAGTGTGGAAAGAAGACACCCAGTTCAAGAAGCGGAAGAGCACTTCCATCGTATCACGGTGCGCTTTTGGTAGCAAACACAGGACCAAGTGCAAGACTTTCTTCCTCTGCTCCTCATCTTCGATGTCTGAGAAAATATTAGTTGTGTCAAAATTGTTACGGATGAATGCGCCTTACCGTTGGCGACCATAAATAGCCGGTACAACTTCAATGTCAAGACGGGATCTGGCATGAGCCGAAGGAACCTCTTCAGCAAGTTGGCGAGAATGACAGGATTCTTCGAGTTCAGGTCGACTTGCTCAACACCCTTCGCATCAACTTCCTCCTCAAGTTCACGAAGAGCCTTGAGGTTTCCGTTCTTACGGAACACGCCCTCAATAGACATGTCCATACTTCTCATCGCAGTGATGGCGTTTTCGAGCAACGCTGGGACCTTCAATGCACCAGGCCCAACACCTTCAGTGCAGTCGGCGCCAAATTTCTCAACAAGGTATTCCAGAGATTGTCTGAATGTGGCTTTGTCCGTGACTGGCTTCTCTGCGCCCACAACTGTCTTCTTTGGTTTGCTCTTCGCCTTCCCGAAGCCAATCTTTCCCCAGAAGTTGTTCTTTTTTGACTCGATGAGGTCCAAAAGCTCTCCCTGGTTGTACTGGTTGTCGTCTAGGAGCAGTCCTAGCTGAAGTACAGCTAGGCCTTTCAGCTTAAAGTACTCGAGCGGAGACAGCTCCGAGAAGTAGGTTCGTGATCGACCGTCGGCCATGTTTTGTAGTTCTTGGCCACCGGAAAAGTCCCTTCTGTGACCGTTTCGCAGTCGAGGCTGATCGTTTTCACCCAGGAGAGCGCTTCCACCAGCTCGGAAAGCATTCGGTCGCTGTTCTCGTTGCTGCTCCAAAGCTGCCATGCGAGCAATGTCGTCCAGTGCAAGGGAGTTGACGTTCAATGTGTTGTTGTCAGGGTCGTTTTGCATTTCACGTTCTTGGACAATTTGCATGCCACCCCTCATTTGAGCATCGCCACCGGCCTGGATGCCATCCGGTCCATCGATGATTCTGGAAGCGCGTGCGCGCTTCATTGTGTTTGATAAATGCTTGTCTAGTCGTGTAGAGCGGAGCCGCTTGATGTCGGACATGGATTGTTCATACGCCGAGTTGTCTCTCTGACTTTCGCTTGCCGATACGCCTCCATACGACTTTGAGCGACCGTCTTGCTGCATGTGTGGAGTCGGTAGGCCGGATCCCGTGTCTCCAAGACGGTGTCCCTGTGAGGAATCATATCCTCCCAGGTTGGGATCATCTATGGGTCATTAGTGGGACGAATGTAATCTCGGTAGCGGTGCCAGAAATCTGAGCCGGGTGTCAAGAGAAGTAGTGGTGAAGGGCTTCGTGTGTGAAGAAAGGGAATTACTTACCAGAAGTGTGTGGTAATGCACCGCTGGAGCGCAGTGTTGCCATCAAGCGGGCATGGGCCACCTTCAATAGATGGACGTACTGCCGCAGCTTGGTGACGTGCTCAAATCCCTTCTCGGCATCTGCTTGGGCCGCAGCACAAGCAGGACAGAAGACTCTCTGCTGAGACTTGCTCCAGTATGCGTTCCGTACGTCACGTCGCAGATCAGCATTACATCCACGACATATCATACAGCTGTAGTTGAAGGACATGTCGTTGAGGTGGACACATTTATCTTCAACCTGAGCATCGCAAATGGGACAGGCATCTGCCCATCTTGGTACCAGGATTGCGGCTTCAGCGGCCTGGTCTCTTCCAGCCTCCTTTTCCAAACGCGTGTCGAGGCTGTTGACTTGGGTAAGGAATTGGGTGAGGCCGCTCGAAGATCGCGTCTCACGCTCAAGCTTTAGCGATCCTTGGAGACATATCCGGATAAGGAGCTTCAAGTAGTGGGCCAGTCCAGTGACAAGAGAGAGGAGTTCCTGAGTGACGCCAAGCCGCCGGACGCCGGTTCCCTGGGATTGTGTGAGGAGCGCAAAGAAGGCTACCACCTTCTTACAGAGCAACTTGGACTCGCGCGAGTACGTCAGGCCTTTTGGCGTGCGTTGAACCAATTGTGCGTCGAGCTCATCAGCGGCAGCGAATAGGAGCTCCACGTGCACGATGAACTTTTTGGCCGCCATGACACCGTCGACGTAGGCGCCATTGCTGACGTGGAGCAGCATGTCGGAAATGCACGTGGCCGATTTTTCTTCGAAGGCTGAGAGTGTTTTCCAGATCCAGTTGACCTTGGCCTCGATCTCTTCTTCCTGCTGGCGCACGGTCTCCCGAACCTCGTCAGTCGCATCGCTTTCGCTAATGTGCATGTGTTCGATGACTGGTTGTCCAGTCGAGTGCAGGCGGACGTTCCAGTACTTGTGTATCATGTAGCATTCGGGATGCCAATGTTGATTCTGTCCATTGCGGTAAATTTCGACGAATTGCTTCAGAATCGACGTTTGACAGCCGTTGCATCGTTGCGCAAACTTGGTTGAGTAATGGTAGTGGCAGTATACGCTGCCTTCATGCTCGTAGTAGCTGTCTGATGCACCGAAGACGGTCGGGCATACTGAGCACGTGAAATGCTCGATGTGGTATTTCCGGTCTAGCGCGGTGATGTAAGAGCCGCGGAGGGCTTGGCCGCATTCATAACACAACAAATCGAGTCGTCGGAAATAGTCGGTTTCGCACAACGGATACTGGCCTGGGGGCTTTTCTGGGACAGGGAAGAACTTGGAGGCTACAATCTTGCCGCAGTCCTGCATTCGTTAGCACGGTGATGAATTGAAGTTGGGAGTCTTCATCGGGATGGCGCATGACAGCTCCGCAGTTCGGAATCATCACGGCCAGCCAGCCGCGCTGAAATTAAAGGGTATCTTACGTGGCATGTGAAGCACTCCAGATGGTATGTATCTCCCAAGGCTCTCACGAATTGCCCTGTCAAGCCTTCCCCACACTTTCCGCAGATCTTCCCACTCCGTTTGGGCTTGGGCTGGTTCAGTTGGTCGGGGTCTGTCGCTGAGCGCATGGGCAGGTCGGAGCGGGCATGTGGAGCTAGGCCATTGGAGGATTGTGCGTCGTGCTCATCGGTCCGCCGTCTCGCAAGGCCGTTACTGCGGGGGTCGTAGTCGTAGGCATGGAGCTGCGGTCCACCTGGGCCCTCTGTGTAGGGCGCGCCATCGCCATGGGATCCCATATCCGCTTACAGCTTCTCCGCCAGCTCGCAGGGACGTGAGGTTGTGGTGCGGTAGCCGAGGCTAACGCAATGCGTGCACGCCTGAAGATGGGCAAATCAGGTGCGCACGAGTGATTTGTGGAAGCGGTGATGTTGGTCCGTGGGTGGTCGTGCGTGGTGTGAAGGAAGGTTGGCGGCTCCCCGTTTGGCGGTGAGAGATGGTTTGCAGAGTCAATCAGCAGCGGCGGGAAAGGGACTATATACAGGCGGTGCGACGGCGGGTTCGGTATCATGCGTGCGCCGCGACGACGAGGCGAAATATGGTGTCGTCGGGCAACAGCTGGTCGAGAGCTGCGAGGGGCGCCGAACTGGACCCTGAGCGCTGGCTGAAACACGGCCAGGGTAGCCGGCGAAGGAGGGGGGTGAAGGCTGGGCAGTTTGCAGCAGCACGACGCCGGTATGGGGCAGTGAATAGGCGTCGGGCGTCGTGTGTCGGTGGTGTGGTGTTGCAGGCAAAGTGGCTCTGGTGCATCAATGTCGAGCATCGCCAAAGGGCGCTAAGGCCGGATTCAGCAGAGGCTAGCGGGAAATTGGCCTTGCACATCCACATTTGAGAAGCCGTCAGCACCTTCGTCGTGCGCCCTGAGCTTAATTTAGACGCCATAACTCGAGTGTACGCATCACATGTCTTGATTAGCACGAGTTATGAAGCGCCGCGAGGGTACGACGCGTGTCGGTGGTGGCCACCGTCTGCGAATGCGAAGCAGAAGCAATTGCCACATTTTCAAGTGTCGGCTACGTTTGGGCGGGCTGCGTCTACACATGCCAGCTCACAGCCCTTCTCGGAGCCATGTCCAGGGCGGGCGGGCAGGATTCCCATGTTTGTCTCACCACCCCAGCGCCGTGAAGTAAGCCAGCGGGGCAGGCGCGTCCGAGCGCATTCGACGTCTTGGCACCGACTTCGCGATACTTTCTGGCTGTGTAAGAGACGCTCGAGACGCTCGAGACCGCGAGACGGCAGCCTGAGACATTGCAACGAACAACGAGTTGACGCCATCTCGCAGAATTCACGCGACTGCCGTAGCTTGTACTCGCGCCTTCCACATTCGTCCACAAACACACAAACAAAGCACGGCCATAACAAAGGCTGCCTATATCAACCCTCACCTGCACTCACCTCACCTCCACACCGCACCATCCCGCCATGGAAGACGACCCGCAGCCACAGCGCCCTATCCAGCAGGTGCACGTCTTCCGCGCCCCGCGCCTCGTCTCGCGCCCGAAGCCGCGCATGGAGCAGGAGGAGGAGATGGGCAACGAGATCAAGCTGGGCGACTTTGAGGACGTACACGCCCTGTCCGTCTCAGAAGCGCGCGCCGTCGTCACCGCAGTCCACGAGGCGCGGCGGAAAAAGGACCCCGAGAACAACCCCCTGCGCGACCGCATCCACAACGACCAGCCCGTCATCATGCACTTCCTCGAGTATCTCGACAACTTCTCGCGCTACAAGCAGGAGGAGAGCCTGCACTCCATCGCCGCGCTTTTCGACACCCACCCGGAGCTCACCACCGTCGAGAAGGCCCTGCTAGGTACTTGATAGAGGCGGAAGGTGAAGACGCAAACGCTGATGGCTGCTAGGAACCCTTACACCCGACACCGCCGACGAGGCCACGACCCTCATCCCGTCGCTGGCGAGCAAAATGGACAGCGACACGCTGCAGCCTATATTGGACGAGTTGACCAAGATGCGTATGTTGGACAAGATCGCCCGTGCTCACGTTAAGTGAATATGGAGCTGACTATCTGGACAGAGGATCGCCTTCGATGAGCCACACGGGTCCAACTCCCGCCCACCTGACTATATGTAACCCCCTTCACATGAGACTTATAAGGCTTGGCGTCCTTGCTCTGAAGTTTTTTTTCTCGTCAGATGACCCGCCTGATCGCGCCAACTGGTCTGTTGCTTTGATTGCTGAGGGAAAGCTGCCGTAATTGGAATATGTAGTCGAGGTTGGGGTTGGATGGAGTGGGAGGTGAAGAAACGCGTGGAAGAGTGGCTGGTTTTGTTGACGTTCACTTGGTGTGTCGTTGTTTGACATGCGCTCGCGGGCAGTGTCAACACTGCATATGTGGGCTTGGACCATAGCCTTTTTGATGGGATTGAAGAAACGATCGATCAGGATCTTTTATACACTCTCCCGAGCCACTCATGAGAAAGCAAGGTATGCAGAAAGACGCGCGTGAGCAGTGTGATGCTGGGCTGGAGTGTTGAAACTCCTATCGTAAAGTCGATGTAGCCTTTCAAATATGTTGAGAGGCACTAACTTCTTAACACGGGTAGAATTCAGGTTGTCCAGTGCAAGTGAGACTACCAATGCTTGCGCCAAGATGCTCTCT
>Ga0265780_10005984_pt1 | contig 15239 bp, 12 predicted proteins | sample P1T30metagenome_FD_192432 | JGI IMG/M metagenome (GOLD analysis project Ga0265780, IMG submission 192432) | Plant litter microbial communities from East Loma Ridge, Irvine, California - P1 T30 | ecosystem: Environmental > Terrestrial > Plant litter > Unclassified | place: USA: California... | reverse complement strand
TGGTGTTCGATAACGTCCGCAACTACGACGGTTCGTGGACTGAGTGGGGCAGCGCGGTGCGCGTGCCGATCGTGCAGGGCTCCGAGCCCGGCACGGTCCCGGGGCGCTGAGCGCCGTGTCGGGCACCGAGACCTCGTCGGGGCCGTCGGCCGGGCCGCTCCCCCGCGTCCTCGCCGAGACCCGCGACGACTTCCTCGCCCTCGACGTCAAGGACCGCCTGCAGCTCCTGCTCGAGTTCTCGAACGAGCTGCCCGCGCTGCCCGCCGAGTACGAGGACCACCCCGACCTGCTCGAGCGGGTCGAGGAGTGCCAGTCGCCGGTCTTCATCTTCGTCGAGGTGGAGGACGGCGTCGTGACCATGCACGCGACGGCGCCCCGCGAGGCACCCACGACCCGTGGCTTCGCGTCGATCCTCGCGCAGGGGCTCAGCGGCCTCTCGGTGCGCGAGGTCCTCGACGACGTGCCCGACGACTACCCGCAGACGATCGGCCTCGGCGTCGCCGTCAGCCCGCTCCGGGTCCGGGGCATGACGGCGCTGCTCGCCCGCGCGAAGCGTCAGGTCCGAGCGAAGTCCGCGGCGTGACCCTCCGGGTGCTGCACGTCGCCGACGCCGTCGGGCGCGGCGACGACGGCCGTGACGACGCCGGCGGGGCGCCCGCGGGCGACGTCGGCACCGTCGTCGCGGCCGACACCGACGAGGGGCGGGCGAGCCTGCGGGCCCTCTACGCGCCTCCTGCCGCCGACTGGCTGCGCCTCAACCTCATCGCCGCCGTCAGCGGCGACGCGGCGGGCGAGGACGGCACCTCCGACACGCTGAGCAACCCGGACGACCGGGCCGTGCTCGCGGCGATCCGCGACCTCGCCGACGGCGTGCTCGTGGGCGCCGCGAGCGTGCGGGCCGAGGGCTACCGCGTGCCGCGGTCGGCCCGGCTCGTCGTCCTCACCGCGAGCGGCGACCTCAGCGGGCACCGCATGGACCCCGAGCAGGCCGACCGTGTCGTCGTCGTCTGCCCGGCCTCGGCCGTCGAGGCTGTCACCGCCAGCCTCGGCCCGGACGTCTCCGCCCGCGCCACCGTGCTCGTCGTCGACGACCGCGACGGGGTGGTCGCCCCCGCGGCGCTCGTCGCCCGCCTGCGCGGACACGGGCTCCGCTCCCTGGTCTGCGAGGGCGGGCCGTCGCTGGCGGGCCAGCTGCTGCACGACGGCCTCGTCGACGAGCTGTGCCTGTCGACCTCGCCCGTCGTCATCGGCAGCGGGCTCCCCGTCTTCGGCCGGGAGCGTTTCGACCCGTCGCGCCTCTCGCTCAGCCAGCTGATGATCGACGACCAGAGCGCGCTGTACGCGCGCTGGCTCGTGGAAGACGGTCCAGCCAGCCGGCGATGACCGACTCGAAGCGCTCGGGGTCGTAGTTCCAGATCTTCGTGTGCCTCGCGACCTCGAAGACCTCGAGCTGCACGATGTCGGGGCGGGCCGCGGCGAGGGCGTGCGACGCCGTCGAGGGCACGAATCCGTCGTCGTCGCTGTGCAGCAGCAGGACGGGCACCTGCAGCTGCCCGGCCTGCTCCACGAGGTCCAGCCTGTCGAGGTCGACCGGGGCGTCCCGACCGCTGAGCCGCGAGGCGCGCGGCGACTGCAGGAGGCGCATCGCCAGCTCCTGCACCACCCGCGGCACGCGCATGGCCGTGCCCTGGTAGCGGAGCGTCGTCCGCCAGTCGACGACGGGCGACTCGAGCACGACGCCGACGACGAGGTCGCGGCGGGCCGCCCGGGTGACGGCCTGCAGCACGGTGGCGCCGCCCATCGACCAGCCCATCAGGACGACGGACGTCGCGCCGTGGTCGACGGCCCAGGTCATCGCGGCCTCGACGTCGGTCCACTCCGCGTCGCCGAGGGCGTACCGCCCGTCGGCCGACCGGGGTGCATCGCCGTCGTTCCGGTACGAGACGAGCAACGACGTGATGCCCGCCCGGTGGAACACGGGTGCCGCCCGGACGGTCTCGGCCCGGGTGACGCCGCGGCCGTGCACGCCGATCATCCACCGGCCGTCCGTGCCGTCGGCCGCGGGGACGAGCCAGGCAGGGGCGGGCCCCACCGGGGTGCCGACCTCGACGTCCTCGACCGCGAGCCCGGCGTCGCGCGGCGACCGCCAGAGCCAGCCGCCGATGCGTCCCGCCCGGGCGGCGGCGAGGTCGCCCTGGTCGACGGCCTCGACCCGGCGGACGACACGGCGTCCCTCCTCCGAGACGACCTCGCCGAGACGCGCGTGCCCCCTCCCGTGGTCGAACCAGAAGCTGTAGCGACCGGGGAGGCGGGTGTCGGCGTCGGCCGACAGCGTGAGCGTCCCGGCGACGGGGTCGTGCCCGAGCACCCGGACGTCGTCCGAGCGGCGGCGGGCCGGGGTGACGACCTTGCGGGCCATGGTGACGACCCCGGCCGCGAGGGCGAGCGACGCGGCGACGACGGTGCCGGCGACGCTGACGGAGACGACGAGGCCGGCGACGGCGGCGCGCGTGCGGCGAGGGCGGGGGGCGCTGCGGGGGCGACGGGACATGGGGACCTCCGGTCGGACGGGGCGCGCACGAGCGGGCACCTGCGGCGTGCCGCCCGGCTGTGAGCCGGCTCGGAGCCTAGTCTGCTGAGGTGTCCGACACCTCCTCGCCGCCGGTCCCGGCCGCGTTCGCCGCCGCGTCGGCCGCCGTCCGCGGGGCCCTGTCGCGCGACGACCTCGCCGTGTCCGAGATCCCCGCCCCCGGCGGCCTCGCGCCGCACGCCCTCGCTCTCGCCGGCGACGTGGTGGGCGCGTCCGGCCGCGCCGACGCCGAGCTGGGGACCGGCCGCTTCGTCCTGTTGTACGACGAGAGCGCCCCCGAGTCCTGGGGCGGCGTGTTCCGCGTAGTCTGCTTCGCGCAGGCCCCGCTCGAGACCGACCTCGCCCTCGACCCGTTCGTCGCGGACGTCGCGTGGTCCTGGCTCGTCGACTCCCTCGACGCAGGAGGCGCCACCCGGCACTCCGCGTCGGGCACCGCCACGAAGGTGCTCTCGTCGGGCTACGGCGAGCTCGCCGCCCAGGGAGAGGGCGCCCAGCTCGAGCTGCGCGCCTCGTGGACCCCCACCAGCACCGACCTCGCTCCCCACGTCGCCGCGTGGAGCGAGCTCATCTGCACCCTCGCGGGCCTGCCGCCGACCGTCGAGGGCGTCACGCTCCTCGCCTCGCGTCGCGTGGGCCGCGACTGACCTGACGGAACGACGGAGACATGAGCGCCCCCACCACCGAGCCCACCGCGGACGACGCGTCGTCGTCCGCCCCCTCCGTCACGGTCGCGCCGACGACGATCACGCCGCGCGCCGCGACCGCCGACTCGGTCCACGGCGAGGTGCACGTCATCGCCGACCGCGAGTCGTACCTCGAGGCCGTCGAGGCGATCGCCGCCGGCCACGGGCCGGTCTCGATCGACGCGGAGCGCGCCTCCGGCTACCGCTACTCCCAGCGCGCCTACCTGATCCAGGTGTTCCGGCGCGGCAGCGGCGTCTTCCTCTTCGACCCGCCCGCGATCGGCTCGTTCGACGAGCTGCAGGCGGTGATCGGCCACGAGGAATGGGTGCTGCACGCCGCGAGCCAGGACCTCGCCTGCCTGCGCGAGGTCGGCCTCGACCCCGACCTCGTCTTCGACACCGAGCTCGGGGCGCGCCTCGCCGGCCTGCCGAAGGTGGGCCTCGGCGCCGTCGTCGAGCAGCTGCTCGGCGTGCACCTCGCCAAGGAGCACTCGGCCGCCGACTGGTCGACGCGCCCGCTCCCCCAGAGCTGGCTCGTCTACGCGGCCCTCGACGTCGAGCTGCTCGTCGACCTCCGCGACGCGATGGTCGAGCTGCTCGACGAGGCGGGCAAGCTCGAGATCGCCCGTCAGGAGTTCGCCGCGACCGTCGCCCGCGAGGCCAAGCCGCCGAAGGTCGACCCGTGGCGCCGCCTCACCGGCCTGCACACGGTCCGCGGCGCCAGGGGCCTCGCGGTCGCCCGCGAGCTCTGGGAGGCGCGCGACGAGTACGCACGTCAGGTCGACACCGCCGCCGGTCGCCTCGTGCCCGACCAGTCGCTCGTCGCCGCCACGAAGGCGCTGCCGGCCGACAAGCGGGCCCTCGCCGGTCTCAAGGAGTTCGTCGGCCGGGCGAGCCGCAGCGAGCTGGACCGCTGGTGGGCCGCCATCGAACGCGGCATGGCCACGCGCGACCTCCCCTCGTCGCGAGGCCCCGTGGCCGACACCCTGCCGCCGCCCCGCAGCTGGGCCGACAAGAACCCGATGGCCGACGCGCGCCTCCGCCACGCCCGCCCCGTGGTGGCCGAGATCGCCGAGGGCCTCGACCTGCCCGTCGAGAACCTGCTGACCCCCGAGCTGCTGCGGCGCCTCTGCTGGGAGCCGCCCATCCCGTTCGACACCGAGACCCTGGCCGGGGCCCTCGCCGAGCTCGGTGCCCGCCCCTGGCAGGTCGACGCGGTCGCCGCGCGGCTGGCCGACGCCTTTGTCGACGCCCACCAAGAGCCCGAGAGCGAGCCCGGCGACCCTTCGTAGCAATCCGCGAAGGATTCTCGCCGCGGCAGGCCGCCTCCCTAGGATCGGACGAGTTCCGAGCACTGGAGGCACTGTGGCCGAGAGATCAGACGTCGTCTTCGTCGACGGGGTGCGCACCCCGTTCGGCAGGGCGGGCGACAAAGGCATGTACTGGGGAACGAGGGCCGACGACCTCGTCGTCAAGGCCATGAAGGGGCTGCTCGACCGCAACCCGTCGCTCCCCCTCGACCGGGTCGACGACGTGGCGGTCGCCGCGACGACGCAGCAGGGCGACCAGGGCCTGACCCTGGGCCGCACCACGGCGCTGCTGGCGGGGCTCCCCCGCTCGGTGCCCGGCTTCGCGATCGACCGGATGTGCGCCGGCGCCATGACGAGCGTGACCACCCTCGCCGGCGGCATCGCCTTCGGCGCGTACGACGTGGTCGTCGCCGGCGGCGTGGAGCACATGGGGCGGCACCCGATGGGGTTCGCGGCCGACCCGAACCCGAGGTTCCTCACCGAGAAGCTGGTCAGCGGCGACGCCCTCAACATGGGCTCGACCGCCGAGCGCATCCACGACAGGTTCCCGCAACTCACGAAGGAGCGCTCCGACCGCTACGCGATGCGGTCGCAGCAGAAGCTCGCCGCCGCCTACGAGGCGGGTCACATCCAGCCCGACCTCGTCCCGGTCGCCGTGCAGACACCCGAGGGCTGGGGCCTCGCCACCCGCGACGAGGCACCGCGCCCCGAGACCACGATGGAGGTGCTGGCCGGGCTCCGCACGCCCTTCCGCCCCCACGGGCGGGTCACCGCCGGCAACTCGTCGGGGCTGAACGACGGCGCGACGGTGAGCCTGCTCGCCTCGCAGGCGGCGGCCGACGAGCTCGGCCTGGGCGTCAAGATGCGTCTCGTCAGCTTCGCCTACGCCGGCGTCGAGCCCGAGATCATGGGCATCGGCCCCGTCCCGTCCACCGAGAAGGCCCTCCGCAAGGCCGGGCTCACCATCGACGACATCGGCCTCTTCGAGCTGAACGAGGCCTTCGCCGTGCAGGTGCTGTCGCTGCTCGACCACTTCGGCATCGACGACGACGACCCTCGGGTGAACCCCTGGGGCGGCGCCATCGCCGTCGGCCACCCCCTCGCGTCGTCGGGCGTCCGTCTGATGATCCAGCTGGCCCGTCAGTTCGAGCAGCACCCCGAGGTGCGCTACGGCCTCACAGCCATGTGCGTGGGGCTCGGCCAGGGCGGCAGCGTCATCTGGGAGAACCCGCACCACTCACGGAAGGCGGCTCGATCGTGAGCACCGCAGTCGACCAGCTCACCGCCCTCAGCGCCGACGAGGTCGTGACGCTTTCGTACGTGCGCGACGTCCCCCTGCCCTCGGGCGGGGTGCTCGGCCTGGTCACCCTCGACAACGGTCGCGACCACAAGCGACCGAGCACCCTCGGCCCGGCGACCCTGACGGAGCTCGGCGAGGCCCTCGACGGCCTCCGGGCCCGCGCCTCCCGGGGCGAGGTCCAGGCGATTGCCGTGACGGGCAAGCCGTACTTCCTCGCGGCGGGGGCCGACCTCAGCAAGGTCAGCCAGATCCCGAGCCGCGAGGTGGCGCGCGAGCTCGCCCGGATGGGGCACGCGACCCTCGGCAAGCTGCACGAGGCCGGGGTGCCGACCTTCGTCTTCGTCAACGGCCTCGCCCTCGGCGGCGGGCTCGAGATCGCCCTGCACGCCGACTACCGCACGGTCGACTCGTCCGCGGCGGCCCTCGCGCTGCCCGAGGTGTTCCTCGGCATCGTCCCGGCCTGGGGCGGCGCGTGGCTGCTGCCGAACCTCATCGGCATCGAGAACGCGCTCAAGGTCGTGCTCGAGAACCCGCTGAAGAACAACCGGACGCTCAAGCCCGCCCAGGCGCTCGAGCTGGGCGTCGTCGACGTCCAGTTCGGGCCGGCCGCGTTCCTCGAGGACTCGATCCGCTGGGCCGACGGCGTCGTCGCCGGGCGCACGAGAGTCGAGCGCCCGAACATGCCGGGCAGGCTGGAGCGTGCGGTCACGTGGGGAGCCGCCATCTCGATCGCGCGGAAGTCGCTCGCGTCGAGGGTCGGCACCGTGGCGCGGTCCCCCTGGGTCGCGCTCGACCTGCTCGAGGCGGCCCGGAACACCGACAGGGCCACGGGCTTCGCCGCCGAGGACGAGGCCCTCGCCGAGCTCGTCGCGGGCGACCAGTTCCACGCCAGCATGTACGCGTTCGACCTCGTGCAGAAGCGAGCGAAGAAGCCCGCCGGCACCCCGTCGCCCGACCTGGCCCGCCCCGTCGGCAAGGTGGGCGTCGTGGGCGCCGGGCTCATGGCCAGCCAGTTCGCCCTCCTGTTCGTCCGTCGCCTCCAGGTGCCGGTCGTCATCACCGACGTCGACCAGGCGCGCGTCGACGCGGGCGTCGAGCGCATCCGCGGCGAGATCCTGCAGCTGGCCGAGAAGGGCCGCATCTCGGGCGACGAGTCGAACCGCCTCACCGCCCTCGTCACCGGCACGACCGACCTCGCCGACTTCGCGGACGCCGACTGGGTCATCGAGGCCGTCTTCGAGGAGCTCGGCGTCAAGCAGGAGGTCTTCGCGACCATCGAGGCCGTCGTCTCCGACACGGCCGTGCTCGCCACGAACACCTCGTCGCTGAGCGTCGAGCAGATCGGGGCCCGCCTCGCTCACCCGGAGCGCCTGGTCGGGTTCCACTTCTTCAACCCCGTCGCGGTCATGCCGCTGATCGAGGTCGTGAAGGCCCCGGCCACCGACGACGCGACCCTCAGCACCGCCATGGTGACGGCCGCGGCTCTCCGCAAGAACGCCGTCATCACGGCGGACGCCCCCGGATTCGTCGTGAACCGCGTCCTGGCCAAGCTGCTCGGCGAGGCGATGCACGCCGTCGAGACGGGAACGCCGTTCGAGACCGTCGAGGAGGCCACGGCCCCCTTCGGGCTCCCGATGACGCCCTTCGAGCTGCTCGAGCTCGTCGGCCTGACCGTCGGGGCGCACGTCCTCGACACTCACCACGCCGCGTTCCCCGACCGCTTCTTCGCCAGCGAGGGCCTGCACCGGCTCGCCGAGCACGGCCGGGTGCTCGACCGGGACGCCAAGGGCCGCCGCAAGGGCTTCGACAAGAAGGCGGTGTCGCTCGTGGCCGGGAAGGGCACGGCCCTGTCCGCCGACGAGCTCCGGCGCCGCATCGAGGACGGCCTCGCCGACGAGGTCGGCCGCATGCTCGACGACGGCGTCGTCGCCGCTGCCGAGGACGTCGACCTCTGCCTCGTCCTGGGCGCTGGCTGGCCGTTCCAGATGGGCGGGGTGACGCCCTACCTCGATCGCGTCGGCGCCACGCAGCGCGTCCGCGGCCGTGCGTTCCACGACCCGCTCGTGGTCGGACCGGAGCACGAGGCGGTCGCCACTACCTGACGACGAGCCGAGGAGGCGCCCCTCACCCACGAGAGCCCCGACGACCCGGTCGTCGGGGCTCTCGTCCGTGCGGGGCGCCGACGGTCGTGTGCTCAGTCGTGCTGGGCGTCGACCCGTCGCGAACTGACCTCGTCGACCGGACGGGCGACGGGGATCTTGCTGCCGAGGACCTGGGCCACGACGTCGCGCGCGATGTGCTGGGGGGTGAGCCCCGCCTCCTCGAGGATCTCGGCCCTCGAACCGTGCTGCAGGAACTCGTCGGGCAGGCCCAGCTCGGTGAGCGCGGTGTCGACGCCGGCCTCGCGGAGGTCCTGACGGACGCGGGTGCCGATGCCGCCGACGCGGACGCCGTCCTCGATCGTCACGACCAGGCGGTGCTCGGCGGCGAGCTCGATGACGGACCGCGGGACGGGGACGACCCAGCGGGGGTCGACCACGGTCGCCCCGATGCCCTGTGCGGCGAGACGCTCGGCGACGTCGAGGCCGACGCCGGCCATGGGCCCGACGCAGACGAGCAGGACGTCGCGACGCTCGTCGCTGTGGAGCACGTCGACGCCGTCGGGGAGGCGCGACTCGGCCTCGTGCTCGGTGCCGACGCTTCCCTTCGAGAAGCGCACGACCGTGGGCGCGTCCGTCACGGCGACCGCCTCGCGCAGCTCCTCGCGCAGGCGGGAGGCGTCGCGCGGGGCCGCGAGGCGGATGTGCGGGACGATCTGGAGCAGCGCGAGGTCCCACATGCCGTGGTGGCTCGGGCCGTCGGGCCCGGTGACGCCCGCGCGGTCCAGGACGAAGGTGACGCCGGCGCGGTGCAGGCCGACGTCCATGAGCACCTGGTCGAAGGCCCGGTTGACGAACGTGGCGTAGAGGGCGACCACGGGGTGCAGCCCTCCGAAAGCGAGTCCGGCCGCGCTCGTGACGGCGTGCTGCTCGGCGATGCCGACGTCGAGCACGCGTGACGGGAACCTCTCGGCGAGCTTGTGCAGCCCGACGGGCCGCAGCATGGCGGCGGTGATGCCCACCACGGTGTCGTCCTGCTCGGCGATCGAGACGATCTCGTCGGCGAAGACGCTCGTCCACGACGGGGCGTTGATCGTCTCGAGCGGCTCCCCGGTCTCGGGGTCGATCTGACCGACCGCGTGGAACTGGTCGGCCACGTCGGCACGGGCCGGGTCGTAGCCGCGGCCCTTCTCGGTGATGGCGTGGACGATGACGGGCGCGCCGTAGCTCTTCGCCTGGCTGAGCGCCTCCTCCATCGCCTTCTGGTCGTGGCCGTCGACGGGGCCCAGGTACTTGATGTCGAGGTTCGAGTACAGCGCCTCGTTGTTCGTGAACCGGCTGAGGAAGCCGTGCAGGCCGCCTCGGACGCCGCGGTAGACGGCCCGGCCGGGATGGCCGAGGTGGTCGAAGACCGCCTTCGACCCCCGGTGCATGTCGCGGTAGGTGCTCCGCGTCCGCACGGTGTTGAGGAACCGGGCCATGCCGCCGATGGTGGGCGCGTACGACCGGCCGTTGTCGTTGACGACGATGATGAGGCGACGGCCGTTGTCGTCGCTGATGTTGTTGAGTGCCTCCCACGTCATGCCGCCGGTGAGCGCGCCGTCACCCACGACCGCGACCACGTGGCGGTCGGACTGGCCTGTCAGCTGGAAGGCGCGCGAGATGCCGTCGGCCCAGGACAGGCTGCTCGACGCGTGGGAGCTCTCGACGATGTCGTGCTCGGACTCGGAGCGCTGCGGGTAGCCGGCGAGGCCGCCGCGCAGGCGGAGACCGCTGAAGTCCTGCCGGCCGGTGACGAGCTTGTGCACGTACGACTGGTGGCCCGTGTCGAACACGAAGGCGTCGTGGGGCGACTCGAAGACCCGGTGCATCGCCAGGGTCATCTCGACCACGCCGAGGTTCGGGCCCAGGTGCCCGCCGGTCTTCGAGACCTCGGTGACGAGGAAGCGGCGGATCTCGGCGGCCAGCGCGATCATCTGCTGGTCGGTGAGGTGATCGAGGTCGCGCGGACCCCGGATCGACTCGAGGATGCTCATCGGGATTTCCTTCCTGGCAGCCCGGAGGCGGCGTCCTTCAGCTTAGGCGTGGACCGGGGAGAACGCCGGGAGGCCCCCGGCGTCGTGCGGACACGACGTCGAGGGCCTCGCCGGGCGGCCAGCCCTGCGGATCAGACCAGGCTGCGCAGCACGTACTGCAGGATCCCGCCGTTGCGGTAGTAGTCGGCCTCGCCCGGGGTGTCGATGCGCACCACGGCGTCGAACTCGATGGTCTGGGCGCCCTCGGCCGAGTGCTCGGTCGGCTCTGCCGTGACGCGGACCGTCTTCGGCGTCGTGCCCTCGTTGAGCTGCTCGAGACCGTGGATGCTGATGAGCTCCGAGCCGTCGAGGCCCAGCGACTCCCAGGTCTCGCCGGCGGGGAACTGCAGCGGGACGACGCCCATGCCGATGAGGTTCGACCGGTGGATGCGCTCGAAGCTCTCGGTGATGACGGCCTTCACGCCGAGCAGGCTCGTGCCCTTGGCCGCCCAGTCCCGCGAGGACCCGGAGCCGTACTCCTTGCCGCCGAGGATGACGAGGGGCGTGCCCTGCTCCTGGTAGCGCGCGCTGGCGTCGTAGATGAACGCCTGCGGGGCGTCGGCCCGGGTGAAGTCGCGCGTGTAACCGCCCTCGACCCCGTCGAGCAGCTGGTTGCGCAGCCGGATGTTGGCGAACGTGCCGCGGATCATGACCTCGTGGTTGCCGCGGCGCGAGCCGTAGGAGTTGAAGTCCTTGCGGTCGACGCCGTGCTCGGCGAGGTAGTGGCCCGCCGGGCTGTCGACCTTGATCGAGCCGGCCGGGCTGATGTGGTCGGTCGTGACGGAGTCGCCGAGCTTGGCGAGCACGCGGGCACCGACGATGTCCGACACCGGGGTCGTCTCGAGGGTCATGCCCTCGAAGTACGGGGGCTTCCGCACGTAGGTCGACTCGGAGTCCCACTCGAACGTGGCGCCCGTGGGCGTCGGGAGCGACCGCCAGCGCTCGTCGCCGTCGAAGACGCCGGCGTACTCGTGCGTGAACATGTCCGTGTCGATCGACGAGTCGATGGTCGACTGCACCTCGGCCGCGTCGGGCCAGATGTCGCGCAGGTAGACGTCGGAGCCGTCGGTCGAGGTGCCGAGCGCGTCGTTCTCGAAGTCGAAGTTCATCGACCCCGCGAGGGCGTAGGCGATGACCAGCGGCGGGCTCGCCAGGTAGTTCATCTTGACGTCGGGGTTGATGCGGCCCTCGAAGTTGCGGTTGCCCGAGAGCACCGCCGTGACGGCGAGGTCGCTGTCCTGCACGGCCGTCGAGATCTCGTCGAGCAGCGGGCCCGAGTTGCCGATGCACGTCGTGCAGCCGTAGCCGACGGTGTAGAAGCCGAGGTCTTCGAGGTAGGTCGTGAGACCGGCCTTCTCGTAGTAGTCGGTGACGACCTTCGAGCCGGGAGCCAGCGTGGTCTTGACCCACGGCTTGGCCTTGAGCCCCTTCTGGCTGGCGTTGCGCGCCAGCAGGCCGGCCGCGAGCATGACGGACGGGTTCGACGTGTTCGTGCACGACGTGATGGCGGCGATGGCGACGGCGCCGTGGTCGAGGGTGAACGAGCGGCCGTCGTCGAGCGCGACCCTGGTCGGGTTCGAGACCTTCGCGGGGGCGTGCGACGTGTGCGAGTGCTGGTGGTCGTGCGCGTCGTCGTCGTCCTCGGCCGTGAAGCCGACGGGATCGGAGGCGGGGAACGTGCCCTCGACGGCCACGTCGACGACCGAGTGGTCGGTGGTCGCGTAGTTCTCGAGGTCGACCTCGAACTGCGTCTTGGCCTGCGTCAGCTCGATCCTGTCCTGCGGGCGCTTCGGACCGGCGATCGACGGGACGACCGTCGCGAGGTCGAGCTCGAGGTACTCGCTGTAGACGGGCTCGACCGACGGGTCGTGCCACAGCCCCTGCAGCTTCGAGTACGCCTCGACGAGGGCGATCTGCTCGTCGGAACGGCCCGTCAGGCGGAGGTAGTCGAGGGTGACGTCGTCGATGGGGAAGATCGCGGCCGTCGAGCCGAACTCGGGGCTCATGTTGCCGATGGTGGCCCGGTTCGCGAGCGGGACCTCGGCGACGCCCTCGCCGTAGAACTCGACGAACTTGCCGACGACGCCGTGGGCGCGCAGCTGCTGCGTGATCGTGAGGACGACGTCGGTGGCCGTGACGCCCGTGGGGATGGAGCCCCGCAGCTTGAAGCCGACGACCTTGGGGATGAGCATCGACACGGGCTGGCCGAGCATCGCGGCCTCGGCCTCGATGCCGCCCACGCCCCAGCCGAGCACGCCGAGGCCGTTGACCATGGTCGTGTGCGAGTCGGTGCCGACGAGCGTGTCGGGGTAGGCCTGCAGCGCCCCGCCGACCTCGCGGGTGTACGTGACGCGGGCCAGGTACTCGATGTTGACCTGGTGGACGATGCCGGTGCCGGGCGGCACGACCTTGAAGTCCTCGAAGGCCGTCTGGCCCCAGCGGAGGAACTGGTACCGCTCGCCGTTGCGCTCGTACTCGATCTCGACGTTGCGCTCGAGGGCGTTCTCGCTGCCGAACAGGTCGGCGATCACCGAGTGGTCGATGACGAGCTCGGCGGGCGCGAGCGGGTTGATCTTCGTCGGGTCGCCGCCGAGCTCGGCGACCGCCTCGCGCATCGTGGCGAGGTCGACGATGCAGGGGACCCCGGTGAAGTCCTGCATCACCACCCTCGCCGGCGTGAACTGGATCTCGGTGTCGGGCTCGGCCGTGGGACGCCACGAGCCGAGCGCGGTGATCTGGTCGCTCGTGACGTTCGCGCCGTCCTCGGTGCGGAGCAGGTTCTCGAGCAGGACCTTGAGGCTGAACGGGAGGCCCTGGGACCCCTCCACCGCGCCGATGCGGTAGACCTCGTAGTCGGTGCCACCGACTGTGAGGACGTCCTTCGAGCCGAAGCTGTTGATTGCAGACACGTGCCGTCTCCCTTGCTGGACTACGCCCTCATCATGACCGGACGACGCAGGGCCGCACCAGCGAGGCCAGCCTAAGTCGTCGACCGGCACACGGGCGGAGGCAGTCGATCTCTCTTGATGTCGAGACAAACCTACCACCGGAGGCGCCGGTCTAGCTGACGGGGCCCTGCGCGGCGGGCGTCCCCTCGGCCGAGGCGCGGCCGCGGTAGACGGTGCGGACGAGCAGCCACGTCACCCAGAGCAGCCCGGCGTAGAGCGGCACGCCCATGAGCAGCTTGAGGGCCGCCAGGGCGGTGACCTGTCCGCTGAGCAGGAGCGGGACCTGCACCGCGAGACGGGCCGCGAAGAGGCCGGCCCACAGCCAGGTGACGAGCACGAGGACGCGGCGCTTGGCGCGGTCCTGCCGCCACGCGCCTCCTTCGTTCGTGAGCAGGCCCACGATGACGCCGACGAGCGGCCAGCGCACCGCGATGCTCACGACCATCGCCAACAGCGACACGGCGTTGATGACGACCCCGGGCACGAAGTTGCCCTCGGCCCTGCCGCTCAGCAGGGCGACGCCCGCCGACAGCGCGATGCCGAGGACCCCGGCGAGTGCCTGGGCGACGGGGCCGCGCTGGACCGCGCGCGCGACCACGAAGAGGACGGCGAGCACCACGGGGATGAGCACCGAGGGCAGCAGCTCGCCCGTGAGCGTGTAGACGACCACGAAGCCGAGCCCGGGGACGATCGACTCGACGAGGCCGCGCACGCCGCCGATGGCCGAGAGCAGCGCGGACGCCGTGGGGACCTCGCCGGGAGCGACCTGGCCGATGCCCGCCTTCTGGGCCGCGGCACGCAGCTGCGCGGCCAGCGAGACACGGGGGTCGTCGAGGGGCGACTCGGCGCCGGGAGCCGCCCGATCGCCGTCGGGACGGTCCCGGTCGTCGTCGGCCCCGGCCGGCGAGCCGTCGTGCTGCACGGGAGGATCAGGCCTGGTCGGCGACGCCGGCCGAGGCGTCGACCGCGCTCGGCTTCGGCATGCTCAGCGGGATGAGCTCGCGGGGCGGCATGGGGGTCGTGCCGCGCACGACGACGATGCTGCGGAAGAGCTCCTCGATCTTCGCGGCGGCCTCGTCGTCGACGGTGGCGTCGCCGGCGATGACGCCGCGGAGGAACCACCGCGGACCGTCGACCCCGATGAAGCGGGCCAGGCGGGTGGTGCCGGGGTCACCGCCCATGAGCGGGATCTCGGCCCGGACCTCGGGACCGAAGGGCCCGTCGACCTCGGTGGTGGTCCCGCCCTGCTTCTGGATCTGCTCGCTGATCTGCTCGCGGATCTCGTTCCACAGGCCCGTGGTGCGCGGAGCCGCGAACGGCTGCACCTGCAGGGTCGACTTGGCGAAGTCGAGCCCGACGGCGACGACGCGCTTGCTGCCCTCCTCGACCTCGAGGCGCAGGTGCAGCCCGTCGCGGGGCACGATCTTCACCCCGCCGAGGTCGACGTACGGGCGGACGGGGTTGGCCTCGGTCTCGTCGAGGGGGCCCTCGTCGGCCCGGTCGGCGGGCGCCGACTTCGAGTCGTCGAACACCTCGACCTGGGCGTCGTCCAGGGCCTCGATGTCGACCTCGACGTCGGCCAGGTCTGCGGTCTCGACCTCGATCTCGGCCAGCTGCTGCGCCTCGCGCTTCGACTTCCTCATGATGCGGTGCCTCCGGTGGTGTGTGCGTAGCCCGTCGAGCCGAAGCCGCCCGTGCCACGGCTGCTCTCGGGCAGCGCGTCGACGGGGACGAACGTGGCCCGCACGACGGGGACGACGACGAGCTGGGCGATCTTGTCGCCCACCTCGATCTGGTGGTCCGACTCGAGGTCGGTGTTCAGGAGCGTGACCTTGATCTCGCCGCGGTAGCCGGCGTCGACGGTGCCGGGGCTGTTCACGACCGTGATGCCGTGCTTCGCGGCCAGGCCGCTGCGGGGCACGACGAACGCCGCGTGGCCGTCGGGCAGGGCGATGGACACGCCGGTGCCCACGAGGGCCCGGTGCCCGGCGCGGAGCACGAGGGCCTCGGACGAGAGCAGATCGGCGCCGGCGTCGCCCGGGTGCGCGTAGCGGGGTGCCGCATCGCCGGGGGACGAGGAGGCGCCGGCTCGGTCGGCCGTGAAGAGGACGTCGAGGGTCGGGGTCACGTGTCGAGGCTAGTGCAGAAGTCTGGTCGAATGGACCCATGAACTCGTACCGCGAGCGGCTCACGCCGCCGGCCACAGTCTTCGTCGCGACCGCCCTGGTCGTCCC
>Ga0265780_10005983_pt1 | contig 15240 bp, 18 predicted proteins | sample P1T30metagenome_FD_192432 | JGI IMG/M metagenome (GOLD analysis project Ga0265780, IMG submission 192432) | Plant litter microbial communities from East Loma Ridge, Irvine, California - P1 T30 | ecosystem: Environmental > Terrestrial > Plant litter > Unclassified | place: USA: California... | reverse complement strand
AATGCGCAACGCGGTACGAGCGTACAGTTTCGCTTGATCCACAGCTCTCCCTCGGGTATCTTGTCTCCTCCAGCGTATACGTCGGTGCGGTAGTGTGCGAGAGAAATGACGTGGCGGACTTCGATTTGGTCGTCGTTGTCGTAGAGCATGAGGTGGCCAAGTCTGTTTTACGTTAGATGCTCTCTGGTTGCAGTGGAAGCGTTGGGCAATACCGTAGCACTACATAAAAGACATTGCGTGCTTTCTTGTTCCTGGCATTCGCAGCCGCATCAATCGAAGGGCTTGCAGCTTTGTTCCTGTCGAATATGCTCCTGTACATGGACTGATAAACACTTGGACTCTCCATTGACACAACTGCACCCGCGGGTGTGGTGCGGTCCGGAGGCTTGCCATTGACGCCTCCCGGGACATACTCGCGACACACAGCAAAATAGCCAGCAAAGGTATCTGGCTCATCTGTCCGCCTCTTGAGCTTCTTCAGGATCTCCTCGTCCAGTCCCACTCCCAGATTTGTCTCATTGCCATGCTTGCTGTGGATCGAGCCATTGGACTGCCTCCGTTGGCCCGAAATGTCTCCAGTCTGTGGTTGTTCGAGACCTTCTCTCTTGACTTCTGTAGTGAACCAGAACCATGCAAGTACAGCGACGGCCGGCAAGAGCGTCAGACCTCCTAGAAGATAGCCCCAAACAAATATCTTCAATAGAGTACCATATCCCCAGTCCCCACTCATCTTGCCTTTATTGTATCGCTGTACTGATCATCCTTCACTCGCCCAATACTGTCCGTCCTCTATCTTATGCAACCGTGGGAGCGCGATCGTCGGCTAAGCGAATGTCGGGGAAGCGTGATGGTGACAAGTGAGACACAGCGTCGACTGTAGCACAGCGTACACTGGATCGAGGGGAGAAATGTTGGTATGGCCTTGAGGGTCGGCTATAAAAGTCTGGTGCTGAGCTCAGCTAGTGTTCGGCTTCTTGTTATTCCGAGAAGTGAATGAATGGCTGACTGTGTCGCGGTCATTCGACGCGTTGTAGAGCTAGGGCGGGGACGGAGATAACACGTGGGTAGCGGCGTGATCGACAAAACGGCCCGAGCTATGACGGCATCTTCGAGATCGGAGTCACCAACACTCATTGACTGTCACACCAGCGACTTGCGACGCGTTATAAACATATTCGTAACTCATAGATCATGTTCAATTCGCATTTATCTCGAAATTAAATTAAGTTCAGCGTTTCATCGTCTACGTGTTTCGCGCCACGCGCAAGAAACAATAAGGAGTGTGTTTATAACTCAGCCATTTCATGACTTGCCAAGTTCGTATTACTTCAACCTCCTTTCCACACCATCGAGTCCAACCTAGTAGCCATCGCCGTATCCGTCCTTGGTCGTGCAAGGCTTAGTCTCGCATGCCGTCTTTGTTTCGACGTACAAGGATGTGTATGGCACCTCAGACGTTTCCGTGCAGACGGAAGTACTAGTTGTGCTGGTGACATGTGTTTTGGCATACTTCTTAACGGTCGTCGAATGCTTGGTGCCGACAGAGCTAAACTTGGTCAGCAGAATCTCTGGGGTCTTGAATGCGGACTTACGTGTACGGCACGGTCTTGAGCTCGGTCTTCGTCTTCACATCACTCTCGACCTTGGTAGTGTAGATGGTGCTGGTGATGACGGAAACGGTCGAGTAAGTCTTCGTCTCAAGTTCGGTCTCGTAGTCTGTGTAGGTCTGATATGCTGTCAGCTGATGCACGAACTGTACTGCAGTGATTCTTACCTTCGTAGAGTATCCCGTGCTTGTATATTCAACTGCAGTTTCAATGGTCTCGGGGTACTCGACAACGGTAGTGACAGGAATGACGACGGTCTTCGTGGTTGTGTAAGTGGTGGGCTTCTCATAGACACTTGTCTTGGTAAAAATCTCTGCAATACGGTCAATTGTGCACATAGCCTACAGAGATGTTTGCCCTACCAGAAGAACAGGAAGTCTCCTCAGCAGGATGGGTATATGATGGGGTTTCTTCCGAGTAATGAGTGTAGGATGGGGATTCCTCGGAGTAATGAGTGTACGATGGGGTTTCCTCAGAGTAGTGCGTGTACGATGGGGTCTCCTCGGAATAATGGGTATACGAAGGTTCCTCCTCAGAGTAATGGGTGTATGATGGTGTCTCCTCCTCAGAGCTCCAGTGTCCAGACCAATCACCCCCCGGAAGAGCTGCAGTAAAGGAGGCCAGCGCCGCGAGAGACGCAAAAGCTTTGGTGAGAAGCATCCTGAACGATGTTGTTGATAGCGAGAGACTGGACGTTAGGATAACCAAGTGTCAACGATTGTAGTAGTGCGAGTACTCAAGCTCCTGTCGATGATCTTGTCAAGAGGACGGGGAGTCTGTTGATCTTATAGCACATCAAGGGCACCTCAAAGTGTAATGACATAGTGCCTCGCTCTGCAAAGCTGACGCGGCGTATGATAGATCGTTATCTGGCGGAGCCGATCTCCGCTCAAGCTCTGGATAGCCGAAGACGTGGTCACTAGATCGACTGTGAAGGTACACTACTGAGCCAAGTAAGCGGTTTATGCAGATGAAGCTTCATCGATATCGATCTAATACGAGTCTCCATTTGAGGAACGATACTCCTTTAACTCAACACTGGCTGAGGTGACGCAAAGCAATCGTGCAATCAATAGAAATGAGCCAAAAGCCGTCGCCACGCCGTACGATCGGATCTTCCCTAGAGGGTAACGTAGTCCCGTGAAACGATCGGCGGATTGATGTATCACATGTCAGTGCCCTAATTGTATCTATGTCGAGAGCCGCACTAAGTGATCCGAGGATCAGCATAGCCATATTCCGACCGACTCTCGATGCTCCAGAATTCATGTATAAAGGGGGGCTGGGAGTAGTGTCATCATGATTTCGCTGTCCACTTTTCGCGATCCAGACTGGAGCACATGCATGTTGTAGTGTACCAGAAACCGTTGTGCATGATCGAGAATTTCAACAAACGCGCAAGAAGAGAATGCTTCTGAGGTATCTGGTGAGACTGCTGTCAATTTTAATGATGAACTTATTAAAGACGTAATGTTAATGGAGTAAGGTGACAGACGGCTGTGAGGAAGGCAAGAGCCCATGTGCGGCCCGAAGTTCAGCCGTCGGGGAAGCTCTCATCCCAACTTTTTCGTGCTCCACATCCGCGCGCCATTTACATGCCATTGCTGCACCCCCTCAGCGAGATCGGCCTGATACATAACGTCACAAGAATTTTGGCCTCTGGAAATCATCTGCGCAACAAGTTCCAAATACGGAAGTAGCCTCTCTACCAAGCCACACACGCTCGGGGGTCCGCATCGACCCATAGCATGGCAGTCTGATAGTGCAAGCGTGCATCGTTTGACCTAGATCCTACCATCTTACCTTCACGCAAGTCCATGGAAAGCCTGGAAATCTTCCCAGCCTCTGTATAATGTCCCACCCAGCGGCAAGACCCGCCGATGTTCCTCCACCACCGCAACCCGAAACCATTTACGAACGCACACCCATCACGTCGGAACGATCGCTACGTCAGCTTTCCGTATTCTTGTTTGGAGGAGCATGTCTACTAGCAACGACTGCATTAACGCGCAAAGCTGTGTGGAGGAGACAACTCCGGGTGATGCCCAAATATTTCGAACCGAATACGAATCCCCACGAATTTTTCAGTCCTTTCTCGGACGCTATACAGGCGCTGAACCTGGCCACAATGAACTGCACCAGTGTTGGCATAATGGCCGTAGGCGGCGCCATGTGGACCTTCGACATTGCAAACTTGAAGGAAGCACAGACGAGTCTACGGAGACGGCTGAATTACGACAGCATATATAAATCCGAAGAGGATATACCAAGGACCCTCTCTGAGCTCATAGCAGCGTCTGGGCAAATGCACATAGAATACGACGAAAAGGATGGGAGTGACGACAAGTCCCAATAACGATAGCTGACGTGTATGAATACGGTTGTAAGAGTAGTGTACAAAAAGCATAGCGAACGGATGAGGCAAATGATACCCAATTCAACAGCGATTACATGTTTCTAGTCATTCCTCAATACGGGCATGGCAAAGCCGTCGATGCAGCCTCGCCCTGTAACATCACATGCACTACGCCCCGCCCCCATCCACCCTCTCGCCCACCTTCCCATCCCGATTCGCTCTCCAAACACCCTCACCCCCCTCAAACCTCTCCAATTTCCAAATCTCCGCCTTGTCCTTCGTTTCCTCGAGCGCCTCTTCGCCCGCCAACCACGCCGCCTTGCGGTGCGGCGCACTCACTGCAATAACGATGCTCTCCTCGCCAATCGGGCATTCACCAAGCTTATGTATGATCGCGATTTTGGTACAAGCATGCTTCGTCAATATATCTGGCCGGGGTAAGTCACGGCTACAAGGTGGCTGTTGGGCACTTACTGCTGGCAATCTTGTACAGGGTGGATATGGCGAGGGGCGCGTAGGATGTGTAGGAGAGCGAGGAGACGGCTTTGTCGTTGAAGGTGTCGCGCGTGGTGCCGATGAAGAGGACGGTGGCGCCGGCGGAGGGAGAGCGGACGAAGCGGGTTGCGGCTAGCGAGTCGAGGTCGTGGGGTGTGATTTCGACGTATATGGTGTCTGTTGATTTTGTGACTGGCTCGGAGGGTATGTCGGGGGAGTAGGCTGAGGTTTCGGAGGTTGACATTTTGCTGAGACCTTCAAGGGTTGAAATAGTATGGTGTGTTGCAGCCTTTTGCCTGTTCTGATTCGGTGGAGAGGGATGTTCTTTTCACTTGTCAGGACGGACACCTTGATCGATGTAGTAGAGTATAAAAAAAGGATGGAGGAAGACGGATCATAACGAAAAAGATGATTCAACACGAAGATTCAGTTCAAGATGACGCAACCTAGGTCGCGTAAAAAGCTGATCTAGCGAGGAGAGCTGACACCGCACGAAAAGCTGCATATATAATGAAATAGAGTTCAAGACTACCCTTACATACGAATTCTGATATACCTAAACTGGGGTGTTTTCACAAGATTTAGACGCGCCTCGAGGGGAGGCCTACTTTGGTCATGTTCAGCGTGCCCCGCACTTGTACCTGGATAGACTCGCTAAGCCAGGTATACAACCTTGCCCTTGCGATTTACAACCAGCATGCATATCAAGTCTTATCAGTCGATGCTGCTAGATCGACAAGGCTGGTTTGTTGCACTACCTAGCCTTCCCAAGCAATTCACCAATGCGTCAGTATTTTCCCATAACTACACATGTGACGACAAATTGTCCGCGAATTCATCTCTAAGAGCAAAGAGAAGACTTTGGAGATGTTGGGAGAAGGGCAAAGTGTAACGGCTAGTTTGAGTGTATGGTGAATGTGCTATTCTCCAAAACTAAGGTGAGCTCGTTCAATCTATGGCAAAATCAGAGAACAATGCACATCGAAACGGGTTCACTTGATCATGTGTTGGAAACCTGAGCACAGATTGTGTGTCAATATTTACATTTATTGATTAAACGTTGTATATACAGAAAGTCAGGGATCTAATGCTCAAGAAACATCTAGTTCTGGCCTTCGAAGGGGCCGGAGATGGTAAGGACGACAGGGTAGACGTCAGGGATCTGAGAGCAGATAAAGTCGTTGGGACCGTTACCGCCAGAGTGGCAGTAGTTGGGAGGAAGGGGAGTCTGCTGCCAGAGACCGGAGGCCTGGCCAGTCTGGTGGTAGATGGAAAGGTCTGCGTCGGCAGTTTCATTCTTGGGCTTGATGGCGACGACGCCGTAGTTGGACTTTCCATCGTCGCATTGGCTGAACTCGCTGGGGAAGCTGGTGAACTTGGGGATGGAGCACAGGATTGGCTCCTTGGCCTCGTCTCCGGTGAGCTTGAACGTGATTGACTCGACGGCGCCGTTGTTCTTGCGCAGAGAGAACTCGGTGATGTTGACGTTCTCGGAGACGGTAGGGCTGGTCTCGGTCTGGGGAGTAGGAGCGGCAAGCGCAACAGCGAAGAGGGTGGCGGCGGTGATGAACTGCATGATGAATGTAGAGGAGTTGGAGTTGGAGTTGGAGTTTGGTTTGTTGGTGTTGTTGTAGTGATGTGTTTGTGTGAGATATGATGATGGCTCAAAGGAGGGCCTGAAGATACTCTTATATATCCATCTCAGAGCACCATAGTCCCCTAGCCGACGTCACTCGGTGAAGGTGCATATCCAAATTTACGAGAAGTGGATGGGAACCTCGTGTTGCTACCCTGTCAGTGCAACGGTGGAGTGGTCTTCTTCGGGCTGACTTTCCGCGACCCTGGGCCGACGACTAGCGCCTTGAATGAGGTAATTTGGTGGCGATCGCTAATCGGCAGGAGTGTTTCTATCGTAGACGACAGTAGTGCTTCGGATATCGTGCAACACATTTGCAGAGCTCTATGATTGTCTGACTTGTTATAGGCGCGAATCACTCTTTCTCTACATCGAAAAACCATTCTCTCAGGGTCTCATTGAAATGCAGGAAGAATTTGTCGGTCTGCTGTCGATAATGCTATTCATGCGAAATGCTAGCACGGATTCCAATTTTAGAACTGCAAGGCTGTGCCAGCCTTACCCATTGGCTCCAGAAGTAGGTTCCGCTTTGCTTCATGGAGCCGCACGCCACTTCCGCATAGCAGCGGAGGCTTGATTTCGGAAAAGCTGTTTACGAATTGAGCCAGTCGGTTTGTTTGTGGGGTGAAAGCTCCGGCTTACAATATTGGATCGTGTTCAACAGGGAAAGGAGCTGCAGCGAAGCCAGCATCGCGCACATTCAGCCGACGTTGGATCTGCGTTATCTCGCGAACAGAAACACCATCCAGTCGTTTTGGGCGTGAACACGAGTTGTTGGCAAGTTGATTAAAGTAACATCGTGCCATGGTCAAAGTGCTCAAACTGCTGGAAGGCGGAAGAGCGGCTCTTCCTTGGCATGATGTAATTGGTTTTGCGCTTTCCCATCCGGTGCAGTCCGCCCGAAAACGCTTTCACGCCGAGGCCTCGTACCGTGCCGAACAGCCACACACCGCATCATACAGTCTGAATACGAACGACAACACGATGTGACGCATGATGGCAACACCCGTGGGTTCTGGAGGAACTTCGGCACTCGAAGCCTCGTGCTTTGACAAACTCTGTGACCTAGGAATAACCCTGCTGCTACGCCTTTGCACAACCGACGGAGCCTCCCAGGAGTAACATTTTGCCTTCAGTTCATTCGGCTCGGTAGATCTGTAGGGTTTCGCAGAGAGGATCATGCTCGACTCTTATCTACACAAGTGCGCGTCTACACACACACAGGGTTTGACCGTGGCTTGAAAGCAGAGCATCCGAAAGACGCCGCAACGCACTCATGAATTTCTTTCTCGAATGTGCTAACGTCCTGCGGCGCATGTTATCCTAATCAATGATTCTCAATACCCGACATGAGACGAAGTACCTCCAAGTAGGCCTGGTCTGCTCTCGGACATGCAGTAATGCATTGCTTGATGCTTCACAACACGATGGACTCCACGCTAGCAAGGACAGCTGACCATCGCTATAGCGCAAACCCTAGTCTGAGTAGGCTCGCGAGTCGCGACATGCATGTTCTCGAGTACCGATATGGATAGAGACCTGCTTTTCCCTCAGAGGAACCTCTGCTCATGTGATACAGATGCACATGTGCCGACTCAACCCTCCGACCCAAGCTCATCCGGTTTATGGCCTGCGCATCTTCCAAAGATTCTGATGCCGAACGCTTTGGAAGATTCTGCTTCTTTTCCAACTCTAGGAGATTTCAGCGCACGAGAAGAACACCACTTTAGGACGATCCGCAGAAGTGCGCGTTCATAAAACTTACACAATCTCTCCATCTCTATCTTTGCAGTATTCGCAATTGCATAGGAAGCGTTATGGCAGAGCTCTGGCAAACATCGGTGAGCGCCAATCTCGAGAGTGCAAGAAATAATTCACTCTGTTACTTACTGTAGGCACGAAGAGCTGTATCACTTGGCGGGAATGCTCTACCGTAATGAGCCTACGACATGCATAACCGCAACAGAACCTAACGCACGAAATACATGCAGTAAACACGGCGCAAATCAAATTCTGCCAAGCGGAACAAGTTGCACCATCATATGTCTGTATGGAGGAGCTCTATCAACGGGTAATGATATCATTTGAAGCAACGGCTAAGCGCGCTCCAATATCTGGGCAACGCGCACTAGTCTCAAACGGGACAATGGCCAGGTTAGTGCTGCACGAAGGCACACATTTGAGGCGACACGCAGCTTTGTCAAGAGTTTGTCGTCGTGAAACTTCTGTTTGCGGCGTTTTCACGAGCCGGCGTCGATTGCTGCTCTCAGCATATTCCATTTTGGTGAGTAGAGGGCGGCGTGGTGGTGTAGTGAGCAAGACGCATGTGATAAGGCTGCATACAGAGCTTATAGAGCATGCAGGTAACGTGTTGAAGTATACTAATACATACCCACTGAAGCCGAAACCCAACATCACAAACCGCAATAACTAAAAACGTCCATGCACATTTTCCAGGCAAAACCCGATCATAAACCAGCCATGTAACTTACAAATACCCGTCATCTCGATCATACCCGCGTCTACTCCTCCGGCCCCAACTGTTCTGACCCAAGCTCGCGCTTCTCCGGCTACCTCTCGACGTCGAATGGCCAAGCCCACTATCTCTTCTGCGATCCGGCGCTAGCTCGACGACCTCGGTGATGTCCTCCTCGTGCTTGAGTTCGCCCACGCCATGGTCTTCCCAGATATGCTTGATCAGCGCCTTCACATCGCCACACACCGTGTCGACATCGGCGTGTCGGGAGCATAGGACGCACGTGTACTGCCCGTCTGCGCCGCCGCGATGGCACTTTACCACGAAGCGGTTGCTGACTTGGAAGCAGCGCTCGTACCCGTCGCCGCGTTTGACGACTTCCCATGCTTTGCCGGGGGAGAGGTGGAGGTCGTTTTTGCAGTGGGGACAGTACGGCTTGGATTCGGATGTGATGGTGTCGGAGAGCTGTTGGTCGCGGTGTCGTTGCAGATCAATCGCGTACAGACAGTACAAGTCATGGGGTGCGGATCTCATCCCGTACGAGGTTGGGCCAGTCATTGATGTCGTGTCTGTGTCAGTGCGTTCTGGCTTGGGGCGGCCGCGCCATGTGTCAATGATGGTCGTGTTGACTGGACTGCCGCTGCGAGGCCGGGCAGGTTCTTGATAGCGCACGAGAGAAGTCGATGCGGAGCCTGATTCGTGGGCTGTCGTTGGGTGGGGTATTATTTGGCTGCCATGTGACCGACCTACAGGCGAGCGGGATGAGCGAGGTGTGTGTGGTAGACCTGCTTGCTGTCGTTGTATCTGAGCTGCGAGTATGTCTACGGAAGACGTGCCTGCAGCCCGAGATGCCGCATTAAGGTTCGACAGTTGATGTGAGATCGAGTCGTCTGAGGTGGGCCCGTACAGGAAAGTTGTCACCAATACGTTTTGGAGCGCTATGATTTGTGCTTGGAGCGCAACATGTGACTGGACTAGAGAGCAGTCAGCGAATTGAGAGTTGAGTATGTTGTCTCATGGAGCATACCGTCGCCTAAGGCAAATAGCGCCCCGATCTTCTGGAAACCGATCTCGAATTGCCGTGTAACCGCAGCCTTGTCCATGACAAGATCTTCATCTCTGCCCAGGTCCTCATCTTCTACATATTCAACCCTCCTCGACGCCGGATAGCCCTTCGAGCGCAGACTCAATTCGTAGTCCCGCTGCTCCTTTGCCTTCAACGTTTGGAATAGATCTCTTGTTGCATCGAAGACGCCCAGGAGCGTATAGACGAGCGCTTGCACAACGTTGGCAGGATCTACGGCAGGAGTCTGCTTGTCGTTAGCATTCGCTGCAGACCTCTTTCTCCTACCACGGCATCTGCCACACCGTCAACACTCACAACAACGCCCATCGTGAACCTTCTCCTGTTCACTTGGTATCAAATCGGTCCAGAATTCGGATGGTAATCGGAGCGTCCCTGAACGCTTAAAGACCTCAAGCCCCAGATCGGGCTCCAAGCAACCCCACGACTTCCGCAGACGCTTCGCAGGCAACACAAGGCGCTACTCCACTAGATCGTGTTCCTGTAAATGGTCTCATGTTGGGTGATGCACTTGTACAGCTGGCAGCGAGCCATTGGCTTAGTGCCCCTGCTACAGGGTCTGATTGGCGTGAAGCGCGCTACGGGCCGGTCCAAAGTATGCCGTGTGACGTCAGTTCTGATGTGCGACTGCGGAGAAGGTGCAAAGTTCACTTGCATGGTCCACTCAACACAGACCGTTGATTGCTTATTTGGGAAGATAAGAGCTGCTTCCGGACAGTCAGACATCTTGTCACGACCTGAATAAGAAGCAGCATCCCACAAATATGGATTTGTATGCTTCGGAGGATGCGGGAAATAAATTTGCGGTGGAGTACCAAAGCATTTGCGCGACTTGAGTCCCAACACATCTGCTGTCTGTGATGTGACCTCTTCCGCCACGATAATTCACACACGGTGTGGAATGCAAGACGTGGCTGGCGGTCAAGTTGGGATGACGGCTTATGGTCAGATCATGCCACGACTACCCTTGGGTATCGTTTGCTGGGATTCCGACTGCAGTATGCCAGTCTCGCCCGTGACGTTAGGGTGCCGAGCGCAGGCGATGGGCAGCCGTCTCCTTGGGCCTATCCATGGAACTTCGACACCTGTGGCGAGCACAGAACGAGAGAAGTAATAGAGGTACGTGTGCGCGTGATGATTTCCCTCAATTGAGGAAGCTCACGGGTGACCAGCGCTCTGACTCGCAGTAGCTCGCAGCCTACGTGGCGGGTGGTGCGTAGTAACGGAGGCTTACACCGCTTGACATGCCACGATGACCGGCACATGGCGGTTGCGGCTGGGCATCGATATTCGCGCAGCGGGTGCTTGGGCATGGGAGATCCACAGAGTTGGAGATCGCATTGCAAGATGGACATCTGGGCCCTGAAGACCCTGCCGATGCAGCTTGGCATTGGAGCGGTAATATACACCTCTAGAATACAAACGTCCTAGCATACTTTCGGTCCATCTCCGCGTATTCCTCTCTCAGCATGCGACCTCTCAGTTTGTTCAGTCGCAGCGTGACACCTTCTTCCTCGCCTTCCGAGTCTTCGACGGCCTTGTCTAGGCTCTCAGTGCCCTTGATCTTCCACAATAAACTCTGCAGCCCACCGTTATTTGCGGCGTCACGCTTCTCTCTCGCCTCAGCGGCGAGATATGTCATGATCTTGCCCCATGATTCAAGCCCGACCTCTTCGCATTGTTCACACTTCTTGCGCAGTGCGTCGTCAGTTCGCATCGCGTCAAGGGATTGTGCCAATTTTGACGTAGAGACACCATCGCGGACCCACGAAAGGCCCTGCTGGCGTTGTGTAGACGAAGAACCGGCGGTTGCGAAAAGAATCTCGCCAATGTAAGTTTTCAGTGCGGCTTCTTCGCAACGATCTGCTTCTTTGCGGAGGAGAGGTTCGTCGCCTGATGGTGGAACGGGCGGGTAATCAGGCTCGGCGAGAAGACTTAGAACGGTGCCTACCAGGCTTGAGTCCTGCTGCTTTGGTTTAAATGAAGCAGCAGGGGCTTCATCTGCGTTCAGACGTGCGCGCAGGAGCGATACGAAGATGGGTAAAGCGGCGGTAACGCGGCCGTTGGCGGCAAAGAAAGTGGCCAAGTTGGTAGTCGCATAGACGATATTGGAGGTAATGGCTTCTTTGGGCGCCGTGGCTGATAAGACGCCAGTTTTGCGGTTAATGACAGCTTCAGCTTCTGGCGTGGGCAAACCGGAAACTGCAATGTCGAGGGCCCAGCGATACATCTCCTCTGCCGAATCGGGGAGTTGTTTGAAGCTCAGCCAGTCGGCGTACCCAAGCGCCGCAGTCAGCCGCTGATAGGTTGTGAAGCCTTTAGATGTGATGATTTTGAGGTAGAATACCTCGGGCGCCTCCCCAGCGGGATTGCGATGCTCCTCGTCAGGAACCTCTGGCATGCCTGGCAGCACTGCTTTTGGCCGCTTGTTCTTTGGTGATGCCACAAACTCTGGCGCCCATACATTCCTCCTCCATTTGTCCGTGACCCAGCCTTCCAGGCGCTCTGCCGCTGTAGCCATGCCTATAAGGACTTCGTAATAGCCCTGCCGCCATTCCTCGCTCTTTGCAGAGACATCGTAGCCAGCCTTGCCAAGTCCAGGTACCGGTATGCCACCCTCTTCCTGCTCAAGTATGCCAGCGCCATCCTTGTCCGGATTTTCTAGTCGATTCAGTGCGTACTGCAGCTCTGAGTACACCCTTGCCCAATTCGGGAATCCCTCCTCCTCATTGTTCTCCGGCACCTGCCACCACTTGCCTCTCCTGAAACGGACCCTTGTGATCAGACTCCACTCGTGCGGTGAGGGAAATGCGCGTTCTTGCTGCTCGCTCAAGATACCCAGACTGGCTATGCTGAAGCATGATGTGATGGCGAAAATCACCAAAGAATACCAGACACTCAGCTTGGCCGTCTCCGTGATGAATTTTTTGTGGTTTACGCTTATCGAGAATAAACGCTGCAGCTGGCCATGGGAGAGGTGTTGGCCGGAGGGGTAGAGGAACGGGAGCTGCGGGCGCGGAAAGCCCTGGTGCGCTGCGAGAAACTGTCGCGGGTTTTTATTTGAGAATTGGCGGGGACATGGTCGCGAAGACGGTCGTGTACTCGACGGTTTCGGAGCGACTCGCGGAAGCTGTATTCGAGAAGCGGGAGGCCGCATTGTCGCTCGGCTTGAATCTTTGGCACTGCTGGCAATGATGCTTTCGACGTGTGGTACGCGCTAAAGTGATCTGCATTCACCGCCTCGGCAGAACACCAGAAAAAAGTTGGGAAGGTGCGACTGAACCTCTCGCACATCACAAATTTTCTGAACATCATGTCGAAAACAAAGGACCACGCGCCCAAGGCGGACAAGGCTGAGAAGAAGCGCAAGCGACAGGAAGAAGGCGAGGATGTGCCCAAGAAGTCCAAGAAGTCGAGAAAATCCGATGTCGACCAAGATGCGCCCGCTGCCGATGCGCCGGTAGTCGAGGAGCCGAAACTGGACAAGAAGGCCGAGAAGGAAGAGAAGAAGAAGCGCAAGAAGGAGCGCAAGGAGAAGGAGGCCGCAGCCGCTGGTGAGGCAAAGGAAAATGACGCCGTGAAGGAATCCGCAGACTTCGTCCCATTCGATGAAGACGTCGCAATGCCTGATGCGACCGACGAGAAGAAGAAGTCCAAGAAGGACAAAAAGGAGAAGAAAGAAAAGAAAGAAAAGAAGGACAAGAAAGACAAGAAGGAAAAGAAGTCGAAGAAGTCCGAGGCAACTCCCGAAGTAGGCAGTGCTGAAGAGCAGGATGCCGTCGCTCAAGAGGAGACACCAGCCACCAACGGCGCAGAGACGGAAGTGAATCTCTCCAAGGAGGAGAAGAAAAAGGCGAAGAAGGAAAAGAAGGAGAAGAAAGAAAAGAAAAAGTCCAAGAAGGAGGACGACAACACCATAGAGGCTGAGACCAATGGCGATGCACCTGCAGAGGAAAGCACTGAAGCTGACGCTGAAGAGGACGGCGAAGAGTCTGCTGAGCCAGGCAAGAAGGGCCGCTTCATCGTGTTTGTTGGTATGCTTCTCTCCACTCCAAACCACTCAATAGCTATGGCTAACCATCTCCCACAGGCAATCTTCCCTACTCTGCTACCAAAGAATCCATCTCTGAGCACTTCGCCAAGCTGCACCCAACCGACATCCGCCTGCGCACATACAAGGGCACCGAGAAGTTCATGGGCACCTGCTTCATTGAATTCGACCGTTTCGACCGCATGGAAACCTGCTTGAAGAAGTACCACCACTCTGTCTTCCCCGACGGCAAGAAGAAGGAAGGTCGCAAGATCAACGTTGAATTGAGGTGAGCCCAGATGTCTTTTTTGATATGTATTTGATTACTGACACGTTCCCCAGCGCTGGCGGTGGCGGTAATAGCGAAGGCCGCAAGTCCAAAATCGTAGCCAAGAACGACAAGCTGCACGACGAGCGTGCGCGCGACCGCGAAAAGCGCGCCGAGCTCGAAATGAAGCAGAGCGAGCGCAAGGAGAAGAAGGAAGCCAAGGGGAAGAAGGGCGAGGGCGCCGCTGAGCCGGAGCCCGACAATGGCGGCATACATCCTGCGCGTTTGGCCATGATGGCTGCGCCTGCGCGTCCGGCGCATTACCAGCGATACTAGACACCTCTGCCGTTGTTTGTCGCATCTGATTGCTATGTAGGGAGCCTCACGTCAAGGCCAGTTTTGTGGGTCCGTTCTTTCATTTCGAAAATTGTTCGTTTGGGTAGAAGAGTCACGTTGAATTCACTGTAACGATACCCTGATCTTACGAATCGCCCTCCATTCTTTCTTTCTGCATTGGCTAACTAGGGACGTAATTTCTATGATGTCATCTTTTCAGGCGCAACGTTGCTGATTTAGCATTCGTTTTGACCCTGGAAGTTAAGCCCGTGCATGATGTGGTATGAAGGCAGTGAACTTGAACTGCAAAGACCTGCTTATATCCAGCCAAGCTAGCCTATGCTTGTTATTGCAATGACAAGAATAGCTGTCTATTTCGCCCTAGTGCTAACGCTCACGCTAGCTAACCTTGGTCGTCTAGCCTTTGAACAGACGCGAGAAGTGTTATGCTGACACCAAGTGGTCGCTTAGCCGAACACCAGGTATGCAGGTATTGTGAGACTATCAAGCGAGCAAGCAGGTCCTTAGTATTGCGAGACTATCAAGCGAGCAAGCAGGTCCTTAGTATTGCGAGACAAGCGGTAGTTAGTTAGGGCAGTTCCGTCAATGTGATCCTGGAACCATGAATGTACCCGTGGTAAGCAAATTCACTCACCAATCAGACATCAGAACGAGCGAGGCCTGCACGTGACATTGCTTACCTTGGTCGTTGTGCTGTCGAAAGAACAAACTTTACGGGCATCGCCCATGAACAATACATAAAACGGAGTAACCCATCTCGGGGAAGCTTGATACAAGGCAGACTTGATTCGCATAGGAAATATTAAACTGCGCCCACAATGGCTCACTTCAATCACTTCCGTTAAGGTGACAGTCGACTTTCATCTCACTCAGGATCGAACCAAAGCGACCTCAAGCAGTCTTGCACACAACTGCTTCACGTCATACCATG
>Ga0265780_10005982_pt1 | contig 15240 bp, 14 predicted proteins | sample P1T30metagenome_FD_192432 | JGI IMG/M metagenome (GOLD analysis project Ga0265780, IMG submission 192432) | Plant litter microbial communities from East Loma Ridge, Irvine, California - P1 T30 | ecosystem: Environmental > Terrestrial > Plant litter > Unclassified | place: USA: California... | reverse complement strand
GCAAGCACTCCGGCAGCGTGTCGGAATGACAGCTTGTCTCTGGGAAGAGGCTGGTGCTCTTCCCGAGTCTCGCCCTTGTCGTGATATGCCTCGATCAGCTCGTATGATACATCTCCCGGGTCCAGGAACGCCCATTGATCTAGCAATGCCACTGCCTGTACGTTGACCGCCCGCACATGCTCGTACGACATCTTCCACGTCGTAAGCACGCTCCTCTCATCGTACTCTTGCAGCGGGTACAAATCTTGGTAGGCCATAAGTCTGTCCCACGTCTCATCATAGTAGGCTATGTACTCTTCGACCGCCAAGCCTGTGGCCCCGACGTACGCACCGGCTTGGGCCAGGGCCAGCGGTAGTCCGCCAAGCTTGTCCAGCAAGAGACCAGCCCCTATACACAAGATTCAGGTCAGCAAGTGTCGAGAATGCGCAATTGGCCATTTTGGCAAAGCAGCGTACATACCCGCGAGTTTTCTGCCCGCGCGCGATTCTAGCATTTGCTTTCCTACATCGTGGTTAACCTTATCCATTCGCAGGCTGACTTCTACTCGTTGCAGCCTGCCCAGCCGCGTCGTAATCAGCACATTGCCGTGATCAGCAGGCGGGAGATAGTCCTTGAAGTCGTAGGCTTGAGGGTCCGCACGCCCATTTGCACCCTGCCACTCGCGGTCGACGTTGTCCAGCACCAGCAGCCAGCCAGTGTTTGCCTCCAAGGACAGCCACCGGAGCAAGGCTGCGATCGTTTCGTCCACGTTTTGAAAGTCTTGTGGCAGCGACATGGCTGAAGAAGGCACATCCCTCGCCACCCTCGCCGCTGCGCTACCCAGAGACTGCCTGAGTGCGTCCTTCGACGAGCCGTCCAGCCAGTAGACAGCAGTGAAGTCTGCCTTGTGCCGCCGTGCGTACTCAACGCAAAGCTGAGTCTTGCCCATGCCGCCGAGTCCGTTCACAACAAATACCTTCCGCCGCTTCTTGTCGGCATCAGGTTGGAAAAACTTCTCCAGCTGCCTCATCTCTGCTTCACGCTGCACAAAGTGTTCGGTCACTGGCAAGCCCACCATACTGAACGGGACCCGGTAGCCTGACTCGCGTCAGCATGAGGCCATGTTTCCATCGAACGACAATAATATATTGCAACACTGGAAACGCTCTACTCACTCGCTGGTCCCAGCTGCTCCACACCCACCACATCCACCTCGCCCAGCAGCTCCTTCGCGTAGCACGCCGCTGTCGCCGCCGCGTACGGCTGCCACCGCTTGTTCTTGTGCGAGTCCGCGTAGTCGCACACCCCGCGAATCACCACGCACGGGAACGTGTCCATCAGCCCCGCCGCCTCCATCTCGAAGCACAGTATGCCCTCTTCTCTTGCGATGCGATCACTTGTCGGTCCATCTTTGACCACCTGATCGCCAGATGCGATGTTGCCGTAGTGGATGAGCGGATGCTCATTCTTCCTTGATTCTCTGTTGCACAGACGTGACCGGTCGCAGCCTGCGCATGTGTCTCCGTGGGGATGCCCATAGCTCGCTTCGAACAAGTCATCGTTTTGTAGTCCAGGATATCCGTACTCATCCGCCATGTACGGGTTGCTCGACAGCATTTTCTCCAGACTCTGGTGCAAATCGTTCCCTTTGCGACGGTGCCTCGCCTTCAGGCTCTGCATCGCAGTCAGCAGCGGCCGAGGCGGCTTGTTCAGCGTGCCTGTCCTTCTAAACACCCCATCCTTCTCCATCTTCCCGTAGTCCCACTGCACCACCCCGCCGTGCTGTCCATCCGGCTGACTCACCACCACGTCCCCCAGCCTGACGTCCGCCCTCTCACTCCACACCCCGCCGCAGATCCCTACCATCAGTCCGACCTTGATCGGGAAGCTGCGCATCATGTCCTTGGCCACCGCCGTCGCCGACACCTTGCCCATCACTCCGGCGGGCAGGCATGCCACCACCACGTTGTGCGCCCCGATCCTGCCGAATGTGTACGCGTTGTCGTCGCCCGCCGCCTTCTCCACCCTGCCGTGCTCCTCGTCCAGCGTCGCCTCCACGGCCGCCTTCTCCACGTCCAGGGCGCAGATGATGCCCACCGTGTAAGACTTTCGTGGAGGGGCACGAGTGGACATTCCTGTTTTCTTTCTGATGTGCTGTGGCTTCGGATGTGTTGAGTCGAGGTCTAGGCGAGCGCGTGCGGCGCGACACTGCGCGTGATGCCAGCACTTTTGGACTCTCTCCCCAGCAGACTTGCCTTGTACTGTATCCCTCATCTTCGGCACGCAACAGGCCTGGGCCTCAGCCACAGCCTCGTGAGGCTTTGCGAGGCTTCGCGAGGCGGGCGCTTATGCATGCAGCATCCATCACACATGCAGGACATGAGCACCTGGCTCTACCCAGTTGGTCGCCGCGCAGATCTCATCCATCGTGCGTCTTGGTTGTCTGCAATCAGATTGCGATGGAGGGCCGACATTCACCCCATATCATTGCGCGTAAGCAGCGTTGACCTACTTGCGAGAACACACGATCCACGTTTCCCGCTTCATGGCTCGAAGTAGCCGAGTGGAAGGCCTTGCGGCGACCACAACGATCTCCACCCCGCTACTTCGCTGCCCCGTATCGGCACAGCTAAGTGCATGCATTCACCACAGCACAGCCCGATCCACATCTGGGCAGCCGCAGCAGCTGCGCGACCATCACGTACTGCAACTCAGGTCTAGACGTGACGCAGGCAGGACGTGGTATGCCGCCATCCCGCATGTTGCAGATATAGACAACGTCTCTCGACCTCAGTACTGAACATCCTCATGTTATCCTGTTGTCTGCTCCCTTGCGCGGTGTGCCATGTCTTCCGGCCAAGCTATCATGCCACGACGAGTGCCTTGCATCTTGGGGTCGTTCGACCAGGACGCGCGATTCTGCTGGCGCGACGTGAATCTGACATTTGACGAGATCCTCGACGTCGAGGCTGCTAAAACAAGATTTCTGATAGCGTATGGGATGCTACTCGTTCCGCCTTGCATGCAATATGGACTGACGAGATCTGCCGTGTCCAAGGTTCCTTGCGGCGGCTGATCTGGCGGATGCCATTCTTCTAGACAGCCAGCAGACCTCACCACAAGCCCTAAGTGTACCTCCTGCGATCGGAAGTGGCCTTTGCATGGATGCCAGCGGATTTTTTCAGGCTGCCCGTTGCGGCTCGACAGACAGCGACGCCGGGTACCACACAACAGCTTTCCGCTTCCTTATAAAGCACAGAAACAACTCGCCTCCCCAACGAACTCGTTCACCTTCGATCTATCGATGGGAGAAGCTAGGCTTCATCACGTTTCATCCTTCTCCGAAGTTCTTCACGATCCTTTGTCTTGACGTTGGGGACGATGCTCGAGCTCACCTCCACCAGCAGATCCTTGGAAGCGAGCTCGCCGTCTCGGAAGCTCATCCTCTCTCGATACACCTTTTCGTCCTAAGATACACACTCGAGAGCTTCGATCGTGCCGTATGGTCGTGGAGAGATGTGGTGCGGGAGCTGGAAACGTCACGGCTGCACCGTCGGTTTGCGACGACTCGAGACTTTGACCACATGCATGAGATTGCGCGACATTTGATACACAGCACGGAGATGTTGACCACTGCGCTCTCAGTCATCGATTGCATGATAAATGAGTGCGAGATTGTCGGCAGTGGCTTAGATGGTCAAGCTTTGTCTGCATGCCAGAGAGAGCTGCACTTCGTCTCGTCTCTTATGAAGGCTCTCCTGCACCGTTCAGGTGCGCTGGAGAAACGAATGGAGAACGAGATTGCACTGGTCAGTATCACAATACACACGTTCTCGGTCGGCAAGATTGGACAGTCAGCTAAGTCATATGCAGGCTTTTCACACAAATGCACAACACGACACCTCCATCGCAAGCCAGATCGCATTGACTTCCCAACGTGACGGGCAGACCACCAAAGGGATCAGCATCCTAGGCATGTTGTTCTTGCCGGGGACGTATATAAGCGTGCGTGCACTAAGTGAGGGACCGAGGTGGACTTGTGCTAACGACCAACAGGCGCTCTTCAGCATGAGTTTCTTCCATTTCGCACCCAGTGCCGATGGCGGGTCAGAGCAATGGACGGTGTCGCCCAAGTTCTGGATGTACTGGGTGGTCACTATCCCTGTGACGGCACTGACTGTTGGCATATGGTTTATTGTCCAGCGACGGCACTCGTCAGGCATTGGCTCTGTCGCCAAGTCTCATAATATCTCTATGGTAGATACTCGGGGTCAGGGACAGAAAGCCAAGTCGGACACAGATGTATTGACGTGGGAAGCTTGATGTGCCATGTGTGCTTCCACGAGGGAACAGTATGGAGCAAGTCCAACATTATTCCGCCTCTCAAGTCTCGTTCAAGCCTGCTACTGCATGTACCGATGACCTAAATATTCAAACCGAAGCCTTGAAACTTTACCAGCCAACAGATGTTCAGCTTTCTTGTCTCTAGGGTAAGGGTTTGGGTGATTCTGAGCGATATATCCACTATAACTCGTTGCAGGCAAGTAGCTCGAGGCTCACGAGACGCACACTGCCCCATGCCGTTTTGCTATATAACTTATAATCTGAGCACATTGGCATGGTTCTGACGGGTCACTCTGGCGCTTAGAACCCATGACAATCTCCGGTGTGAGATCATTCTGGGGAGCCATACTCATCCCATGATGTATCGACAACAGCGTTTCACTACTCGAACTTGCATCCCCCAAGCCAATGAGACGATGCAATACGCAACACCATTTCCAAATAGAGACATTATAATAAGATCAAGAAAACACCAACACCCCACAATGCTCTGACAGTCCTGCGGCTGCAATTTGACGCTCAGCGGCCGCCGCTTCCGCTTCAAGTGCTGACATGCCTGTTGTTTCTGGCTGCGATTTGGCGGCGCGCTCACGTTTCCGCGTGGCCACTCCTGCTTCTTTCTCCTTCTGCGCCTGCCGCGCGCGAACGATATCTTCATATGTCATTATCTTGGCAGGCCCTGGTATCGTTGCCCTCACAGCTTGACGAGCCTTCTTCTCGCAGTTCTGCTCGACCAAAAATTTGTTCTCGTCCGTCAAAAGTGCACATTTAGCGAGAGATTGTTCCGCTGCATTGTATAGCTTCTGCACGTGGAGTTTCGAGTTGTCGTTACTCATCGCTCTCAACACTTCATCGATAGTGTCACGCATACGTGTCAGACCACTGGCACTGGTCGGAGTCTTCAAAGTCATCGGGGGGCCGTGCATATTCTCGGAGTCTAGTGGTGCAGATGTCTGGGGCAAAAGTGGCTCGGGCTGCAAGGGAGGCGCTTCCAAAGTCCTCAAGACCCTCTGCGGGTTCAGCGGCACCAACCCCGCCTTCGACCAAGCTGATCGGATGTTGCGAGCAGTCATGGCAGTGGCGCGTGCACGGCTGTAAAGGAGCGTGAAGTGCTGTTTTCCAATGGTCCCTGCGCCACCTCGGAACAGCCGCTCGACCTGTTCACGGTATGCGGTCTTCAGCGGGCCAAACACGGCGACGTCACAGGGCTGGAGCTTGTGCGAGGTGTGAGAAGGCAGTCGACACAGGATGATGTTATGTTCGTAGCAGAAGGTCAGGACTTTGAGGCACTCGTGCGATGCGAGACCATCGCTGATCAGTATGCGAGGCTTACCGTTGGCCGTTGCCCTTGTCAAAGGCTCGAAGACGTGCTTAATCCAGTAGAGGTTGATATCGTTGTTAGTGTAACCTTTTTTTGTACAAGTGAAGTGCCACCCAGGCGTCGGATGGGTCGTCCAGTTACTCCGGTGCGTCGCGGAAGGCCATATCACAAGAGGGTTGAGGCATGTGCCGGTCGCGGATATACACTCGATCGCTGTTATGAGCGTGCGCTTCGCACTGGCCCCTCTGTAGTTACGCAGCTCGTTCTTGCCTACTAAAACCTTGAGAGACCCCAGTTTTCCAAGCAGCACTCCTGTCTCATCCATGTTGTAAACGTTCTCGGCCAGCACATCCGGGCGCGCCAACTCTTCACTGATGATGCTGAACCACTCGGTCACTTTGGGGTATATGGTGAGATCGTGTCTATCCCACGCCATAGCTCGCATCCTGCGAGGCTTGAGCTGTGGGTTACGTTTATAGAAGCCCTGCGGCCAGTTCTTTCCTGGCTTGATGAGGTCTTGGGCATCTGGCGTCTTTTCATGCTGCCGCCTTATGACCAGCGCGAGAGAGCGCAGAGCCTTCACAGCAAGCGGGTAGCCGTTCTGGCTCATGCGTAGTATATAAGCAGCGAGCCCCTTCTCTTCGTTGGGGGTGAGGTATTGTTCTTTTGCTGCCTTCTCGCGCCGCCATTGCTTACCGTGCTCACCGTTCAATTCGGTGGAGGTTGGGGAATTCAACTCATCATCATCGTCAAGCTCCATCAATTCAGGCAAGAATGGGGATTCGGCAGAGTGCGGTTCTCGAAGACATGCCATTGCACCGTGGGCAAATAGAAGGGATCGAGATTCAACGAAAGGCGAGTCAAGGAGCTGCGAGAAAACGGGCAACGCATGGAGGTGGGAGGTGCCAGATACCTGACACTGTAGCTTGCTATGAGCATCATGCTAGTGTTTCGAAACATGCCATTTTTAGCACGGGTGGAAGGCAACCGAAGGCTGTGGAGCACCACCTGGCAGAGCAGCAAACAAGTCCAAAGGTCTGGAGAAGATCGTGTCTTGATCTTGGCTTTATCATATGAGCGGACAATGGTGCGCTGAGGACTGAGGAACGTTGGCGAGGACGTCTCGAAGATGATGGTGAGAGGCTCCGCAGCACAGACGAAGTGTCTAGGTTCTTCCCGCCTCGGGATCTCGCAGCCAACATGCATTCTGCTGCGTTCCGCTCTCATGTGCAGCGCTTGCATACAGGACTGCACGCCTCGCATGCAAGTACCTGCGGCGTACAGCGAGGCGTGCTAGGGCGAAGCTGAGGCTGAAGCCCAGGCCTGCACGGCAGATGGTCGAGCACATAGTACTGTAGGTATGCCGCTGTGCCAGGCTGCGATCACCATTCATGGTGTCTGTTTCTGTATTTAACCCCGCGTTCACAAGACATACTGATTCGATAGCGATTGCGAGGAGGCAGAGACATCTGCAAAGATGCCAGCGCGAACGCACTCCAGACAGTCCTACACAGTGGGCATCATCTGCGCCCTGCACGTGGAGAAGGCGGCGGTAGCGGCGACGCTTGATGAAGAGCACGGCAGGGTGGAGAAGGCAGCGGGCGACGAGAACGCGTACACCTTCGGCAAGATCGGGGCGCACAACGTGGTGGTGGCATGCCTGCCCGCCGGGGTGATGGGCAAGGTGTCGGCGACGGCGGTGGCCAAGGACATGATGCGCAGCTTCCCGATCAAGGTCGGGCTGATGGTGGGGATCTGCGGCGGGGTGTGGAGCGAGAGGGCGGACGTCAGGCTGGGGGATGTCGTCGTCAGTCAGCCTGATGGACAGCACGGCGGAGTGGTGCAGTGGGACTACGGCAAGATGGAGCGGGATGGAGTTTTCAGGCGGACAGGCACGCTGAACAAGCCACCACGACCGCTGCTGAATGCAGTGCAGAGTCTGAAAGCGAGGCATTTGCTGAGGGGCAGCGAGGTGAAGGATCATCTGGCAGCCATGTTTGCCAAGTACCCTAAGCTTGCGAACAAGTTTGGACACCAAGGACAAGAACAGGACGAGCTGTTCGAGGTGAGCTACGGACACGCCGTTGGGAGCACATGCGCGACGTGCGACCGGTCACGCCTTTGCAACAGACCAGCCAGGGCAGACGACCATCCACAGATCCACTACGGCAACATCGCATCTGGCGATCAGGTGGTCAAAGATGGACTGACAAGAGATCGCATCGCTCGAGAAGAAGGCATACTGTGCTTCGAGATGGAGGCGGCGGGGCTGATGGACACGTTCCCATGCGTGGTGATTCGCGGGGTGTGCGACTACGCGGACTCGCACAAGAACAAGCGGTGGCAGCCGTACGCGGCGGCGACTGCGGCGTGCTACGCGAAGGAGCTGCTGGGAGAGATAGACGTGGTGGGTGTGGAGCAGCTGGGCCCAGCTAGTGAGTAGATCGTACACAACGTTGCAATGCAATTTGTATCCCGGTAAAAGCAGTGCGCCTGGCTGACGCGTGACAGACTACCAAGTGCCGTTCAGCATGGCAGGCTTGCCGGTGACGGAGCACTTTGTGCAGCGTGAAGCAGAGATGAGGCAGCTTGAGGAGTTCTTCCAACCTGATGCTGACGCCGGTGTGAAGCGGCGGAAGGTGTTCGTTGTGCATGGGCTGGGCGGCATGGGCAAGACGCAGCTCTGCGTGGAGTACGTGCGGCGACACAAGGGAGACTTCGCTGCTGTGGTCTGGCTGGACGGCTCGTCGAAGGACGCGCTCAGGCAGTCTCTTGTCAATGCGGCGGTCAGGGTGGCGAGAAACAGTCCTTCGTCAGCCGGACAGCCAGTGCCGGACGCACAGAATGTGGAAGGAGCGATCGAGGGCTTGCATCAGTGGCTGTCTCTGGAGGCGAACACCGGCTGGCTGCTGGTGCTGGACAACGTCGACCGCGAGTGGCAGGGTGTGGGTGGGCGTGCTGACCCTCAGGCGTACGACTTCAAAGACTTCTTGCCGCCAGCTGACCACGGAAGCGTGTTGATCACGACGCGGCTGGGCAGGCTGCAACGAGCAAAGGCGAGCCTTCGAATGGACGCAGTCGGTCACGATGTGGGAAGGGAGATGCTGGAGTCGCGCGCAGGCAGGAAACTCCCAGGTATGTACGGTGATGGATGCATATGCTCAATCTGCTGCCATGCCAATTTGCTGATGTGAGTCGAATGTACAGACGCTGGTCCGCTGCTTGACAAGCTCGGCGGGCTACCACTGGCCCTGGCCCAAGCCGGTGCGTATATCGGGGCCACGGGCTTGTCGGCGGAAGAGTACATAGCCTATTACGACGAGACGTGGGACAGACTTATGGCATACCAAGACATGTACCCGCTGCAGGAGTATTCTGAGAGGAGCGTGCTGACGACGTGGAAGATGTCGTACGAGCATGTGCGGGCAGTCAGTGCGGAGGCAGTGGCGTTGCTAGACCAGTGGGCGTTTCTGGACCCGGGAGACGTATCATACGCGCTGATCGAGGCATATCACGACAAGGGCGAGACTCGGGAAGAGCACCAGCCTCTTCCCAGAGACAAGCTGTCATTCCGACACGCTGCCGGAGTGCTTGCGCAATACTCGCTTGTGAATACCACGGAAGGGGCGGGCAGCTTCTCCATCCACGCCGTGGTGCACGACTGGAGCTTGTACAACATTGATGACGACGAAGGTAGAGAGCGACTGTGTGTGCGGGCCATTCAAATGGTGTCAAAGAGCGTTCCGTCGTCAAAGGATACGGGAGACTTGCAAGTAGCGCGAAGACTGCTGCCACATGCCAGAATGACTGCGAGAAGGCACGCTAAGATGAGAGAGGTGGAGAATCTTGAGAGAGAGCTCCAACAAGTCGCATATTTCATGAGCGACTGGGAAAGCTCGCAAACAGTGGAGGGTCTGTACGTACGGGTGCTGAGAGGGAGGGAGAAAGCGCTAGGGCCAAAGCACATATCGACTCTGTCCACCTCCAATGACCTCGGCAGCCTCTACACAAAACAAGGGAAGCTGGAGGAGGCGGAACAGATGTACTTGCGAGCGCTTCGGGGGTTTGAGGAGGCATTGGGCCCGAAGCATACGTCGACTCTGGACATCATCAATAATCTTGGTAACCTCTACGTCAATCGAGGCCGGATGAAGGAGGCGGAAGAGATGTACCTGCGGGCGCTGAGCGGCAAGATTGAGTCGTATGGCACGATGCATATGTCGACTCTGGACACTGTAAACAACCTCAGCATTCTCTATTCTAGTCAGGGCAGGCTTTGGAAGACAGAAGAGATGCTTGTGCGAGTGCTTAGAGGGAGAGAGGTAGTACTGGGAGCGAAGCATACGTCGACTCTGGAGACTGTCAACAACCTCGGCCTCCTCTTCGCTGACCAAGGCAAGATGAAGGAAGCGGAAGAGATGTACTTGCGAGCGCTTCGGGGGTTTGAGGAGGCATGGGGCCCGAAGCATACGTCGACTCTGGACACCGTCAACAACCTCGGCAATCTCTACGCTGACCAAGATAAGCTGAAGGAGGCGGAAGAGATGTACCTGCTAGCATTGAGAGGGACAGAGGAGGCACGAGGAGTGAAGCATATGTCAACACTTGAAATGGTTGACAATCTCGGCCTCCTCTACGCTGACCAAGGCAAGCTGAAGGAGGCGGAAGACTTGTACATGCGAGCGCTCAGAGGGAAGGAGGAGGCGCTAGGATTGAAGCACACGTCGACTCTTAACACAGTCCACAATCTTGGCAGCCTCTACGAGAAGCAAGGCAAACTTCGGGAATCAGAAGAAATGTACGTGCGCGCGTTGACAGGGAAGGAATTTGCACTGGGAGCGAAACACACGTCGACTCTCGGTACTGTCAACAACCTTGGCAACCTCTACTCTGACCAAGGTAAGCTTGAGAAGGCGGAAAAAATGTACATGCGAGCACTCAGAGGGAAGGAGGAGGCGCTAGGATCGAAGCACACGTCTACCCTTGACACTGTCAACAACCTCGGAGTCCTCTACTCTGATCAAGGCAAGCTCGGAGAGGCGGAAGAGATGTACTTGCGAGCGCTTGGAGGGAAAGAGGAGGCATGGGGAGCGAAGCACACGTCGACTCTGGACACAGTCAACAACCTTGGCGTCCTCTACAAAAATCAAGGGAAGATGAAGGTGGCGGAAGAAATGTACTTGCGCGCACTGAGAGGGTATGAAGAGACATGGGGTTCGAAGCATACGTCCACTTTGGACACTGTGTACTGTCTTGCCAATCTGTACAGAGACTGCGGCGATGCCGCCGAAGCCAAAGCCATGTACGAGCGGGCAGCAGAAGGGTACGAGGATGTCGAGGTGGACCGTGAAGCTGAGATCCTGTATACGCATGAGCAGCTCCTGATCCTTGAAAGGCTTGCTGGTAAAGTGCAACGTAAATGACGTCCACTGCGCGCAAAATCATCATAATCCTCAGGAACAAACGTCAACATCGAGTAAAACTCCTTTGGTCGACACTGTAGGCATAAACTAGATAATGTTCGAGAAGGGGTAATGGTGCGTCGCACAGGGCCGTGATTTCTGTTGCCAATGTTGGAGACATAAGCTTTATATCTAGTCATTACATGAACATCTTGACACAACGGCAATCATTCTTCGTACAGCATTTCCCCAACGGTCTTGTGTTGTGCACTTGTTCACAAGAACACCAAGGAAAGATTATTGTCATAATTCCTAACTGTAAATCCACAAATGGCGGGCCAGTCACGAATTTTGTCAGCCGGACGCTCAAGTACATGGCACCGCCACACAGCATGCGAGCGTCGTGGCAGGAACAGCCGAGCTCGCTGGTCTACGGTCGCGCGGGGCCTCAGCCTCGCGCGCTTGGAAGTACCGGCAGGAATGATTACAATCCCTGCAAGGCACCAACGCCACGCTGTTGTCGAAAATCTGCTAGCTGCAAGGCGGCCGTTGAGACCTGGAGAACGCACCAGTGTTTGTTTCAACGTCGTGCAAAGCACTCGTGGTGGATAAGATCGCATCTCTCTTTTGCCATGCTCAGCGGCAGATGAGTATCGGCCACTTTGAGACGCAATAGCACGATCGACATGCGCACCAAATGAGCCGTGACAATACTCTATCGGAGCGCAATGTCTTGGGGAAGCCATTGCAATTCACCATGGATAAAGAAAATGCATTGTCACGGCGCGGGACGTGAGCAAAGTGGAAGTACCTGCTAGCGCGAAATATGGGTAGGGAGCCCCCATAGCTAGGGATTGAGTGTAGGAAGCGTACTGGGACATCCTGTGAAGATGGAAGTCGCGCAGGTCCGCATTTCGTTCCTGCGCCACGTATCGCGCCTTCTTCTTCGACCAACCCATGGTGCTCAGAACGTGCGCTACACTAGTTCTTGTTACTTGTACTCCAAACTCCTCTTCCAGGAAAGTCACCATCTCTTCTTGATACAGCGTTGGCTTTTGGAGGAGGTGATCCCGAAGCGCGGCTTTCATCGGCGGCGTGATCTTTGCTGGACGACCACCTCCGTTCGATGGCGCTCTAGTAGAGCCGAAGTGGAGGAGGTTAGAGCGAGCGGATCTTACTGAGCGTTCACTGCATTCGACGGTGGCTGCGATCTCTGCATCGGAAATCGTGGCCTCGAGCAACATGGCTTGCAAGAGGTCATGCTGCGTCGTGGAGAGGTTTGGCGCCATCTGCGCCTCTCACCTGTTTGAAGTCGGGGTCATCGACCGAGGGAGTCGCGTCGGGCGGCAGATTGGATGATCGACATGCGATACGGTACACGGTACTGTAGATCTGGCTTGCGGTGTATGACCCAGGCAGGGCTGAGGTCCTTGTCCCAGACCACGTCCGGTCTGCCGATTCGTTGCAACCACGTTACAGCGACGGGCGCTTGCTGCAGATCACCCGCAGACTTGTTCTCCGCGAAGTGTCATTGGCGGAAGCTTGTCTAGATATCTTTAGGGTTAGTGTTTGGTTACACTTTCGCATCGCATGACACGATGAAATGAACAATCATGCTTCTGTTGATGGTCAACGATCTCAAGATCGGGTGGCTAATGAATTGTGTCTAGTCAACGCTTTGTCGGCTTACGTACTGCCTGCTGGATGCGTAATGCGATCGATGGTCATTCAATCTGCCGGGCCGGCAAGGAGTTTTACTCCACAAAACCAGCACTCGACACCGAGATCGTGAGGTTCATACGTGTATTATACGATTCGACATCGATCGATCGTCATCAGGGCCGAGAAAAGGACGATAGCATAATATCAATCTTGTCGGCTAGTGACCAATATCCTGCTTCTAGCAATTGAGGTTATGCAACTAAGCAAGCTCTCCGAAGCCACGTGACAAGCCACGGCGCTTATGCATGGATGTACCGCCTCGTGGATCATGGTATCAAGACGCATGCTACAGTGCATCGTACCACTAGTACAAACATAGTATGCTCAGTGCTGCTATACAGTACAATATCAGCTCATGTATCTACCTCGACCCACACATGCTGCTGTACCCTGCTGCCTCGCGCTGTCTAATGCTAAAGGTAGCTGAGACTGCACCGTCTCACGTCGCGCCGCCTGTCTTCACCTTATTGTTGGATGCCGACGAATGCTATGGCCTACACGACTCCCCTGGCTGATGGAGACGCGCCTTCCCAAAGCATCAACACCACCTTCGCAGATGGCAACCACGGTGTCCAGGCGGGCACGATCACTGGCCATGTCAACGCCGAGTTCCACCACTATGCGCCAGGTAAGTCTTCAGCGTGTGCAGCTTTGCGTGCCGCTTGAGGTTGCAGCTGACCGAGACCTCTATGCTAGAGCGCGCAGAAACACCGCCATTTCCCTTGTCAACCGTGCCCTTCCGGCGCGACCCCGACTACGTCCAGCGCGGACCGCTCCTCGAAGTAGTCACTACGAAGCTTTCACGTCCTGCTGCCAGGGTAGCGCTTGTCGGATTGGGCGGGGTAGGGTGGGCATGAACCGACGTCAGACACGGCCTCGTACACGAGCTGACCAGTCACAGCAAGTCGCAGCTCGCCATCGAGTACAGTCACCAACTGAGGACACAATCACCGCAGACATGGGTGCTATGGCTGTACGCGAGCAATGCGGCGCGTTTCGAGCAGAGCGTGCGGAACACATTGGATCGGTTGAGAGTGCGAGGTAGGAAAGACGAGAAAGCGAACGTGTTCCAGCTGCTCCACGACTGGCTGTGCGACGGGAGTAGCAATCCATGGCTGGTTGTTTTGGACAACGCCGATGATGGTCGAGTGCTTGGAGGAGCACCGTCGGCACGCGATCGAGCTGGTATTGGCACCATGAGCGGCCAGCAGGAGAAGGCGCTGCTGGAGTACCTTCCTCAGTGTGAGCACGGCAAGATCCTTGTCACGTCGAGAAGCAGGGACGTGGCGAAAGAGCTGGTTGACTGGAAGGACATCGTGGCGGTCGAGCCGATGGAGATAGAACAAGCAGTGGCACTGCTCGAGAAGAAGCTGGATGGAGTATATGATGTGCGGGACGTAGTCGCGCTGGCACGGGCGCTGGACTTCATGCCACTTGCTATGGCGCAGGCCGCGGCATACATTTGCCAGAGAGCTGGGCGGTGTTCAGTGCAAGAGTACGTGGAGAAGCTGGGTCAGTGTGACAGGTCTGGAGCGAGTGTTCTCGATATCGATGACCGAGACCTGCGACGGGATCGAGAGGCGAATAATTCGATCATGCTGACGTGGCAGATCTCATTCAACCACATCCGCGAGGTGCGACCGTCGGCGTCTGATCTGCTGTCGTTGATGAGCTTCTTTGATCGCCAGGCGATACCGGAGGCGCTGTTGCAAGAGAGAGACACTGGTCAAGCGGAGGGGAAAGAGGAGGGTTCAACGGTGGATGGCGAAGATAGCGAGGGAAGCGGTGAAGATGCCGGAATTGGTAAATCAAGCGAGGGCAATGCTGCAGTTCCCGTCGACGAAGCTGAAGAACACGAGAGGGACCTTATCGTGTTACGAAACTATAGCCTTATATCGTCGACTACTGACAGGACAGTTTTCGAGATGCACCGACTCGTGCAGGTCGCGACGAAGAAATGGCTGAGAGCGGCAAAGCAGTTCGACCGGTGGGCTTCACAGTTCATCAGCAATCTGGAACAGGCTTTTCCCAGCAGCGACATCGGCAACTGGGCCACGTGCCAGTCGCTCTTTCCACATACCATGGCAGCCCTTCACGTCGAGGCGATGGCCCGGGAGACGAATCTGCAACTGGCGACGTTGCTCCTTCGAAGCGGGGACTACGCCTCTGCGGTGGGCGTCTATATTGATGCAGAGAGAATGGAAAAGCGATCTCTGAACGTTCGAAGTGAGATGCTAGGAGAAGGGCATCCAGACACGCTGACAAGCATGAACAACCTGGCAAGCACGTACTCGCAGCAAGGACGGTGGGAGGAGGCGGAGAAGCTTGAGGTGGAAGTGGTGGAGAAGAGCAAGGAGGTGCTGGGAGAAGGACACCCTGACACGCTGGCAAGCATGCACAACCTGGCAAGCACGTACTGGCAGCAAGGGCGGTGGGCGGAGGCGGAGAAGCTTGTGGTGGAAGTGCTCGAG
>Ga0265780_10005981_pt1 | contig 15243 bp, 10 predicted proteins | sample P1T30metagenome_FD_192432 | JGI IMG/M metagenome (GOLD analysis project Ga0265780, IMG submission 192432) | Plant litter microbial communities from East Loma Ridge, Irvine, California - P1 T30 | ecosystem: Environmental > Terrestrial > Plant litter > Unclassified | place: USA: California... | reverse complement strand
ATTCGGACAACGACAATGGCGTGTACGGCGCGGTCGGCCTGCAGTATGCGCTGGGCCAGAACCTGTCGCTGGTCGGCGAATATGAACGCTATGGCAAGCAGCCGGAGATCGGCGCCAAGGCCGACGTCGTGTCCGTCGGCCTGAAGGTCGGCTTCTAACAGGACGCGCCCCGCGCGGGTCAGCCGCTGGCTGAAGCGCGCGGGGTCTCGCGTCCGCCCATCACGGTCGACAGCTCGACCTGGCCGGTGCGCCAGGCGAGTTCCAGGTTCTGTTCGATCGCATCCAGGCTGGCCGGCTGGTCGTCGGCGAAGCCGCGCACACCGTAGGCGCGGTTGCGGCCGTGCGACTTGGCCATGTAGAGCGCCATGTCGACCAGGTTCACCACGCGTTCCCACGCCAGGTGCTGCTCGCCGACAGCCAGCGGGAATGGCGCATAGCCGATCGAGACATTGACGCTCAAGGCCATGCCGCCATGCTCTACGACGGTCGCGCCAACGCCGCTCAGGATGCGTTCGGCCACTTCGTCCAGGCGCTCGCGCGGCGCCGCCGGCAGGTAGGCCAGGAATTCCTCGCCGCCCCAGCGCACGATCATGTCGGTCTCGCGCAGGATGTCGCACAGGCGCGCCGAGATCGTGGTCAGCACCGCATCGCCGGCCGCGTGGCCATGGGTATCGTTGATGTTCTTGAAGTGGTCGACGTCGAGCAGGAACAGGGCGCCGACCTGCTCGTTGCCCCCGGCCTGCGCGGCGCCCGGCAGGGCGCGCATGTAGTCGAGGAAGTGGCGGCGGTTGTACAGCCCCGTCAGCGGATCGCGCACGCTCTGCTGCTTCAGTTCGCGGTTCTTCTCGTGCAGCTGGGCGTTGGCGTGGCGTACCTTGCGGTACAGGAGGCCGACCACGGTCGCGGCCAGCGCGAACACCACCAGCACCAGCCACCACACGCGTTGCTGCAGGCGGCGGTTGTCGATTTCGGTCGACTTGATCAGGTTCTCGCTGCGCAGCAGCTCGATCTGGCGCTGCTTCTTGTCCGACTCGTACTTCTGCTGCAGGTCGAGCATGGTGCGCTGGCGGCGCCGCTCGAACAGTTCGTTCGAGATGGTGCGTTCGCGGTGATAGGCCTGCAGCGCGCCGGCCAGGTCGCCGGCGCGTTCGAGCGCCAGGCCGTATTCGACCAGCGCCGTTTGCAGCTCGGGCTTGTCCTTCGCCTCTTCGTAGCCGGCGATACCGATCTCGATGTGGCGCTTCCCTTCCACCAGGCGGCCGGCGCCGAGATAGGCCTGGCCCAGGTTCAGGTGCGCGGTGGCGCTCAAGCGGCGGTTGTTCAGCGCCGGCGCCGCCTTCACTGCCTGCTCGGCATATCTCAGGGCCTGCTGGTTGTCGCCGGTCTTGAGGTAGAAGTCCGACAGGTTCACGAGGGAGGTCACGACGCGCTTGTTGGCGCCGATCGAGCGTTCCAGCGCCAGTCCCTCCTGCAGCGCGCGCAGCGCGCGTTCGCGCTGGCCGGTGTCGATCGCCAGTCCGTACTCGGCATTCTTGATGGTGGCCAGGCGCCCGGGCGAATTCGACTTCTCGGCGGCGGCCAGCGCTTCGTCGATCAGGCCGAAGCCTTTCTGTGGCTCGCGCATCTTGGCGTACAGGCGCGCCAGCGAATTCAGGGCCATCACGACGTGGACCGGATCGCCGCTCTTGCGCGCGATGCTGGCTGCGGCCTGCAGCCGTTCGAGGGCGCTCGGCAGGTTGCCTTCCTCGGCATACGATTCGCCCGACGAGATGGTCGCGCGTACCTGCAGGTCGGTGTCCCGGGTGGTATTGGCCAGCCGCTCTGCCTCCCATACCAGGCGGTGCGCCTCGGCATGGCGGTCCTGGGTGAAGACGGAGTAGCCCTGCATCAGCAGGCCCTTGGCCAGGGCGCCGGCGTGATCGTGCTCGCGCCCCAGGGCGATCAGTTCGTCGGCCAGCGTGATCGCCTGCGCCGTATGTCCCAGGCCGTGGTGGGCGGTGGCCAGCTGGTTCAGGAACTCGATGCGCTGCGCCAGCGGCGCCTGGCGCGCCTCGGGCTCGAGCGCTTGCAGCCTGGGCAAGGCGCGTTCGGGGACGAAACGGTTGAGTTCACGGATCTCGGCAATGCGCTGTTCCAGCGGCGCCGCGCCGTTGGCGAGCGCCGGCGACGAGGCCAGCGACGCCGCCACGCACAGCGCCAGGGCGAGGTCGTGGAAGCGGGAACGCGTGAAAGCGCGGTGCAGGGCAGCGGGCATGCCGTTTCTCGTCGCGCCGGAGAAACCGGCGAAAGTTATTTGCACCATTATATTGCTGTTGCAAAGTAGAAATTTCACTTTCTCTTCAAATGTCACAAAAATGACACAGCGCGCATAGTGCGCGGCTCCAGATATTGAACAGTTGCTTAAGAAGCCCGGAAATGCAGGTAAATGCGGGGCCGAGCGGATCGCCCCGCTGCAACGAAATGTCACGGATAGTCATCTACTTGCGGCCAATATGATGCTGCGGCAAGCAGCGCAGCGGTGCGGTCCCGTTCGAGCAGGCCTCGTATACTGCCTTCACCAAAGCGACGAGGAGAGAGCGATGTCGATCACGCCGTTTGTACGATGGGGCATGGTGCTGGGGTTTGCGCTGGGCGGCTTTTTCGATGGCATCCTGCTGCACCAGATCCTGCAATGGCATCATTTGCTGAGCCTGGTCCCCGGCGTCGACGACCTGCGCCTGCAGGTGCTGTGGGATGGCTATTTTCACCTGCTGATGTATGTGGTCGCGCTGGCAGGCCTGTACGGCTTGTGGCGCGCGCACCGGCGCGGCGCGATCGGCCGCGGGCGGACGCTGGCAGGGGCGCTGCTGGTCGGCTTCGGCGCCTGGCATGCGGTCGACGCGCTGCTGTCGCACTGGCTGCTGGGCATCCACCGCATCCGCATCGATAGTCCCGATCCGCTGGCGTGGGACCTGGCCTGGCTGGTGGTGTTCGGCATCCTGCCGCTGGTCGCGGGCTGGCGCTGGCTGCGCATGCCCACCGGCCCGGGCGGCCCGGGCGCGCGGGGCGGCCTGGGGAAATCGGGCGCGGCGCTGCTGCTGCTGGCTGCCGGCACCGCCGGCGCCGGCGCCTGGGCCTTGCAGCCGGCGCCCGGCCAGGACCTGACGACGGTGGTGTTCCAGCCAGGCGCCGGCGCGCGCGACGTGTTCGCCGCGCTCGACGCCGTCGATGGCCGGCTGGTATGGAGCGACCGCGCCATGGGCGTGGTCGTGATGGCGGTGCCGAAGGAAAAACGCTGGGAACTGTACCGGCACGGCGCGCTGCTGGTGAGCGGCAGCGGCGCACCGGCGGGGTGCTTCAACTGGAGCCGGGTGTGACGCCCGGGTTGGCGCCGCCTTGCCGGGTCGCGCCAACCGCCCCCTCACACGGCAATCTGCTGCAGCAGATACAGGCGCTGGTACAGGCCGCCATCGATCCGCATCAGCGCCTCGTGCGGCCCGGCCTCGGTGATGCGTCCATGATTGAGCACGATGATGCGATCGGCCTGGCGGATCGTCGACAGGCGATGCGCGATGGCGATGATGGTCACCTTGCCGCGCAGTTCCTCCAGCGCTTCCTGGACGATCTGCTCGGTCGCGCTGTCGATGCGCGAGGTCGCCTCGTCCAGCAGCAGGATGCGCGGCGCACCGGCCAGCGCGCGCGCGATCGCGATCAGCTGCTTCTGGCCCGACGACAGGCGCGAGCCGCCTTCGCCCAGCTGGGTCTCGTAGCCGTCTTCCAGCGCAGCGATGAAGTCGTGCGCGTGGGCGGCGCGCGCCGCCACTTGCAGCCGTTCGAGCGGCAGGCCGCGGCCCATGTCGATGTTCTCGCGCGCGCTCGCGGCCAGGATGAACGGGTCTTGCGGCACCAGGCCGACCTCGTTGCGGAAGCGCTCGTTGCCGATGCCGGCCAGTGGCAGGCCGCCGATCTCGATCGACCCCTGGTCGGCCACGTAGTAGCGCAGCAGGAGCGATAGCAGCGTCGACTTGCCGCTGCCGGTATGGCCGACGATGCCGAAGAAGGCGCCCTGCGGCACGTCGAGCGACAGGTCGTGCAGCACCGGCTGGCCGGCGACGTAGGCGAATTGCAGATTGCGCACCCGCACCGCCGGCGCATCGGCGGCAAACGCGGCGTCGTCGAGCGCGCGGCCGGCGGCGTGTTCGGGCGCGCCCGCTTCGTCCAGCAGCGTGTTCACGCGCGCGGCGGCGACCACCGCCTGCTGCAGGCCGCTGAACTGCATGGTGATCTGGATCAGCGGCTCGACCACGCGTGCGATATAGCTCACGAATGCGTACAGCACGCCGACTTCGACCGCGCCCACGTCGCGCTGGCCGAAGGCGAAGATCACCAGCGCCAGCAGGGCCACGTTGAGCAGGTCGAGCGCGGGGCGCAGCAGGAAGGCGTTGGCGCGCAGTTCGGCCAGGCGCGCCGTGTAGTGGCTGCGGTTGGTCTTCAGGAAGCGTTCGCCGAAACGCAGTTCGGCGTTGCTGGCCTGGAGCACGCTCATGCCGCCGATCGATTCGGCCATCTGGGCATTGATGTCGCTGCGCAGAGCGCGGGCGCGGGTGACGGCCGGCGCCGACAGGCGCTGGTAGAGCCAGACGATGCCCGCCACCGCCGGCACCAGGGCCAGCACGATCAGCATCAGGCGCCAGTCGAGCCAGGCCATCGCCACCATGGTGCCGACCAGGACGATCGAGTTGTCGAGCATGACGTACAGGACCTGGATGTACAGGGTCTTGACCGCCTCGGTGTCGTTGGTCACGCGGCTCACCAGCTGGCCGGTGATGGCGCGGTCGAAGAACGCCATCGGCAGGCGCAGCACGTGGCTGTACACCCATTCGCGCAGGCGCTGCACCGAGCGCATCGCCAGCCCCGACAGGCGGATCAGCTGCAGGTAGCGCACCCAGCTCGCGATCCAGCCGGTGAGCACCAGGCCGCCCAGCAGCAGCGCCATCTGCGGCCAGTCGAGGCGGCGCGGCAGCAGGTGGTCGTCGATCAGGGCCTTGCCCAGCAGCGGGCCGATGACTTCGAGGCCGGCCGCCAGGATCAGCCACAGCGTGGCGACGATCAGGTGGCGCCGTTCGGGCGCGGCGGCGCGCCGCAGCAGGCGCGTGGCCAGTTTGGCCTGGTCGCGCAGTTCTCCGCGCTCCACCGATTTATCGACGGTCTTGTCCAGCGTTGCTTCAGTCGGCATCGAGGCTGGCCTCCAGTTGTTGGTAGCGCCACTGGCTGGCGTACCAGCCGTCCAGCGCGAGCAGTTGATCGTGGGTGCCGGCTTCGAACACGCGGCCGTCCTTTAGCACGACGATATGGTCGGCCCCGACCACGCTCGACAGGCGGTGGCTGGCGATGATGGCGGCGCGCTCGGGGCGCGCCGCGCGCAGTTCGTCCAGGTGGGCCAGGATGCGGGTCTCGGTGCCGGTGTCGACCGCCGACAGGGCGTCGTCCAGCAGCAGCAGCGCGCTGTCGGCCAGCAGCGCGCGCGCGATCGCGACCCGCTGGCGCTGGCCGCCCGACAGCGTGATGCCTTTTTCGCCGACCGGCGTGTCGTAGCCGTTCGGGAAGCGCAGGATGTCGTCGTGGATGTCGGCCATCTGCGCCGCCGCGTGCACCTCGGCGCGCGTCGCGCCGGGGCGCGCCAGCGCGATGTTCTCGGCGATCGAGGCCGAGAACAGGAACGATTCCTGCGGCACCCAGCTGGTGGCGGCGCGCAGCGCCGACAGGCGGTAGTCCTCGAGCGCCGCGCCGGCCCAGGCGACCCGTCCTGCCTGCGGCGTGGCCTGGCGCAGCAGCACGCGCAGCAGCGTCGACTTGCCGGAACCGGTCGGCCCGACCAGGCCCAGGGTCTGCCCCGGGGCCAGGCGCAGCGAGACCTTGTCGAGCGCCGGCGTGTGCTGCTGCGCGCCCTGGCTGCCATAGGCGAAGGTCACGTTGTCCAGCACCAGCGGGCCCTGGCCGACCTGGTCGATCGTGCCGGTGTCCTCGACCGAGAGCGGGGCGTCGAGCAGGGGTTGCAGGCGCGCCAGGCCGGCGCGGCCGCGTTCGATGAGGGTCAACACCCAGCCGGCCGCGAACATCGGCCAGATCAGCTGGCCCAGGTACATGCTGAAGCTGGTCAGGGCGCCCACCGTCAACTGGTTCTGCCACACCAGGTAGCCGCCCAGGCCCAGCGTCAGGCCAGTGGCGGCGGTCAGCGTCAGGCCGACCGCCGGTTCATACGCCGCTTCCCATTTCTGCGCCGTCAGGCTGGCCTCGGCCGCCTTGCCGGCGAGTGCGCCGAACTGGCCGGCGCTGCGCTGCTCCAGCCCCAGTGCGCGCAGGGTGCGCACGCCCGACAGCGACTCCTGCACGTGGTCGTTGAGGGCCGAGAAACGCTTGAGTGCATCGCCTTCGGCGGTATGGATGTGGCTCGAGATATACCAGAACGCGAGTCCCATCAGCGGGAACGGCAGCAGGGCGACCAGGGCCAGGCGCCAGTCCACGCCGAGCATCATGATCCCCAGCACCATCACCAGCGTCAGCGTGCCGTCGAAGGCGGCCAGCAGCGCTTCGCCGGCCGCCATCTCGATGGCGTCGATATCGTTGGTGGCCAGCGCCATCAGGTCGCCGGTGCGCTGGCGCTGGTAGAAGCTTGGGCCCTGCGCGGACAGACGCGCGTACAGGCGGGTGCGCAGCTCGACGCCGAGGTTGTAGGCAGCCGAGTACAGGCGGATGCGCCAGCACACGCGCAGCACATAGATCGCCACGCCGAGGGCGATCAGCTGGGCGATGCCGAGCACGAGGTCGTGCTGGCCCAGGCGGTTGGCGGCGAGGGCGTCGACCATGGCGCCGACCTTGCGCGGGATAAGGACAGTGCAGATCGCGACGCCGACCAGCATCACCGCCGACGAGGCATAGGATTGCCAATGCCGGCGCACGAAGCTGCCGATCAGCCGGGACAAACTCATTCGAATTCCTTGGAAATGCGCCCGACAAAAAGCGGGCCGGAGCCTGATGCCGTCAAGTCAAGCTGACCGATGCACGTCGTCCCCGCGAAGGCGGGGATCCAGGTTCTGAAAGCAGCGTCGAAACGCATGCAGACTTGGATCCCCGCCTTTGCGGGGATGACGTTCTCGGGCCAACAATGGAAGATTGCTGGCTTGACTTGACGGCATGAGGGCCAGAGCCCGCTAGTGTAGTCGTTTTGCCCTTCGGGCGCTTTCCAGGAGGACTATTTGCGGCGCTTGGACGTAGGCTGGATGCGGGTGACGGAAGCCGTATCCTTGACCTCGACCGGCGCCGCCAGCGGCTGCGGCGCCAGCGCCGCTTTCGGGGCGCCCTTGCCGGCAGCCTTGGCGATCTGCTTTTGCCTGGCCATCGGCTCGGCGTCTTGTTCGATCCGCACCACCGCGTCGCCCACCTCGGGCTGCTGCAGCACGACGGGCGCCGGCGCCAAGGCCTCGGCCGCCGCTGCGATGACTTGGCCATCAGGCGCGGGGCCGTCGACGCGCGGCGCGGCGTCGATTGCCTCGGCCGCCGTGCCAGCCGTGTCGGCAGCGGCCTCCGACATCGTGCTGGCCGTGTCGGCAACGGCTTCCGACGCCGTGTCTGCCGCCTTGGCAATGGTGTCGGAATGCGTGTCTGCCGCCTCGGCGACGGCTTCCGACACCGTGTCGGCCGTCTCAGTGACGGACTCGGCCATCGTGTCGGCCGTCTCGGCGAAGGCCGCCGCGCTCTGCTGCGCCACGTCGTCGGCCGCCGCCACGGTGTCCTTCATGAGCGGCGCCGCCAGCGCCGCCGGCAAGGCGGCCGGCGACATCGCGCGCAGCGCATGCGGCTGGACGGTGAGGTTGAACAGTTCGCGGCTATAGTTGAACAGGCTGCGCACCTGCTCTTCGGCATGGGTGCGCAGCACCAGCAAGTCGCGCGGCTGGGTTGCCTGAACCAGCTGGCGGGCGGTGCGCGAGGAGCGCTCGAGCGCGTCGCGCGACGCCGACAGATTGAGCGAGACGAGGCGGCTGGCGCTGTCGAGCGCCTGGGTAGCGAAGGTGCTGCAGAATCGGAACTGGGCATCGAGCTGGGCGCTGATCTGCCGGGTAGATGCTGCGGACAATTGCTCAGGAAGTGAGGGCATGGGATTTCCTATAGGTCAAGTATGGCGCGCTGCAATATATTTAGTGTACCCACGAAATGCGGGTGTTGCAACGCGCTACGGTGTCTTATTTTTACTGGGTAATATTGCATTGCAGCATTAAGTTTGCGGGCCCTGGCGGCACCTGCCGGAATTGCTACAATCTGGTGATCTGATACGGAGTGCGCATGGACCTCGTGATTCGTAACGCCACCTTGCCCGACGGCCGCACCGGCATCGACATCGGCGTCAACGCCGGCCGCATCGCCGCGCTGGAACCGCGCCTGGCCGCGCACGGCGCGCGCGAGATCGATGCTGGCGGCGACCTGGTCAGTCCGCCCTTCGTTGATGCTCACTTCCACATGGACGCCGTGCTCAGCTACGGCCTGCCGCGCGTGAACGCCAGTGGCACGCTGCTGGAAGGCATCGCCCTGTGGGGCGAGCTCAAGCCGGACCTGACGCAGCAGGCACTGGTCGAGCGCGCGCTGCGCTATTGCGACTGGGCCGTGGCGCGCGGCCTGCTGGCGATCCGCAGCCACGTGGACGTGTGCGACGACCGCCTGCTGGCGGTCGAGGCCCTGCTCGAGGTCAAGCGGCGCGTGGCGCCTTATCTCGACCTGCAGCTGGTCGCTTTCCCGCAGGACGGCCTGCTGCGCAGTCCGCGCGCGTTCGACAACCTCAAGCGCGCGATCGGCATGGGCGTGGATGTCGTCGGCGGCATCCCGCACTTCGAGCGCACCATGGAGCAGGGCGCGGAATCGGTGCGCCTGCTGTGCGAATTCGCGGCCGGGCGCGGCCTGCGCGTGGACATGCATTGCGACGAGAGCGACGATCCGATGTCGCGCCACATCGAAACCCTGGCCTATGAGACCCAGCGCCTGGGCCTGCAGGGCAGGGTGGCCGGTTCGCACCTGACCTCCATGCACTCGATGGACAACTATTATGTGAGCAAGCTGCTGCCGCTGATCGCCGAGAGCGGCGTGGCGGCGATCGCCAATCCCCTGATCAATATTACGCTGCAAGGCCGCAACGATACCTACCCCAAGCGGCGCGGCATGACCCGCGTGCCCGAGCTGATGGCGGCCGGGGTCGATGTCGCCTTCGGCCACGACTGCGTGCTCGATCCCTGGTATGGCATGGGTTCGGGCGACATGCTCGAAGTCGCGCACATGGGGCTGCACGTGGCGCAGATGACCGGCCTGGACGCGATGCAGGCGTGCTACCGCGCCATCACCGACACGCCGGCGCGCATCCTCGGGCTCGAGGGCTACGGCCTGGCGCCGGGCTGCCACGCCGACCTGGTGATCCTCGACGCCGGCTCGACGGTCGAGGCGATCCGCCTGCGCGCGGCGCGCCGGCTCGTGCTGCGGCGCGGCCGGGTGGTGGCCGAGGCGCCGCCGGCGGCCAGCCGCCTGCACCTGGACGGCCGGCCGGGCAGCGCCGACTTCCGCCTGCCGATCGCGGCGCGTGATAATTCGTGAGTTTTCAGGCAAAATAGCTGATTGCTCATTTTTTGGCACTTGTTTCCAGGCAGTCGTGAAAGATATTCAAATCCGTCCTGCCCTCGAATCCGATTTCGAGGCGATCTGGGCCATTTTTTGTGCGCACATCGTGGCCGGCGAGAGCTATGTGTTCACCACCGGCACCTCGCGCGAGGCCGGCCACCAGTACTGGCTGGGCCCCGGCGTCAAGAGCTTCGTCGCGGTCAGCCCCGGCGGCAGGGTGCTGGGCATGTACCGCCTGGTGCCGAACCAGGTCGGCCGCGGCCATCACGTGGCCAATGCCTCGTACATGGTCAGCCCGTCGGCGCAGGGCGTGGGCATCGGCCGCCGGATGGGCGAGCACAGCATCGGCGAGGCGCGCAGGCATGGTTGCCTGGCGATGCAGTTCAACCACGTGGTCAGCACCAATGCCGCCGCCATTGGGCTATGGAAGAAGCTGGGCTTCTCGATCGTCGGCACGCTGCCGAAAGCCTTCCGCCACAAGCGCCTCGGCTACGTCGATGCGTACGTGATGTACCAGCTGCTGCAAGACCCCGACCACTGGCCGACGACGGACGAGCAGGACGGCGTATGATGGCGGGATGACCGCCCATCCGCCCGGCATCCTTCGCACCGCCCGACTGCGCCTGCGCCTCGTGACCGAGGACGACGCCCCGTTCTACCTGAAGCTGGTCAACGACCCGGCCTTCATTGCGCATATCGGCGACCGCCAGCTGCGCGTGGTGGAGGCGGCGCGGCGCGCCCTGCGCGACGGCCCGATCGCCATGCAGGCCAGGTACGGGCATTCGCTGTACCTGGTCGAGCAGCGCGAGGACGGCGCCGCGGTCGGCCTGTCGGGCCTGGTCAAGCGCGAGACGCTGGACGATGTCGACATCGGCTACGCCTTCCTGCCCGAGTACCGCGGCTGCGGCTATGCCGTCGAAGCGGCGCAGGCGGTGCTGCGCCATGCGCAGGAACTCGGCATCCGGCGCCTGGCGGCCATTACCAGTCCCGGCAACGCGGCCTCGATCGCGCTGCTGCTCAAGCTCGGCCTGCGCTTCGAGCGCTGCGCCAGCCTGGCGCCCGGGCAGCCGCCGGTGAACCTCTACCTGGCCGACCTGGCCGACCTGGGCCAGCTGGCCGCCGCGCCCGATGGTTGAGTAGCGCACCTTGTGCGGGGTATTGACGGTGCTAGCATGAGGCATCCTCGATCAATTGAATTCATACCGAAACGACACTGCGATGCCACCCACCGAGTTGTTATCCGACGCCCATTTCTACATCGTCCTGAACGCCGGGTCCGGACATTCCGAGACCGAGGAACGCATCTCGACCATCCGCGACGTCATGGACGGCGCCGGCCGCGTCTGTCACCTCGAAATCGTCGACAAGCCGGAGCGCCTGGAAGCGATCGCGCGCGAGATGGCCGCCAAGGCGGTCGCCAGCGGCGGCGTGCTGGTGGCGGCGGGTGGCGACGGCACCATCAACACCGTGGCGCACCAGGCGGTGCTGGCCGGTTGCCCGTTCGGTGTGTTGCCGCAAGGGACTTTCAACTATTTCGGCCGCACCCACGGTATTCCCGAAGACCTGACCGAGGCCGTGTACGCGATGCTGCGCGCCGACGTGCGGCCCGTACAGGTTGGCATGCTCAACAACAAGATATTTCTCGTCAACGCCAGCGTGGGCCTGTATCCGGCGCTGCTCGAAGAACGCGAGCACGACAAGCGCGAGTACGGTCGCAGCCGCGTGGTCGCCTTCCTGTCGGCGGTCAAGATGGCGCTGCGTCCGCACCGCCACCTGCGCATCGCGCTCGAACTCGATGGCAAGGAAAAGCGCGTGCACACGACGACGCTGTTCGTGGGCAATAACCGCCTGCAGATGGAACAGGTCGGCATGCGCGACCTGACCGAAGCAGTGGAAGACGGGCAGCTGGTGGCGCTGGCGCCCAAGCCGATGGGCAAGCTCGGGCTACTGGGCCTGCTGATCCGCGGCGCCTTCGGCCGGTTGGGCGATGGCGACGACCTGATCGCCTTCCCGTTCAAGAGCATGACGGTGCGCACGCCGTCGCTGTACGGACGCAAGCGCCTGAAGGTGGCGACCGACGGCGAAGTCGACAAGATGGCGACGCCCCTCGAGTTTCGCGTGCTCGAGGGGCGCCTGATGCTGCTGGCGTCCGGCAAGGGCCGCAGCGCGCCGCGTCCGGTCACCGGTTCGGTCGAAACCGCGTAGAGCGGCCATCTGCTAGTTGACCCGCAACAGGCGCACACCGTAGATGTCGAAGCGGTTCGACGGCGTGGCCCCGCCCGCGCCGGTGAAGCTGCGGTTACTCTCCAGATAACTCATATTGTAGAAGTCGGTCATCTCGAGCCGGTAGTTGCCGGCCTTGATGCGCGCTGGCAGCGGCGTCGAATACACGCTCGGCGTCGCGGTCTTGAGCAGCGGCGCATGGGGCAGCTGGATCACGCCTTGCGCCACGATCTTGCCGCTGCCATCCTTGAGCGCCAGCCATTTCACGCCGCCGCTGATGCCCAGGTTCACCTGGTTGGCGCCGTTGTGATAGCGCACCTGGACGCGGTAGTCGCCCGCCTGTTCGATGCGGATGCCCTCGACGGCGAAGCGGTCGTCCGGCTTGCCCCAGCCGGCCAGGTGGGGCCGGGTAAAGCGCGCGTCGGCGGCGCTGGTCTTGACGTTCGAGGCGACGCGCGCATCGGTCACCGCAATCTCGATGCCGGGGTCGGCGCAGCGCGGCTGGCTGTGGTGGCTGGCGTTGCCGCTGTCGGTGAAACGCGCCTCCACCGCGTAGCAGGCAGCGGCGCCGGGCTGGCGGTCGGTCCAGCCGCCTGCCGGCAGCCGGTCGGCCACCAGCTTGCCGTCACGGTAGACGCGGTAGCGGGTAGTGGCCGGATTGCCGTTGGCCCCGATCTGCAGGCTGATGGCGCCGGACGGCTGGCGCTGCAGGCTCTCGATCAGGGGCTCGCGCGGACCGAAGGCCTCGCTGGCTTGTTCGTAAGGATGGGCGGTGACGCGGCGGATGCCCTGCTGGCCGGCGACCAGCTTGCCCAGCGTGATCTCGATCGTGTTTTCGATCGTACTATCGGCCGCCAGGTCGGCCAGGCGCAGCCTGCCCCGGACCGGCTTGCCGTTCAGGACGATGCGCTCGACCGCATGGTAGCCGTCGCCCTGTTCGGCCCGTGGCAGGTGCAGCGTCACCGCGATGCGCTTGCCGTGCAGGCGCAGGTCGTGCAGCGCGATCCGGTCGGTCGCGCCGAAGGTCTCGCGGCGCAGCCTGGCCGTCACGAACGGCTGCAGCGCGATGCCGTCGTCGAGCGTCTTCACGCCGAACACGGATTCGATCACCATGCCCAGGTAGCCGCCGACCGACCACAGCTGGCGGCGCGAGTTGATCACCGGGCCGCTCAGCATCGGATCGCGCTCGTCCAGCAGCAGCGGCTGGCCCGACAGCCACTCCAGGTTCTCCATATTCGACAGGTTGAGCGCCGCGCCGCGCATCAGGGTGGCGTAGGCAGCATCGGCCACCGCGGCGTTCTTGCCCTGTACCGCCGCGCGCAGGCCATAGGCGGTCACGAATGGCCAGATGGCGCGGTTGTGGTAGACCGGCGCGCCACTCTGCTGCGGCCAGATGACCGGCGCGCCCATCGGTCCGTGCGGATAGCGCGCCAGGATCGACCGCGTGCGGGCCTCGTCGGCCACGCCGCTGACGATCGCCAGCGCCTGCCCCAGCCAGTCGAATTTGTGCAGCGGCGCGTTGTCCAGGTGGCCCGCGGTGAGGCTGCTGTACATGCCTTCGTCCTCGAGCCACAGACGCTCGTTGATCGCGCGCTTGAGTGCGCGCGCCCAGCCTTCGTAGCGTTCGGCCTTGCGCGCATCGTCGTGCTCGCGCGCCAGCCTGGCGGCCAGGTTCAGGGCCTGGTAATACACGACATTGGTCGACAGCGCCTTCGCGCTGGCCATCGAGGCCAGGTCGGCCGGGATCCACGCGGCGTAGCTCTGGTCGCGCCAGTCGAGGAAGGATTGCTCGCCCGTGTACAGGCCGCTGGCCGCGTCGAAGGCGGCGACGCGGTCGATCTCGAGCGTGTTCGACAAGGCGCTCAAGGCGCGCCGGGCAAACGCGGCGCGCTCGGCCGCGGGCAGGGTGCGCAGCGTCTCTTCGGCCGCCAGCGCCCAGGTGAGCCTGTCGGTACTGACCGGCCAGCTGCCTCCGCTGCCGGTGTCCTGCACGATCTGCAGGCCGTCCGGCGTGGCGGGAACCTGCGGCGCCGGCGTGGCGCCGCGCCGCCAGCCCGACAGTTTGAAGTCGAGCGAGTTGCGCACCCGCTGCGGATCGAGCAGCGCCAGGCCCAGGTCGGCCGCGTACGACAGGTCGCGGGTCCAGACATAGGCCCATTTTTCGCCGGTGGCGAAGCACTCGCAGTCGATCGCCTGGCCGCCGTTGTAGTTGCCGTCGTTGATCTGGCTGACGGAGTCGAGCCGCATCTCCCGCCCGGCGAGCGCGAACAGGGCGTCGAACGCCAGGTTCCCGCTGCGCACGCGCGGCAGGCCGGCTTCCTCGGCGTAGTCGACATGCTGCGGGCCGGGATCGCGCAGCGTCATGCTGCTCGACTGGACGTAGTGCCGGAGCAGCGCGCCGGCGTCCGGCGTCGAGTAGCGCACGGTTTCCACCTTGCCGTCCCAGGTCGGCCATTCCTGGCTGGCCCGGGCCGTGTGTCCCGCATGCGGATCGACGCCGGCAGCGCGTTTGGCGTCGGCGATGCGCGCGATGGTCAGTACCGGCTTGCCGGGGCTGCGCGTATCGATCGTGAACCGGTAGGTGCCCGGCTGGCGCACCAGCAAGAAGGTTTCCGGACCGGACTGCGGTTCGAGCGCGTAGCCGGTTCCGGGCGCCACATTGGTGCTCTTATCCGGATCGATGACCCACTCGGCGCCCCAGTCTCCGCTGCCCAGCTTGAAGGCATGGTTGCCGGGCATGACCTCGATATCGGCCCGGTAGACGCCATCGCCGCTGGGCGCGAGCGGGCTGCCGGTGCCCCAGCCATTGAAGGCGCCGCGCACGTACAGGCCGTCGATGTCCTGCGCCAGTGCGCTTGTGCACGCGAGCAGGGCGGCCAGGGCGATGGCGTGGCGCTTCATTGCGGCGCCGCCAGCTCGAGGACGATGGCCGCGCGCGGCGCCAGCACCAGCTTTTCGCGCAGGTCGTAGGTCTTGCCGGTCAGGGCGTCGACGCCGCTGGACACGCCCGCGAGCATCTCGCGGAAGCGGCCGACGTCCAGCGACATTTCCTTGGCGTTGTTGTTGAAGGCGACCAGCACCTTCTTCGCGTCGCGCTGGTCATCCAGATAGCGGAAGTAGACCCAGGTATTGTCCTGCGGCCCGTAATGCCTCATCTTGCCGTGATGGATGACTGGCTGGCCCTTGCGCCAGTTGGCCAGCTTGCGCACGAATTCCTGCGCCGTGCGCTGCTTGGCGCTGATGCCGACGCCCTTGAAGGCGTAGACCTTGTCGCCCGCCCAGCCGCCCGGGAACGGGGTGCGGTAGGTGGCGTCGTTGCGCTCGCCGACGGCGCTGGTCATCAGGATCTCGTCGCCCGTGTAGAACTGCGGGATGCGCGGCGCG
>Ga0265780_10005980_pt1 | contig 15248 bp, 13 predicted proteins | sample P1T30metagenome_FD_192432 | JGI IMG/M metagenome (GOLD analysis project Ga0265780, IMG submission 192432) | Plant litter microbial communities from East Loma Ridge, Irvine, California - P1 T30 | ecosystem: Environmental > Terrestrial > Plant litter > Unclassified | place: USA: California... | reverse complement strand
TGCGCACGTCCATCTCCACCAGCTTTTCATGGTTGCGGTTGTACGGTGCGTACAGCTCGCGCATCACCAGCGTGGCCGACGGGCTGTCGCTGCCGATCACGATGCGATCGGGACGGGTGAAGTCGGCGATCGCCGCGCCTTCCTTCAGGAATTCGGGATTGCTGATCACCGAGAACTCGACCGCGACGCCGCGCTTGTCCAGTTCTTCGGCGATGGCGGCGCGCACCTTGTCGGCGGTGCCGACCGGGACGGTCGATTTATCCACGATGACGGTTGGGGCCGTGATACGCTGGCCGATGCTGCGCGCGGCCGACAGGATGTGGGTCAGGTCGGCGCTGCCGTCTTCGTCGGGCGGGGTGCCGACCGCCAGGAAGATCACTTCGGCGTGGGCGACCGCATCGTCGTAGCTGGTCGAGAACAGCAAGCGGCCGGCGCCGGCATTGCGCGACACCAGCAAGTCCAGGCCCGGTTCGTGGATCGGGATCTTGCCGGCATTGAGCATGTCGATCTTGCGCTGGTCGACGTCGAGGCAGAGCACGGTGTTGCCGACGTCGGCGAAGCAGGCGCCAGACACCAGGCCGACATAGCCCGTGCCGATGATGGAAATTTTCATAGGGATTCAGCGGTGAAAAGGCAGTCGAAAAGCCGCGCCGCTCAAGGCACGACGGCTGAGATAGTTTCCCGCAAGACTAACAGTGACCAAAAAAAATTGCAAACGAATCAACCCTGTTGTGTGGTGGCACCAGAACACGCTGTCATTACTTATGTTTCCCGCACGAAACAATACGTTTTTTCAATTTTTATACGGTAAGATGCTGTTTTATGTTTAACGAAAATGGCTACTCAGCAAGCATTGTCACAGGTGACGGAAAGTGCCTGACACACTGCTGTAGTGCCGCCGGCCGGCAGCTCCGTACCGAGTAAGCGCTAACCAGCGCTCGCGCACCAGATGAAATTACTGACGTTTTCCACCCTGTTTCCCAACGCCGTGCAAGCCAATCATGGCGTCTTCGTGGAGACACGCCTGCGTTATCTGGTGGCCAGCGGCAAGGTCGAATCGCGCGTGGTCGCGCCGGTGCCCTGGTTCCCGTTCACGCACCCGCGCTTCGGCGACTACGCCAAAATGGCGCGCGTGCCGGCGATTGAATCGCGCAACGGCTTCGACATCACCCACCCGCGCTACCTGGCGCTGCCCAAGATCGGCATGAACGTGGCGCCACAACTGATGGCGCGCGCCGCCAAACCGGTGTTGGCGCGCATCATCGACAGCGGCTACGACTTCGACGCCATCGACGCCCATTACTTCTATCCGGACGGCGTGGCGGCGGTCATGCTCGGCAAGTACTTCAACAAGCCGGTGGTGGTGACCGCGCGCGGCAGCGACATCAACCTGCTGCCGCAGTATCCAATGCCGCGCAAGATGATCCTGTGGGCTGCCGAGAACGCACGCGCCGTGATCACCGTGTGCAGCTACCTGAAGGACGAGATGGTGCGCCTCGGCGCGCGGCCGGAACGCATCACGCCGCTGCGTAATGGCGTCGACCTGCAGCGCTTCGCCCCGCTCGACCGCGACGCCGCGCGCGACAAGCTCGGCCTCACCGGCTACACCCTGCTGTCGGTCGGCCGCCTGAGCGAAGTAAAAGGCCACGACATCACCATCAAGGCCCTGACCCGCCTGCCCGGCATAACCCTGATGCTGGCCGGCGACGGCCCCGACCGCGCCAAGCTGGAAGCCTTGGCGCGCGAACTCGGCGTGCACGACCGGGTGCGCCTGCTGGGGTCCGTGCCGCAGACCGAATTGCGCAGCTATTACAATGCCGCCGACGCGTCGGTGCTGGCGTCCAGCCGCGAAGGCTGGGCCAACGTGCTGCTCGAGTCGATGGCCTGCGGCACCCCGGTGGTGGCGACCGACATCTGCGGCACCCCGGAAGTGGTGGCCGCGCCGGCCGCCGGCCGCCTGGTGCCCGAACGTACCCCCGACAGCCTGGCCGAGGCGGTCAAGCTGCTGCGCGCCAGCGAGCCCGACCGCGCCGCCACGCGCCGCTATGCGGAAGGCTTCAGCTGGGACCAGACCACGCAAGGGCAGATCGATTTGTTCAGCAACATACTCATGGGCCAGTCCTGACATGCGCATCCTTTATCACCACCGCACCCGCTCGAAAGACGGCCAGTTCGTCCACATCGAAGAGATGATCAATGCCCTGCGCAAGCAGGGCCACGAAGTGGTCATCGTGGCGCCGCCCAGCGCCGAGACCGAATCCTTCGGCTCGGACGCCGGCGCCGTCGCCCTGCTCAAGCGCTGGCTGCCGAAATGGTTCTACGAACTGATGGAGTTGGGTTACTCGCTGGTGGCCTACCGCCGCCTGGCGAAGGCGGTAAAGGAACACCGCCCGGACTGCATCTACGAGCGCTACAACCTGTTCCTCCCGGCCGGCATCTGGCTGGCGCGCAAAACCAAGCTGCCGCTGCTGCTGGAAGTGAACGCGCCGATCCTGGAAGAGCGCAGCCGCTACGACGGCCTGTCGCTCACCCGCCTGGCACGCTGGTCGCAGGCCTACGCGTGGAAGAACGCCGACGTGGTGCTGCCCGTCACTCGCGTGCTGGGCGACATCGTCGCTTCCTACGGCGTGCCGCAGGAACGCATCGTGGTGATCCCGAACGGCATCAACGGCGAGCGCTTCGGCTCCGCCCCCGACGTCGAGGCGGCCAAGCGCGCCCTCGGCCTGGAAGGCAAGCTGGTACTCGGCTTCACCGGCTTCGTGCGCGACTGGCATGGCCTCGACAAGGTGGTCGACCTGATCGCCAACGACCCGCCGGCCTCGCGCCGCCACCTGCTGGTGGTGGGCGACGGCCCGGCGCGCGCCAACCTGGAAAAACAGGCGCGCGACCTCGGCATCGCCGACCGCGTCACCTTCACCGGCATCGTCGGACGCGACGACGTGGCGCGCTACGTGGCGGCCTTCGACATCGCGCTGCAGCCGGCGGTGGTGGCCTATGCTTCGCCGCTCAAGCTGTTCGAATACCTGGCGCTGGGCAAGGCCATCGTCGGCCCCGCGCAACCGAACATCGAAGAGATCCTGACGCAGGACCAGAACGCCGTGCTGTTCGACCCGGGCAGCACCGCGTCGCTGGCCGCCGCGGTCGACCGCCTGTGCGTCGACCATGCGCTGCGCGAAAAGGTGGCGGCGGGGGCGCGCGCCACCATCGTCGAGCAGAAGCTGACCTGGCACGAGAACGCCTTGCGCGTGGTCGGCCTGTTCCAGGGCCTGATGCATCGTGCGTGAATTGCCGACCCGCCTGGCAAAGGAAGCGATATGACCGCCTACCAGCCCTCCAACAGCCTGGATTCGCGCCTGGTGCGCTTCATCGGCGACAAGCTGCGCTCCGGCCGGCCGGAACAGGGCCGCCTGTGCATCCTAAACTACCACCGCATCCTCGACACCCCGGACGCGCTGCTGGAGGCCGAACCGGACGCCGCCACTTTCCGCTGGCAGATGCGGGTCTTGGCCGACTGCTTCAATGTACTGCCGCTGGACGCGGCGCTGGCGGCGCTGGCCCAGGGACGTATTCCGCCGCGCGCGGTTTGCATCACTTTCGACGACGGCTACCGCTCGACCCACGACCTGGCGCTGCCGATCCTGCGTGAATTCGGCTTCCCGGCCACGGTGTTCGTGACCACCGGATGCATCGACAACGGCAGCATGTGGAACGACCGCATCCTCGAGGCATTGCGCACCATCCAGGGCGGCCGCCTCGAACTCGGCGACGCCGGCCTGGGCAGCTTCGCGCTGGACACGCTCGATGGGCGCAAGGCGGCACTGGCGACCCTGACCGAAAAAGCGAAGTATCTGGCGCCGCAGGCGCGCCACGACCTGGTCGACCTGATCGAGACCCGCGCCGGCAGCCCGCGCCGTGAACTGATGCTCACGCGCGAGATGGTGCACACGCTGTCGCGCCACGACGTCGAGATCGGCGCCCACACGATTTCCCACCCGATCCTGACCAGCCTCGACGACGCCGCCGCGCGCCACGAGATCGTCGAGAGCAAGCGCCAGCTCGAAGAGATCACCGGCCGCCCGGTACGCTACTTCGCCTACCCGAACGGCAAGCAGGACCGCGACTTCGACGAGCGCCACATGGCGATGGCGCGCGAGGCCGGTTTCGACGCCGCCTTCACCACCGCGATGGGCGCGGCCGGCAATGCGCACGGGCGCTTCGCGCTGCCGCGCAGCCGTCCCTGGGACGTGACCCGTCCGTTCTACATTTTCCGCATCTTGCGCTGGCTGGCGGGCTGATTCGATGGCAGCTTCGAAAAATGCACTGATAGGCCGCAAGGCCGTCGGCATCTCCTTCTTTACCTCCTACATCAACACCGCGATCCAGTTCGTGTCCGTGATGGTGCTGGCCCGCATCCTGTCGCCATCCGAGATTGGTACCTTTTCGCTGGCCGCGATGCTGATGTCGATGCTGCACGTATTCCGCGATTTCGGCGTGGTCCAGTACATCATCCAGGAACGCGAACTGGACCGCGACAAGCTGCGTTCGGTGATCGGCGTCGCGATCCTGCTGGCGCTGGCGGTGGGCGCGGTCATGCTCGCGCTGAGCGTCCCGGTGGCGCGCTTCTACGACAATCCAGCGCTGCGCGACGTCATGCTGGTGATGGCACTCAGTTTCGCGATCTCGCCGCTCGGCTCCGTGGTGCTGGGCATGCTGCGGCGCGAGGGACGCCTGAAGACCATCTTCTACATCAAGACCTTCGGCTCGCTGTGCCAGGTCGGCGCCGCCATCGGGCTGGCCATGCTCGGCTATGGCGCGATCAGCCTGGCGTGGTCGAACTTCGCCGGCATCCTCGCCTTCGGCCTGGCCGCCAGCTTCTTCCGCCCCAAGGCGTTGCCCTGGCTGCCGCGCTTTCGCAACATCCGCGACGTCCTGTCCTTCGGCAGCATCAGTAGCATGGGCAGCCTGGCCAACATGGCCGGCACCAGCGCGCCCGAGCTGATCATCGGCAGGGTGATGAACGCGGCGGCGGTCGGCTATTTCAGCCGCGCCACCGGCCTGGTCCAGCTATTCCAGCGCCTGATCGCGGGCGCGCTGGCGCCGCTGGTGCTGCCGTATTTTTCCCAGATCCGGCGCGAAGGCAAAAGCCTCGACCAGCCCTACCTGATGGCGGTGTCGCAGCTGACCGCGGTGGCCTGGCCTTTCTTTGCAGTGCTGGTCCTGCTAGCCTACCCGGTCACCCACGCACTGTATGGCCCGCAGTGGGATACCTCGGTGCCGATCGCGCGCCTGCTGTGCATCGGCGGCGCGATCGCCGCAGTCGGCCAGTTCGCCAGCCAGGTGATGATCAGCTCGGGCAACGTGCGCAGCTCGACGCTGTGCAACCTGATCGTGCAACCGGTGCGCATCGGCGCCGCCTTGGTGGCCTCGCAATACGGGCTGATGGCGATCGCCGGCGCGCTGGTGGTGGCCGAATGCATCGGCCTGCTGTGCGTGTCCTGGTTCCTGCGCCGCACCATCGGCGTCACGCCCGGTGGACTGCTGCGTGCCTGCGCGAAAAGTGCCCTGATCACGCTGTGCGCAGCGGCCGGCCCGCTGCTGGTCTGGCTCGAAGGCGCTGATACCACGCCGCACGTCTGGATCGCCCTGCTGCTCGGCGGCGCCGGCGCCCTGATCGGCTGGATCGCCGGCCTGGTGCTGACTCGCCATCCGCTCGCGAACCATGTCCTGCCCCTGCTGCGCCTGCGCCGGGGTTGATGGCGCCGCGCTTGCATCTGAATGCTGTAAAGGCTGAACTGTGGAACGACAAGACAACATGAACAACGCTTATCTGCGCTGCGCGGACGACGCGATCCGCGTCAGCGTGATCATCCCCGCCTTCAACGCGGCCGCCACCATCCTGCGGGCGCTGGCTTCGGTACGCGCCCAGCAGGGGGTCGGCATGGAAATCGTGATCGTCGACGACGCCAGCGGCGACGATACGCTGGCGGTGGTGGAGGCGGCGATCCAGCCGGGCGAGAACATCCGCCTGCTGCGCCTGGCCGTCAACAGCGGCGCCTCGGCGGCGCGCAACGAGGGCATCCGCGCCGCGCGCGGCGAATACCTGGCATTCCTGGACGCCGACGACGTCTGGATGGCCGACAAGCTGCGCAAGCAGGTCGCGGCGATCGACGCCGACCCGGCCGTCACTCTGGTGTCCTGCAACAGCCAGATGATCTCGGCCGACGGCGTGGCGATGAAGGAAGGCCACGTCAACCGCCCGCCGGTGCAGGGCGCCCAGGCCTGGAAGACCCTGTTGATGTACAACTTCATCCCAACCCCGACCGTGATGACGCGTACCGCGCTGGTGCGCGAACTGGGCGGCTTCGACGAAGCCCTGCCGGTCGGCGAAGACCTCGACCTGTGGATCCGGCTGGCCCTGCGCGGCAAGGTCGCGGTGCTGCCCGAGATCCTGATCAACTACTATAATCTGCGCAACAGCCTGATGAAGCGCCACGGCCGCCAGTCGGGCAATATCGTGGCGCCGATGATCGAGCGCCACCTGGGCGAACAGATGGCGCGCCTGACGCCGACCGAGCTGCGCCACATCCGCGGCACCCAGTCGTTCCAGATGGGCTGCGACCTGTTCTTCTCGGGCGGCTACCTGGGCAGCATGCCGCTGTTCCTGCAAGCCGCGCGCTGCGGCGTACGGCCCGTGAAGAGCCTGTCCTACCTGCCCCGCGCCCTCCTGATGCAGGCGTCCAGGGTGACCAAACAATCATTCAAGTCCAGTAAATGAACAGCACACGTCCCCTGAACATCCTGATCAACGGCTGGTACGGTCAACGCAATGCCGGCGACGACGCCATCCTCGACGTGTTCGCGGAGCAGACCGCGCAGCGCTTCGATGCCCAGATCGACGTCCTGTCCGAACTGCCGCACAACATCGCGCCGACGGCGCGCATGCGCGGCCTGCCGCACCCGGTGTTCTATGGCCGCAACGCCCTGCGCCAGCTGCTGAACGGCGACTCCTTCCGCCACATCAAGGAGGTGCGCAAGGCCGACCTGGTGGTGGTGGGCGGCGGCGGCCTGCTGCGCGATAACACCAACTGGCGCAACCTGCTGCGCCTGCTGGACGAGATCTGGCTGGCGCGCCTGTTCGGGCGCAAGACCATGCTGTACGCGATCGGCATCGGCCCGTTCCGGACCGCCCTCGGCAAGTGGCTGATCGCGCAGACGGTGCGCCGCTGCGACCTGGTCACGGTGCGCAGCGAGCGCTGCGCCGCGCTGCTGCGCGAGATTGGCGTGGCGCCGGAGCGTATCCACGTGGTGGCCGATCCGGCCTTCCTGTTCACGCCCCAGGTCCCGACCGAGCCCGGCATCCGGGCCCTGTTCGGCAGCGGCAAGAAGAAGGTCGGCTTCTATCCGGCCTGGTCGCTGCAGAACTTCCCGGGCGCGATCGAGCAGGTCGCTGCTGCCCTCGACCGCCTGGTCGAACTCGAGGGCGTAGAGATCGTCTCGGTGCCGATGGCGGTGCTCGCCCGCGGCAAGGACGACGTCGAGATCGGGCGCCGGGTACGCGCCGCGATGCGCCATCCGGAAGCGCTGCACCTGTACGAAGAGCGCCTGTCGGCCGCAGAACTGAAATGGGTGACGGGACAGGCCGTGCTCAACATCTGCGTGCGCCTGCACGCGATGATCTTCTCGCTCGGCTGCCACGTGCCGGTGGTGCCGATCAACTACGAACCCAAGGTGCGCGCGGTGTTCGACGACTTCGACGCGCCCGAATACCTGGTCGATATCGACGCCACGCTGTCGGAGCGGCTGGTGGAATCGTCGCAGCGCTGCCTGCGCAACCTCGACGCCTACGCGGCGCATATCCGTGAGCGCCATGCGTGCGTGGTGCCGCTGTCGACCCGCACCTTCAACCTGATGCAGGAGCTGTTCCCGTCCACGCAGCCGCAGCGCCTCGCAACCGGCAAGGGCGAGAACGCGGTCTAAGTACCCGACCTACACCAGCACTTCGGCCGCCGCCGGATGGCTGAGAAAAGCGGCCGGACTGGCGCTCTTCCCGTAGGCGCCCGACTGGAACACCACCACCAGGTCGCCCGGCTCGGCGCGCGCCAGCTCCATGCGCTCGGCCAGCAGGTCGAGCGGGGTGCACAGCGGGCCGACCACCGACACGGTTTCCCGCGCGTCGCTCCCGGCATCCATGCGGTTCCCGATCGCCACCGGATAATTCTTGCGGATCACCTGGCCGAAGTTGCCCGACGCCGCCAGATGGTGGTGCAGGCCGCCGTCGGTGATCAGGAAGACCTGGCCGCGCGATTCCTTGCGCTCGATGACGCGCGCCACGTAGACCCCGGCCTCGCCCACCAGATAGCGTCCCAGCTCGATCATGATCTCGGTATCCGGCAAGCGTTCGCGCAGGCGCGCCACCCAGCCGGCCAGGTGCTCCTTCAAACCATCCAGCGCCAGCGGCTGCTCGCCGGGGAAATAGGGAATGCCGAAGCCACCGCCGATGTTCAGCTGGGGCGGGGCCATGCCGGTTTCCTCGAACAGCGCCAGCGCCAGTTCGAAGGTCGCCGACTGCGCCTCCATGATGGCGTCCAGCTTGAGGCTCTGCGAGCCGCTGAAGATGTGCAGGCCGCGGTAGTCCACCGCCAGCTCGGCCAGGCGGCGCAGCACCGCGGGCACCGCTTCCGCATCGATGCCGAAGGGCTTGGCGCCGCCGCCCATGCGCATGCCGGAACCCTTCAGCTCGAAAGCCGGATTGACGCGCAGCGCGATCAGTGGCCGGATGCCGAGCTGCGTGCCGGTGGCGGCGGCGCGCTCGACTTCCAGCGCCGATTCGGCATGCAGGCAGACACCCGCCGCGATCGCGCGGCGTAGTTCGCTGTCGGACTTGCCGGGGCCGGCGAAGCTGACGTCGCGCGGCGCGATGCCGGTGTCGAGGGCCACCGCCATTTCGCCCGCCGAGGCGACGTCGAGGCCATCCACCAGGCCGGCCAGGTGCTGCACCAGGGCCGGCATCGGATTGGCTTTCACCGAATAATGCAGGCGCACTTCGGGCGGCAGCGCGGCGCGCAGCTGCGCCACGCGCGCGCTCAGGACCTGGCGGTCGTAGGCATAGAAGGGGGTGGCGCCGACGCGCTCGGCGAGGCGCGGCAAGGGGATGCCGCCAACCTGCAGGCAACCGTCCACGCTTGCGAACAGGGTCTGGGCGGCATGCACCGGGCGGCTGGGTGGAGTGTCGCTCATGGCGCTTTATTCCTCGAACAGATTCATGAAGCCGGCGCGCAGCAGCGGACGGTCGATCTTGCCGTTCGGGTTGCGCGGCAAGGGGTCGACGCGCAGCGCGACGTGCAAGGGCACCATGTACGCCGGCAGCTGGCGGCGGCAGGCATCCAGCAAGGCGGATGCCGCCACGCCTTCCTGCGCGCGCGCCACCACCACCACCGCCTGGCCCAGCTTCGGGTGCGGCACACCGAAAGCGGCCGCCTCGAAGGCCAGGCCGCCGGCATGCAGGATTTCCTCGATTTCGAGCGTACTGACGCGGTAGCCGGACACCTTGATCATCTCGTCGCCGCGGCCGATGAAGTACAGGTAGCCGTCGGCGTCGCGGCGCACGGTGTCGCCCGACCATACCGCCATCTCGGTCAGCGGCAGGGCCGGATCCTGGCCGGGCGCCGGCTTGAAACGCTCGGCGGTTTTCACGGGATCGTTCCAGTAGCCGAGCGCCACCAGCGCGCCACGGTGCACCAGTTCGCCCGGCTCGCCGGCCGCGCACAGCGACCCATCGGGCCGCACCACCATCACCTCCGCGTTCGGGATGGCGCGTCCGATCGAATCCGGACGCCGGTCCAGTTCCGACGGTGGCAGGTAAGTCGAGCGGAAGGCTTCGGTCAGGCCGTACATCAGGAACAGTTCGGCCTGCGGGATGGCGGCGCGCAGCGCCTCTACTGTGGCGCGCGGCATGGCGCCGCCGGAATTGGTCAGATAACGCAAGGTGGTGGCGGCCGACCAGTCGAGCCGCGCCAGTTCGATCCACAGCGGCGGCACCGCGGCCAGGCCGGTGATGCGCTCGGCGCACACGGCGCGCACCACGTCCTGGGCGAACAGGTGGTTGATCAGGACCGCGCAGGCGCCCACGTGGAATGCGCAGGTCAGCTGGCTGAGGCCATAGTCGAAGCTGAGCGGCAGCACGGCCAGCAGGCGGTCTGCGGGGGTCAAGGCCAGGTAGCCGGCCACGCTGGTGGCGCCGGCCACCAGGTTGCGGTGCGACAGCACCACGCCTTTTGGTTTACCGGTGCTGCCGGAGGTGTACAGGATGGCGGCGACGTCGGCGTCGATGCGGCGCACCGCCCCCGGCATTTCGACAGTGGTATCGAACACACGCAGCGCGACGTTGCCGGGCGCTTCCAGGCCGTCCAGGGGACCCGTGACCAGGATGGTGTGCAGCTGCGGACACTGCGCCAGCGCGGGCGCCAGCTGGCGCAGGCGTTCTGGCGAAGTCACCAGCAAGCGCACCCCGCAATCGGCCAGGATGTAGGCGACCTGCTCGGGCTTGAGCAACGGGTTGACCGGCACGAAGACGGCGCCGGCGGCGCTGGCGCCGAACAGGGCGCTAACGTGCTCGACGCGCTTTTCGAGGAAGACGGCGATGCGTTCGCCGGGCGCGACGCCGGCGGCCTGCAGCGCGCCGGCCGCGCCTGCGACCTGGCGCGCCAGCGCCGCGTAACTCAGGCGCTCGGCGCGGTAGACCAGCGCTTCGGCATCCGGCGTGCGCCGCGCCGCCGCGAATAGAAAATCGTGAACGAGGTCACCCATGTAAACCCTGCTTGTATCGACTCCCTGTGCCGGGCAGCCCCAGCGTGCATTTTACCAGCAAGATTTTTTAAAATAAGCGCAATGTACGTGAAACACCCGGCCCCGGCTCGACCGGCGCCGCCTTCTGGGCCTATACTCGCTGATGACCAATTTTCCCCCGTCTTCCGGAGCGCAAGCGGCAGTTGCCACTGCCGTCGCCGCGCGCCGCACGCGCGTGCCACTGGCGCCCGTGCTGTCGCTGCGCAGCCTCGCCCCGGCTGGCGGCGCAGCGCTGCCGTCGGTGCTGGACGCGGGCCCCGCGCGCCTGGTCACCAGCGGCCGCATCGCGATCGGCATGGCGCTGCGCGAGATGGACTTGCAACCGGGCGACGCGGTGCTGGTGCCGGCCTATCACACACTGTCGATGGTGGCGCCGCTGCGCTGGGCCGGCGTGGAGCCGGTGTTCTACGAGGTGGGTGCGGACGCCACGGTCGATCCGCAAGAGCTGGAACGGCGCCGCACCCCGGCCGTGCGCGCCGTATTGGCCACCCACTACTTCGGCTTCCACCAGGACATGGCGGCGCTGCGCGCCTGGTGCGACGTCGCCGGCCTGCGCCTGATCGAGGATTGCGCCCATTGCTGGTTCGGCGAGGTGCAGGGCCGCCCGGTGGGTTCCTGGGGAGATTATGCGATCGCCAGCAGCATGAAGTTCTATCCGACCTTCGAAGGCGGTTGCCTGGTGTCGGCGCGCCACGCCTTGACGGCGCCGGCGGCGCGCGGCGCTGGTCTTGGCTTCGAGGCCAAGTCGGCGCTGGCGGCATTGGAGCGCGCCTTCGCCCATGGCCGCCTCGGTGTGCTGCAAGCCGTGCTGGCGCTGCCGCTGCGTTTGAAAGACGCGCTGTGGTCGCGCGCCAAGCGCAGCAAGGCCAGAGCCGGGGCCGGCGCTGGTCAACCCGCCGCCGCGCTGGCGCCCGACTCCTCCGACAGCAGCGTGCGTTTCGACCCGGCCTGGCTCGATCGCCGCAGCGCCGTGTTCTCGCGCGCCGTGCTGCGCATGGCGAGCGGCAAGCGCATCGTGTCAGCGCGCCGCGCCAATTACGGCCGGCTGCAAGCCGCACTGGCCGGCCTGCCCGGTTGCCGCCCGCTGCATCCGGCGCTGCCGGATGGCGTCTGCCCCTGGGTGCTGCCGATGTGGTGCGAGTTTCCGGAACCGCTGTTCGCCACCTTGCAGGCGCGCGGCGTGCCGCTGCTGCGTTTCGCATCAAGCCACGACCTGGCCACCGACGGCTTCCCGGCCAGCGCCGCGCTGGTGCGCCAGGTGCTGGGCTTCCCCGTACACCAGGAATTGCGCGAGGAAGAGCTGGACTGGCTGGCCGCCGCGATCCGCGCCGCCGCCCTGGAAGCGGCCGAGGCGGTGCCCGCATGAAGTGGTCGCTGACGCCGGCCTCCCGTTTCACGGAATTCGCCGCCGACTGGGCCCACCTGGTCGATGCCGCCGGCATGCCGCCGGCGCTGGCGCCGCCATTCGTCGAGACGCTGCTGGACACCTTCGGCCACCCGCGCGCACTGCTGGCGCGCTGCGAAGACGGCGCCGGCGTGGCGGCGATGGGCATCGTGGTCCCGGCGGGACGCGGCTGGACCACGCTGCAGCCGGCCCAGGCCCCGCTCGGCCTGTGGCTGCAGCGCCCCGGCCTGGACACCGCCGCCCTGCTGCGCGGCCTGCTGCGCGCCCTGCCCGGCTGGCCGCTCGTCCTGGCGCTGACCGAACTCGATCCCGACCTGCTGCCGCGTCCGCGCGACGGCGGCAGCGTGCGCTCCCTCGACTACATCGATACCGCGCGCGTGACCGTGTCCGGCAGCTTCGACGATTACTGGCAGGCGCGCGGCAAGAACCTGCGCGGCAACCTCAAAAAGGGACGCGCGCGCCTGGCCCGGGATGGCATCGCGCCGCGCCTGGAGATCGTGCGCGACCCCGCCGCCATGGCCGCCGCAGTGGCCGACTACGCGCGCCTGGAAAGCGGCGGCTGGAAGGGCGGCGGCGGCACCGCGGTGACCACCGACGGCATGCAAGCGCGCTTCTACACCGCCATGATGGAAGCGTTTGCGCGCGAAGGCCGCGCGCGCGCTTACCGCTACTGGTATGGTGAGCGCCTGGCCGCGATGGACCTGTGCATCGAGGACGGTCGCTGCCTGATCGTGCTCAAGACCGCCTACGACGAGGCGGTGGCCGAGGGCAGCTCGCCGGCGCTCTTGATGCGCGAGGAAGCCACGCGCGCGCTGTTCGACGAGGGCCGCATCGAACGCATCGAATTCTATGGCAGGGTGATGGAATGGCACACGCGCTGGACGCAGGAGGTGCGCCGTCTATACCATGTAAACTATTACCGCTGGCCGCTGCTCGCGCGCCTGCACGCGGCGCTGCGCGCCCGCACCCGAACCGCTGGAAGTTGACGCAAACAAGCTGGAGTAGCCAATGTACCTCGACGATACAAGACAGATCGTGACCGACACCCTGATGCTGGGCCCGCGCGGCGACGCGCTCACCGCCGATTCGCCGCTGCTGGGCGCGATTCCCGAACTCGACTCGATGGCCGTGGTGTCGCTGCTCGGCGCACTGGAAGACCGCTTCGGCTTCGTGGTCGACGACGACGAGATCAGCGCCGGCACCTTCGAGACCCTGGGCAGCCTGGCCGCCTTCGTGGCCGGCAAGCTGGCCTGATGAACGGGGCGGGCGCGCCCGCGGGCGCCGAACCCCTGTTCCTGCCGTCGCCGCGCGGGCCGCTGTTCGCCCTGTATTACGCGCCGGCGGACGGGCAAGCGTGCCGCCGGGCGCTGCTCTACGTCCACCCCTTCGGCGAAGAGATGAACAAGTCGCGCCGCATGGCCGCTCTCGGCGCACGCCGGCTGGCGGCCAGCGGCGTGGCGGTGCTGCAGCTCGACCTGCACGGCTGCGGCGACAGCGCCGGCGAATTCGCCGATGCGCGCTGGGACGGCTGGCTGGACGACCTCGCACTGGGCTGCGCCTGGCTGCAAGAACGCTGCGGCGTGGCGCCCGGCCTGTGGGGCCTGCGCCTGGGCGCCTTGCTGGCCCTCGACTACGCGCGCAGCAAGCCGCAGCCGCTGCCTGGACTGCTGCTGTGGCAGCCGGTTGTGAGCGGCGCATCCTGGCTGACCCAGTTCCTGCGCCTGCGCAGCGCCGGCGACATGCTGCGCGGCGACCGCGCCCAGGGCACGCAGGCGCTGCGCGCCAGCCTGCTGGACGGCGAAGCGCTCGAGATCGGCGGCTACACCCTGCATCCGCAACTGGCGGCCGCCATCGATTCCGCCGACGCCTCCACCATGGCGCCGAAAGGCCGGGTCGACTGGTTCGAGATCGACCCGCCGGGACGCACGCCTTCACCGGCGCGCGAGCGGATCACGGCGGTATGGCGCGCCGCCGGCGCCCACGCCACCCTGCACGCGGTGACCGGACCCGCCTTCTGGGCCAGCCAGGAAATCGCCGAGTGCCCGGCCCTGCTCGATGCCACCGTTGCCCGGCTGGAGGCCGCCCATGGTTGAAGAACGCGCCCTGACGTTTGCCTGCAAAGGCGAGCGCCTGCTCGGCATCGTCAGCCTGCCGGCCGCCTCCACTGCCACCGAGGCGCCGACCCGCGGCGTGCTGATCGTGGTCGGCGGCCCGCAATACCGTGCCGGCAGCCACCGCCAGTTCACCTTGCTGTGCCGCGCGCTGGCCGGCGCCGGCATCCCCGCCATGCGCTTCGACTACCGCGGCATGGGCGACAGCGAAGGCACGCAGCGCGGCTTCGACACGGTCGACCTCGACGTGCGCAGCGCCATCGACGCCTTTATGCAAGCAGTACCCTCGCTGCGCGAAATCGTGCTGTGCGGCCTGTGCGACGGCGCGGCGGCCTCGGTGTTCTATGCGCCTACCGATGCGCGCGTACGCGGCCTGCTGCTGTTCAATCCCTGGGTCCGCACCGAGGAAGGGGCGGCGCGCGCCACCCTGCAGCATTACTATCGCGCGCGCCTGTTCGACAAGGATTTCTGGCGCAAGCTGGCCGCCGGCAAGTTCCGTCCCGGCGCCGCACTGGCCTCGGCGCTGCGCCTGCTGCGCCAGTCGCGCGCCGCCAGCACGCCGAAGCAGGACAAGGTGGAGAGCCTGCCCGAGCGCATGTACCGCCAGCTGGAACGCTTCGACGGCCGCGTGCTGGTGGTGCTGAGCGGCGCCGACCTCACCGCCCAGGAATTCGCCGGCCTGGCTCAGTCTTCGCCGGCCTGGCGCGGGCTCTTGAATGATGCCCGCGTCACCCGCTGCGACCTGCCCGGCGCCGACCACACCTTTTCGCTGCGCGCCTGGCAGGACGAAGCGACCCGGCAAGCCTGCGCCTGGATGCGCGCATGGTGAAACGGGTGCTGATGGTGGCCTTCCACTTCCCGCCACAGCGCGGCAGCAGTGGCTTGCA